>Ga0315289_10000132_pt1 | contig 120516 bp, 94 predicted proteins | sample YL17G11_40_MG_FD_203452 | JGI IMG/M metagenome (GOLD analysis project Ga0315289, IMG submission 203452) | Sediment microbial communities from Yellowstone Lake, YNP, Wyoming, USA - YL17G11_40 | ecosystem: Environmental > Aquatic > Freshwater > Lake > Sediment | place: USA: Wyoming | collected... | reverse complement strand
CATAGCCGTCGGGGAGGGGTCGGTCGGGCTGATAGAGGGCAGCCCGTAGGGCGCTGGCAGGCTTGACAGGGCTGTTCTCCGAAGGGTGCGTGCTGGCGCCTTACCCGCGCCAGTCCACCACCGTGTCAATCATGGCTTTGAATGCAGGGAAGCAGGCTTCGCCCTTGCCGCGCATGTAAGGCGACGCCGTCGGGCAGACCGTCAGCCCCCTATGATCGTCGAAGGCGTCGCGTATCAAGGCCAGCGTCTCCCGCCAGATTTCCTCCGGCGAGCACCTGTACATGCGATCTATCTGGATGTTTCCTTCCAGGGACATCCGGCCGCGCGCAACGGCCTTCGCCTCGGCCGCCGTTATGTTGCCTTGAGGCGGCGGCTCGAACGGATGGAGGACGTCCGTGCCCATCTCTGCCAATCCGTTGATGACCCGCTTGATGGACCCATGACAGTGGATGTGGACGCGCCCGCCGGCCTCGTGAATGAGGTCAAGGATGGGCTTGTCATATTTCACGACGAAGTCGTAGAAGTCCCGCGGCCCGTGGAGGGGCGGGACGATGTACTCCTCTCCGGTAAGACAGAAGAATGGCCCCACGTCCTGTGACAGGAGGAACTTCACCCTTTTCAGCAGCAGATCCTTCCGGCGTTCGCACAGCGCGTGGATGACGTCCCGGTCGGTCACCGACATGATGGCGAACAACTCCGAGCCGAACAGCTCGACGGCGGATCCGCCGGGATTGGGGGCCAGGTAGGCCTGGACGATGCCGGCGTCGCCCATTTCCCGCTCAAGCCGGGCATGAGTGGAAACGTCGCCGTGCAGTTCAGGCAGGGCCAGCGCCAGGTACTTCTCAGCGTCCTCGCGGCTCTTCAAGAAGTAACTTTCGTGCCTGCCGGGCTCGCCTTTCAGGCTGTGCAGGTGGGAACTCTCCAGTGGGCCAGCAGGGGTCTCGAGCGTGATTACCTCCCGCTCCCAGTCCTCCGAGTGCGGCTCACGCCGTCGCCGCGTAGGCAATGGGGTCTCGCAAGCCCGAGTGTCCCAGTCAACTTTCAGCTCCGTGTGCTCCGCGAAGTAGGCCTTGAGCGCGTCGTAGCTGGGGTCATCCGGAGGGAACCCGCTCCGGCTGTAAACCGCAGGTCGGTCTTGCTCCTGGTGGAAGTAACAGCGGCTGAGGCGTTCACGGCGGGTCATGTGGGGCTTTCTCGCGTTGAGGGATGCCGAGGTTCAAGCGCTGACTCCATTGAGGACACCTTACTCATCTCGCCACGGTGCAGATTGTACGGGTGCCGGGCGCCCTCATCAATGGGCGGGCCCTCGACCGGGGACAACAGAAAGGCCTTGTTATCCGCAGATTGACACAGATTCACGCAGACGAGAGACGGGGGCTAAGCCAGGGCCCGAGTATGCGGTTCCGAGTGGAAAATGCGTGCGGCGTGCGCCGATTAGTTGCCCATCAGGGTTAGGATTGATGCCGGCCCGAGGGCCCTGGAGCGCCATCCGTGCGAGCGCGGTGGATGCTGCGGAGAGTCCAGGGCCGAACCTATTGACGCAAGCCCCGAGCCGGTGATATGTTCGCCACGTCGAAGAATACCGCTCAGCAACCCTTTCGGCTCGTGGAGGCGCGGATGAACAACTCCGTGAGAATAGCGATTGTAGCAGTCATATTGGCCTTGGGTATGGTCCTTTCCTCTGCACTATTGTCCAAGCTTTTCGTGAGAATCGGAATCAAGCATGAGCAGGCAATCATGGTGAAAGGGTACGCCGAGAAGGATCTTGTGTCAGACGTTGGAAGATTCACGTGCACGTGCAGTGCGAGGGGGCCGGATCTGAAGGATGCTTATGACAGCCTGCAAGGCAGCAGAAAGGTCGTGCTGGAGTATCTGAAGGGAAGGGGCTTTGGTGACGCGCAGATAGCTATGGGCAACATTGACACGTCGAAAGTCACGAAGCGGGACGCAGAGCAAAGGCAGATGAACGAAGTTGAGTACTACGACCTCTCCCAGACGATCTCTGTGCTGTCGGGCGACGTAGCAGCGGTCAGAGACGTCTCCACCAGCATAACGGAGTTGATACAGCAAGGGGTTGACATCAGTGCATGCGCGCCCGAGTTTTACGTTTCCGACCTCAAAGGTGCGAAGCTTGAGCTGCTTGCGAAAGCGACAGACGACGGCTATCGCCGTGCCTTGACTCTTGCAGAGAATAGCAGGGGGAAGGTCGGCGCGTTGATCTCAGCACAACAAGGCGTCTTCCAGATAACCGAGAGGAACTCCACCGATACTTCTGGAACGGGCGTGTACGACACTTCGACCATTGAAAAGACAGCGAAGGCCGTGGTAACGCTGGAATACGCAATCGAGGCGAACAGATGAGCGGAGCTTATGGCCGCTATCGGCGGCGAGAGCTCAGCCGCACAGTTGGGCCGGGCCGCATAAGCCGCCACTAACCGTGGCAGAACAGTTTCCGGGTCAGGATCGAGGACGCCAACCCTTTCTCCGATGCGCATTCTCATCGGGTCCTAACACGCAACGGACGGGGCTGAGGACGCTTCACGGTTGAGCTGCTGGACGCCACGCCGCATGGCGCACTGCCCCGACCCTCGCACCCCCCGCAGTTCGGCGTGGTCGCTTGGGCCCAATGGCTCTCCGCGCGGGTTCCTCTAAGGGGGGCAGTTACTTTTCTCGGACGCGGAACGCTTCCTTTGGCAGGAGTTTCCTGACCTCTCCCCGGAATCGTCTGGCCACAGCAACCGCCCGACGGGCTTCCGCAAGGGAAATCGGCTCGTAGTTGCCAGGATATCGAGTTACCGTGGCGTAGGCTGTGAGTCGTTCCTGGTCCACTTCGGAGAGCTTGGGGCGGGCAGTCGGGGGCAGGAGAGCCAGAAGCTCCTCAACGCTATGGGTCTTCGGGAAATCCATGGCTCTCCACGTCAGTAGGGCTTTCAGGTACTTCTCGACGACTTGCTGGGCGTGGAAGCACACGGTGTCCGTAGGACAATTGGCGCCCAGCTTCAGCGTGTGGGCTGCGGTCGTCAAGTCGTTCTCTGCCTTCGACACCCACTCGCGGACCACTGTGATGACATGTTCACGTTTTGGCATACAGAACTACACCTTCCCGCGCAGCGGGGCGCTCTATGGTGCCGACCACGTCCTTGCGCCACTCGAAGTCCTCGGGCGTAGTCACGACGACGTCCTTTGGAATGCGGATATCATGCAGGGCGCAACGGATGGCCAGTTGTGCATCTCTCCGGGAGCCCCGCACCTGCATCACGACGAGCAGGTCCACGTCGCTGTCAGGACCGGGCTTGCCACGGCTGTACGAGCCGAACAAGATCACTCTCTCCGGGTCGAACTGCCTGACGATCCGGTTGACCATTTCGCGGATGTGCTTGCGCGCAGTTCTCTCGGTCACCCTAAGTCCCCATGAATCCCGGAACCCCACCGATTGGCTCGCACCTTAAGTGTAGCGGGTTTGCCCGGGGACTTCCACGCGAAGCGTTCAGACGCGGGCCCTTTTCCACCTCCCTGTCTGGAACCAGCCGGCGATGAGCAGGCCCTGAAGGACCATCGCTACGACGATCGCCCACCAGATGCCCTGTGTGGCGGGCTGCCAGAGGCGCGAGAAGAGAATGGCCAGGGGCACCTGCAGTCCCCAGAGGCACACCATCGTGATGATCATAGGACTCATGCTGTCGCCCGCCCCGTTGAGGGCCCTGCCCAGCACGACGCCGAGCGCGGCGAAGACATAGAAAGGCGAAACGACGCGAAGGTAGTGGGCTCCGACGCTGACGACCTCCGAGTCGGCATTGAAGAAGTGAATGAGGCGCGGCGCCGAAAGGAACAGAACCGCGGCGGCGAGGGCCATGAAGGCTGCGTCCACGGCCGTGGCCAGCCACGCCGCACGGCCGGCGCGATGGGGTTTGGCGGCGCCGAGGTTCTGGCCGACCATGGTGGCGGCGGCGCCGCCGAGCGCAAAGGCAGGCATGAGGATGATCATGTGGAAACGCAGCCCCACTCCGTAAGCCGCGACGGAGGCAGTGCCACAGGCGGCGACGATGCGCATCATGACGACGCCGCTCAGGCTGCGGGCGAGCATCTGGCCGGAGCCGGGGATGCCGATGCGGAGTATGCGCCAGCAGAGCGTCAGGTCGGGCTCCCACTGGCTCAGTCTGACGTGCAGTCGCGCCCTGCCGCTCACAAGGTAGTAGACGGAGATGCACGCAGCGATGGCCTGCGCAAGGACGGTGGCTATGGCTGCGCCCCTGACTCCCATGGGCGGAAGAATGCCGAGTCCGAAGATGAACAGCGGGGCCAGCCCGATGTTGATCACATTGGATACCATCATGATCCACATGGGTGTCACCGCATCGCCGGCGCCCTGAAGGGCAGCATTGCCGATAAAGAGCACGAACGCGGTGAAGCTGCCCAGCAGGGAGATCCTGAGGTAGACGCCGCCCCCCGCCACGACATCGGGGGCCGCGCCGAGCAGGCCGATCAGCGCGTGGGAGCAGAACCATCCGGCAACGCCGGTGACGCCGCCGAGCACGAGGGCCAGCATGAGGGATTGGCCGGTTGTCTTGTTGGCCTCCTCGGGACGCCCCGCGCCCGTTGCACGCGCGACGAGCGCCACTGTGCCCGTCGAGGCTCCCATGAGCATGGGAAAGAGCACCATGAGGACGGTGCCGGCCATGGCCACCGATGCCACAGCGCTCGGGCCGAGACGGCCGACCCAGAAGAGGTCAATCAGGCTTTGGGCATTCTGAAAGACGGCGCCGGCGAGCATGGGCGTCGTCAGGTGCGTGAGCCCGCCCAGGATGCTGCCTTCCGTGATGTCCGGTCTTCTCACAAAGCGCTCTGTCGTTAGTCGGGGTTGGCGTTCGCAGAGACGGAAGCCAACCAAAACAAAGGCGGCCGCGGTGGAACACTACTGGCCGTCTGCCGAAGGGCGAAGCATACACACAATACCGCAGGCAGTCCGTGGGCGCAAGGTGCCCAATGCATCTTCGCAAACAGCGTCTGCACAGCCCGGGCGTATTCGAATGACTTCCGCTTCTGCTGGCGCGCGACAAGGGAGGACGGTGGCACGGTTCTCTCCTTTACGGTAACCTGTTTGGCTGGAAGGCCGCAGCGCCGTTGACATTGGGGAGCCTGTGATGAAACCGGCGATCGTCGCAATGGCTGCGTTTCTGTCTGCAATTGCTTTGCCTCCGCAGAGCGCGATCGGGCCGCCGCCACCGCGCGCACGGCTTGCGCATGACGTGCTGATCTTCTGGCAGGGGTCGGGACAGGTGGAGCGAATCAGCCGTCCGGGCCGCTACCAGTTCGACTTCGCGTGCAGCAACGCGCAGGGCTCGACCGAACAACTGACAGTCGAGGTGACGCCGCAGGCTCGGGCGAAGACTGTGCAGCAGGGCTACCGCGAGTGCACACCGGAAGACGTGCGCCGTCTCACGCAGGAAGGCTCCGAGGAAAGCGTCCAGTTCAACGACTCAGTGGGTGCGGTCCATTTCCTTCCGGAAGCGCAGCCGTTGCCTCTGCCGGAGGGGCCGACGGTGCAGGTTGGCGCCAGCCTCATGACGGCAAGCGGCGCGATGTGCTTTGTCCCTGTGGCGCGGCCTGACTTGGGCCGGTTCTTGCGCACAGTCATGCCCGGAGACCGGATGACAATCAAGGGCAGGCTATTGCCCGGGCCGGTCGGCGTCGCGCCGGGCGGGGCCCTGCTCGCAGACGGCCTCGCGTTTGAGGTCAGCCCGGGCGGCCGGGAGGAGCTTGCCTGGACAGTGAAAGTCCTGTGGGACGGGCGCGAAATGGGCGCCTTCTCTGACCCGGGGGACCATCTGCTCTCGTTGCCCTGTACCAAACGCAGGGGCGAGGTTGAACGGGCTGTGCTCCGGCTCCGCGAGGGAAAGGTCGTGGACCTGAAGGTGGCCGGTCATCCCGTGACGGCTGAACTGGCAGACACAGCGCAGTCAAGAAGCTGGGGCCTTCAGGGGCGCACCGGGTTGGCGCCCGACGAGGGAATGCTGTTCTACTTTGAGCGGCCGCTCCTGGCTACCTTCGTCATGAAGACGGTGTCTTTTCCGATTGCGGTCGCGTTCATCAGCGCCGACGGCGTCATCCTGAACATCGAGAAGCTGAATCCGGGGGACGCGCAAGGAGTGACGTCTGCGGGGCTCGTTTCCTACGTGCTCGAAATGCAGCAGGACTGGTTTGACAAGAACGGCGTGCGCCCGGGGGGCCGGGTGGTCATCCCTTAAGGGCTGGCGCAGCGCAGGGGGTGCGGGGGCCTCAAGGCGAAGCGGCGGCGCCGGGCGGGGCCGCCGGCTTATCGCTCCACGAGCTTTGGGAGGCGATATAGTCCCGTACGTCCACTAAGATGCGGTCCAGGTCGTACTGCGGCGCGAAGCCGACGGTCTTCTTCAACTTGGCGATGTCGGGCACGCGGTACCTGATGTCCTCGAATCCCTGGACGTAAGCTTCGGCGTAAGGGATGTGGACGATCTGCGCATCCGGATTAACCAGTTGTCGCACCCTGTCGGCCAGTTGGTTGATCGTTATCGGCTGATCATTGCCGACGTTGAAGATCTGGCCCACGGCGGGCAGGCAGTTTGCCAAGGCGACCACCGCGTTCACCAGGTCGTAGACGTGAGTGAAGCAGCGGACCTGTTCGCCATCGCCGTAAACGGTGATGGGGCCGCCGCTCATGGCTTGCTGCACGAATCGGGGAACGACCATGCCGTAGTGACCCACTTGGCGCGGTCCGACGATGTTGAAGAACCGCGCAACGATCACGGGGAGCCCTCGTGATTTGTAGTACGCGAGCGCAAGGAACTCATCAATGGCTTTCGAGCATCCGTAACTCCAGCGGGGCATCGTGGTGGGGCCAAAGACAAGGTCGTACTCCTCGCTAAAGACCGTGCCCTGGCCTTTGCCATAGACTTCGCTGCTGGAGGCCAGGATGACCTTCTTGCGCTTTCGCGCGCACCGTGTAAGGACCAACTCGGTGCCGTGGATGTTGGTTTCAATGGTCTTCACCGGGTCTTCCACTATGAGTTTGACTCCGACCGCCGCGGCCAGATGATAGACGACGTCCACGCGGTCCACGAGTTCGGTCAGGAGCTGCCCGTTGTTGATATCGTCCATGTAAAGATGGAAGTTGGCATGGTGGCGGACGGCATCGAGGTTGCGCACGGCGCCGGTGGAGAGGTCGTCGAGCACATAGACGTCCACGCCGCTGGAGAGCAGCTTCTCAACAAGATGGGACCCAATGAACCCGGCCCCGCCGGTCACAAGCGCAGCCTTCATCCGAATGTCCTTCCGCAACTGAACCGCGTCACGACGACCGCCGTGAGTTCGCGGCCTGCAAGGGAGCTGCTTCTGGGAGTTCTTCCACGATACGTAGGTCGAGCCCTGGCACCGGCACGTTTCCGTTCAACTGCTGGCCGGTCAACATGTCCCGATAGCGGCCGTCGGGCAGGACAATGCTCGACGCCTCGTCGTTGTGGTTGAGGACGAAGAGGAAGCTCCGGTCCTTTTGGGACCTGCGCCGCACTTCGACGCCGGCCGGGCTTTCGAGCACAGGGGACACGCCTGTGTCCACGCACAGAGTCCGGCAGAAGTGCAGAAGGAAATCCGGCTCCGGATCGGTGCCGATGTAATAGGCATAGCCGTTGCCGAACTGGTTCTCCGTGACGGCCGGCCAGCCGGCGTAAAACTCCTGCCCGAAGGTGGCGAGCACGGACGCCGTCTCGGCGTGTATCCGGTCACAGAGGCGCGCGCAGACATACTCGCCGCGGCAGGGGCCGAAGGACTGCTTCATGATGATGCGGTTCCGCTGGTCCTCAAAAAGCGCGTCTATCTCCTCCACCCACACGCCCGTCACCTTGCGTAAGGGGCCCGGGTAGCCGCCCATGTAGGCCAGATCGGTCTCGTCCACCCAGCCGCTCAAGCAGGTGGTGAGGAAGCGTCCGCCCTCTTCCACGAACTGCTCCACCTTCTCGGCGAAGTCCAGCCTGCACATGTACAGCATGGGCGCGATGAGGATGTCGTACTTCGTAAGGTCATCGTCCGCGCCGATGACGGCCACGGGCACATTGCGCCGCCAGAACGCACGGTAGTGCTTGAAGACGGTCTCACAGTACTTCTTGTCCTTGATGGGGCCGGAGGTGTTTTCCAACGTCCACCAGTTCTCCCAGTCAAACACGACGGCCACGCGCGCCTCGACCCCTGCGCCGAGAATGCCGTCGCCCAGTTGCTTGAGTTCGGCTCCGAGGGAGGAGACCTCGCGGAAGACTCGGGTGTTCTCATGGCCCGCATGTTCCACGATGGCACCGTGGAGTTTCTCGCAGCCGCCGCGGCCGCGCCGCCACTGGAAGTACATGACCGAGTCCGCGCCGTGAGCCACGGCCAGGTAGCTCCAGAGGCGCATCTGGCCGGGACGCTTGAGCGCGTTGACGGCCTGCCAGTTCTGCGTGCTTGGCGTCTGCTCCATGAGCAGGAAGGGCCGCCCGCCCTTCAGGCCGGCCATCACGTCGTGCTGGAACCCCGTCCAGGCTACGTCGCCGCGCAGGCTGGGGTAGCAGTCCCAGGAAACGACGTCCACGTGCGGGGACCACTTGCGATAGTCCGTGGTGTAACACGTGCCCATCATGTTCGTCGTGACCGGCACGCCGGGGGTCACTTCTCTGAGCACCTTCGCTTCGTTCAGGTAACAGTCCAGGAGGGACTGGTTGCCGAACCGCGCGTAGTCCACTATGAGAGCAGGTATGCTGCGCTCGCCGTGCTCGTAGGGCGGCTCGACTTGGAGCCAGTCCGTGTAAGTGTGGCCCCAGAAGGCGGTCCACCAGCGCTTGTTGAGCTCGTCGAGGCTGCCGTACTTGGCCTTAAGCCATTTGCGGAAAGCGGTGGCGCATTTCTCGCAGTAGCAATAGTCGCAGTATTCGTTGGAGACATGCCAGAGCAGCAGGGCGGGGTGGCTCTTGTACCGCTCGGCGAGCCGGCGGTCCACCTCCGCGCAGGCCTCCCGGTACACCGCGGAGTTCGGGCAGAAGTTTCCGCGGTTCCCGTGCACGTGCCGCCGACCGCCGGCGTCGGTGCGCAGCACCTCGGGGTGCTGATGCGAAAGCCAGGCTGGATGAGCGGCCGACGGTGTGGCCAGGACAGCGAACAAGCCGTTGCCTGCCAAGCTGTCCATGATGGTGTCCAGCCAGCCGAACTCGAAGCGACCCGGCGCCGGCTGGAGGCTGACCCAACTGAATATGCCCACGGTGGCCACGTTGGCGTTGGCCAGCTTCATCAGGCGTATGTCTTCCTGCCAGATCTGAGGCGGCCATTGCTCGGGATTATAGTCGCCGCCGTGGAGGAACCGGGGCAACTTCTCGTTGACCAGCGGGTACATCCTATCCATCGCGGACCTCCTCCCCGGACCGTGAGACGTGTGGCACGCGAGTATAACCTAAACGCCCCCGCGCATAAAGCAAACCTCGGGCCGGACGCGGGCTCGCCCGCTTGCACGACCCCGGCGGCGTCTGGTATAGTGCGGGGCCTGCTCCGCCCGAGCCGCCAGCCTGCGCGGTGGGCTGCTCCGCGCATAGCGAGTCATTGCCAGGCCGCATTTCTTCCAGGCACGAAAGGCCGAGCGTCCGCTATGGCGCAGTCCCAGAAAGCCCGCGACGAGCTTGCGTACGCCCTGATCACTCCTTACAGCTTGCACAAGAGCCGCACCGGCGGCATTATCGCGCGCCTGCTGTGGGCCAACGTGAGGCTCGTGGCGGCCAGGATGTACTCGCCGCGCCCCGACGGCCGCTTCATAGAGGACTACTGCGGCGCACTCTATGACCCGGCGGAGCTGCACATCCCGCTGCGCTATCAGAAGATGCTCATAGACTACATCGTGCGGAACTTCGGCAAGCCAAACGCGCGGGGCATTTCGAACCGCCTGATGCTGCTCGTCTTCCAGGGCCCTGACGCTGTGCGCGATATTACCGAAGCTTCCGGCCACATCAGCCGCAACGTTCAGGGCGACAACGTCCGCGGCACATTCGGCGATTTCCTCCAGGAGGACGCCGCGCGCCTGGAATGCGATCCGACCTACCAGGCATGGAAGAAGCGATTCGAGAAGTACGAGAAGTCGCGCGAGATTGAGCTTGAGGGGATGAAGAACGATCTCTTCGAGCCGGCTGTGCTGATAGGCATCAGCCCGGAGATGACCGAAGCGCACCTGAAGATCTTCCGAAAGTACGCGTACAGCGACGGCGGGCTTATGCTGCAAGCTTTGGACGGGTTGCGGCCGGCCGCGACGGAGACCTCGATGGTGGTGCTGAAGCCGGAAAGCTTCCGTCATCGCAATCCGCTGCCGGGGAATCTGATAGACTTCTTCTCGCGGGCCGGCATGTTCATAACCGCCGTGAAGATGATCGAGTTGAGCGTGGAGGAGGCGCGGGAGTTCTATGCGCTGAAGCTCCCTCAGTTCCGCGAGCAGCTCAAGGGGATGGTGTCGAGCAGGGCGCGCCGCATAGTCGGCGAAGCCAGAATGCTGGCCCAGGAGGCCGTGGAGCGTATGGGCGCCGACCCATTGACGGCATGCGTGCCCGTTAGCGCCCTGGCCGCGACGAGGCGGGTCGAGGAGCTTTTCGCCGGGGAGCCGGCACCTGGAGAGGTCAAGCCGCAAGTCGTGAAGCGGATCTTCGAGGTCCTCGCCGCCAGGCTTCATGACCTTCAGCCGCCGGAGTCTTTCTACGACGGCCTGGCAGAGGAGCTCAAAGACGTGAACGCCCAGGCGGAGTTCGAGGAGCTTATCCGGTACATGACCGGCAAAGAGCCGACTACGGGCAAGCCCTCGCAGCCGGGCGAAGGGACGCAGTGCATGGCGTTGCTTTATTCCGGGCCGAAGGCGCTGTCCGTCATACGAAAGCGCCTGAAGGAGCTGCGGGCGGTCTATGGCCAAAACGTGCTTCAGAACCGCGCGCACGCGAGCGACCCGGCAGAGGACCCGGTCAAGGAAATGGCGGTCCTCGGCATGCCTACGGGGCCGCAGGGAGAGGGCCGCCCCTGCGACGTGGAGAAGGTGGTCAACGAGTTCTACGGCCCGGGGTGACCGGCCGGCCACGTCCGTGAACTCGCGCGCACGTGTGCGCCGAACACGCATGGAAGGACGGGGGAAGGTGAAGATTATCCGCCTTGGAGTTGGTCCTCTTGCGGCCAACACGTATCTGCTGAGGGATGAGGCAAGCGAGGCGGGAGCTGTGATAGACCCAGGGACCGAGGGCGAGCGAATCATCCGAAGCTGCAACAAGGCCCATTTGCGGCCGCTGTTCATCATCAACACGCACGGCCACATTGACCACATCGGCGCCAACGCGGCCTTGAAGGAAGCGTTCCCCGACGCGGCGCTCTGCATCGGCACCGGCGACGCCGGCATGTTGCGCAACGCGGTGAAGAACCTCGCCGTCCTGGTTGGCGGGGGGAGCATCGGGCCGCGGGCCGACGTTCTATTGGAGGACGGTCGCGTGCTTGAGTTCGGCTCTGTAGTGCTGACGGTTATGGCGACGCCCGGTCACACGCCAGGCGGCATCTGCTTGCTCGCACGGGATGAAGTTCCCCCGCAGCTTTTCTGTGGCGACCTGATCTTCCACGGCGACGTGGGGAGAACGGATCTGCCTGGCGGAAGTTGGGCGGAGATGCTTGCTTCGATCCGGCAGAAGGTCTTCAGGCTGCCGGACGAGACCGTCCTGTGGCCGGGCCACGGAGAAGAGACCACGGTCGGCGAAGAGAGGCACCACAACGTGTATGTGCAGTCGGATGATTCCCCAGTTCCGTAAGACACGCGGGAGAGCAGAGAGGTGGCGAAGATCCGGACGGCGTTGATCAGCGTCTCAGACAAGAGCGGGATCGCCGAGTTTGGGCGCAGGCTAACAGCAATGGGTGTCAGCATAATGTCCACGCGGGGCACGGCGCGGCTCCTCCGCGAGAGCAGCGTCGAGGTGGAGGACGTGGCGGATTACACCGGATTTCCCGAGATGCTCGATGGGCGCATTAAGACGCTCCACCCCAAGGTGCACGCCGGCCTGCTGGCGCGACGCGACGCGGCGCACCTGAAGGAACTGGAGGAGTTCGGCATTCGGCCCATAGACATGGTTGTGGTCAACCTCTACCCGTTCGTTGACGTGATCTCGGAACCTGGAGTGGACTTGCGGCGGGCTATTGAGAATATTGACATCGGCGGCTCCACCTTGATTCGCGCCGCTGCGAAGAATTACACCCATGTCGCCGTCCTGACCAATCCCGGGTTGTACGACAAGATAGCCACAGAAATGGAGCAGAACGGCGGCTGCCTGTCGGCGCAGACGCATGTTGACCTGGGTGTCGAGGTGTTCCGGCACACGGCTCACTACGACAATGCGATCTCGGAGTACCTGGCCGACATCGAAGGCCAGCGCAGGACCGGCCCGGACCGACTGAGCCTCGAATTTGTCAAGAAGCAGGATCTGCGTTACGGCGAGAACCCGCATCAGAAGGCGGCTTTCTACGTGCAGGAGCACGTCAAGGAGCCGTGCGCGGGCACTGCCAGGCGGATCGCCGGCCCGGAACTCTCCTTCAACAACATCCTGGACCTGAACGCGGGCATCGAGTTGGTGAAGGAATTCGACCGCCCGGCGGCGTTCATCCTGAAACACACGAACCCCTGCGGCGGCGGCATCGCGGACTCGCCTCGCGCCGCCTATGAGAAAGCCTACTTCGGAGACCCGGTGAGCGCCTTCGGCGGCGTGGCTGTGCTCAATCGCCCGCTCGACGTCGAGACCGCTGCAGCCGTCGCCGAGATGCGCGCCGAGCTTGAGGGCAGGCCGGCACCCTACTTCATCGAGGTGCTGTTGGCGCCTGCCTTCGACCGCGACGCGTTGAAGCTGCTGCACGACCAAGTAGACTGGGCAGAGCGCACCCGCATCGTCGAGGTCGGCCCGCTGGGCCCCGGTTCCATAGATCGCACGGCCAAAGACATGCGGCGCGTTATCGGCGGCATGCTCGTGCAAGACAGGGACCTGCTGGGCTTCGAACCCGAGAAGATCACGGTCGTCACGAAGCTCGCCCCCACGGAGCGCCAGATGGCGGACCTGAAGTTCGCGTGGCTCTGCTGCAAGCACGTCAAGTCCAACGCGATAGTGCTGGCGAAAGACGAGATGTTGGTCGGGGTGGGCGCCGGTCAGATGAGCCGCGTGGACGCCACCATGGACGCCGTCCGCAAGGCGGGCGAGCGCGCGAAGGATGCCGTGCTGGCCAGCGACGCGTTCTTCCCGTTCCCCGACTCGTTGGAAATGGCTGCGACGGCCGGTGTGAAGGCCATCATTCAGCCGGGCGGCTCCAAGGGCGACGCCGCCGTCGTGAAGGCCGCGGACCGGCTGGGCATCGCCATGGTAACGACCGGCACGCGCCACTTCCGCCATTAAGCTTCTCTGTGCAAGTGCTGCCCCATGTCCGAACCGGCCCACGAACCCCGCGTGATGCACGTTGATGACCAGGCCGGCTGGCGGGGCGGGGAGCAGCAGATGCTGTATCTCGCCGAGGGGCTTGCGCGCAGGTCCATTCCCACTGGGGCTGTGCTGCAGTCCGGCGGCCCTGCAGCCCGCGAAGCGCAAAAGGCCGGCATCGAGGTCTTCGAGCTGCCCATGCGCGGCGAGCTCGACCTGGTCGCCGCGTGGCGCATTGCGCGGCTGGCGCGGGCAGGCCGCTTCAATATCCTCCATTCGCACACCGCGCACGCGCACACGCTGATCCTGCTTGCCGCCGGCCTCTTCAGGGCGCGCTGCCGAGTTGTCGTGCACCGCCGCATTGAGTTCCCCGTCGGCAGGTCAGCCTTCGGGCTCGGCAGGCTCAAGTATAGGTTCGGCGTCGACGCATTCATTGCCATCAGCAACAGGGTTAAGGAGACGCTGATGGACGCGGGCGTCCCCGAGTGGAAGGTCTTCGTCGTCAGAAGCGCCACAGATCCGCAACGCTTTATCAACGCGGCTGTCAGTCCCGGCCTGCGCGCAAGCCTCGGCATTCCCGAGGACGCCTTCGTCGTGGGCAACGTCGGCGCCCTGGTCGGGCACAAGGACCACGGCGCTCTGCTGGAAGCCTGTCGCATCGTCAGAGGCGCCATTCCGCGCACGTGGGTTGTCATCGTCGGCGAGGGGCCGCTCCGCGAGAGCATCGTGAACGCCGCGCGGCGGCTGCACATGCTCGACCGGCTCGTGATGACGGGTTTCCGCTGGGACGTCCCGCAGCTTATCCGCATGTTCGATGTCTTCGCCCTCAGCAGCTCCGAGGAGGGCATGTGCAGCGCCCTGCTGGAAGCGGCGGCGGCAGGCTGTCCGGTAGTGGCCACCGATGCGGGCGGCGTCCGTGAGGCGGTTCTGCCGGGCGAGACCGGCACCGTCGTCCCCGTCAGGAATCCCCAGGCATTGGCCGAGGGTATACTTGAAGCCGCCCATAAGCCAGAGCGCGCGCGCACCATGGCCGAGCGCGGCCGGGAACGGGTGCTCAAAAAGTTCAACGCGGACGCGCTGACCGGACAGACGCTCGAGGTCTACCGGCGCGTCCTGAGCGGTGAGGTCGGCGCCGACCGGCCTGTAGGATTCCTTGGGGACTGACGGTCCGCGTCAGAGGAAGGCCAGGCTCTTTCCGGCGTGGCGCGCGAGGTAGATGATGCAGCGCTCACAACCTGCGTCGGGCGGGGCCGCGCGGCAGCAATCTTTGTAAAGCTGGTGCAGGCCCTGCTGGCGGCGCGCCGAGTTCACGGCCCTGGCCGCTTCGGCCTTGCTTTCAAACATCGTCTGCTCCATGCGGCGGGTGACGGCGTTCTCCTGCCGGCGTGCCAGGCCGCGCCATAGCGCATGGAGGCTCCTCATTAGGGCGGTGTCTGATTCCGCCTGCGCGTGTGCGAGCAGCATCGGCAGCAGAACGTCCACGACGATGCTCATGGCGCGCTCCTGTCCGACAAGCGCCTTCGGTCTGTTCAGCTTCTTCCCGCCGAAGCCATAACGCCATGACCAGTACGGGTGCTCCAGGTGCAGGAACGTGCCCGCCAGCGCGTTCCTGACGGCCACGTCCGCGCGCTGTCGCCCCTGCGGCCGGGCGGTGCTGACGAGGCGCAGGAAATGGTTGAACAGCCCGGTGTGAAGATGGGCCGCACAGAGGACCGCGAGGGCCGCAATCCGGCGCGGAGGATAGTTGACGGGCCGCGTCCCTGCGAACTGCCAATGGTCCGCCGAGAGCCTGACGGACGTGAGCTGGCCCTGCAAACCCGCCCACGCCTGCCGGAGGCCCTCGCAATAGGCGCTCGTCTCCGCTTCCGCTCCGGTCGTCGGCCCGGCCTCAAGGAAACCCGCCACTGCGAAGAACGCGGCCTCCAGCCGCTTTGACTTCTCTTCAGCGTCCACTTCCACCGGTATGGCGCGGCGCATCTCTCCCATCGGGAGCAGTCCGGCCAACTGGATGAACGGCATGCGGTTGTTCTTGTAGCCGAGGGCTTCGGCCAACCGCTCGTAGAGGAGTTGCTCGCGCGGGTGGTTCTCGAAAAGCTCGGCCACCGAGGCCGCCCGGGTCAGGATGCGGTGGTCGCCGGCAAGGTCCAGCAGGCGCCCGAGCCATTCGGGCTCCAGCTCTCCCGATCGAACCGCGCGGCTGCAGTACTTGCCCTCCACGGCCTGCCACTTCCGCTCTGCAGGTTCCGCTTCGGGGTCAACGACCTCCACCAGTTCCTCGAGATCTTCATCCACAGCCTTGCTCAAGGTGAGCTGGGGTATGGCTCGCCCGCTCCCGGAGCGAACGGTCGGCTCCTCCCGGTCGTTCCACATCACGACGTGCAGGACCACGTCGTTGTACTCGGGCTGCAGATGGTGGCCGTGGGCGTACCAAGCTGATGAGGTGGTGTGAACTTCGACGTCGCCGACAAGCCGTCCCGCCCCTTCCATCAGGAGCTCGGCCCGTACGAAGTCCGGCCCGCCTTCGACGTTCCACCAGCCGGGGGACAGGACTTCGAGGCGGCGGCCTTCGTCGGTAATCAGGCGCTCCGCGTTGAAGTGCCCGCCGAACCACACGCAGCGCACGATCTCCTCACGCACGCTGCGTGCCGCCTGGCCGTAAGAAGATGCTTTCTCGCCGATCTGCGCGGCAAACTCTTGCAGCAGCCGCCCGTAAAGGTCCGAGAAGACGCCCCCTTCACTCGAGCATTCTGCTGGCATGGCTGGCGGTCCGCCTGTCGCGAGGAGGAGGCACGCTATCCCACATCCTTATGTGCCGGGTCGGCCCTTGCCACGTCCGCCGCATGGTCGGCGTTCAACGCGCGGCGCCACGGCTGCCCCCGGCTTAGGCGCGTCCGAGGAATTCGCCCGTGCGCGAGTCCACCTGGACTCTGTCGCCCGTCTTGACGTGTGCGGGGACCTTGATCACCAGCCCCGTCTCGAGCTCGGCCGGCTTATTCACCGTGGTCGCCGTATCGCCCCGCACCGCCGGGTCGGTCTTGACCACCTCGAGAACAACGCTCGCGGGCACCTCGACCGAAACGGCTTTTCCCTCGTACGTGAAAACCTGCACCTCGCCGTTATATGTGAGGTAGGGGAGGATGTCGCTCAGCGTGTCCTCGTCGATGCTGATCTGCTCCCCCATCTTGGGGTCCATGAATACGTATGTATTCCCCTCCTTGTAGAGGTACTGCATCGTCCGCGACTCGAGGAAGGCCTTCTCGATCTCCTCGTCCGAGCTGAACCTTTGGAGCTCCAAGTGGCCGTCGTCAAGGTTCGTCAATTTCATCTGGTAATAGGCGCCCCGCTTGCCCACGAAGGTCTGTTGGACGTCGGTCACCCTCCACAGCTTGTCCTTCCACTTGATCGCGTACCCCTTCCTGATCTGCGAGGCGCGAGCCACGGTCCTTCTCCCTTTCTACGAGCCTTGCTCAAATGACTTGTCCAACTTCCTCGCCCGTTCGCTCTCGGAGGAGCGAGGACCTCACGGAGAGTTCTTCCCCATTTCCTCCGCGCCCAGTCCTGGCCTTACAGTGTCGCGTGTGGCGCCTGATGAACTCGCTTCGGCACCCGCGGCCGCGAGGCTGAAAAGCGGCGAGGAGCCACATGATAACGGAAGGTTCACGGCAATACAACTTGCGCCGCAGCCTGCCTGCGCCGCAGCCTGCCTGCGCCGCAGCCTGCCTTCGCCGCAGAGTCCGCTGCACGGCCCCGCTGCCCCTCGCCGCCAGGCCGGACGCGGAGGCGACCCTCGTGAGCCTTGTCGCCCTGTGTGTCCTGCGGCCGTCGGCTCTTGGGGAGATCGCGGCCGGCGGCGATCTTGGTCCGGGTCGCCTGCGGGCTGCTGGCCTTCATCTTCATGGTGCACTTCCTTATGGGCGTCTTCGACATGGGGTGCATGCGGTCCGCGCTCCTGGGCTGGATAGCGACGGTCCTGAGCGTGGGCATTGACCCGTGGCTGATCGCGATCGTGGAAGCCCGCGCGGACCTGGTTTTGGGCCCAGCGCCCGCAAGGGCGCTGGCAGATGCCGTTTTTTTGGTTGACATAAAGGCTCAAATGCTATAACCTTACACAGGGCGATTGTCTTCGCCACTGGTCCGAGGTGCGTTTGCCCGGCGGCGCCCTGTTTCTCCCGGCTTCTCCTGCCCTTCCTGCGCTGAGATTGTCGCCATGAAACTGGACGACCTGCGCAAGAAAGTAGACGAACTCGACGCGCAGATCGTGCGTCTGGTCAACGAACGAGCAAGGCTCGCACTCGAGATCGGGAGACTGAAGGAGCGCGACAACGAGGCCCTCTATGTCCCCGCCCGCCAGATCGAGGTGTACGAGAACATTGCTGCGCTCAACGAGGGGCCGCTGCCGGACTCGTGCCTGAAGGCGGTTTACAGAGAGATCATGGGGGGGTGTCTGGCGCTGGAAAAACCGCTCAAGGTCGCCTATCTCGGCCCTGAAGGGACCTTCACTCACGCGGCGGCCCGATCGAATTTCGGCGACTCGGTGCAGTACGTATCCGTGGCGGCCCTGGACGAAGTGTTCAACGAGGTGGAACGAGGCCGGGCCGACTATGGCGTCGTGCCCGTAGAGAACTCGACTGGCGGCGGCATTCACGAGACGCTCACGCGCTTTCTTGACAGTCCGCTGAAGGTCTGTGCTGAGATCCTTATCGAGGTCCATCATGCCCTGATGGCCAAGTGTCCACCCAAGGAGATCACAAAGGTCTACAGCAAAGGCGAAGTCCTCGGACAGTGCCGGCGCTGGCTGCAGGAGCACCTGGCGGGCGTTGAGCAGCGCGAAGTGTCCAGCACAAGCGCGGCCGCCGAGAAAGCGGCCTCCGAGCCCGGCGCAGCGGCGATGGGCAGCGCGACCCTGGCGGCGCCCAACGGCCTGCGGGTGCTTTACGACCGCATCGAGGACTACGCACACAATGTGACGCGTTTCTTCGTGCTGGGCGCACACATGAGCCGCCCGACCGGCGATGACAAGACGGCGCTGCTCTGCAGCACCCGGGACAAGGTGGGCGCGCTCCATGATCTGCTCGGGCCGTTTAAGGTACATTCCATAAACATGACGAAGATCGAGTCTTTCCCCTCTCCCACTGCCGCCTGGCAGTATTACTTCTTCATCGATTTCCTCGGCCACCCCGAGGAGGAGAACACGCGCCAGGCATTGGAGGAGATGGAGGCGGAGTGCCTATCGTTCAAGGTGCTCGGCGCGTTCCCCCGCTACGACGGCTGAGGCCTGCCGTCGGGCGCCCGCCGGAGGCCGGGCTGGCCTGCTTCAGACTATGGGATAGACAATCGTGAGACAGCTCTTCGTGGCAGGAAACTGGAAGATGAACCTCAACTGCCGGCAGAGCGTCGAGCTGGCAGAGGCGCTCAAGAAGGAGTTTGGCAACCTGAAGGAGGCGCGCCTGGCCGTTTGCCCGCCCTTCGTTTACCTGCAAAGCGTGGGCGGCGTGCTTGCGGACAGCATCATCGGGCTGGGCGCCCAGAACATGTACACCGAGGCATCGGGCGCGTACACCGGCGAAGTGGCCGGTCCGATGCTCGTTGACATGGGCTGCCGCTATGTGATTCTGGGCCACTCCGAGCGGCGGCACGTGATCGGCGAGAAGGACGATTTCATCAACGCAAAGGTGCGTAAGGCGCTCGATTGCGGCCTGGAGCCCATCGTGTGCGTAGGCGAGAAACTGGAGCAGCGCGAAGCCGGCGAGACGGAGGCAGTGGTCTCCAGCCAGCTTCGGGCCGGCCTGGACGGCGTGAACTCCGAGCAGATGGGCAAGGTGACGATCGCCTATGAGCCGGTCTGGGCCATCGGCACCGGCCGGAACGCAACTCCCCAGCAAGCGGAAGAGGTCCATGCCCTACTGCGTGAGTTGCTGGGCCGGATGTACGGCCGCCGCGTGGCTGACGCCGCGATCATCCAATACGGCGGAAGCGTTAAGCCGGAGAACGCGGGCGATCTGATGGGCATGCCTGACGTTGACGGCGCCCTCGTGGGCGGCGCGAGCCTGAAGGCAGATGTCTTCGGGGGCATCATCCGGGCCGCCTGCGCTGTGCGAAAGTGAGCGGCCGGGAGTGAGTCTGGGCCGTTGTCGCAAGAAAGAGGCCGTCGAGCATTGGTGCGGCGCATTCTACGTCTCAATCTGAAGTTTGACCGAGTGAGAATATGGATCCCGAAGAGATAAGGAAACTGCTGAAGAGAGTCGGCATTATCGGGGGGTTCTTCGCCCTGGCGATTGTGTTTTGCTTGTTGGGATGGACCGCCTTCCTGGTGGGTTATGCGGTGCTCGTGGGCATCGCCGCGGTGCTGGCCATATTGCTCCAGAGCGGCAAGGGGGGAGGGCTGAGCACTTCCCTGGGCGGCTTGGGCGGTGACTCGCTGCTGGGCACGCACTCGGCGACGCCCATTGCCAAAGCAACGTATGTCATGCTGGGCCTGCTGTTGTTCATCTGCATGCTGGTAGCTCGGATGGAGTCGACGCGGCAGGGCGCGGCCGGCGCGGCGGGCGGCCCCCGGCCCATACACGAGTTGCCTATGGACACTGGCGACTGAGGCCGTAGAGGTTGCAGGCGCGACGGCACAGGCCCCGCCGGAAGGCGGGCAAAGCCGCAGCCCCGTAGACATTTGGTGCGCAATGATCAGGAGCATGACCGGGTTCGGCAGCGCCGAGGTGCGGTGCGACCAGTGGAACCTGCGGGCTGAGGCCAGGACCGTCAACCATAGGGACCTGCAGTTGTCACTGAGGCTGCCCGACGCGTTCCACCTGAAAGAGTTCGACCTGCAGAAGGTTATCGAGAAGAAGATTCGCCGTGGGCACTTGTACCTGGGCTTGACTTGCCGTCCCGCCGCCGAGGCGAGCGACGTGCTCATTGACGAGGAAACGCTCAAAGGCTATCTGTCGGCGCTGAAGCGGCTGGCGGAGTCCGAGGGGCTGTCGCTTCAGGTCGAGCTGGGTTCACTGCTGCGGCTCCCTGGCGCGCTGAAGGATGTTACGACGGATGAAGCTCTGCGAGACCAGCTTTGGCCGCGCGTCGTTGAGGTGACGGAGGCGGCCGTTGACGGGCTGGTGGAGATGCGCCGGGCCGAAGGCGCAAACCTCTGGCGGGAGCTTCACGAGGTCTGCGCGTCGGTCGGCAAGCTGGTGGACTCAATTGAGCGCGAGCAGGCCGGACTGGTGGCCGCCTATCGCGACCGGCTCAAAGAGCGCGTTGACAGGCTGCTTGCGGGGACGGACGTTCAGGTCAATGAGGAGTCGCTGGCGCGCGAGGTAGCCCTCTACGCGGATCGCTCGGACGTGAGCGAGGAGATAGCGCGCCTGCGGAGCCATCTCGAACAGTTCCGGGAGGCTCTGGACGGAAACGAGACCCCCGTGGGGCGACGGATGGAATTCTTGGGCCAAGAGATGCTCCGCGAGGCGAGCACCATGGCTGCAAAGATTCCGGCGGGCGCGCAGGTCCGCCAAGTGCTCGATCTCAAGAACGAGATAGAGCGGCTCCGCGAACAGGTCCGGAACGTGGAATAGCGGCTGAACCGGTCCCACGCAGGTCGGCTGAAGGTCGGTGCGGCAGGCAGAAGACATCGGTTGGGTGACGGGTACGCCGGCGGCGCGTGAAAGGGCACAGCGTGGGTAAGCGCCAATTGCGCGGGATCGGTGAGAACGCGGACGGCCTGCTCAACCCGTGCCATGTCTTCGTCCTGTCCGGTCCAAGCGGTGTGGGCAAGAACACCATAGCGGACAAGCTGCGCCGCGAGGGACGGGCCGTCAGGGCCATAACGGCTACCACGCGTCCTCCCAAACCGGGCGAGGTGGACGGCAGAGATTACATCTTCGTCAGCGAGGACGGCTTTCGGCAGTGGATCAAGGAGGGGCGACTGATAGAGCACACTCGTTACCTCGGCCACTACTACGGGACGCCGCTTGCGTCTGTGAACCAGGCGGGGGCATCCGGCCTGCCGGTTATCCTGACTATTGACGTGGACGGAGGTCTGCAGATCAAGAAGAAGTTGCCCGAGGCGTCTCTGATCTTCATCGAGGCGCCGTCGGAAGAGGAGCTTCGGAGGCGGCTGAAGCACAGGCGGCGCGACGATACGGTCAGCATTGAGCAGCGCATCGAGCGGGCGCGGCAGGAGTACAAGTACGCGGACCTCTATGACTTCCGCGTCGTCAACGACGAGCTGGACCACGCCGTGGAGATAGTGGCGGGGATTATCTCGCGCCAGTGCAAACCGGGAAGCGATCATTCCATATAGATTAGGAGAGTTGGATGAAGCAAAGCGAAGAAGGGCGTGTTGAGGAACTCAGCCGGCTGGTAGGCGGGCGATTCAAGCTCACCACCCTGATACAGAAACAGGCGCGGGAATACTACGTCGGAGGGCGGACTTTTATGCCCAGCGTGCGGAACTTCGACGAGCTGTTCAACTACATCCTCGACGAGATCGAGCAGAAGAGGATCACGCTTGTGCTGCCCGGCGAAGCGAGGCCTAAGACCCTCGCCGAGAAGAAAGAGAGCGAGGAGTAGTGTGGAAGGCTGCTCTCTCGGGAGCGTCCATTGAGAGGATGCGCGGATGAGGGCGAAATCGGCGGGCAAGAACATCATTCTCGGCGTGACAGGAAGCATTGCAGCTTACAAGGCGGCCTCCATCCTGCGCGGCCTTATGGACCGTGGCCACTCCGTTCAGGTGGTCATGACGCCCTCCGCCCAGCGGCTCGTTACTCCCACGACATTCCGGTCGCTTTCGGGCCGGCCCGTGATTACGGAGATGTTCGTCGAGGAGGGCCAGGTGGGGCTGCAGCACATTGAGCTGGCCGACTGGGCGAACGTGCTGGCCGTGGCGCCCGCAACCGCCAACTTCATCGGCAAGATAGCGAACGGCATCGCAGACGAGATCCTGAGCTGCACCTGGATGGCTTGCGACTGCCCCAAAGTGCTGGCGCCCGCGATGAACGACCGCATGTGGGCCGCCGACCCGGTGCAGCGCAACTGTCGGTACCTTCGCGGGTTGCCGGACGTTCACTTCGTCGAGCCGATCGAGGGCAAGCTCGCCAGCGGCCGCACGGGGATGGGCCACTTGGCGCCGAGCGAAGTGGTCGTGGACGTGATCCACTCGGTGGCAACGCGCGCATAGGGGCGCCTGGCCGCCGCGTTCGTAATCGTCCTCGTCGTCCTCATCGAGTCCTCCTTGGGCGGCCTGCCCTGCGATTCGAGGACGACAAGAGCAGACCAAGTGTGAGCGATGCTTATGTGCAAACCGTGCTCGAGCGATCACGTCCGCCTGCTGGTCCGGCGCAAGGAAGGCTGTGGGGACCTGCCGCTGCCGCGCTACCAGAGCGCCGGCGCCAGCGGGATGGACCTTCACGCCGCCGTTGATGGGGAGCTGGTCATTGGCCCTGGGCAGGTCAGGTTAGTGCCCGCGGGGCTCCACATCGCCGTCCCGCCCGGCTACGAAGCGCAGATCAGACCCCGGAGCGGCTTGGCGCTCAAGCAGCGCGTGACCGTGCTGAACACCCCGGGCACAGTGGACAGTGACTACCGCGCAGAAGTGGGCGTCATCCTCGCAAACTTCGGGACGGAGCCGTTCGTCGTCAAGCGCGGCATGCGGATTGCCCAGATGGTGGTCTGCTGCACCCACAGGGCTGAGATTGTCGAGGTGGACCAACTGGACGAAACCGAGCGTCAACTCGGTGGCTTCGGCTCCACAGGGCTCCACTGAAGCCGCCTGTCTACGGGGCGCCCGGGTGGGAAACTGTTGACGAAGGGGGTGCGACGCCTCCACCGAAGGCCAGATAGAACGGACACGGATGGAGCAGCGAACTGGCTCGAGGCCGCGCTGGAGCGGGCGAAAAGCGCACGCGTCGCCGTGTTTGGCGATTTCTGCCTCGACGCCTACTGGCTCTTCGACCCCGACGAGAGCGAGCTCTCTCTCGAGACCCGCCTGCCGGTCCGCCGGGTCCGCACCCAGCGCTACAGCCTGGGCGGCGCCAGCAACGTGGCCGATAACCTCATTGCAGTAGGCGTCGCCGAGGTCCATGCCGTCGGGCTTATCGGCGACGACATGTTCGGGCGGCTGCTGCGCGAGATGCTCGCCGCGCGCGGCGTGGACACGAGCGCCCTGCTCCAATGCCAGGAGGACTGGCAGACGATGGTCTTCGCCAAGCCGCATGTACGAGACGAGGAGCAGAACCGCATCGACTTCGGCGGGTTCAATGCCCTCCGCCTGGAGACCATGGATGCCCTCGCCGCGGCGCTCGAACGCGCCGCCGACGCCAGCACGACCGTCATCCTGAACCAGCAGGTCCCAGCGGGCGTGAGCCCGGATGCCATGATAGAGCGCCTCAACCGTATCATCGCCGCGCATCCTGAGCGCTGTTTCGTGGTGGACTCGCGGCACCGGGCGGAACTGTACCGAGGAGCAGTGCTCAAGCTGAACGAGCGCGAGGCGGCCCGGATATGCGGCGAGCCGAGCGCCCTTGACGAGCGTGCGCGCAACATGTTCAGGGCCGTGAGTACCCTCCGAGCCAAGGCCGGATCTGCTGTGAGGTGCTGCTACTTCGGAGACTCGTGGTGGAACTGGCCACCGATCATCGGCAATCACTGGTTCGCCAGTTCGGACTGGCAGACCGGGACGACGAGGCTCTACGAGGCTGCGGCCGTGGTGGAAGGCAAACTGATGAGAAGCCGCGCGGAGCAGTGAGCCGTCAGCCGCTTGCCCTCCGAAGCCGTGCCGTCGCCATGGCGGCTATCCGGCCTTCGCAGCCGAAACCGCTTCGGCGGAGTAAGCTGGCGCGTCGGCGACCCGGCGAAGGAGGGTCAGCCGGCCCTGCGGCAAACTTGCTCTGGGTAGCCGGGGGTGCTACAATTCCCCCAGCCCGGACATTTCGTCGCCGCAACCGCGTGGGCAGGGATCGGAGGAGGGCGTCACGCATGCATGCCGCTTCTGTCGCTGCCCTGGTCGCCGCCTGGATCACTTGCAACACTGCCGTGTCCGCAGGGGCGTTGCGACCCGTCGAAGCCAGTGGCCTCCCCGTCCAGAAGCTCCCGCCGGGCAAGGTGGCCGAGATGGTGCAGCGCTATCAACTGTGGGAGGTGATGTTCAACAAGGGCAGAGGCTATTCCGACCGGACAACGTCGGACGATCTCGCCTGGGCGGAGTCAGACTTCCTCCGCGACTACATGCTCTGTTACTACGTATCGCTTGACACCTACTGGCTGGACAAGATTGTCGCTCACTTTGATCGCATGACCGCCAACCTGGCCGATCCGGAGGGCGACGGCTACCTCGCCTGGCGCACCAAGCGCTATTCGGTGGGCATTGCCAGAGCGGCGGGCGAGGGCGGCGTGGGAGACGTTGAGATTGCGCCCGCCCTTCAGCGCCAGGAGGCCACAGGGGACGGCGGGAGGATAACGGGCCACGCGTATTCCATAGCGTTCACCTCGTCCGACCAGTTCGAAGTGCGCGACGAGACCGAGCACAAGCTCATCGCCACACGGGTCTACAGGTCGCCCCAGGAGGTGACCGAGGTGCCGGGGGCTGCGTTCACTCTGAAGGGCGCTGCCAAGACGGGCGCGAGGTTCGCGATCCACACGACGCCCCCCGAAGCGTGCGAGTATCAGGTTCACGACGGGATGGTCACCTATCCCATTGCGCAGTTCATCGAGGTGGTCTACAACGATCCCGCGCTTCACAACCTCTACATGAAGAAGGCCGAAGCATACGCCGCACTGCTTGCGAAGCAGTTCTTTGAGAAGTGGGAGAAGACCTGGCTCGCTCTGCCGGACGGCTCCGGGCTGTACAAGTTCACCGGGAACGCGACGCAGCGCTTTCCTGACACCAGTCTCCCCCACAACCAGTATCTGGCCCTGGCGCGCACGTGGCTCGTCCTCCAGGCCGTGCCAGGATTGGACCTGGCAGAAGCCTACCGAGACCGCTCCGCGAGAATGACAGAGCATTTCAAGAAGCATCTGCGCCTGGACGGTACGGCCTACGTCTGGAATTACTGGGACCCGCTTCCGCACGAGAACGTGTCTCGCCACGTCGAGGACTCCAGCCACGGGGCCATAGACGTCGGGTTTGCCGTGGAGGCGCGAAAGCGCGGCGTTGTATTCACCGAGGAAGACCTCCGCCGGTTCGCCAGCACCTACGTGGATGTGATGTGGAACGGCGACAAGACGCACCCACGCTTTGGCGCCACGGTCAATACGAACAAAGGCGACAAGTTGCCGGCGCACGACTGGATTCTGCTGGCGGAGTCGGACCCGCGGGTGTGGGACCTGGCGTGGGCGGCCTTCGCCTCGGACGCAGGCGCCCCCACCATGGCACCCTCGATCGCATACGTCTACCACAGCCTGGCAGGTGTCAGCGAGTCGGAACGTGCTGAATGCCGAGAGTCCACAGGGAAAGTCCTTGAGATGCTCGAGAACGCCGCTGCCGGCCCTCTCAACGCCGGCTTCGAGGTTGGAATCGCGGGATCGAACGCAGTCGCAGGCTGGCGACTCACGACGTGGAGTCCCGACCGTGGCGGAGAGGCCAAATGTGTCGCCCGTGCCTACAAAGGCTGGCAGGCAATCGCCTTGATCGGCGGGGGACCGGACGTCAACGTGGTCGCCGTGTGCATGGACAGGATTCCGGTCGCCGGCAAGACCACATGCCTCCTGAAGGCTCACTACCAGACCGTCGGAACCCCGCGACCTCTGATGTCGCTCCTCGGCTACGATGCGCAGGGCGGGCGCGTTCAGTACACGGATTCGCCCGGGTTTGAGGGTTCGTCCGACTGGCGTGAAGCTCGCTGGCGGGTCGAGATAGAAGATGGGGTCGCATCGGTCGAGGTCCTTCTGCGCAACGTCGGCCCCGGCACCGTCTACTGGGACGAATTCCAGCTTGTGATCGAGTAGGCGGATGGGCCCTCAGCCGCCTGCCCTCCGAAGCCGCGCCTTCGCCATAGCGCCCATGGCGCGTCGCGTTTGACGGGGAACTCCACGCGCCCCGGCGCCGGGCGCGCTGAAATGCACGACACCTGCAAGGCGGAGAGCATGGCGAACGGCGTGGCCACGGACAAGCAGCAGCGTTTCCGGTCTCAACCCGATCAAGCACAGCCACCTCATCCGCGCCCGCAGAGACCCGCTCATCCCCGATTGCGCGCGGCCCGCAGAGTTGCTCAGCCTGCTCGCGATCAACTCATCAGAAGGCATCAAGCAGCGTCGGCCACGCCACCTGAGTCCATAGGAAATCTCGCAGCCCAATTGGAGACCACGATGGCAAAGCAAGTCGCAAGAAGCACAAAGAAACAGATAGCTCCATTCCGGCCGGTTTATCCCTCGCCGGCCGCCTTGGTAACGTCCGTGGATGAGGCCGGCAATCCCAACATCGTGACGCTCGGCGAATGCTTCAACGTCAGCATCAGGGGTCCCATCATCGTCGGCATCGCCATCCGGCAGGCCACATATTCCTATGGCTCGATACATCGCCAGGGCGAGTTCACCGTCAACCTGCCGACGGCGGACCTCTTGGAGAAGGTGGATGGGATAGGCATGGTGAGCGGGCGTGTCTGCGACAAGTTCAAGCGCTTCGGTTTGACTGCCCTGCCGGCCCTGAAAGTGGCGCCGCCGCTTATTGCAGAGTGTCCGGTGAACCTCGAATGCAGAGTGCTCAGCGAGCAGCAGGTCGGCGATCATCAGCTCTTCCTCGGTGAAGTGCTGGCCCAGCACGTGGACGCGGACAAGCTGGATGCTGAGGGCCGTCCCGACCCGCGGAAGATGAATATGTTCGTGTTCGCGCTGCAGGCCTACCTGGCCGTCGGTGACGTGATCGGCCATTTCGGGTTTAGCGCCTCCAGGGCTCACAAGTAGGCCCTGGCACGTTCCCTGCCGCACGGAGCGTTCATAGGCCCGCCGCTGCCGCCATTCGACGCGCCAAGTTTGCGCCCCCCTCCGCGCAAGTCTGCTGGAAGCGTTCTATCTCGGTCCTGCCCGGTCTATTTCCTTCCGCTCGCGGGATGAAATCGAGCGGGCGACTCCGCCGTACGGCGGATTCCTCCTTGACAGCTTCGCGTCCGCCGGTCAACATAAGGTGCTCAAGGCCGGCGGGGGTACCCGCCGTCTGTTCTTCGTGGGCTCTATCAGGTGACTCCCACAAACGCTCATTAGGGAGTTGGCCAACGCAATGCCAGGTGCCCACACATTTCACGACCGTTCGGCTCAGTTGTTCGGCCGCGAACCGGACATCCAGTACCTTCTCGGCCGAGCGCAGGCCAAGGGACTTACCGCTGTTGCGGGCCGCCCCAAGATGGGGAAGACGTGGCTTCTTGAGGAGGTGGCTCGCCGACTCACAGAAGCAGGGCTCCTCGTTGGATACCACGAGAGCACGGGTCAGACGTCCGACCTCCTCCTTCGATGCCTCTCCGATCTGTATACGCGCTGGCTCTCTGATTCCTCCTACGCTGACCAAGCCCGCATCCTCTGGGGACAGAACAAGGACACCATCGTTACGAACTTCGGCAAGGCCCTTGGCAGCGTACTCGCGTCTGTGGCAAAACCCGCCGAGGCCTTGTCGAAGGTATTGGATGGTCTTGCTGTGGCCGACGCAGACCTCAAGAGCGGCGGTCTGCGCCTTGCACCTCTGCAGTATGAGCAGGTTCAGGATCTCGTCGCCACACTGTCGCTGCTGTCCGAAGGGAAACCCATCGTGTTGATCCTCGACGCGTGGGAACAGTCGCCGGGACTGACTAACGAGCACTCTTCACTGCTTCGTTTTCTCCAAAGAAGCGACGAGTGGCCTCAGGTCCACATATTCGTAGGAGTCCGCCGCCCCCATCACGACCCGGCCGGCAAGGAGTGCCGCGCCTACGACCTCTGCACCGAACTCGCAAGTTCCCATCCCGCAGCGGCCGTATTCGATCTCCCTTCGATGCACCTCGACCAGGCTACCACTAGGACTGCACTGATAAGCGCCATAAGACAACGCGTTGCGCCCGCTCGGGGCCTCCCCGACGATGAGATACTGGCTCTCGTTGACGGTTTCCCAGGCGTAGTCGAACGCTACCTCCGGCGCGATGGCGCCCCACCACTTGAGACGAAGGCTGATATGACGAAGGAGGCGGCGGATGCGCACAGCTACCGTTACCGCGAGTTTGACCGCCTCTTGCCCTCTCTATCGCCTCAGGAACGAGCCCTCTGTGTCCGACTAGCTTTGCTCCCCAGAATGAGTCAGGAGTACTGGAAAGTACTGTGTCCCGTAGTGCTGGGGTCACTCTCACACGCCCTTCTGCACAATCTGAACGTCCGGTCTGTCTTTGAAGGCGCGGCAGTTCCCTCCTTCGGCCATGACACGCGTCACGTTGCCGCGAAGCGATGGTTCCTGGATAAGCCCAAGTATGCCTCTATTGTCATGGAGGAGGCGACTTACCTGGCAGTTGAACTCGCAGCGCGACAAGACGCTATTGACGATTTTCACCGGCCGTTTGCCGAGGCTCTCCTCGGCCTGAAGGTCCTGTCGGATCGCTCGGATGCGCCCCTGCCCCTCCAGGGCCTGCCGGTACTGGCGCAGTTCCTCTTCGATCTGGAACCCTCGCTGCACCTTCCATCTGTCGCGGACGCGCTGAGCATGGCGAACAGAGACAGAAGACTTGCCCCAATGCTCTCCATGGCCCTCCTCAACCGAGGCGTCGCCAGGGGACAGCGGGGCGATACCGAGGGCGAGTTGGCCGACTACAGCGCGGTCATCGATATGCCGGAGGCGCCGTCCAAGCAGCGCGCCGAGGCGCTCTTCAACCGGGGCGTTGCCAGAGGCAAGACACCTGATACAGGGGGCGGATTGGCCGACTTCAGCACCCTCATCGCTATGCCGGACGTACCGCCTGAGCTGCGCGCAAAGGCACTCGTCAACAGGGGAGCCACCAGGGGGCAGACAGGCGATACCGAGGGTGAGCTGGCCGACTACAGCGCGGTCATCGGTATGCCGGAGGCGCCGCCCGGGCAGCGCGCGAAGGCGCTCTTTAACCGTGGCTTCACCAGAGGAACGACGGGCGATAGCGAAGGCGAGTTGGCCGACTACAGCGCCGTCATCAATATGCCAGAGGCGCCGCCCGAACAGCGTGCCGAGGCGCTCGTCAACCGGGGGAAAGCCAGAGGGAAGATGGACGATAGCAAAGGCAAATTAGCAGATTACAGCGCCGTCATCGATATGTCGGACGCGCCGCCTGCGCACCGGGCCGCGGCGCTCTTCAACCGTGGCTTCACCAGAGGAAAGACGGGCGATAGCGAAGGCGAATTGGCCGATTACAGCGCCGTCATCGAGATGCCGGCTGCACCGGCCGAGGCGCGCGCCAAGGCGCTCGTCAACCGGGGCATCGCCAGGGAATGGAAGGGCGACACCAAGCTCGCGCTGGCCGACTACAGCGCCGTCATAGATATGTCGGACGCGCCGCCCGGGCAGCGCGCCAAGGCGCTCTTTAACCGGGGCCTCACCAAGGGAACGAGAGGCGATACCGAGGGCGAGTTGGCCGACTACAGCGCCGTCATCAACATGCCAGACGCGCCGCCCGAACAGCGTGCCAAGGCGCTCGTCAACCGGGGCATCGCCAGGGGGCAGATGGGCGACACCGAGGGCGAGCTGGCCGACTACAGCGCCGTGATCGATATGCAGGACGGGCTCCCAGAGTGGCGCGATATCGCGCTTGCCAACAAGAAACGCATCGCTCGGAAGGACGAGTCGCTCTAACCGCATCCCGCCAGTCCTTTGGCCACGTCCACCATACGCGACAGGTCCCTCAATGACTCCGCGCAAGTCTGCTGGAAGCGTTCTATTTCGGTCCTGTCAGGTCCACCACGAACTCGGCTTCTGGGGACAGACCATTGAGCGGTACCTGCTGGAGGGAATACCGCCTGAGGCGGCCAGCGAGGACGTGTGGACGGGCAGCGAGTTCTTCCGGACTGACCGGCGGGACTTAATCCCGCTGGACGTGTTCATGGTGCCCGTGTTTGAGCACAGGGTCCTGCGGGAGGACGGTCCCACGGCCATCGAACGAGAGGTGACCGCCAAGATGGGCCCGCTGATCGAGGACGGCGGCTACATCCCTACTGTTGACCACTCGGTTCCCCCTGACATATCGTACGAGAACTTCATGCATTACCTCGACGTGAAGTGTGCCGTGGCAGAGGGCCGCTCCGGCCCTTAGTGCCCGAGCTGCACCTTGCACGCAACGCTCTCCGGCCATAGAATCGGTAAGTCATGGGCTGCGGGAATGCACGACTGGCGAAAGGAAAGCAACACATGCCGGAGCAGAGAGAGACGCAACGGCTTGCGCTTCAGGGCGGCATGCGGGCCGTCGCGCGCATCGAGGGAAAAGGTGAGCCGAAGATCGGCCTCGAAGAGTTTATGGCGCTCGCCCGCCGCTTCGGGTTCTCGGGCAAGGCCCTGGAGAAGATGAAGGCGGCCGTCGCCAAGGAGGACATGGGAAAGGGACCTTTCCTGGCTAACTACTATTCCGACCTGAAGGAGACTTGCGTGCGTGCGTTCGAGCGCACAGCCCGGGAGACCTTCGGAGTCAGGCACGCGATCGCGGTCAGTTCCGGAACAGGTGCTCTGCACGCCGCATTCGTAGCCGCCGGCGTGGGGCCGGGGACCGAGGTCATCTGCCCGGCTATCGGGTTCTTCGCAACGGCCGCCGCGGTTGTCCAATCCAAAGGCATCCCCGTCTTCTGCGACGTGGACGAGTCTTTGCACATGGACCCGGGCAAGATCGAGAGGCTCATCACAAAGCGGACGGTGGCGATTGCACCTACCGACGTAATGGGCGGCGTATGCGACATGGGCGGCATCATGCGGGTCGCGCGCAGGCACAAGCTGAAGGTGATCGAAGACTGTGCCCAATCCTGCGGCGCCACCTATAAGGGCCGCTACGTCGGCACCTTCGGCGACCTCGGCTGCTTCAGCATCTCGGCCTATAAGATTGTGGGCGGCGGCGAGGGCGGCCTTATACTGACGAATAGCGAGCGGCTCTGGGAAAGGGCACAGGGGGTCGTCGAGTGCGGCGGGCTCTGGCGACCAAGGCGGTTCGCCCCTCCACGCTACAAAGGTGAGCTTTTCTGTGGAACCAACTACCGCATGTCGGAACTCGAAGCGGCGGTGGACACGGTGCAGCTCAGAAAGATGCCGGCCACGGTGAAGCGCTTCCGGACGGTCAAGACCCGCATCCTGAAGCGGCTGAAGGCGTACCGCGAGGTCATGCCCCAGAAGCTCAACGACCCGGCCGGCGAGGTCGGCTATTTCCTGCGCTTCTACCCCGAGAGCTTCGGGTTGGGCGGGAAGATCGTGGCTGCCCTCAGGGCGGAAGGCATCTCGTGCGGGATGCGCGGCGAAGACGCCGGTCCGGACTGGCATCAGTACTCTTACATGTTTGCAGTCACCCAGAAGACCGGAGCGACGGAGGAGAATTGCCCCTTCGAGTGCCCGCTTTACATCCAGGCCGGCGGCCAAATAGAGTACGCGAGAGGGGACTGCCCGGTGGCGGATGACCTCTTCGACCGCGTCATCACAGTGCCGCTCAATCAGTGGTATATCGCCGCTGACTGCCGCCACATCGCGGACGGGATCAACAAAGTGCTCTCGGCGTACTGCACGGAAGACGCAGGAGCGGCCCCGTGGGCCTGAGGGCAGGCTCCCTGGCAGCGGATAGGCCGCTGGATCTTTCTCGGCAAAGCGTGGGGTAGACGAGCATTCGAGCGTCCGTGCATGGGCCTGGTGGCACGCGCTCCGACCGGCATGCCCGCACGGGCAGGCGGGCCTTATGATTGGCACCGGGAGAGGGGGCGGGTGCTCAATGTCGGCCAAACCTGAGCGGAGGAATTAGGCATGCGCATCAAACAGTCGGTCTGCTATCCCATCCTCGGCCTGCGCGAGCTGAAGGACATAGACGAGCTGTTCGGCACGCTGGCCCGGATCGGTTACGCGGCGGTGGAGATGTGGGGGCGCGAAGGCAATTTCGAGGACGTCGTAGCGCGCGCGAAAAAGCACAAGCTTGTTGTGGCCAGCATGATAGGGCATGAGTCGCTGCCGGACGGCCTCAACAAACGGTCCAATCACGACCGGATCGAAGCAGAGCTGAGGACCTCGATTGACCTGGCCGCCAGGCACGCCATCCCCGGCCTCATCTGTCTGAGCGGCAACCGGCAGCCGTACGTCGGCGAACTGGAAGGCATCGAGGCAGTGGCGGACGGGCTGCGACGTGCCGCCGGCTATGCGGAGAAGAAAGGCGTCAACCTGAACCTGGAAGTGCTGAACTCCAAGGTTGACCACCCCGGCTACCAGTGCGACCACACGGCCTGGGGCGTGGCGGTCTGCGAGCGCGTGGGCAGCCCGCGCGTGAAGCTGGTCTACGACATCTACCACATGCAGATCATGGAAGGCGACGTGATCCGCACGATACGCGAGAACATCCGGTGGATCGGCCACTTCCATACAGCCGGCAACCCGGGGCGCCGCGATCTTGACGAGGCGCAGGAGCTGAACTACGCGGGCATCTGCAAGGCGATCGCAGCCACCGCCTATGACCTCTACGTCGGTCACGAGTTCTCCCCCAAGGGAGACAAGATCGAGGCGCTGCGCCAGGCCTTCAAGATCTGCGACCAGGGCTGAGGCGACGTGGCGCCCGCCGGGTGGACTGCGCGCCGCCTGCGCTGGCTCTCGGGTGCCGCGCTAAGGAACGTGCAATGGTGCAGAACACGATCGGCCTTAACCTGGGCACGATCAAGAACGGGACTGAGGCTGCCACGCTCGTGCCCAACTTGGACCGCGTGCGGCACGCCGGCTTCCAGGGCGTCGGCCTCTGGCAGAACAACATCCTGCAATGGTTGCAGGCGGGCCTCATGATGCAGGACCTGCACGACCACATCGCCGGCAGGAACCTGACGGTGGACGAGATCTGCTTCGTAGAGGTCCTGAAGCGCGACGGGAGCGTGGCAGACCAGGCGCATGTCTTCAAGTGGGCCAAAACCCTTGGAGCGGCCGCCGTAGTCTGCCTCTACTTTCGCCCGGACCATCCGCTTGAAAAGGTGCGCAGCGATTGGGCGGAGTTCGTCCTCAAGATCCAGGAGATCGGCGTCCCTGCCGCCTTTGAGTTTGTCGGCGCGTGGCCGCATTACAATTCCCCCCTCCAGGCGTGGGAGGTGATCCAAGCTGGGCCCGAGTTGGGGACGATGGCCTTCGACACCTTCCATTTCTGGCGCGGCGGCTGCGACCTCAGTCAGATCCAAAAAGTCCCGGGCAACCGCGTCAGCTTGGTGCATCTGAGCGACGCCAGGGATGTGCCTTCGCAGAGCGCCGTGGACGCCGACCGCACGTATCCGGGCGAGGGCGTCATTCCGCTGAAACAGATCCTGACCGGCCTGATCGAGCAGGGCTTTGCAGGGCCGCTGTCAGTGGAGGTCTTGGGCGAAGTGCAGGAGCAGAACCCCGCGACAGTCATCAAGCACGCATGCGAGGCAGCCAGGAAGCTGATTGACTCGCTGTAGCGGTCTGTCAAGAATGTTAGATTGGAATTCGTCAATGGAGGAGCCGCAGCATGCCATACCAGCTCTTTCCCGAACCGCGCAAGGTCAGCTTTCGCAAGCAGCTCCTGGACTTTACCAGGGCCGCCTGGATCAAGGTTGATCCGCAACTGTCGGCGTCTTTGAAGCGCCATGTGTTGGCCTTCGCCGAATGCTTCCGCGGTGCCTTTGCATCTCCCCTCCGCGTGACGGCAGGCGAACCGCAGAAAGGTCAGGTTCTCCTGGCCATCCAACTGCTGCGCCAGGGCGGGCAGCCGCAAGGATATGAGCTGTCAGCCGGGAGCCGGCGCATCACGCTGACGGCGGCCGATGAACCCGGCCTCTTTTATGGCCTTCAGACTCTCGGGCAACTCATCCGTCAGACGGGCGCCCGCATTCCTGCGGTCGCCATTGCCGATGCGCCCGACTTCCCCCACCGCGGCCTCATGCTCGACGTGAGCCGGTGCAAGGTGCCGAAGATGGAAACGCTCTTCTCCATCGTGGACCTGATGGCCAGGCTCAAGCTCAATGAGCTGCAACTCTACACCGAACACACGTTCGCTTATTCCGAGCACGAGGCGGTCTGGCATGACGCCTCCCCGATGACGCCCGGCGAGATCCTTGCGCTCGACGCCTACTGCAGGGAGCGATACATCGAACTCGTGCCCAACCAGAACTCCTTCGGCCACTTCGAGCGGTGGCTGCGCCATCCGGAGTACAAGCAACTGGCCGAATGCCCCGACGGGTTTGAATACCCGTGGGGCGGGCGCTCGAAGTACGGATCAGTGCTCAAGCCGAATCAGGACAGCCTCCGCTTCCTCGCCTCCCTCTACGACGAACTGCTCCCCAACTTCACCAGCCGGTCCTTCAACGTCGGGTGCGATGAGACCTGGGAACTGGGGAAAGGCCGGAGCCAGAAACCGTGCGAAGAGAAAGGCACGACGCGCGTCTACCTCGATTTCCTGCTCGGCATCCATGAACTCGTCCGCAAGCATGAACGGACCATGATGTTCTGGGGCGACATCATCCTGCACCAGCCCGACCTCATCTCCGAACTGCCCGAGGACATCGTGGCGCTGGAATGGGGATACGAGGCAGGCCATGACTTCAACAAGCGGTGCAGGGCTTTCAAGGATGCCGGCGCGTCGTTCTATGTCTGTCCCGGCACGTCGAGCTGGAACTCCTTGACCGGACGAGTCCCCAACTGCATCGGGAACCTCACGAATGCCGCCGCCAACGGGCTCAAGCATGGCGCCATCGGATACCTGATTACGGACTGGGGCGACGGCGGCCATCATCAGTACCTGCCCATCAGCTATCCCGGCATCTTCGCCGGCGCAGCCCTTTCATGGTGCGCCAAGCGCGGCAGGACGCCGGACGTCGCGTCCGCCATGGACTCAATGGTCTTCCAAGACGAGACGGGCCAGCTCGGCCGTCTCCTGCTGGACCTGGGCAGCGTTTACGAACTGCTCCCAAGGAAGCCGTCCAACAACACGCTGTTCAACGGGCTGCTCTTCTTCGACATAGGCACCGAAAGGCTGCTCAAAGACCTGACCCCTGCGAGCCTGAAGAAGTGCGTGGCGCGCTTCGACGAGTTGGCGAGCGAGATCAGCGGCACGCGGCCCCTGGTCGGCGACGGCGCGCTCGTTAAGGCCGAGTTGCTGAACGCCGCGGCGATGGCCCGCTGCGGTGCCGCGCGCGGCCTCGCAGGCCTCGACTCGAAGTACTATGACCGGCCGGGCCTGCGCCATGCTCTGCAGCACATCATCTCCCAGCACGAGCAGCTCTGGCTTGCGCGGAACCGCCCCGGCGGGCTGAACGAAAGCTCGGCCCGCCTCCGCGTCCAATTGAGGCAACTCGAGTAACGCACCTGCTCAATGTTGTCGCCCGCCGTGAGGCGAGCCGCGTGGAGCGGTTCCGCGCGGGTCTGCGGAGAACGGGATCTGGTAGCGCCTCGGCCGCGACGTCGTTTTGCGGCGTTGGCGTCGCACTAACGTGCAGAATCGCATAAGGTTTGGCCGTCAACACTGTCGCTCCCCCGAGCAGCGCCGGAAAGGCGAGGACCAGATGAAACACGTGCATTATGACGAAGTCGAACCCAAACCAGTAAGCGAAGCAGGTGCACAGGGCGTGCGCGTGCGATGGCTTATCTCAGCGGAGGACGGGGCGCCGAACTTCTACATGCGACGCTTCGAGCTCGCCCCCGGCGGCAGCACGCCCCGCCACGCCCACGGATGGGAGCATGAGGTCTACATCCTCGAGGGCGACGGCTCGGTCTTCCATGAAGGTCGCGAGCATCCGTTCTGCCCCGGCGACGTCATCTACGTTCCGCCGGAGGAGGAGCACGCCTTCAGGGCGGGCAAGGGAAGCGTTGCCTTGCTGTGCCTCATCCCCAAGCACGCCTGAAGCGCTGAACGGTGGCCGCGCCGGACGCACTGGCCCCTCTTCCCATTCTCTGTCCGTCCCATCTGGGCCCATCGGCGAGCAGCAGTGGCCAATGCCGGCATCCCCGCCGCGCCCCGGAATGCCGAACTGGCAGGCCCTCCCGCCGCCCGACGCCTTCCTGGGGATAGGCGTTCGACGCTTAACCTGAAACGGGGGCCGCCCCGAGGGGGCTTCGTCGGCTTGCGCAGTTCCTGCGCAGCTTCTATAATGAAAAACCTTTCGCTGACGGACCTGCCGCCGAGGCTTGCCATGCTGAAGATACTGGTCGTGGACGACGAAAAGCCGGCCCGCGTGGGCATGCGCAAGGTGCTCGAAGGGGCCGGCTTCCAAGTCCTCGAGGCCACCGACGGCCAGAGCGCGCTCGACGCCGTCGAGCACGGGGCGCCCGACATCGTGCTGCTGGACATCAACATCCCGCGCCCCGACGGCATGGAGGTTCTCAAGCGCATCTCGGAAGAGCCCGACGGCCCACCGGTCATAATGATCACGGCCTACGGCTCCGAACGGCTCGCCGCGGAAGCGATCAAGCAGGGCGCGTACGACTACATCCCGAAGCCCTACGAGCTGGATGAGCTGCGGGCGGCCGCGCGGCGGGCGGCAGAGATCGTCGAGTTGAGGCGGGAAGCCTCGCGGCTCAAAGACGCTCTGGAGCGGCTCGGCTCGTACGGCGAGTTGGTGGGCGTCAGCGGCGCCATGCGCCGGCTCTTTGAGCAGATCGATAAGGTCAGCCAGACCAACGTCACCGTGCTCGTCCGGGGCGAGAGCGGCACCGGCAAAGAGATGGTGGCGCGCGAGATACACCGCCGGAGCGACCGGCGCGACAAGCCATTCGTGGTGATGAACTGCGCGGCGATGCCGGAGACGCTGGTGGAGAGCGAATTGTTCGGACACGAGAAAGGCGCGTTCACCGGCGCGGACTCGCGACGCATGGGAAAGTTCCAGGCCGCGGACGGCGGCACACTCTTCCTGGACGAGATTGGGGACATGAGCCCCGGGACCCAGGCAAAAGTCCTCAGGGTCCTGCAGGAGAGCGCCTTCGAGCCCCTCGGCGGCTCGCAACTGATCACGGTGGACGTACGCCTGATCAGCGCCAGCAACAGGAACCTGGAGCAGGAAATAGAAAAGGATAACTTCCGCCGGGACCTCTACCACCGGATCAAAGTGGTGGAGATAGAGATCCCGCCTTTGCGCACGCACCGGGACGACATCCCCGTCCTGGCGGAGCATTTCCTCAAGCTCTTCCGCGTCAAGTATCCGGACGGCCCCGGCCGCTTCAGCCCGGAGGCCGTGCAGCGCCTGCAGCAATACGACTGGCCCGGCAATGTGAGGGAACTCAAGCACGTCATCGAGAGCGCCCTGGTGATGGCGTCGGGCCCGGACATACTGCCCGCACACCTGGCCCTGGAGAGCGGCGCGCCCCAGGGCCCAGACGGACAGGCCATTGGGATAGATTTCGCGCTGCCGTACAAAGAGGCGAGAGAAAAGGCCCTGCGGGAGTTCGAGAAGCAGTTCATCGTGCGCAAACTGCGAGAGAACCACGGCAACGTGTCCCGCACGGCTGATGCGCTCGGCATTTATCGCCAGAGCCTGCAGAGCAAGCTCAAGAGGCTGAACCTGCGGGACAACGGGGCGTAACAAGGAGAGAGGAAATGAAAAAGAGCTACATGTTCACGCCGGGGCCTACCATGGTGCCTCCTGAAGTCCTGCTGGCCGAGGCTGCCCCGATGATGCACCACCGCACGGAGCAGTTCTCGCGGATCATGGTCGAGGTGGTGGAAGGGCTACAGAAGCTCTTCGGCACCGCCCAGGACGTATACCTCATCATGGGGAGCGGCACCGCGGCGATGGAGGCCGCCGTCGTCAACGTCTGCTCGCCCGGCGACAAAATCATCTGCGTAAACGGAGGCAAGTTCGGCGAGCGCTGGGGGGAACTCGGCAGGGCTTACGGCTGCAACGTCGTGGAACTCGTCGTCGAATGGGGCAAGTCTCCGACGGTCAAGCAGATTCAGGCGGCGCTCAGGGAGAACCCAGACGCTCGCGCCCTCTACGTCACGCAGTCCGAGACCTCCACCGGCGCCCTGACTGATGTTGAGGCTATAGGTCGTCTGACGCGCGAGAGCAACACCCTCCTGGGCGTGGACGCCATCACGGGCATCGGCATCCACCCGTTCGAGACGGATGCGTGGGGCGTGGACATAGCCGTCAGTGGCTCGCAGAAGGGCTGCATGATCCCGCCCGGCCTGGCGTTCATCTCTGTCTCCGCCCGGACGTGGAAGGCGGTGGAGGCGTGCAAATCGCCCCGCTACTACCTGGACCTGACCGCAATGAAGAAGAACTGGACGAAAACCACCACGCCCTTCACGAGCGCGGTCTCGCTCATCCGCGCGCTTCACAAGTCCCTGGAGATGATCTTCGCTGAAGGGTTGGACGAGGTGCATGCACGTCATGCCCGGCTGGCGCACGCCACCCGGGCTGCCGGCGCAGCCTTGGGGCTCAAGACGCTGGCCGAGGTTCCTGCGAACGGCGTCACGGCATTCTACGGCCCGGAAGGGATGGACACAGAGAAGATCGTTGACACGATGTTGAGTAAGTATGGCGTCGCCATAGCAGAAGGCCAGGGCAAGATGAGGGGCAAGATATTCCGCATTGGCCACATGGGTTACGTCGGCGAGGAAGACTTGCTCGTCGCGATCGGCACTCTGGAGATGGCGCTTCAAAACCTGGGCTACAAGTTCCAACTCGGCTCCGGCGTGCGCGCCGCGCAGGAGGCCCTCGTCCAGTAGTGACCGTCGGTTCGACTGGCTCACCGCCCCGAGCACAGCCGAGGATGCAAAGTCGAGGGGCCGGACGTAAGAGCAGGCAACAGCATGAACCCCAGCGGCGCGCCTCGGCGTCGCGCATGAAGCTCTCAACAGACTCCCAGCGGTTCCTTGCTTTGCTGAACGCTGTCAGCGTACGTTACTTGCTCACGGGCGGCCATGCGGTGGTGTACCATGGTTGCCGCCGCGACGTGAACGACCTGGACGTCTGGGTGCCACGAGAGCGCGAAGTAGCGGAGAAGCTCGTTCAGGTCCTTCGTACTCATGGCGTCAATGATCAAACTTTAACGCCGCAGATGATCCTGGCCCACGATCTTGTCCGGATTGGCCGGCGGCCGTTTGCCGTGAGACAAGAGGGCGACGTGCTAACGATAGGTGCCTCGCCGTTTCGAACTGAGCTCTTGTTCTGGACCTCGGGCGGCGCGTTCGAGGACTGCTACCAGCGCCGTGTTAGGGCCGCAATCGACGGCCTGGATGTTAACGTCATAGGTCTGGAGGACCTTATCATAACCAAGACAGCGTCGAAACGTACGGTGGACAGGGAGGACCTTAAGCGTTTGAGCGAGTTGCAGGAGGAGAAATGATGGATGCAGGCCTTCGCGGCAAGGTTGCCTTGGTCACCGGCGCGAATCACGGCATCGGCGCGGCAACCGCAGGAGCGCTCGCGGCAGAAGGCGCTAAAGTGTTCCTCACGTATCTGCGCCTGCGTCCAGAGAAGGGCATTGCGGGCAAGGTTGAGTCTGAGAAGACCGCCGAACCCGGTGCTGTTTTCTACGCTGCGATGCGCGAGAAGTCTGCTGATCATGTCCTCGAATTCATTCGCCAATCAGGTGGCAGAGCCGAGGCATGGGAGGCCAATCTTGCCGACCCGGGCAACATACCTCTGCTTTTCGACCGTGCGGAATCGGCTCTCGGGGCAGTAAGCGTGCTCGTGAACAACGCGGCCCACTGCGAGTACCCCAGTCGAGTGCTGGAGGCTACGGCCACAAGCATCGACAGGCACTTCGCAGTAAACACAAGACCGGTGGCCTTGATGATGCGGGAGTATGGGCAGCGGCATATCAGCCGCGGCGGCCGCTGGGGACGTATCATCAACGTAAGCGCCGACGCTGCGGACGCCTTCGGAGGCAACGTCTGGTACGGCGCCAGCAAGTATGCCATGGAGAGCATTAGCCGAGTTGCTGCCAAGGAGTTGGGCCCGCATGGGGTGACGGTCAACATGGTAGCTCCTGGGCCCGTGCAGACTGGCAGCTATGCGACCGAAGCCGTCAAGCGGGAGGCTGCCTCCTGCCCGTTGGGGCGTATCGGTCAGCCTGAAGACATTGCGGACGCGACTGTGCTTCTCGCGTCTGAGCAGGCCCGTTGGATTTCCGGGCAACTTGTCTACGTTGGTGGCGGGTCGCGGATGTGAGTGGGAAAAAGGCAGCAAAAGGTGCTGAACTACTGAGTCGACCTCAGCCAGTGGAGACTCAAGCCTGCCGGCGCGGCGCGCAGGAGGCCCTCGTCCAGTAGGGGCCGGACGAGGCTACGCGATCATCTCCAGAGACAGATTCAGAGCGGGCGCTGAGTGGGTGAGCGCGCCGATGGAAATCCTGTCCGTGCCGGCCTCGGCATAGGCCCTCACGTCGGACAGCGTTATTGTGCCGCTCGATTCAAGCAGCGGACGGCTGCCGGTTCCCGCTTTTCTTCTCACCAAAGCCGCCGCTTCGCGCACCTGCTCCGGACGCATGTTGTCGAGCATGATGATGTCCGGCGCGGCCGCCAGGGCTGCCTCCAGCTCGGCCAGGTTCTCCACCTCGAGCTCGACGATCAGGTTCGGGCAGGCGGCGCGGACCTTCGCGACGGCGGCCTTCACGGCCTCGGGCCCTGCGCCCAGCAGGGCCAGGTGGTTGTCCTTGATGAGCGCCTGGTCCGCCAGGTGCATGCGGTGATTGCAGCCCCCGCCGCAGCGGACGGCGTACTTCTCCAGCTCCCGCCAGGCGGGCGTAGTCTTGCGCGTGTCATAAATGCTCGCGTTGGTGCCTTTGACTTTCTCGACGAACTGTGCCGTAAGGGTCGCGATGCCGCTCAGCCTCTGCAGGAAGTTGAGCATTGTCCGCTCAGTGCTGAGGATGGAGGCGGCGGGGCCTCGCAGCCGGGCCACGACTGTACCGGATGCGACACGATCCCCGTCCCGCGCGCAATCTTCGAACTTCAGACGCTGGTCGAAGCGCTCCGCCAGTCGTCGCGCCAGAGACAGCCCGCATATCACCCCCGCGGCGCGCACCCGAACCTCCGCGGCAGCTTGCCGGTCCGCCGGCACCAGCGCGCGCGTAGTGACGTCCCGCCGGGCGGCGTCCTCTTCCAGCGAAGCGTCGAGCAGCCAGTCGAAGTCCTGCCAGTTCATCGGTCCTTCTCCGGAGGCGCAGTGCGATTATACAGAACGAAGGCCCCCACTGCACCGAGCCAGGAGCGCGCGGGCTGGATCAGGTGTCGCTGGGCAGGGCGCGCTGCAGGATGCGGAAACCAGGCGGCGCCAGCACGCGGGCCGCCCCGGCTTGCACGACTATCTCCGCAGGAAGGACGCCTGCGTCGTCGCCGTCCAGCTCGTAGGGGACGCCCCGCTTGTGGGAGGTCACGACGATGCGCCTGCCGCGGGCGTAATGGATGCGGGGGCTCCAGTGCAGCGCCCGCAGAAAGCCGCACGCGGCGAGGCCCAGAAGGTCGGGCAGGCTCTCCCGGTGCACGCACATGACGTCCAGGAGGCCATCGTCGGGCGCCGCGGCGGACGTCATCTCCATCGGGCCACCATAACTATGGGTGTTGCCCACAGCCACCTGGTCCAAGCCGCGGGCAAAGGGGCGGCCGTCCACCTCCACCTCCACCTCCCACGAAGCGGGGCTCAGGAGGCCGCGCACGGCGTAGGGTACGTAATGCCACTGCGTCAGGCCCCTGCGGCGGCGCAGGTGTACCATCTTGACCGCCCATGCGTCCACGCCCGCCCCAAAGACGCAGGCGAAGCGCCTGCCGTTGCAGATGCCCACGTCCAGCCGGACAACGCGGCCTTTCAGCAACTGGCGGACGGCCTGGAGGGGCTGCCAGGATATCCCAAGCTCTTTCGCCAGGACGTTGCCGGCGCCCGCCGGAACAACGCCGAGAGTGCTGTGCTCGAACGACAAGCCGTTAAGCACTTCGTTGACCGTGCCGTCGCCGCCGAAGGCCACCACCAGGGCGTTGTCATAGCCGTGGCCGGCCGCCAGCTCCTTGGCGTGCCCGGCGTGCTGCGTAACGGCGGCCTCGACGGCGTGTCCAGCCCTCTCGAAGTCTCCTATCACGCGCTCGAGCCAGTGGCCGGCGGCGCACCCGCCGCTGATCGGGTTGGCAATGAGCAGCACTTTGTCGAAGCTCAGACCATGCATGTTGCCCACGGAATCAGCGCGCTATCCGGCGTTCCAGCGCCAGGCGCGAGACAACGTGCAGCCGCCACGGAGGCCCCCGACTATAGCACAAATAGCCGCTCCGCGACAATGACTTCATAGGGCGGGCGCCGCCGGCTCAGGTACGCGCTGCCCTTGACGGACGTGTGCCCGCGGGGTAGTGTTTAAAGTTCGGCGGCTCTCAGACAGTGGGCGGGTAGCTCAGTCGGCCAGAGCGCTTGCCTTACAAGCAAGAGGTCCGGGGTCCGAGTCCCCGTCCGCCCACCACACCTTCCATCCCAGGCAAAGCGCTGACTCTGGCCTCTTCGGATGTTACGCTCTTCTCGGCAATTGCCACGTTTACGGCATTGCGCGCCCAAGCCGTCACGAACCCGCGCAAGGGAGCAAATTCTCCGCATATCCAAGGCATTCAGCTCTGCGCCGGCAGCGCTCCTGATGGAGGCCTTCTCGCCGGCGCCGCCCTTGCCCGTGAGCTTCGCGCACCACGTCTCATCTTGGCTGCCCGAACGCCGCGCCGCACCGGAACACGGCCGCTAAGGACGGCTTGGCCGGGTTCGGTGCAGGTTGGCGGCACGAGTTCCTTGTGTTCGCCAAAGACCCGGTATGCCGCGACCTCAACCGCCGAGATACGCTCGTTTGACTGCGGTGCTGTTGCGCAGTTCGGCCGCACGGCCTTCCAGAACGATGCGGCCGGTCTCCAGGACGTAGGCGCGATCGGCCACACCGAGCGCCTGATAGGCGTTCTGCTCGACCAGGAGGATTGTGGCCCCTCCGGCCTTGATCTCGCGGATCACGTCGAAGATCTGGTCTACGAGCACGGGCGCAAGGCCCATGGAGGGCTCGTCCGTCAGCAGCATCTTTCCTCCGGTCATCAGCGCGCGGCCGAGGGCGAGCATCTGTTGCTCCCCGCCGCTGAGCGTCGCGCCCGGCTGGTTGAGCCTCTCCTTCAAACGCGGGAAAAGGCGGAAGACACGCTCCCGCGCCTGCGCAACCGCGTCTGCATCAGCCCGACGCATGTACGCCCCCAACTCCAGGTTCTCCCCCACGGACAGGTTGGTGAAGATGCCACGCCCTTCAGGGACGTGGGTGATGCCGGCCCGGACGGTTTCATGCGCCGGGGCGTTCGTGATATCGTGGCCGTCGAAGATGATGGCCCCGCCGCTTGCGCGCGCCAGGCCGGAGATGGCCCGCAGTGTCGTCGTCTTGCCTGCGCCATTGGGCCCGATGAGCGCCACCACCTCGCCGGGCTGCACCTCCAGCGAGATTCCGTGCAGCACGGGGATGTCCCCGTACCGAACAACGAGTTCCCTGACATCCAAGAGCGCCTTCACACCCGCCCTCCGCTGCCGAGGTAGGCTTCGACGACCGTGGGGTCGTTCTGTATCTCCTTCGGCGTGCCGTGGGCGATCACCTCGCCGAAGTCCATGACATAGACCCGCTTGCAGATGCTCATCACTAACGGCATCTGGTGTTCGATGAGGAGAACCGAGAGTTCGCGTTCCTGCTGGATACGGCGGATGAGAGCGACAAGGTCGTCCACCTCGGTGTGGTTCATCCCGGCGGCGGGCTCGTCAAGCAGCAGGACGTCAGGTGCGCCCGCCAACGCCCGCGCGATCTCCAGCCGCCGCTGCAAGCCGTAGGGCAGTGACTTGGGCGCGTCGTTCGCGCGTTCGGCCAGGCCCACGAGCCGCAGCAGCTCCATAGCGTCGGCCTCGATGGCGGCCTCTTCGTCGCGGAAGGACTGCGTGCGTATCATGGACGCCAGTAGGCCCGAACGCGTACGGTGATGACGCGCGACCTTGACGTTCTCGACCACGCTCATTCCGCCGAACAGACGGATGCTCTGGAACGTTCGCGTGATGCCGTGCTGAGCAACGTCATGCGGCGCAAGGCCGACGATGCTCTCGCCTCGGAAGCGGACGTCCCCTGACGTTGGCGGGTACACGCCGCCGATCACGTTGAAGACCGTGGTCTTGCCCGCGCCGTTGGGACCGATCAGGCCCACGAGCTCGCCGAGGTGCAACTCGAGCGAGACCCCCCTGACGGCCGCGAGGCCGCCGAAGAGCCGCGTCAGGTTGTGCAGCTCAAGCAGGGCCATCGGTGGACCTCCCCCTGGGCATCAGCCACGGGAACTCGCGGTCGCCGTACAGACCCCGGGGGCGCCACAGCATGACGGCAATGAGGATGCCCCCGTAAAGGACCATGCGCCAGGCGTCCCTGTCGCGGAGCACATCCTTCAGCGTCTCGCCGCAGATCAGCAACAGCGCGGCAGCCAGCAGCGACCCGCTGATGCTGCCAACCCCGCCGATATAGACGATGATCAGGTACTCGATGGAACGCACGAAGCCGCCCATGCTCGGGTGGAGCATGTTCGACCAGTGCGCCAGCAACGCTCCGCCGACGCCCGCAAAGAAGGCTCCGATCGTGAACGCGCCCACCTTGTAGAAGACCGTGTCCACGCCGAGGATCTCGGCGGCGACCTCGTCTTCGCGGATGGCCGCGCACGCGCGCCCGTGCGACGAGAAGGAAAGGTTTCGGATCGCCCAGACGATCAGCGCCAGCGCGACCAGAGAGTAGACGAAGCTCGCGAGCACCGGCATTGCCACTTCCGTTCCAGGGATGGGCAGGCCGGGCATGGCCGGAATGTCCTGGATGCCGCGCGGGCCGCCGACCTCAAAGACCTGCTCGCCGACCGGGCGCCTGAAGGTGATGAAGCGCAGGACGACGCAGATGATCTCGCCGAAGCCGAGCGTGGCGATCGCCAGGTAGTCGCCGCGCAAGCGCAGCGTCGGCAGCCCCACGAGGAAGCCGAAGGCCGCGGCGGCCAGCCCGCCCAGCAGGAGCGACACGACAAAGGCCGGTATCGCCAGCGGCAGGCGCGTCTCCGGCCCAAGCTGGAAAACGAAGGTCGTCAGTATCCCCGCGGCATAGCCGCCGACGATGGCGAAGCCCGCATGCCCGATGGAGAAGAGGCCCGTGAGGCCGTTGATCAGGTTCAGGCTGACCGCCAGAATGGCGGTGATGAAGATGAGGGCCTCCATCCGCGCGGCGTAGAGGGTGATCCAGCCGAGGCTCAAGGCCAGCGGCGTCAGGACCAGCGTGCTGCCCACGATAACCCAGGGCCACTTCCGCGACCGCACCGGCGCAAGCATCAACCCCAGCGCAATCGCGATGGGCCAGAACTGCCAAAGGCCGCGAAGCCCATTCAGGAGCGCGCTCATACCTTCTGGCTCTCCGCTTCGCCGAAGATGCCCTGCGGCCGGACGAGGAGAACCAGGATCAACAGGGCGAAGGCCACGCCGTCGGCGAGCGGCGTGTAATCAACAGGGCTGCTGGGCAGCGCGCCGGCAGCCGCCACTTCCGCCAGGCCCATGATGAAGCCGCCCGCGACGGCGCCCGGGATGCTGCCGATGCCGCCCAGCACCGCGGCGACGAAGGCCTTCAGCCCGGCCATAAGCCCCATTGTTGCGTCAATGCGCGGATACGTCAGGGCGCTCAGGACGCCTGCCGCGCCGGCCAGCGCCGCGCCAATGCCGAAGGTGACAGCGATGACACGGTTGACGCTTACGCCCATGAGCGAAAGCGATTCCTGGTTATCTGCGCAGGCGCGCATGGCCCGGCCAAGCGCCGTCCGGCGGACCAGCAGCCATAAACCAGCCATCAATGCCACCGAGACGCCGAGGTTAAGCCCCTGGATGCGCGTGACGTAGACTTCGCGCCCTGGCACCAGCCGGTAGTGTGCATTGGCCGCGAGGAGGTCAGCCGGGAAAGGCGTGTAGCTGGCCCCGGAGAAGTGCATCTCCTCGCCCGACGCCGAGCGGAAATCGAACTGGAGCGCCTGGACGAGATTGCTGAGGAGGATGCTCAGGCCGATGGCCGCGATGAGGGCCGTAAGACGCGGCCGGCTGCGCAACGGACGGTATACTCCCACCTCCATCAACAGGCCCAGCACGCCACAGGCGCACATGGCCGCGACGAGGGCCACCACCAGCCCTCCGCCCGCCATGAGCGCCGCAAAATAGGCTGCGAACGCCCCGATCATGAAGACCTCGCCGTGCGCGAAGTTGATCAGGCGGAGCACGCCGTAGACCATCGTGTAACCCAGCGCGATCAGGGCGTAGATGCTGCCCCGCTGCAGCCCGTTGATAAACTGGTTGAGTATCAGGTCCATGCCTTGGCGGCCTATGGCGACTTTGTCAACTCTTCATCTGAGTCGCAGGCATTGTAGAGCAGTCGCCGTTGCCACTACAACATACGGCGTGCAGTCGAAAGGAATCCCCGAAGTTGACAAACCAGCACTAATCCGGCGGGAGGCTTCACCCAGGAGTCTTCAAGGCTTCACCCACGTCTGGAACCGCTGCTGGCCATTCTCGATCTTGAGGATGGCCGCGGCTTTGAGGGGATTGTGGTTCTGGTCGAACGTGATGAGCCCGGTGATGGTTTCCAGGTTCGTCTTCTCCAGGGCGTCACGAACCTTGTCAGGTGCATCGCTGCCCGCGCGCTTGATGGCGTCTATCAGGATCTGCGTGGCCTCATAGCCAAGGGAGGCCAGGGCGTCAGGCGGCTGGCTATAGCGCTTCTGGTAGGCCTCGACGAACGCCTTGACGCGCGGAGCGTTTGACTCACGGGTGAAGTGATTGGAGAAGCAGGCGCCCTCCACTGCCGCGCCGGCCGACTTGACCAACTCGGGCGAATCCCACCCGTCGCCGCCGAGCAGTCCGGCCTTGATCCCGATCTCGCGCGCCTGCTTCGCCTGAAGCGCCACGTCGTTGTAGTAGTTGGGCATGAAGATCACGTCCGGCGCTGCTTGCTGGATCTTCGTCAGTTGCGGGCGGAAATCAATGCTGCGCTCCGGATAGCTCTCGAAAGCGGAGACCTTCCCGCCCGACTCTGTGAACACATCGCGGAAGACCTCCGCAAGGCCCTTATTGTAGTCGTTCGAGGCGTCGTACAGCACTGCCGCCTTCCGCGCCCCCAGGGTCTCGTAGGCGAACTTCGCCATCACCTTTCCCTGGAAGGGGTCAATGAAACAGGCGCGGAAAACGTATTTTTTGCCCAGCGTAACCAGCGGGTTGGTAGCGGAGGTGGAGATCATGGGCACATGCGATTTCTCAGCTACGCCGGCGCCGGCAATGGCAACCTTGCTCATGACCGGGCCGACCACGGCACAGACTCCATCGCGCTCGATCAGGCGCGAGAAGGCCACTTTGCCCGTGACCGGGTCGCCCTTGTCATCCTCGCAGATAAGGCGGATCTTCCGTCCGTCGAGCAAGCCGCCGCTTTCGTTAACCTGGTCCACCGCCAACCGTATGCCATTCTCTGATGAGATGCCGAACGTGGCTGCCTCGCCCGTCTTGGGCGAGACGGCCCCGATCAGGATGTCGTCCTTGGCCCAAGCCGTCCCCGCGCCGACAACGGCCACAGCGATTGCCGCCAACACCCATAGCTTCCTCATGTTGTGCCTCCAAACGCGCTCTTCGCTTATCTCGCTTGGAAATGCTACCGGATGGGGCTGGCAGCAGCAAGTGGCTGCGGCGCGGCGCGGGCCGGATGCTTTGCCCACCTCTGGTGCGCCGGCCGTCGAAGCGCCTGGCGCGCTGGCGCGCCGCACGGCCCCCCTCTCCCCCCAGGGGGGCCGTGCGGCTCTGGAGACTGCCCATGCTCCACGGTAAGAAATCAAATGTCTCGACGAAGACCCCTCCGGTAAGATCCACAAATGGCTTGACACGGCCCTTTTCCTCGGCTCATCCCCAGTTCTCCTGAGTGATTGCGGCGAGCGTGGTCGCCAATAGAGTAAGTAGGGCGCTGAGGCGGAGTCTGAGTCGGTCCAGCGGCTTGACCAGTGCGCGGCCACCGTTGCCTTGACCACCGTGGCTGTGCGGCGCATAATGGCGCAGCTTGCCGCGCTACATTCCCTTATCTCTTGACCAGTCTGGTACCAGGGGAGCGCACAGCCAGCGGGGCGGCACCGCTTCCATGAGCTTTCGGGCCGCCCTGTGAGACGCAGCGACACCTTGAAGAAAGGTTGAAGATGCCTTCGCCCAACACCGCTTACACTGACATCCTGCCGGACGTGAAGTACGATCGCGACTGGTGCCGCGCGGACCTGTCCCGCGTGCCGCGCATCGTCGTGGACCCGCCCGGGCCGAACAGCCGCCGAATTCACGAGTCCGCGAGCCGCATCTTCAAAGGCCTCTCCGGGCAGGTGAAGCTCTTCCCGGTCTGCTGGAGCAGGGGGCACGGCGTGACGCTGGAGGACGCGGACGGGAACGTCTACCTGGACTTCTCCAGCGGCATCTACGTCACCAGCCTCGGCCACTGCCATCCGAAGGTGAGCGAGGCGATTGCGTACTGGGCCAGAAGGCTGATGAACTGCCACGACTTCATCACGCCGGTGAAGGAGGCGTTAGTGAACAAGCTCGCCTCGGTGCTGCCGGGCAAGCTGAACGGCATGCAGCTTTACGACAGCGGCACGGTGGCCGTGGAGGCGGCGCTCAGAATCTGCCGGGCCGCGACGGGGCAGACGGAGTTCATCTCTTGCTTCGCGGACTTCCACGGGAAGACGCTGGGTGCGGTCTCCTGCGGGCGCATGAACCCCATGTATGCGGCGACGCGGATGCCCGGCTTCTACATGGTGCCGCGCCCGGACACCTACAGGCCGCTCTGGGCGCGGCCGGACGGGTCGCTCGACACGGAAGCGTACCTGGGCTACTACAACGATTTCATCAAGGAAGGCACGACGGGCCAGATCGCCGCGTTCGTCTTGGAGCCGATCCAGGGATGGGCGGGCTCGATCATGCCGCCGGACGATTTCTTCCCGAAGCTGCGGCATTTCTGCGACGAGCGGGGCATCCTGCTCGTGGCGGACGAGGTGCTGACGGGCATGGGCCGCACAGGGCGCTGGCTGTGCACGGAGCACTGGGGCGTGGTGCCGGACGTGGTCACGCTCGGCAAGGGCCTGGGGAACGGCTTTCCCGTGACGGCCTGCGTCGCGCGCGAAGGGATCAAGGAGCAGTTCGACCGGATCAGCGCCTCCAGCAGCTACGGGGGGAGCCCGATGGCGTGCGCCGCTGCCCTTGCAAGCATCGAGGTGATCGAGCAGGAGGGCCTGTTAGAGAACAGCCTCCGCCTGGGCGAGATTGCGCTCAAGCGCATGGAGAAAATGAAGTCCGAGCATCCGACCATAGGCGACGTGCGGGCGAAGGGCTGCCTGATGGGCATCGAACTCGTCAGGGACCGCAAGACGAAGGAGCCGTTCGACGAAGCCGGCAGGAGGGTCTACGTGAAGGCGTTCCGCAAGGGATTGGCGTGGATTCCGGCCGGCCACATCCTGCGCATGAGCCCGCCGCTCGTGATGAACGAGAAGGAGCTGCTCCGAGGGCTGGACATCATAGATGAGGCGATCGGCGAGACGGAAAAGGAGCTGTGCTGACCGCGACGGCGGCGCGAAGGGGGACACCGAGGTGAGCGAAGCTGGCCGCAAGGCGGGCGCGCCGACGCCGGGCGTCGGTGCCCAGCCAATGCTTGGTGTGGGCGTCCTGGGCTATGGCTTCATGGGCAAGACGCACACCTTCGCGCATCGGGCGATGCCATTCTACTATGACCCGCCGCCGGTGCGGACCGCGCTCAAGGCGGTCTGCACGTCAAGAGATTCCACTGCGCAGGCGGCGCGTCTGGCCGGCGGCTTCGAGCGCTGCACGACGGACGCGCTGGAGGTGATCGAAGCGGACGACGTGGACATCGTCCACGTCTGCACGCCCAACAATGAGCACTTCTCCGCGCTGGCGGCAGCGATGAAGGCCGGCAAGCACATCTATTGCGACAAGCCCGTGACGGCAAGCCTTGAGGAAGCGGACAAGCTTGCCGCCTTGCTGCCAAGCTATAAGGGCATGGCGCAGGTGGTCCTGAACTACAGGTTCTTCCCCGCCACGATGCGCGCAAAGCAGTTGGTCGAGGAGGGATTCCTCGGCCCGGTGACGCACTTCCGCGCAGCCTACTTGCACAGCGGCAGCGTGGACCCGAACAGGCCCGCCAACTGGAAGTCCACGGCCCGCGCGGGCGGCGGCGTTATCCGGGACCTCGGCTCGCACGTCATTGACATGCTGTGGTGGCTGATCGGACCCTTCGAGTCGTTGAGTTGCACAAGCCGCATCTGGGCGCGCGCGCGGCCGGGCATCGAAGCGCCGGCGAAGATGGTGGCGGTGGATGCAGAAGAGGCGGCACTGATAGTGCTGCGGTCCGCCGACGGGGCCTTCGGTTCGGTAGACGTGAGCAAGATCGCAACGGGCTCGGAGGACGAACTGCGTTTCGAGATCCACGGCCGGCACGGCGCCATGCGCTTTAACCTGATGCAGCCCAACTACCTGGAGGTCTATGACGGCCGTCTGCCGGAGGGCGACTTCGGCGGGCGCAGGGGCTGGCAGAGCATAGCCGCCGTGCAGAAGTACCCGGGCTCGGGCGGCAAGTTCCCTGGGCCGCGGCTGTCCATCGGCTGGCTTCGCGGGCATGTCCATTGCCTCTACTCGTTCCTGCAGTCTATCGCCGACGGCACCCAGCCCCGCCCCTCTCTGGCGGAAGGGCTTCACCTGCAGAGAATCCTGGAGGCGGCGCGCGCGTCGGCCGAGTCCGGCGAATGGGTGAGACTTCCGCAGCCGGGTTGAGCCTTCTTGCGAAAGCCGACGGGAGGGGCGCCGGCCGCTTGATCCGGAGCGTCCTCAACGCCAAATTCACATAGTGATAAGGAACGGGGAGGAGCAACATGTCGGCCCTTAGCCGATTGAACGTCGGCATTGTCGGCGCCGTCGGGCGAGGGGGGAGCTTCAGCGCCCCGTTCGAGGCGAACGGCGCCCGCATCCACGCCGTCTGCGACGTGCAGAGAGACCGGCTGACGGAGTGCATGAGGCGCCTCGGCGCGAAGGAGAAGTACTCGGACTGCGAGAAGATGCTGGACAGGTCCGACCTTGATGCGGTTATCATCGCCGCGCCCATGGATTTCCACGTCCCGCAGTCCATCATGGCGCTGGAGCGGAACGTGCACGTCCTCTGCGAAGTTCCGGCGGGGGTTTCGCTGGAGGAATGCAGGTCGCTCGTGCTGGCCGCTCGGAAAAGCAAGGCCGTTTACATGATGGCTGAGAATTACGCCTACATGAAGACGAACGTGCTCGTGAGAGAACTGGCGCGGCAGGGGCTCTTCGGCGAGCTCTATTACGCCGAGGGCGAGTACCTGCACGAGGTGAAGGAGCTGAACGAGCGAACTCCGTGGCGGAGGAAGTGGCAGACCGGCATCGAGGGAGTGACTTACGGGACGCACAGCCTGGGCCCGATCCTCCAGTGGATGGAAGGCGACCGGGTCGTCCGCGTTTGCTGCGCCGGCAGCGGCCATCACTACAAGGACCCGCGCGGGGAGCAGTACCACCAGGACAGCGCCGTCATGCTGTGCAAGATGCGCAGCGGCGGCCTGGTGAAAATCCGGGTGGACATGCTCTCGAACCGGCCGCACGCCATGACCAACTACCAGTTGCAGGGGACGGACGGCGTGTATGAGTCCAGCCGCGGCGGACCGGTGGATCGCGGAAAGATTTGGCTGCGGGCCCTCAGCAAAGAGATCAGATGGCACGACGTGGACTCGCTCATGAACATAGACGCGCTTGCAGACAATTACCTGCCGGAGACGTGGCGCAGGCCGCCTGCGGAGGCGCTGAAGGCCGGCCACGGCGGCGGGGACTACTTCGAGGTGCGGGACTTCGTCCGGGCCGTCCGCGGAGAGGCCTCGTGCCCCATCGGCATTCACGAGGCGATGGACATGACGCTCCCCGGCCTGGTTTCGCAGCAATCAGTTCTCCAGGGCGGCGCCTGGCTTGCTGTGCCTGACTCGCGGGAGTGGACCGAGACGGAGCCGTACGCGCAGTTGCAGATGGTATGGCCGGAAAGCCGGCTGCAGAGCCCGCCGACTCCGTCTCTGCCGGCCGGCTATGAGATGCGCTGCTATGAGGATGAAGACGAAGCGCAGTACATCGGGCTCCTGGGCAGGGCCGGCTTCAAGGGCTGGAATCATGGCGGCGTGCAGGACCTGCTGCGCAAGGCCCTGCCGGGAGGGTTCTTTGTCGTCGCGTACAAGCGGACGGGAAGGCTCGCCGCCACCGCCGTGGCCCTTCACGGCCCGAGGGAACTCCATCCCTACGGCGGCGAGCTTGGATGGGTGGCCGCAGACCCCAAGCACAGAGGCAAGGGGTTGGGGCTGGCCGTCAGCGCGGCAGTCACGGCGCGGCTCATCCGCGCCGGCTACCGCCGCATCTACCTGCTCAGCGACGACTGGCGCCTGCCCGCTATCAAGACCTACTTGGTGCTGGGCTATGAGCCGTTGCTCTTGCGTAAAGACATGGCCGGCCGTTGGCGCGCCGTCTGCCGGAAGCTTGGCTGGCCTTTCAAGCGCACTGCAAGCCGTCAACGATGACAGGCTACGAACAGGCCGTCGGGGCAACTGGCCTGCAACGCCCTCGCCCCCGGCGCACGTCGCCTGGACTGACGAGCGCTTTTGGCCGAATGCTCTCGTCTTATTGCCCAGTACTTCACCTGAGAGTGCCACAGGTAATATCGCCTGGAGCGCCAAGTGCCAAAGAGACCTCCAGCGCCACCGCATGTCCGAGTCCCAATTGGGCCCTTTGGGGCAAAGGCCGCGGGCAGTCCGCCGGGGTCCCTCGCCTCGTGAGTTCCGCGAGCCGCATGCCTGCCGCGCCGGAAGCGCACTTAGCGTTACTTTGTTGACTTCCGGGACTCTTGCCAGCGGCCCTGTCGTATGTTCAGGGCCCGACGGCGTGTTGCCGAAGCGTTCCGCGGGACTGCCGGAAACCGAGGGCCACTGCCGTCCGTCCCTACGGGACGGCTCTTGGGGGCCACATCGAGCCCCAGGGATGAATCCCTGGGCTATTGCCAGGCGTCCTGTAGGGACGCCTGAAACGCAAGGCTCTTGCCCACGTCCTGGCGGGATGACTCCTGTAGCCGGCATGGTTCTTAGCCCCGTCAGGGGCTGGCGGCAAAAGCCCAGCGATTCATCGCTGGGGAGCCGAGGGCACGTTGCGCACGCGTCCCGTAGGGACGCCTGAAACGCTGGCAAATGACTCTATCTCCCGGAGTTGACAAAGTAGCTTTACCTGTCAATCCCCATTTGACCGCAACCGGGTCATTCTGTTAGCCTTCAAGGGGCGAGGTAAGCTCTGGACAGTCAATCACAATGAACGCCCTACAGTTCATCCTCAAATGGCGCGACGTTGACCTTTCCGAGAAATCGGCCTCCCAGCAGCACTTCCTCGACCTCTGCGAACTTCTCGGCCACCCAAAGCCCGTCGAAGTGGACAAGACCGGGGAGTCGTTCACATTCGAGAAGGGCGCCGCCAAACGCTCCGGCGGCGACGGCTGGGCCGACGTGTGGAAGAAACGCTTCTTCGCCTGGGAATACAAGGGCAAGCACAAGGACCTCGACGCCGCTTATAAGCAACTGCTCGAATACAGGGAAGCCCTTGAGAGCCCGCCTCTGCTCGTCGTGAGCGACATGGACCGCATCGAGGTCCACACCGACTTCACCTCTACGCCCGTCGTGGTGCACGAGGTCCGCCTGGACAGGCTCTCCGAGCCGCGCAGCATGGAGATCCTCGACGCGATCTTCCACAACCCGGACAAGCTCCGCCCCGGCCGCACAAGCCAGCACATTACCGACGACGCGGCCGGGCGGATCGCGCACATCGCGCAGAGCATGCGCGAACGCGGACTCGACCCGCATCAGGTCGCTCACTTCCTTGACCGAATCGTCTTCTGCCTCTTCGCCGAAGATATTGAACTGCTGCCAAAAGGCCTTTTCAGCAAGCTCGTGGAGAAAACCCACGAGGAACCGGCTCGGTTCGCGCGGGCGCTCGCCCGGCTCTTTGACGCCATGGCAGACGGCGGCGAGTTGGACTTCGAAACCATAAGGCACTTCAACGGCAACCTGTTCGTCAAGGGCCCCGTACTCGAAATGACGGAGGAAGAGATAGAGCGCGTCTACCAGGCCTCTAAGCTCGACTGGGGGGCCGTTGACCCCTCCATCTTCGGCACGCTCTTCGAGCGCGGCATGGACCCCGACAAGCGCTCCCAGATCGGCGCCCACTACACCAGCCGGGAAGACATCGAGACTCTCGTAGAACCGGTCGTCATGTGGCCCCTCCGGCGCGAGTGGGAGCAGGTTAAGCAGATAGTTGAGAACCTGCTGACGACCGGCCGGAAGGACGGCCAGACGCCAAGCAAGCCTCCGAGCGCCGCGGTACGCACCAAAAGCCGCAACGAATGCGACCACCTCGTGCGCCGCTTCCACGAGAAGCTTACGCTTCTGCGGGTGCTGGACCCCGCCTGCGGGTCGGGCAACTTCCTTTACGTCACCCTCCAGAAGCTGAAGGACTTAGAGAAGGAGGTCATCGTGTTCGCAGGCGACAACGGCCTCGGCCAGATCATGCCTATGGTCGGGCCGTGGCAGCTTTTCGGAATTGAGATCAGCCCGTACGCATACGACCTGGCGCAGATGGTCGTCTGGATCGGCTACCTCCAGTGGCTGAAGGCGAACGGCTTCGGAATCGAACGGGACCCTGTACTCAAACCGATGGAAGGGAATTTCCAGAACAAGGACGCGATCCTGGACCTGAGCGACCCCGGCCATCCAAAGGAACCCGACTGGCCGCGGGTGGACTGCATCGTCGGTAACCCGCCGTTCCTGGGCGGGAACAAGATTCGGCAGGGCCTCGGCGACCAGTACACGGACAAGCTTTTCGGCATCTACAATGGCCGACTTCCGGCATTTGCGGATTTGTGCTGCTACTGGTTCGAGAAGGCACGGGCGCACATCGAACAGAGCAAGTGCCGCCGGGCGGGGCTGCTCGCCACACAGGGCATCCGCGGCGGCGCCAACCGCAAGGTTCTGGAACGCATCAAGCAGACCGGAGATATCTTCTTCGCGGAGAGCGACCGGGCTTGGGTCCTCGACGGTGCCAATGTGCATGTCTCCATGGTGGGATTCGACGATGCCTCAGAGGAGAACCGCCGCATCGATGGGAAGGTAGTTGGTGCGATCAACGCCAACCTCACTTCGACGGTCGATGTCACCTCGGCGAGGCCCCTTCCGGCAGCAGGTGGGTTTTCCTTCATGGGTCCTTCGGCAAAGGCCCCGTTTGACATCAATGAGGATGTGGCGCGTGAGATGCTGACCGCCCCAAATCCCTCCGCGCTGCCCAACTCAGACGTGGTTGTCCGGGTTCAGAGCGCCGTGGACTTGGTGAAGAATGACCGCCGGAAGTGGACGCTTGATTTCGCGCGGCTGCCGTTCGAGAGCGCGATCATGTATGAAGCCCCGTTCGAATACGCGGAACGGGTAGTGCGTCCGATTCGCGCTAAGAGGTCGAGTCAGACGAACGAAGCATGGTGGCAGTACGAGCGCCCTCGGGACGACATGCGCCAAGCATTGGCCGGCCTCGCCCGGTTTGTCGTCACCCCTGGAGTTGCGAAGCACAGGTTGTTCGTGTGGAGGCAGCCTTTCTTCCTGTGCAACCAGGGCACGCTTGTCTTCGCCCGTTCGGACGACTACTTCTTCGGCGTGCTGCACTCGCGGCTGCATGAGGTCTGGGCACGGGCCCAAGGAACGCAGTTGCGCGAGCGGGGGAGCGGCTTCCGCTACACCCCCACGACCTGCTTCGAGACCTTCCCCTTCCCCTGGCCGCCAAGTCCCGAGCGCAGTCGAGGGGCCGGACATGAGCCGCAGGATGACGCGCCGCAAGGCGGCGGCCTCGTGAAGGCCATCGCCAACGCCGCCAGGGAACTGAATGAACTCCGCGAGCGGTGGCTCAACCCGCCGGAGTGGACCATGACCGAGCTTCTCGAATTCCCCGGCTCCCTGGACGGCCCCTGGGCCCGATATGTCCACGACCCCGACCAGCGCGGCATCGGCACCGTCAGGTATCCGCGCATTGTGTGCAACGGGAAAATGCCCACACAACTCAAGAAGCGCACCCTGACCAACCTCTACAACGAGATGCCCACGTGGCTCCGTAACGCCCACGCTAAGTTGGACGAGGCCGTCTTCGCCGCCTATGCGGCAACTACGGGCGACCCGGTCTGGCGCCCCGACATGACTGACGAAGACATACTGGAGAAGCTCCTCGAACTGAACCTGGACCGGGCCCGCTCTTCCATGCCAACCAGCAAACGTTAGGCAGCGCCGCATGAGGAGGAACTGAGAATGTCAGACCGAACCAACCTTACGTCCGAAGAAGTCGCCATCCTCATTGGACGGGACGGAATGCGTTGCTTTGTCAATGGCCATCCAATCGAGTCCGAAGAAGATCTGGAATTCGACCACATCAAGCCAGTCGCCGCGGGAGGCGAGACCACCCTGGAGAACCTGGCTCCGGTCTGTCGGAAGCATAACCGGCAGAAAGGCACAATGTCGCTATCGGAGTACCGCGACTACCTGAAGCTGAGTGCTTTCTTTGCTGACGGTGGCCCAAAGTACCTGGACGATGTAGTGAAGGCCAAGGACCACGAACTGGGTCTACCACTCCAGTACGAGATAGACGCCGCGACGGAAGTCGTCGTTCTCTACTTCGACTCCGGCAAGAACCCATATTCGCTCTACAAGTGTCCCTCTACAGGCTGGAGGTACTTCTACGCCCTCATCCCGGTCAAGTACTTGATGAACGACAAGGACCTACAACCGCGAGCCCTTCGACAGCAGTCAATGTGGGGGCTATACCGCCACTTCCAGCGCAACACACAGCTCGCCCCCTCCATTTGCCGCTTTGAAAGGAAGGGCCCCCTGCTCCTCTTCGACGGTCAGCACAAGGCCGCTGCCCAGATATGGGCGGGCAGAAAAGCTATCGAGTGCAAGGTGTACATCGAACCAGATTCAAAGCAACTCAAGGAGACCAACCTTGAAGCACACCAGTCTTATCGGCAGATGACCTTCTATTCGTATGAACTTATGAAGAAGTATGCCGACATCTGCGGTGAAGACTGGACCGACTATGCGGCACTGGAAGGTCGCAAGTCCGAACAGGGCTTTGTCGAGTTCCTTGTGAGTGTCAAGAAGATGTCGGCTGCCAAGGCAAAGGGCGAGGTTGCAAGAGCCATCCACTGGCGTATCCTGAACGACCCTGCAAACAAGCTCGGAGATTTCATCAGCGAGAAGACACGTGCCCGACGCCAGCCGCTGACCTACTACAGAATCCAGAAGACCGTCTTCAGGCACCTGCTCTCGCCAGTGCCGAACGCCGTGGAATTTCAGAGCGATGACGACTTCAGGGAAACAGAAGAGCGGAACCTAGTCAGACTGATGACCATTATCGCCGAGGAAGGCCTCATCGGTAGGTGGGACCCGGACAAGAACGACGCCGTCCACCAGAGGACCGAACGCGTATTCTCGGCTGGAGCCATACGCGCTTGGGTGAGGATCCTACGCGACGTGCTCAACGCCCACCTGCAACTCTACCTCAAGGGACCTGACGAGGTAAGTCGCGTTCTCTATCGCACGTTGTCAGAAGACCAGTTTGTTCTCATGAGGAAGTTCGTTCGTCGGATGTACGCCCACTCCGTGTGGGACGCGCCTGACACCGCGGATCAGGACATCTCCAAGGCGCTAACCAAGGACGACGACACGACCGCCCTCAATCTGCTGAAGGGCCGAAATCTAACTGTGGAGTGGATTCTCCAAGGAGCAGCACAATAGCCTCGCCGTTATCTTGAACGCCAAGGGAGATAACCGATGCTTAAGGGAATCGACGGACAACGCTTGCTCACCACGGTGCCGCAAGAATTGCGTTGGATGGACAATCCCAAAAAGGGATTCTACGAAAGTGACGTTGCCTACGTCGATGGACCCGCACCACAGAAGCCAGAGCCGCCTCCCCAGGAACGGCGCATTGAGGGCCGTAGACTACAAGGTCGTCTCTGAAGTGGGCCAAATGCCCTGATACTCCCTGCCAGCCGCATCGAGGGCCGTGCCGCGTCTGGGAGAGCCACCGGGGCACTAAGAGCTGGAGCGACACGTGACCGACCTCGCCATTCTCAACGCGAAGGTCTGGACCGTCAACAGGGCTCAGCTCACGGCGGAGGCCGTCGCCGTCCAGGGCGACTGCATCACCCTCGTCGGGTCCAACGCCGATGTCCGAAAAATGGTCGGCCCGCACACTCGCGTCCTTGACGCGGGCCCTCTCCCATCCTAAAAGAGAAGGCGAAGGCAAGAGCCGCTTCAAGATAGGCAAGCCATGAAGTTCATCATCTGCGACGAGAGCTGCACCAACTGCCGGTTCTTCGTCCTCGGCGCGCTCGTCTTGCCTGTTCACAACCACTCCATCCTGACAGAGGAACTCTCCGCATGGAAGACGGCGCACAGGCTGAACGCGGCCAGTGAGTTCAAGTGGACCAAGGTGAGCCGTGGCTACCTGCCGCTCTATGCCGAAATGATGCGCTGGCTGTTCAGCCACCTGAGGGCAGGTCACCTCCAGGTGCGCGTTCTGGTGATGGACACGCGGGATAGCCACTACAAGACCTTCTGCGAGCGGCAGACCTCCAAGGGGTTCTACAAGGCCTACTACCACCTGCTGCTCCAGTCCACCAAACAGGTGCTGTACGACGACCCGAACGACCGCGTCCTGGTGCTGCTGGACGAGAAGCGGGAACGTTACCCGTTCCACAAGGAGGTCCTCAAGAAGGCGCTCAACAGCGCGTTGCGCCGGGACCGAGGTGCTTCGGGCCGGGTATCGAACGTCGAGGATCGTCAGTCGAGCGGCCCGCATGGTGAAGTGCTCATACAGCCTGTGGACGTTCTGATTGGCGCCGTCGGTTTCGCGCGCAACGGCTTTGCGGCTCGCCCAGGGGCGAGTCCGGCGAAGCAGGAACTCGTGCGCCTCATTGAGCAAGAAGCGGGCTCCACCCTCGCGTACGACACGAGTCCGCGGAGTTCTTTCAACGTCTGGACCTTCGACCTGGGCATCGCCATGGCGAGGAAGGCGACATGGAAGGACCGAGAACAGCGGGCAAAAAGAAAACGCCCGCAAGCCTAAGACGCCGAAGCGCCCCGCCCAAAGGCGGGCTGTGCCATCAGGCACAGGTTTCGGCTTGCGCAGCGTTCTCACATCACATGATATGCGATATTGGGCTTTTGTCAATCTTTTTCTGCGGCTTTTTGCGTTTTCTCCTTTGCCTGTCCGCGGCTTCGAAGTCGCCTATGACGCGGCGAAGGCGGGCTTGAGCCATGAACGATCCTGCCACTAACCCGACTGAATTGTCTAAGTCCTGGCGGAAACGCGGGCGGCAGATGCCCTCCCTGGCCATTCTGAACGCGAAGGTCTGGACCGTCAACAGGGCTCAGCCCACGGCGGAGGCCGTCGCCGTCCAGGGTGACCGCATCACTGTCGTCGGGTCCAACGCCGAGGTCCGGAAAACGCTCGGCCCGCACACGTGCATCCTCGACGCAGAGGGCCGCCTGACGCTGCCGGGCTTCAACGACTCCCACGTCCACTTCCTCGTCGGAGGCCAGTCGCTTGTCGGCATCATGCTCCGGGACACCCGTGATGAAGGTGAATTCGTCGAGCGCCTGAGAAGCTACGTCGCCGCCCTTCCCAAGGGCGAATGGGTGACCGGCGGCCAGTGGGACCACGAAGCATGGCCGAGTCGCAACCGGCCCTCTAAATGGCTCATTGACCCCGTTACGCCAGATCACCCCCTCCTGATCCACCGCCTCGACGGCCACCTTGCGGTTGCGAACAGCCTGGCGTTGCGGCTGGCCGACATAACGCGGGACACACCCGATCCGCCCGGCGGAAAGATCGAGCGGGACGCGGAGACAGGCCAGCCCACGGGCATTCTGATGGACAGGGCCCAGTCGCTGGTCTGGCGCGTGATGCCTCCGCCGACTGAGGAGAAGCGCATCCGGGCCGCTGAGGCTGCCATGAGGCACGCGGCTGAGCTTGGCGTCACGAGCGTCCAAAGCATCGTCTCTGCGTCTGAGTTCCGACTCTACCAGGAGCTGCACGGGGCGGGGCGTCTTACGACACGCGTCTACGCAATCCTCAACGAGGAACTGGGAGCAGCGGCGGCGCAGATTGGCTTGGAGCACGGCTTCGGCGACGCGATGCTGCGCACCGGCGCTGTCAAGGTCTACGCGGACGGTTCCTTGGGCGCACGCTCCGCGCTCCTCTTCGAGCCCTATGACGACAATCCCGCCGCGAGCGGGCTGGCGATCCACTCGGAAGAGGAGCTTGGCCGGATGGCCCGGGAGGCGGACGCGGCGGGCCTCCAGATTGTCATGCACGCCATCGGGGACAAGGCTGCCCATCTGGCCTTGAGCGCCCTCGAGCAAGTGCTCGCGGACGGCGATTGCGGCGCCCGGCGGCACCGCATCGAGCATGCGCAGGTCGTCCGGCCCGAGGACAGGGCGCGGTTCGCTCGGCTCGGCCTCATCGCATCCCTTCAGCCGTCGCACTGCACGGATGACATGCGCTGGATACAGAAGGCGCTCGGCGCGCGCGCGAAGCACAGCTACCCGTTCCGCTCGCTCCTGGACGCGGGCGCCCGAGTGTGCCTCGGCACTGATTGGCCCGTGGAGCCGCTCGACCCCCTCCTGAGCATTCATGCCGCCGTTACCCGCGAGTTCCCCGGCGGCGGCCCGCCCGGCGGATGGCACCCGGCGGAGAAGGTAACGGTCGCCGAAGCCGTGGAAGCGTACACGCTCGGCTCGGCGTATGCGGAGTTCCAGGATGAACAGAAGGGCTCGATCGAGGAGGGCAAGCTCGCCGACCTCGTCATCCTGTCCTCGGACATGCTCACCGCCCCGCCGGGCGACATCCTGCGCGCCCGCGTCGAAATGACCATCCTCGGCGGGAACATCATCTACAAAGCCGCGCACAGGGCGCGCTGAACCACGCGCCGTGCCCCTGCCGTTCCAAGCCGAGCGTGCGCATTCGTTCGCGCCCAAGTCGGTTGCCCTTCCGCGCTTAACGAGGCACAATACGCGGTTGCCGGCTCGGGGCGCGAGGCCGAGCACGGACCAGAGGAGGAAACCCGCGGTGACGGATGTGCTCACTGCGACGGATGTGCACGCTTACTACCGCACCCGGTTTGGGGGCGAGATTCGTGCCGTGGACGGCGTCTCGTTCGCGCTCGCCGAAGGCGAGGTGCTCGGCATCGCAGGCGAATCCGGCTGCGGAAAGTCCACCCTTGCGCGGGCGCTGACCAACCTGTTCGAGCCGCCGCTCTACTGCGCCGGCGGGCAGGTCTGCGTCGAAGGCGAAGACCTCTATGGAATGGACGCCGGGCGCCTGCGTGCGGAGATTCTCGGCCGCAAGGTGTCGTACATCCCCCAGAGCGCCATGAACGCGCTCAATCCGACTCGCAAGATCTCCAAGTTCGTGCAGGATGTGATGAAGACCCACTATCGGACGATGACCAGGGCGGACGTGCTGGCGCGCGCCCGGGAGCGGCTGCGTGCGCTCTCCCTGCCAGAGCGAGTGCTCGAAGCCTATCCCTTTGCGCTCAGCGGCGGCATGCAGCAGCGCGCCGTCATCCTGGTCTCCACGCTCCTGAACCCCGCGGTCCTCATCGCGGACGAGCCCACCTCCGCCCTCGACGTGAGCACCCAGAAGGCGCTGGTCGCCATGCTGAAGGGGCTGCTCGAGCGCAAGATCGCGCGGAGCCTCATCTTCATCACGCATGACATCGCCACTTTGCGCCACATTTCCGATCGCATCGCCGTGATGTATGCCGGCGAGATCGTCGAGCTCGGCACCACGGATCAGGTCATCTTCGACCCGCTTCATCCCTACACGCGCGCCCTGGTGGGCGCGGTCCTTGTGCCCGAGCCCGGCATCCGGGGCCGCAAGCTGGGCACCATCCCCGGAACGCCGCCCGACCTTGGCGACCTTCCGCCCGGGTGCCGCTTTGCGCCGCGCTGCACGGAGCACGACGATCAGTGCCGCGCTCGGCACGGCGAGCTGGAGTTGGTCGGGGGCAGGCTGGTGCGCTGCGCGCGCCTGGCCGGCGCAGCGAAGGAGGAAGCACCCCGTGAGTGAGCGTCCCCCCCTCCGGCTGGACCACGTCACTCGCACCTTCGGCAGCGGCCGAGGCAAGGTTATAGCGGTCGAAGGCGTCTGTATGGAGCTTCCGCGCGACACCATCGCCTCCATCGTCGGCGAGAGCGGAAGCGGCAAGACTACGCTCGCGCGGATGATGCTCGGCCTGCTCCGGCCCACGGGCGGCGCCGTTTACTATGAGGGCGTTGACATTTCAACCTACGACGCCCGCCGGCGCCGCGACTACTGGCGCAGCGTGCAGGGCATCTTCCAGGACCCCTATTCCTCCTTCAACCAGTTCTTCCGCGTCGGGAAGATACTGAATGACGCGTTCAACCTGTGGCCGGCCCAGCCGCCGCGCAAGGAGAGGGAGGAGCGCATCATCGCCGCGCTCGACACGGTCAACCTGAAGGCGACCGAGGTTCTGGGCCGCTATCCCTTCGAGCTGAGCGGCGGCCAGGGGCAGCGCCTCATGATCGCGCGCGCCTTTCTGATCAAGCCCGCCGTGCTGATTGCGGATGAGCCGACTTCGATGATTGACGCGTGCAGCCGTGCCGGCATCCTGGAGGCGCTGATGCGACTGCGCCAAGAGCAGGGCACGTCTATCCTGTTTGTCACCCATGACATGGGGCTGGCGTACTACGTATCGGAGACGCTCTACATCATGTCCCAGGGGCGCATCGTCGAGAGCGGCCCGGCGGAGCAGGTCATGGAGAGCCCGCAGCACCCATACACGCAGCGCCTGCTGGCAGACGTGCCCCGCCTGCACGAAGCGTGGCTGTGATCTTCCCGCGCGGGCTGCACTCCCTGGCAGCGCGAAGGACGGCCGGACTGTAGAATGAGCGCGTCCGCAAAGTTGACATGTCGGGGGAACAGGGGGAGAGCATGAAAGCCGAACCGGATTTCGCAAGGTACGCACGGATCTACAGGGACGCGCTCCTCGACGACGTGATCCCGTTCTGGACGGAGCATTCGCCCGACCGCGAGCATGGCGGCTACTACACCTTCCTCGACCGGGACGGGTCGCTGTACGGCACCGACAAGCCCATCTGGCTTCAGGCCCGGCACGTCTGGCTTTTCAGCCGCCTCTACAACGCCGTCGAGCGGCGACAGGAATGGCTGGACCTGGCCGCACTGGGCTATCGCTTCCTCCTGCGCCGCGCCTTCGACCACGACGGGCGGATGTTCTTTCTCGTGACCGATGACGGCCAGCCGCTCCGCAAGCGCCGCTACGTGTTCAGCGAGATGTTCGGTGTGATGGCTTTCTCCGAGTATGCGAAAGCGGCCGGTGACGCGGAGGCCCTCGACCGCGCGCGGGGCCTGTTCCGCCTGCTCATGGAGTGCTTGAGCACGCCCGGCAAGCTGCCGCCCAAGGTCACACCGACAACGCGCGAGACCCGCACGCACGCCGTCCCGATGATGCTCCTGTGCCTCTGCCAGCAGATGCGGGACTACGACGATGGTCCGTTATACGAGGAGATCGCAGGCCGGGCCGTGGTCGAACTGCTTACGGACTTCGTGAAGTCCGAGGAGAAGGCGCTGATAGAAAACGTCGGCGTGCACGGGGAGCGGATGGATTCGCCCGAGGGACGGCTTGTCTGCCCCGGGCATGCGATCGAGAGCGCCGCTTTCCTGATGGAAGAGGGGCGGCGGCGCGACGACAAGGGCATGATATACGGGGCGTGCGAGGTGCTCGACTGGTCGCTTGAGCGCGGCTGGGACGAGAGGCACGGGGGCATCGTTTACTTCGTGGACGCGGAGGGCCGGCCGCCGGAGCAGCTCGAGCACGACATGAAGCTCTGGTGGCCGCACATCGAGGCGCTGCGGGCGAGCCTTATCGCCTACCGGCTGACGTTCGAGAAACGTTACCGGGACTGGTTCGTGAGGCTCCATGATTGGACTTTCGGGCACTTCCCTGATCCGGACTTTGGAGAGTGGTTCGGCTACCTGCACTATGACGGGACGGTGGCGCTGCAAGCCAAGGGCGGGCTCTGGAAGGGCGCCTTTCACCTGGGCCGCGGGCTATTGGACTGCTGGCGCCTATTAGAGGAGCTTCACGGGCTGACGCAGGCGGAGGAGGACATTCGGCCGGTCGCCAAGGGCCCCTGAGAGCCACGGGCGTCTACCTCAACTCGGCAACAAAGCGGGGGGAGGCTTCGGTTGACTTCTGTTCGCAATAAGCATACAATCGTGCGCATTATGCGAACGAAAGCGAGAACTGATTCTGAGTGGTTGTTCCCCAAAGCTCGGCGCGAAGTGCTGGGACTATTGATGATAAACCCAGACCGGCGCTGGCATCTGCGGGAGATAGTGCGCCGAGCAAACTGCGCTTTGGGGACGGTTCGACGGGAACTGGAGGGGCTGACCGCAGCGGGGATCCTGACACGGAGCAAGGACGGCAACCGGGTCTACTTCCAGGCGAACACTGCCTGCCCGACCTATCCCGAACTGCGCGGCCTCATGCTGAAGACAGTGGGCCTGGCCGACGTTTTGCGCGAAGTGCTGGCCCCGCTTGCCGGCGGGATTGCAGTTGCGTTCGTCTACGGCTCGATGGCCAGCGGGGAGTCCGGACCGGAAAGCGACGTGGACGTCCTGGTTGTAGGCGGAGTGAAGTTCGCCGAGGTGGTCGCGGCCCTGGGGTCGGCCCAGGGGAAGCTGGGGCGGGAGGTGAATCCCACCGTCTATCCGCCGGCGGAATTCCGCAGGAAGGTAGCCGACGGCCATCACTTCCTGCAGCGCGTGCTTGAGGGACGGAAGTTGTTCCTCATTGGAGGCGAAGGTGAGCTTGCAGGACTGGGCGGAAAGCGGCTGGCTGAGAAAGCATGAGCCGAGCCGTCAGGAGATAGCCGAGATATGATTGACCTTTGCGGAAGAAAAGGTTCGGACTCGCCGGACCGGCTGGAGTGCCGCGTTTTCTCGGTGTCGCCAGCTTCCATTCGCAAACCAAAGGTCAATAGCAGTGGCGGACCGCGACCTTGCCGAAAGCCGGGCCCCAGATGGCGGGTCCGCAGCGTTACAGGATGGAAGTAGGACAGGTTTTGGAAAGAGGATCTGGATGTCCTGGCACGTCTGGCACCCAGGATCAGTTGCGGCCGGGTTCCTTGGGCGCGTCGGCTCCGGGCTGCGGACCGTCCCCTCCGCACGTGGATTCTAAGGTTGAGGCGCAGCTTGCTCCGTCTTCGGCGGAACGGCGCCAGCCGCCGCCTTTTCTCCCTTCTCCTGAGCTTCGGCTTCTTGCCCCCTTATCTTTGCCTCGACCGCATCCATGATCTCCTTGACCATCTCCGGTTTCTTCACGATCTCGGTCGCCAGGCGCCTCAACTCCTCGGTCGCAAGCGGCGGCGTCGAGTACAGAACAGCAAGGCGGGCGATCAACGGCTGCTTCGTGACGAAGAGGTAGTCCTGAAGGTCCCATTCCCTGCGTTGTTCTTCGATCCGCTTGGTGGCCCATACCGCCCACTCATGCAGTCGCGGGCTGTTTTCCGATGGCTCCGATTCGCGGACGTCGGCCGGCGCCCTCGGCGGCGGCTGACGCTCCGTGATCTTCAGGTTCTCCGCCACGATGGCAAGCACGTGCAGGTACGGCACCGCAGCCTTGCATCTGGCCTCGCGGAACCCATCTTTGGGGACCAAACCTAAGGCAATCTGGCTCTCGCGAGCGCTTGCCCAGTCAATGTACAGGCCGCACCTTTCTTGAAGGTCACTAGTGTGTTCCAGGGCTTTCCGGGCGTACCCCACGACCTTCCACGCTTCTTGCCCTCTGATCAGCCTGTTACCATAGAGTCCTGAGATTGCCGCCCGCCGCTGTTGCAGAACAAGCTCCGCCGCGCCGTTTCTGTCGGCCTCTTGGGGCGAGACGATGAGCTGAGGCCACTCCTGCTTCAGCACGGGTTCGTCTGCGCGGAGGGCCAGGGCTGCAAAGTCGAATGCGCAGAACAGTAAGCCTGTTGCCGCAAGAAGGCTCTTGGCCGTCATCTCAGGATGCTCCTTAGTGCCCGTAGCCGTCCACGATCCCCCTGATGGGCAGCCACGGCGATGCCAGCGTGCTAACGTGCAGGTGGAACCTGTTCGGGTTGCGGCTGGGCCTGGAGGGCTTTCTCCCTAGCCTGTTTCTCGGCTTCTCGCGTCCACCAGCCGGCCCATTCGGTCCTCTGCATCGCTTCTTCCTGCGCTTGGAAGGCTAGCATCACTTGCCGCAGGTTTGGCCGGCTCAGCGCCGCGAGGGCGTCCTCTAAGTTCTTCTTCCTTGCTTGGTGGGTTTCGGACGCAATGTACCGGCGAAGGCCGACTTCCGTTTCCTCCAGGCCCTTGATACGTACAAGGATCTTCAGGCACTCGTCCCCAAGGGGGCTGGAGCGCTCCAGCGGCGGGCCCACAAAGCGGACATGGACCCGGTCAGGTTCGCTAACGGTTGTGCCTTTCCATTCTGACGAAACGCCGACCGATGCAAGGATGTCCAAGACTGCCGGCACGGCCGGCATGCCCATCTTTACAAGCGCCCTGCCGGCCGGCCCTAGGTAAACTAGCTCCGTTACGTCGATGCGCTGCCCGGGCCTGGGCATCAAGCACTGTGTGAGCGCCCGGACGGACTCCGCTGCCCTCAGCTCGCCCAAGAGCCTGATCGCAGTGTTCCTCGGCGTGCCAGAACTATAGAAGGACTCGTTTGGCTGGACGGGCATGTCAAGGATCTCCATCAGGGCTGAGATCGTTGCCCGCCGCTCCTGTAGAACAAGGTCCGCCGCGCGGGCTCTGTCGTCCCAGTTAGGGGAGACGATGAGCCGGCGCCACTCCTGGTCCAGCACCGGTTCGTCTGCACGCAGGCCCAGGGCTGCCAACGCCAATGCGCAGAACAGCAAGGTCGCTCCCACAAGAACTCTCTTGTCGTTCATCTCAGGGTCTTCCTCATTGGTGGTATTTGTCAGCCAACGAGGCCCGACAGCCGGCGACTGTCCCCAACTGAACGCCGTGACCGCGAACGACGGCGATGGCGGCGTCCTAATGTGCCGGCGCTGCCGGTTGGGGTTGGGGTTGCAGGGCCTTCTGTCTGGCCTGATCCTCTTCCTGCCTCTTCCACCAGCCGGCCCATTCGCTCCTCGCTAAGGCTTCCCTCTGGGCCTGGAGCATCTTGAAGGTATCCCGCAGAGCTGGCCGGCTCAGGGCCGCAAGGGCGTCTTCCAGGTTCTTCTTCCGCGCCCCGTCCGTTTCAGCAGCTATGTACCGGCGAAGGCCAACCTCGGTTTCCTCAAGACCTTTGATGTATACCAGAATCCTCAGGCACTGGTCCCCGAGTGGGCTATAGCGTTCCATCGGCGGGCCGACCCGGCGAGTATACCCAATCCCGTCTCTTAGCTCATGTATATATTCGCCCTTGTCTTCCGAGGAAACGCCGATCGAGGCCAAGATGTCGAGGACTGCCGGCACTGCCGGCATGCCGATCTGGACAAGCGCAGTCCCCGCGGGCGTCATGATCAAGTCCGATAAGCTCTCGGTCGCTCCCGACTGTTCCCCGGGCCTCGGAATCAGCCATTGGGCCAGAGGTAGCACGGCCTCCGGCGCCCGAAGCTGCCCCAAGAGTCTGATTGCGGTGTTGCGCGCCGTGTTCCTCTGGTAGAAACCTTCCCTTTCCTCCATGGGGGATTGGACTACCTGGAGCAGGGCGGCGGTCGTCTCCTCTCGTTGGTGGAGGAGGAGGTCCTCTCCGCGGCGTCTATCCCTCGAATCAGCGGAGACGATGAGTTCCGGCCAATCGACCGCGCGCCCGGTCTCGTCCGCCGGCATGACCAGGGGCGCGAACCCGACTGCGCAGACCAACAGACTTCCTGCCACAAGAACGCTCTTAGTTTTCATCTCAGGCTCCTCGTTGTGCCGGCGGCCGCTGCACCTAATCGTCGTTCCAGTCTGCAGCGAAACCTTGTATAGTACCAGGGACTATCTCGTTGATCCCGTTGCCCTGCCACCAGCCTTCCTGCTGCCCCTTGAACTCCAAGTGCATGATGCAGCGCCAGTTCTTATACGGGGAACACACGTACCACTTTCCCCCGATCTTAACCTCGATCCATTCGTGAAACTTGGACTTCCAACTGAACCGGCATTGGTCGGTGTACGGCAACCCCGAATTTGGATCGCCGAAGCCTGGACCATCTATGACGAAGAGGGATGTGAGGCCGTCATTCTGATCTAAGTCCTCATCCTGGTTGGCCGGGTCGTCGTCGTAGGCCCAGCCATATGCCCCAGCCTTAACGACCTTGTCGAGGGTAGTACCGACTCCAGGACCCCAGAATGCGCATGACCATTCCCGCTTGATGTCCCAGGTCAAGTTTGGCGTGAGGCGAACGTTAGGTTTGGGTTGGCACCGAATCTCCATTTGGCCCTGGGCACGGTCCCAATCCCAGTCAAGGGGCTTGGCGTAAATCTGGATGCCCACTTGGTTCCGCAACCAAGAGGCGAACTTGGTGAAGGTGGCTGTGCTGCCATCCGTTAGACCCTGGCCTTGGTAGTCCGACCCGCGGAAATGCAGATCCTCCCCGTCGAACCACACCACGGTCAAGTCCTCTGAGCCGCAAAGATCGTCTCCGGTCTCCACTGTCCGCGCCTGAATCACGACGTCATTCAGGGCAGAACTCGCCGTCGTCCCGTACAGCCGGAGGTTCGCAGGGGGTCCCCCGACGGTGATGGGTACTCCCTCGGCCGGCAGTGCCGTCCCATCCTCTTTCGTGAACCTCACCTGCCCGCCCTCCGTGCTGCTGGAAAGCAGCAGATGACACGTTGTCCCTTGGGGGCCCAGGAGCGCCGCCGTAAGGGGTATGTGGTTGTCCGTCGCCCCTGCCGGGCTATTGTACGGTGTCCCCCGCACGTCGCCAGTCTTCTCCTTCACGACATAGTCGTCATCTGGCGTTGTCGTGCCGTTTACGCGCAGATCCACAGCGATGACGGCGATCTTCACCCTGTCGGTGGTTCTGTCCGTGCCTGAACCGCCGGTATCGGGGGCCCAACCAGGACATTCGTTAACGGTCCTGTATATGAGCGTGAGTTCGAGGTCCCCCGACCCCGCGGAGACCGGCGCCACCCAAACCTCGGGCGGGTACGGCTGAGGGACCCGCTCGACGTACTTCTGCGTCTGAGGGTTGTATTTCCATCCCCATTCCAGGGCGTCGCCCGTGAGGGGCTGACCGCCGGTCGGCTGCGAGTAGATTTCCACCGCGCCGCCCCTGCTGAGCGTCACCGTATAGGGCGCGCGGTCCCTGTGGGGTTGGCCCTCTAAGAATCCGGTTGGCATCACGTCGTCCGGGTCCGCTGGGACAGTTGCCGAGGTCAGAAGCTTCCGTGCCGACCCCTTAGCTAAGAAGGCGCCAGGGGAGTCCTCGGTGTTGTCGGGGGTCCCGTCGAGGGTGAGTTCTGCGTCGAAGACGTGGATGTACCCCGAATCGTCGTCAGCCTCTCCTTCCTCGGCCACATAATGCACATGGGCGATGTAGTCCCCCGTGCTCGCAGAATTGAAAAACGGGTCTGGGCCAGTGGCCGTCCAGCCTCCGCCAGACCAGTAATAGTCGCCGCCCTCCGGGTCTCCCCAGGCCCGGACTTGGGCCGCCTGATTGTTGTCGGGCGCCTTCTTACGGGGACAGAGGAGAGGCAACTGGTTGTTCGGGGGCCCGGGCGGCTGGTAGACGGCGACCCAAGCAAACTCTTCATCGAGCAAACCGTCCCCAGGCGGGCCTGGGATGGGAAGGCCAACATCCGTGTCGGGGGGGATGATGTACTCGTCCCCCGCGCCGGGGATGGCCGTGTCGGCCGGCGCGGACCGGGCATCCGGTGCCTGGGCGGAGGCCATCCGGCCGTCGTTAAGCGCCAAGACCGCAACCACGGCAGCGGCGCAGAGAGAGAAAGAAACGACAGCCACCCGACCCAACCCACGACCCTTCTTTCCAGCTTCCATAGTCAACCCCCTTTGACGATAGAAGCCAACTTGCGGGACCGCCCGCCCCCTCTGCGGCCCCCGCCACGTTCTTTACTCGAGCGCATTAAGTGTACCTCACGCGGTCGGGGATGACAATGGGTATTTTTCTAATCCCGGCTTCCGAAATTCTGACAAAAGCGTTACAGATTTCTGACGACAAATGCCAAGATTTCTCATGCCGCCCGGCACGCAGCTTCCTGCAAACCGATGGCCGCGGCAAGACCGGGTTGGGAAAGCGTTGACTGGCATCTGCTTCCGCCGTACACTGCCCGATGGGCTGGGTCAGTCTTGGCCGAAAGGCGTCCTCTGCAAACGATTCACCACGTGCTTCGGTAGTATGGGGGCGTCTATCCTGTGACGCCTGTATGCATCACTTTGGAAAGGGAATATCATGGCAGGCGAAAGCGATAAGGGGATATCCCGTCAGCAGTTTCGCGCGGGCGACCGGGATTCACCCAGGCTTGTCTTAGAGACCAATGCCTAAATCTGGATGGAGGACTGCCATGCGGTACGAGTTGATGCTGCCACACCAGATCCGCAGAGCCATTGACGAGAACTGGCCGTGCGTCCTGCCGCTCGGCGTGTTGGAGTTCCATGGCGAGCACCTGGCCGTCGGGATGGACACGTTGGTGGTCGTCCGCACGCTCGAGCTGCTGGAGAAGGAGAAGGAGATGGACCTCGTTATCCTGCCTCCGTTCTACTACGGGGCGGGCAGCTACGTGGTGGCGCCGCCCGAACGCAACGGCACGGTGCACGTTGATTCGGGCGAGCTGTTGCCCTTTGCGCGCGGGTTGTTCCGCAGCCTGCTGCGGATCGGGTTCCGCAACATTCACTTCTTCATCCACCATCAGTCCGAGAACTTCGCGGCCGGGATGCCGACGGACCTGGCGTTCAAGCTCGGGGCGCGGCAGGCCATCTTCGAGTTCCTTGAAAAGGAGCGCGGCGAGGGCTGGTGGGGCGACAACAGCATGGCCGACTACTACGCCGCACATGAGCACGGGGAGAACCCTTTTAACTGGATCCAGGGCCATCCGCTGATGGACGATGCGATCATCGGGCAATACCCCTTCGACCACGCAGGCCAAGGTGAGACTTCGCTCCTGATGGCGCTATGTCCAGAGGCGGTTGACAGAGCGCGCCTCTCGACCGAGAGCTGGTATCTCAAGAGCGCGAAAGAAGCGAATGCCGAACTCGGCGACAAGGGCAGGAACTTGGTTCTGGATCACCTGCGAAGGGTCCTGGGCGGCGCCTGAGAATTGGGGTCGCGCGCCCTGCGAAAACGAGTCCGGGCCTTTGTGCGGCGGCCGAGGCATGGGGATCTGCACGAGCAGCGGCCCCGACAGGCTGTCCTGGTCAAGCGGTTGGCGGCTCCGGCGGCCTATCCCCGCCCAGCGCGCCAGAGCTTGGGCGCCCGCTACGGCAGAAGCGTGATGCAGAAGTCGCCTTCCTCGAAGGGCAGGTTCGTCTGCGCCAGCCTATGCTCCGCTACCTGGATGCTGCCGAAGCCTCCGGCGAAGATGCCGAAGTCCTCGCCGCCATTGTCAGTCTCGTGGTAGGTCGCAGTGGCCTTGCTGAGGAGGCCGCCGACGTGGACGTTCGAGCCCGCCCTAAGCCATCCCCCGGCGCTGCTGCCGCCTTTGACGCTCAGGCTTGACAAGTTGCCCTGCACGTCAACGCTGCCCAAGAAGTCACCGCCTGAGATGCTCAGCTTACCCGCGTTGCCGTCCACGTCCAGGCTGCCAAGGAAGTCCCCGCTCTTGATCTGGAGGCTTGAGAGGGAACCCAGGACGTGTATGAGGGAGCCGAAGTCGCCGCCCAGGCTTATCTTGCCCACGTTGCCGTTCGCCGTCAGGTCGCCGTGATAGCGCCCGGTCTTGTTGCTGAAGGCCTTGAGTGCCACGCCTTTGGAGTCTGCGCCGCCGATCCAGATGTCGCCCTCGGCCGCGCCACTGAGGGTGACCTGCTGGACGTAACCCTCGGAGTAGATAGCGGTGAGGTCATCTGTCTGACCGTCTCCGTCTATGTCGGCCGCGAAGGTCATCCCGCCCAGGTTCTGCCCATTCAGGTTGTATCCCGCCATGGCCGACTTGACCTGAATGGACTTGATGGGCGCATTCGATGCGATGAAGAACACGTCGCCCTTTACTGCGCCCTTGCGCCCGTCCTTGATGGAACAGGCGATCTGAGAGCCGGGCGCCGAATGGATCACGAGCCCGAGCCCATACATTGCATCTGTGCCGCTGAGTTGCAGGGAGGACGCAGCCCCGCCCGAGAACGCCACTTTGACGTTGCCCAGGCTGACGTCCTCGTGAGCATACACGTCCACGTACGCGGCCGAGATCGGGTCGGAGATCCGGCCGACGTAGCGCTGGCCGATGTAAGTTTCGGCTGAAACGGTGTTGCTCCATTCTGAAGCGTTGTCCTGAGCCCGTGCGAACAACGTGTAGGTGCCGTCCGCCCAGCCGGACACGTCCACGGCGAGCTTCCAATCCGCGCCGGCCTTAGACCCGTCGCCCAGGTAGGTGTCAGAGCCGTCCTGCAGCACGCCGTCATCGTTCTGGTCCAGGTAGAACGCGACTCTGCTCACGGTGTCGTCGTCGCTGACACCTTGAGCAGCAAGCGTGACGTTGCCGCCGGCCACCCGAGCCGTCAAGGAACCGATGGTCGGGGCGGCATTAAGCACGGTTCCGGTGGTCGAGACTGCGTCGCTATAGGCGGAGTAGTTATCCCGAGCGCGCGCGAAGTAGGTATGAGGGCTGCCGGTAGGCCAACCGCTGGTGGCCCCGGTCCAGCTCCAGCCGTCGGCCCCGTTGGTGTCGGTGCCTAACAGCACGTCCGTGCCGGGCTCGAGGGTTCCGTTGCCGTTCGCGTCGCGGTAGAACTGGACGGCCGCGACGGTGGCGGTGCCATCGGGATCATCCACGCCCAGCGCCGTCAGCGTGAGGTTGCCAGGGCGAGTTACGGGGTCGGGCGAGTCCTGGAGGGAAGCGACAGTGGGGGGATCGTTGTCTATCACGCTCCCGAACTCAAAGGCCCCGATGTCGGCGTAATTGGGAGTGCCCACCCCGCTATTGGCCGTTAGGGGATCGTCGATACGGGGATTGCCGTCGAAGTCGGTCGCGGGAGCCGCGTTGCCGTTGGCGGCGTCAATGGCGGGGGAAATCGCCTGGAGGTGGAAGTCGCCCGAGCCCGCTGCGACGAACCTGGGGTTGCTGTCTGAGTTGGTCGAGTCATACGAGTAGTCCGCGCCCATCCAGGCGTAGATCTGTCCGTCTCCGTCCATGATGATCGAGTAGCGGATCGTAAGGTAGGAGTTGCTGCGGAGCATGATTTCGTGGTTGGGGAAAAGGTCGAAGGAGTCGTTGTTCCAGAGGATGCTGTTGACTATGGTGAAGACGCTCTCGGTGCCGTAGAGCCCTCCTCCGCAAGACTCCGCCGTGTTGCCGTAGACCGTGTTGTTGGCGAAGGTCGGCGAGGCGCCGTTCATGTAGAACGCCGCGCCGAAGTAGGCGGTGTTGTCGGTCAGGACGTTGTTGATGATGGTCGGCGAGCCACCGTTGACATAAACGCCGCCGCCGTTCAGGTCGGCGGCATTGCCGGTGATGATGCAGGAGGTGATGGTCGAGTCGGACGAGTCGGCGTTGACGCCCCCGCCCTCGTTGGCTGAGCCGTTTCGGATCGTGAAGCCGCTGATGGTACCGCCGTCGAAGTTGCTCAGATGGATGACGGTGCCGCTCCCGCTGCCGTCTATTGTCGTGACAGCGGCGCCCGCGCCCTGCAGCGTCAGGCCGTTCTTCCCGGAGCCGATGGTGATGTGCTCGTTGTAGGTCCCTTCGGCTACCATGACCGTGTCGCCGGCGCTGGCGGCGTTGATTCCGTTCTGGATTCGGTCGAAATGGTCAACGCCCCAGCCCGGGGTTCCGGACGTGAAGTCGTCGTCTACGTATACGGTCGCTGCACTGAGCAGCAGGCGCTCCTCGAGCCTCTCGAGGTTAAGGAGGCGCCTCTGGGCCGGGAGGACAGAAGATTCTTGGCGAATGGAGCGCACGGCTTCTACCTCGAATTATGGTCACGCGCACAGTCTGGACACGTCCACGTGTGGGAAGCGGGCTCGCACTGCCGAGAGATTACACCCCGCTACGCGTATTGGGCCGCACAAGAACTGCCATTTGTCAATTAGATTGTCGCAGATGTGCGGCGGGCCTATCAGTCGCTCTCCTCTTGCCACCTCTGATCCAGGATAGAAGATGGCGCAGCAAATTCCAGGCCGTGAACCAATTCGCAACAGAATCGGTCGAGTGGAGGGCTCATGCCCACGGGCCACACGCTCGGCCTGCCGCTGGAATCCCACGGCCTTGGCGTTGGGGCGGGGCCGGTGCCAAAGCTCCGTACCAGCGGCTCACTATGCTGTCCTGCGACGGCCTCATGCGTCGCTGGCATCCGATCAAACGCTTAGGGTAGGCAGGGCCTCCAGTGCGCCACCGACGTCCAACAAGCTGGCGTGTGCGCGGCGCAGCCGTCGCATCCGGCTCCGGCGGAGTCGCCCCCTCGGCGAGGCTCCCGACGCGTTTGCTCGCCACGCTCGCAAGCCGCGTTCATGGCGAGGTCAAGGAGCCTGCCCTGAGCGAAGCCGAATGGAGGAACGGCACCGGCAAGACACTTGACGGCAACCAGTCATGGGTGTACTTTTGCAGAGGGCGCCTGCGTGGAGGCAGAGCGTCCTGGTCAGCGGACCAAGGCATCGGCTGAGCCGGGATGGCAGGCAACTGCCACATAGGTGGAAGCATGAAGACGCTTGCGCACGTCCCGCGTTGGGTTTGGCTGGCTGCGGGCTTGGCGATTGGGGCCGGCGCATGCAGCTGTATTCATGTCGCACGACGAGACGCACACCGACACGCGCTCGGGGACAGGCTCCGTTGCTTCTCGTGGGTCATCATTCAGTACCGGGACGTCCATGGCGACTTCCCGCCCGACCTCCAAGTGGAACTCCCTTTCCATCATTGCTTCGATTCCCTCGATGCCTATGCCTGGCGCGAGCATCAGATCAACTACATCAAGCCGGAGCCTGGCCGTGCTGACCAAGCTGTTCTGTACTTCTGGCCACCATACGGAGGTGGCACTCCAGTGTTCTTCATGGACGTCACTGACGGGCCCCTGAACCGCAAGGGCGAGTGGGTGGAACTGGATGAGCACGGCAACCTGGTTCATCCGCGCACCGGCGAGGTCATTGCCAAGGGGAGCGCCGATAGAGGGCCGCAGAGCGTGCAAGGCTCCAGAAAACCTCAGCGCAGGTGACTTCCTGGAGCAGACTCGCCTGAGCGAGCAGGGGCGCCCTTGAGAAAGGACACTAAGATGGGCAACAGGGCGAAGTGCTGGCTGATTGCGTCAATCCTGGCCGCCGCGCTGTGGGCCGCCGCCGAACGCAAGGCTGTGGAATCATGTTATTGTGCGATCGTCAGTAGGTCTCTCGGTAGAGCACCATCGCATCGGCTTTCGGGTCCCAACGAAACTCCCTTACTTTGGCCCGCGGCACGAGCCTCGGCACAAGAAGGCTCGGCTCACCCCCCTTCTTCACGCTCAACACAAGCCTGAGATGTGTCAGCCGGTCGCCCTCAACTCCCACGTACTCGGTTTCATAAGACCACCTCGCGCCGCTCCCCCAGTAATCCGAAACTGGCACCTGCAGCACGCGGCGTAGACCTCGAGCTTCAATCACGTAAACGGAAAGCCTTTCAGAGCGCGCACTGGTGCCGTGGCCCTCTCCTGTACGCAATACTACTTCCTCGACACCGTCCCCAGTGAGGTCAACGAGGTCAACCCGGAACAGCCCGTACGACGAGTGAAAGCGCTGAACTGCAGCGACGTCACCGTTCGCAGTGAGAATCTTGAGAACAAGCCAGTCCTCTGGGAACACGTCCCCTGGTGGGGCTGCAGCCGGCACTACGCAAGCTGTCCGCTGACTCATATCGGCCACGGTAATCGGTGCCGTCAAGCTCCAAGCGGGCTCAACTGCTGTGGCGCGCTCGTGGCCGTTTGGCTGGGCCACCCAGAAAGCTGTGGTGAAGGCGGCGGCCGAACACGCAAGAACGGCGCACAGTTGCTGACACCCCATACCAGTTCCCTCCCCGCTCAGATGCACGTCACAAGAGCGCCTCGAAAGCAGCGACATTTGCCCGCGTAGGTCATCAGCCAACTGGAGCACCTTACGGCCTCTTAGGTGATACGGCTCCTCCCGGCTGGGGACTGCCGTTAGTTTGACCTTGGTGGCACCCGATGTCAAGCCTTTTGTGCTCTCATCAGACGTCCTGCGGCCCGTCCGGGCGCCGTCAGGGATGAGCCCGCGGCGCCTTCCAGCAAGAGCTCTGGCAGCGCTTTGACTGCACCCGCCACACCGAGCAAGCTCGGGTCGGTGTAGACGTTCCTGGTAAGGTCCCGGGAGGAGTGCCGCAGCCTACTCCGCCGGAGTCCGCCCCAGGCGGACGAAGGCTGGATGGCGGCCTGCGTCGGGCGGCACGTCCCGCCTACTCTCACATTGCAGTTAGGGCTGCCGCCAGACTACAGGCACGGCTAAGCCGCCACCTGGTTTGAGGAACCGGGGAGACACGCTCAAGGTGCGCTTGGGCGTGGCACCCATGCGGGACACCTTCGACAAGGGCGACCCATTGCAGGGGCGAGGGGCGGGCCAAGCCGCGACCTGGTTTGAGGAACTGGGGGGCGTGGCATCCGCATGGGACACCCCCGACAAGGGCGACCCGCTGCAAGGACGAGGGGCGCGCGTCAGCCGCCAGGCCGTATGCAACATGGGATTCGAGCCCTCCCCGCGCCGTGTCCTTGATTCCGACGCCAAGGTGCAGTATGTACGCGCAATCGCGGTGCGACGTACGTCGCGCGGTCCTTTCGTGTGCAGGGAGGAAGTCGAATGTTCCGAGGACCCTTCCAACGACAGGTGAAGGGCGGGTTAGCGGCGTCGGCCGTCTACGTAATCGGGCTCTTGGTGATCTTGCCCTTGACAGCAGGAGCGGCCCCAATGGTTTACAACGGGTCGTTTGACGAAGTCGGCGATGGCGGCGTTCCGGCGGGTTGGCGGGCGTACGGCCTGGCTGAGATCCAGCAGCGATTGGAGGTTGTGGACGATCCCCAGCGCGGAAAGGTGGCCCGCTTGACGTGCACGCACTTCGTGCCGGGCAGCTCCGATGCGCACGTGATGATAGCGCAGACGGACTACGTGACCGTCCAGCGGGACCAATGGTATCGCCTGAAGTTCTGGGCCCGGTCGGCGAACATGGACGGCGTGGCGGTGGCGGTGGGGCTGGTCAACCGCACGGTCTGGGGGCCGGCCGGCCTGACCGGTTCGTTCCTGCCCGTGCAGGAGTGGCAGCCCTTCGAGTTCACCTTCCGTGCCAGTCAGGACCTCAAGCCACAAGAGAGCCGGCTCCAGATATGGTTCCACGGCACGGGCAGCCTTTACCTGGATGACGTTGAACTCGTGGCGTCCGAGCCTGCCCGGCGCCGCTGGAAGCCGGTCTTGCCCTTAGAGGGGGTCGTCAACGCCTTGCCCAACAGCAGTTTCGAGTGCGGCGGCGTCGGATGGGGAAGCTGGAGCCCCGATTCGCGGGGGTGGGGCGCCAATCTGTTCCAATTGCTGGGAGAGCTTGATGAAACGCGCGCGTTCCACGGGAAGCGTTCGTGGAAGGTCTCGCTCTCGCCCAAGACGCTTCCCGTCCGGTACTTCGACTACTACCAGCCGGTCGCCGCGCCGCAGCGCGCCGTCTTGATCGGCCATGCGGGCTGGGTGGGAGTGCAGCCCGGCAAGAGCTACGTCTTCTCCGCCTACGTCATGGCCGACCGGGCGGGCCTGCCCGTGCGGGCTGTCGTCCAGGAAGCCGACGGACGCCAGCAAGACGTGCGTGCCGTGGCGGGGACGGACTGGCGGCGCATCGAGGCGAAGTTCACGGCCGAGCGCGAGTACGCCTGCGCGTTCGTGGGCCTGGACCTTCGGGACGTCGAGCCGCCCGAAGGGACTCTCTGGATTGACGCTTTGCAGTTTGAGCAGGGCGACGCGGCCTCGGCTTATCAGTCCCGGCAGGCAGTGGAGTCGTTTGTCGAAACGAACAGCCCGACCGGCATCGTCACCGACCCCGCGGCCGGGATCGGGTGCAGCGTGACTGCACACAATAATTCCAATGAGGACATCACACTGAAGGGGACGCTGACCGTCACGGACTACCTCGACCGCGTCGTCAAGGAAGAAGCCGTGAGCCTGCGCGTGCCCGCAGGCGGGACGGTCCGGGCGGAGCGTTCGGTGGCGAAGGGCCTGGCCGGTTTCTTCCGCCTGCGCTGGCAGCCGGAAGGCGGCCTTGCCGGAGCAGTGCGCGCGGCGGCGATCCAGCCGTCGCCGGAGGGCGACACGGCGTACGGCTTCAACCACGCGTTCCCCTGGGCGTTCCTGATCCGGCTCTCCCGCGAGGCGGGCATGGGATGGTGGCGGGACTGGTCGGTCAAGTGGCAGACCGTCCAGCCAAAGCCGGACGGCTTCGACTTCAGCGTGCCGGACGCGCAGATTGACCGCGTGCTGGCCGAGGGCGGGCAGGTGCTCGTCCTGTTGCCGTTCCCTTCCGCTGCGTGGGCGGCTGCGATCAACGAAGAGCAGATGGCCCGGGAGGCGGGGAACAACGCATCCCTGCGCGAGCGGCTGCCCACGTCTTTCAAGCCCAAGCGGGTGGAGGACTTCGCCGCCTACGTGCGGGCGAGCGTCGAGCATTACCGCGACCGGACGAAGGTCTTCGAGATACTGAACGAGCCTCTCTTCACCAATTACGCAGTGCCCGGCCGCTTCGGCTACAAGGTTTCGGACTATGTTGAACTGCTCCAGGCGGCCTATAAGGCGGCCAAGGCGGCCGCTCCGGACTGCACGGTGATCGGCGGAATCTCCGGCAGCCCGGACATGGTGTACCTGTCCCAGTTCATCGAGCAGGGCGGCATGCAGTGGTGCGACGTCCTCAACTATCACGCGTATCCGCACAAGGGGTGGCCGGAGACTTTCGAGGAAGGCTTCCGTCAGCGCTGGGAGGAGCTCAAGGCGCTCGGCCAGGCCAAGCCCATCTGGATGACGGAGATCGGCATCTACGGGGATGATGAGCCTCCATCCGAGTCGGCGCGGGTGGGCGACAACGTGATGAGCGACGCCACAAGGCCGAGCGAGCTGGCGGCTGCGGCGGACATCGTGCGCTTCGTGGCAATCGTGCGCGCCTACGGCGTGGCGAAGGTCTTCTATCATGCCGGCACCGCTTCAGCGATGCACGCATCGAGCGCGGGAAACGTGTTCTTCGCGTACGGCGGGCGGCCGCGCAAGCAGTACCCGGCACAGGCGGCGCTGTCGCGGTTGCTCGGGGCGGACGCGAAGTTCGTGCGCACGTGGCCCGAGCCCGCCTGGCTGAAAGCCTATGAGTTCCGCTCGAACGGCCGGACCCTGGTCGTGCTCTGGACGCGCTCGACGGACGCGCCGCGGCTGGACGTACCCCAGGGCTTCCGCGCGCTGGACCTTATGGGCAATCCCATCGAGGCGAGACGGGTCAGCGTGACGGACGTCCCCATGTACCTGGTGAGCGACTGAGCGCTGCATTTACTTCGCCCCCGGCGGCAGGCCGCGGGGCCAGACGAAGGAGCCGGAGATGAGTGAGCTGAAGCTGGGTGTGATCGGACTTGACACCTCGCACGTTGAGGCGTTCATCAAGTTGCTTAACTACGAGGACAACGAACATCACGTGCCCGGGGCGCGAATCATCGGCGCCTATCCGGGCGGCAGCCAACTATGCGCAGTGAGCCGCGACCGCGTGGAGAAGTTCACCGACGCGTACCGCAACGAGCACAAGGTGCGCATATACGACTCGATCGAGGCGCTGGGCAAGGACGTGGACGGGGTCCTCCTGCACAGCGTGGACGGCCGCCAGCACCGGGAGCAATTCGAGGCAGTCTCGCGGTTCGGCAAGCCGGTCTTTATTGACAAGCCGCTGGCCTGTTCGTTCGAAGACTCGCGGCGGATCGCGGACCTGGCGACCGAGCGGGGCGTCCCTCTGATGTCCTGCTCGGCCATTCGCTACGGGGCGGGCGTTGCCGGCCTGCTGGCGGCGGACGAGCGCGCCGGCTCGGCCGAGGTCTTCGGCCCGATGGCCATCTTAGACGACTATCCGCCCTACTATTGGTACGGCGTACACAGTGCGGACGTGCTCTACTCTTACTTTGGGCGCGGTTGCCGCACGGCGCAGGCGATCCATACTGAGGGCACCGACCTGTTAGTGGGCCTGTGGGAGGACGGGCGGATCGGCACGGTGCGCGGGCTCCGCCAGGGGGCATGGGAGTTCGGCTGCACCTTGTTCACGAAGAGCGGCGCGAAGCACAGCGTCGCCGCCGCCGCGCCGCCGTCTTACGCGATGCTGCTCCAGAAGCTGATTCCGTTCTTCCAGAGCGGTCAGTCGCCGATTGACCTCGAAGAGACGGTGGAGGTCATGGCGTTCCTGGAGGCCGCCGAGACCAGCCTGGCAGAGAACGGGCGCGTCGTCGAGCTGCCGAGCTGAGCCCACAGCGCGGGGCTCGCCGCGCACCGCGTATGCTGATCAACTAAAGGGAGAGCGGCAACATGCCACTGACAGCCGGATTCGGACAGTATTACATCACCCCGCCGCTTGGGGTGAAGATGGCGGGCTATGCCCAGCGCGTGGGCGTGGCCGACGACGTTCGGGACGAGCTGACCGCCCGCGCTGTGGCCTTCGAATGCAGCCTGGCCCCGGCCATTCTGATCACCGCGGACGTCTGCTCGCTCCCCCAGGAGACCTGCGACAAGGTCAAGGAACGGCTGACCGAGCGTGTAGGCGTTCCGGGCGACCGGACTTCCGTCGCCGCCACGCACACGCACTCGGGCCCCGCCACGTGGCGGGATAGCCCATACCTGCAGGGGCTCTCCGACCTGGTGGCGAGCGCGGGGGAGCTGGCATGGAAGCGGCGCCGGCTCGCGCGGCTCTCCTACGGCACAACCACGGCCGAGGGGCTCTGCGTCAACCGCCGCTCCTTCGGCGGGCCGGTTGACGAGGAGGTCGTCTTCCTGACCGTCGAAGACGCCGACGGCCGCATCTGCGGCGTCCTGTTCGCCTTCGCCCTGCACGGCGTCGTGATCGGCCATCCGAACCTGCGCATCTCCGCGGACTACATCGGCGCAGCGAGGCGCGTGATTGAGCAGGCGCTGCCCGGCGTGTTCGTCATGTTCGCGACGGCTCCCTCGGGCGACGCCAACCCGCTCACGCCCTCCGTGCAGCGACTGCTCGCCGAGAACGGCGCGGCCTGGTACACGGGGGACCCGCTTACGGGCATCTTTGACCGCAGCACCGGCACCTTCGAAGAGGTGGACCTGCTCGGGGGCAAACTCGGTCGCGCCGTCCTTGACGCGCTCGATTCCCGGCAGCCTGTCGAGGGCCCGACGGTGCGCACGAAGCGGTGGAGCGTTGACGTGGGCGCCGAGCAGAAGCACGTCGTCGAGCTGAGCGCCATCGAGCTGGGCGACGTGACCATCATAGCCTTCCCCGGCGAGCAGTTCGTGCAGACCGGGGCAGAGGTCAAGCAGATGCTCCGCAAGGCGGGGCGGCGCCCGATGGTGATCAGCCACGCGGGGCCGCTGGTCTATGTGCCGCCGAAGGCGGAGTATGCGAAGGGGGGCTATGAAGTAGTTCTGGCGCGGCGGCGCGGCCTGGCGGAGGACGCACAAGAGCGCTTGGTTGACAGCATCCGGCGCGAGCTGGCGGCCTCTTAGCGCAGGGCGCACGCGGGCACGCAGACAGCCAGGCGGGGGGCGGACGTTTGAGGGGCCGCGGGCCTTGCAGGTATCGGCAGTTTGGCACAACGCGCATTGCGAGCGCCCACGGAGGTCCCCTTGCCGCTTGATCACGGACTACTCCTCTTCACCGGCTTTCTATCTCGCGTGTTACTGTATTCCAGATCCCACCCAGCAGATATTGACAAATTATCTTTGGAAGGTCACAATGCTATCTGGACATGGGACGGGAATCAGTCCGTGCCATTCCTTGCCGGGAGATCAGATAGCTCCGGCCGGTGGCAAAGCGTTCCTCCGGCGAGTTCGTTCTTCGCATGGACCCTGGCACGGGCCAAGGTGCCAAACATGGCGACGAGGCAAATGCGAGTGTTTGGAGGCGACTGGACACAGGAAAAACTGGACATGGTCCGGGAGTATCTGGAGGCCTACCTGATTGCCCTTAGGCGACAGCCCTTCAAGCTCATGTACATCGATGCTTTCGCTGGCTCAGGCTGGCGTGAAGCGCGGCGGGTTGGTTCTGCCGCCAGTCTGCTGTTCCCTGAGTTGAGAGAAGACGAGCCTAAAAGGTTTTTGGACGGGTCGCCAAGGATCGCGTTGCAGTTGACAAAGCCGTTTGACGAGTACGTATTCATTGAGAAGAGCCGGAGTGCGTTCAAGGCGCTCGGCAAGCTGAAGGACGAATTCCCAGATCTCGCAGACCGCATTCGGCTGCTACATGGCGACTGTAACGAGCACCTTCAGCGCCTTTGCCGCGAAACCAATTGGCAAAGCCGGCGAGCCGTGGTCTTCCTTGACCCCTTTGCCACGCAAGTCGCTTGGCCTACCTTAGAGGCTATGGCCGCGACCCAGGCAATGGACACATGGATCCTATGGCCGGTGATGGCGATGAACAGGCTGCTGAAGCACAGTGGTGAGGTTCCTGAATCTTGGTGGCGGTGTCTTGAGCGTCTACTGGGGACCCCGGAATGGTACTCGCGGTTCTACCGCGTCGGCAAGAGGACGGACCTCTTCGGACAACAGGTCGAGCAGATCGAGAAAGTGGCCGACTTTGGCGCTCTCAAGGCCTTTCTCAATGAGCGCTTGTCCAGCATCTTCGCTGACGTAGCTGGCAACCCGCGTCTGCTGCGCAATCCGCACGGCACTCCGCTCTTCCTGTTGTGTTTCGCCGCGGCGAATCCGCGCGGCGCTCCCATTGCCAAGCGGATTGCTGAGCACATCCTCCAGGAGTAGGACTATGGCACGAGGGTCGCCCATCGAATGGACTCACTCGACCTGGAATCCGGTGACCGGATGCACGAAGATCAGTCCGGGCTGCGCCCATTGCTACGCGGAGCGCATGGCATTCCGGCTGCAATCCATGGGGCAAGCCAATTACGCCAGTGGGTTTGGCGTAGCCCTTCACGAGCATGCCTTAGGACTGCCTCTGCGCTGGAAGAGGCCGCAGACCATCTTCGTGAATTCCATGAGCGACCTGTTTCATCAAGACGTGCCCCGCTACTTCATCAGACGGGTCTTCACTATCATAGAGCAGGCGCATTGGCATCGCTTCCAGATACTGACCAAGCGCGCAGCGCGCTTGGCTGCGCTTGCGCCGAGCCTTCGCTGGCCCGGGAATGTCTGGATGGGAGTCACGGTCGAAAGTCGCAGGTATGCATCCCGCATCGACTATCTGCGCAATACACAGGCTGCGACCAAGTTTGTCTCTTTTGAGCCCCTGCTCGGGCCAGTGTCAGAAGTTAGCCTGGACGGGCTCCAATGGGTGATTGCGGGTGGTGAGTCGGGGCCTGGAGCACGGCCCATGGACCCCATGTGGGTTGTTGATATTCGGGACCGATGCCGCGCTGCTGGCATCGCGTTCTTCTTCAAGCAGTGGGGCGGCGTCAGGAGGAAAGCCGCAGGTAGGCTACTCGAAGGCCGAACCTGGGACGAGATGCCTCACATGGCGCGCTCGCTGGGGGCATAGTTCCCATCGGCGCAGCGGTCATCGCTTGAAGACGGGGAATTCGTCTTCCTTCAGGGCCGGAGGAGGCTCAGTCGCGGCGGGCTTCCGCGTCTCTTCAGCCTTCGGCGTCTCGGGAGCGGAAGGTTCGGGGGGCTCGGCGCCGACGATGTCGAGGCGGACGTTGTCGAAGTCGTAGTTGCCCCGCTCCCAGTACGCGTATATCTGGACCTGGAGCCATTCGGGCTTCAGGGGCTTGCCGCCAAGAGTGGCCTTGGACTCTGAGGGATGGAAGGTGCGCGCGTAACGGCGCCACTGGCCGTCGCAAGGGTCGAGGAATATGGGCGCCTGGTAGGCGTCCCGTCGGATGGTTTCGTAGCCGTCACGGGTCGAGACCGTCTGATCGCAGGAGCCCTTGATGAAGACTTTTGGAGTCCCTCTCGCCTCCGTCCGAGCGTCTACGCTGAAACGATAGATGGCGCCCGGCGCGCAGCGAATGTAGTCGCTGCGGTAGTGGACGCCGTGGAGGCCGGCAACGGTGTCGTAGTAGGGCGGGCTGGTGGGCGTGCGCGCGGGGGCAGGCGGGATGGGGTTCTGCGGGAGCGACTGCGGGTCAGGGGCTTTGCCCAATGCTTGCTGGAAGGCGGCCCGGACCTGGTCTTCGCGGGCTTTCCACTGTGAATCGAGCACGTCGGTGTAGATACGGAGACAGCGCGCGCCGTCAGTGCCGCCCGACTCCCAGAAAGTGGTGAGGCCGTCGGTCGGCTGCCACCCGTACGGCCAGTAGCGGCCGGTTTCGAAGCTGCCGTTGGCAACGAGGTTGCCCGAAAGCGCCTTCATCTGCATGACTTCGGCGGAGCTTTCGTTGTCATACGGGACGCCGTCGGCTGCAACGATCTGCACTTTCTCCTTCTCGGACGCTCTGTGGGGCTGGGCCGGTTGCGCGGCCGGCAAGGCTGCCACATTCACTGCCAGAAGCACGGAGAGCACAAAGAGGGACGCCCTTCCGGAGAGCCTGAGACGGAGGCAGCCGACGCGGCCAGGTATGGCAACCATTGCGTGACCTGCAAAGCTCACTGGGACGCGGACCGATTTGGCTGACAGCCCCCTCATGCTACTTTCGCGGGGTGCCGGCCTCGGAGAGGGCTCGGAAGTAGCTCTCCACCATCGCCCGATATTGCTCGGGCACCTTCTCATCCTGGGAAGAGGCGATCTCGTCGCGGAGTTGCTTCGGCAACAGCGCGCTGCGGTCGCGCCACAATTGCTTTTCCTTCTCTGAAAGCTCCTTCACCTCGCGCAGGTTGGAGAGCACGATGCGCTGCGATCTGGCGAAGGTGTTGACCTCGCCCTTGTCAAGCGCGACTCTCTGCTCCTCCATGAGTTCGATGGCGTTGGGCAGCTTGCCGCGCGGGTGCTGGTATTTCTGGAGCCCGTAGTCGAGCCGCTTGGCCTTGTCTATAAGGTCGGCCTGCTGCACGGCCATTCGTTTCAGCCTCTGCTGCAAGGGCGGGGGCACAGGTCCCTGGAAGCCTTCGGCGCCCTGTCCGCTGACCTTTCCGCCGCCGGTAGAACCGGTAGGCGCCTCTCCGCTCGTGTCCTTCACCCAGCCTGCTTCGAAGGGGTCGGGCGTGAGGCGGCTGGGCGTCTGACGGCCGCCTTTGCCCGTGGCCTCTTCCTCGACGAACTGCCCGCTCGACTTGCCCGTGCGACCCTCGCCGCTTCGGCCGCCGATCTCCTGCGTGTTGGGAAGGCGGTTGCCCGTGACGCCTTTGGCGGACATGTTGCTGATCGGGCCGTCCATCGCGTCCCAACCGGCGCCGAGGTCGAAGCTGTCGAACCAGCCGCTGGTCACATCGTCGAACTGCTGCTGCATGTCTTCTTCTTTCTCAACGAGGTCGCCGATCAGGTCTTGCAGCTCCTTCGGCAGTTCGGTCAGCGGCACCTCGTAGTCCTGGGTCGGCTCTTCCATAGACCAGAGCTGGTTATCTTTAGTCTCCATCAGCCACTTTTCGATGTTCGTTTCGATGCTCTTGGCAAGCTCAAGGCCGGCCTGTTCGTGAGGAACCGCCATCTCGACGGCTTTGCGCTCCGCTTCCTCGGCGGCCTGCTGCATCTCGGCGTAGACTTCCAGGAACTCCTTCGCCTGGGTGGCCAGGGACTTGTCCTGCGGCGGCAGCTTGCTCAGGTCGGTGGCGGCCTCCTGGAAGAACTTGGTCCACTTCTTCTCCGTGTCCACGATGTCCTGAAGCTTCTTCTTGTCCTCGTCGGTGAAGTCGTCAACGGGCTTTGTGCCCAGTTGGTTGGAGAGTTCGACGGCGCGTTTCTGATCTTCAGCGAAGGTGTCGAGGGCTTTAAGCAGCTTCTCGGCGAGCTGCTTCGCGTTGGGCGCTCCTTCCGCCTGTTCCGGCACCTTTTCGCTTCCGGCCTCTTCCTCCTTGAGCATCTGGGCCAGCAGGGCGGCGGGGTTGTCGAGGAGTTGCTGAAGCATGGCGAGGATGGCTGCCTGCTTCTCGGCTGCCGCCTGGCCGCGAGGCTGTATGGCCTCACAGTCGGGTGCAGCCTGGAACTCCTTGAGAAGGTCAACCGCGCGGCTCACGTGGCCGGCGGCGATGCGCCCGAGGGCCTGCGCGATGCTGGAGCTGTCCTCGCCGGTGTGGGTGGCAACGGCCTCGCCGGCGCGCGTGTAGATGTCTTCCTCGGTTTTCTGAAGCCCAGCGGCACGGTCGCGGAAGTCGTTCCAGGCGGCTTGTCGTTGCTGGGCGGCCTGATCGGGAAGGCTGAGGTCGGCGTTGGTTGAGGCCTTATCGGTGAGGGCGCGCGTGGCGGCGAGGTTGGCTTTCTGTAGCTCGATCAACTTTCGGATGACGTCGCGGAGGGCCTCGCGCGTGTTCTCAGCGGCGCCGGCCGCGGCGGCGGCGTCCACCACGCGGATGTAATAGGTGCGGCTCCGGCCCGCGTCTTCGGCCTCGCGGCGCAGGCCGTCATTGGCCTGCATGTAGTAGGCGAGCGTGTTGCCTGCTGTGAGGCCCAGCTCCTGCATGTCGAGGACGCAGCCTTCGCGCGCGGCGTGTGTTCCGGGCGGACAGCTCCAATCGCGGTAGCGCTCCCAGTCCGCCCCGGCCTTCCGCTGGATGAACAGATGCAACTCGCGCAGGGAGAAATCGTCCTCGGCGCCGGCGAGCAGGGCGACCTTCGCGTCCGGCGCCACGGCCACGTCTTTGGCGGGCTGCTCGAAGAAGACCCGAGGCGGGCTGTCAGGCATGGCATCAATCTGCCGGACCTGAGGGAGGTTACAGATGCCGGCTTCATCGGCGATGTTGATCGTGTAGCGTCCGCTCCGGGTGATGGATATCTCGGCGCCCAGTGCGACGCCCTGGGCGGCCCGTCCTTCCGAGGCGAGCACAATGGTCTCGGGCGCCGGGACGTTCTCCTGCGCGACCGGCGGGTAATTGACCTCCACATTGCCGGCACGCACAGGCCGGTCGGGCTTCACTAACAGACGGACTTTGGTGCCGATGAGGGCGCGCAGGTCGCCGCCGGCGCCGGTTTCCGTCCGGTCGGGCACGCCGGTGTAAGCGGGGTACGAATACGTGACGTCCAAGGATCGCACGACGGGGCGGCTGCGGACCGCCACCTTGTAGCGCCGCGTAGCCGCGTCGCCCGCCTCGATACGGTACGAGAAGTCCTGCTGGACGTTGGAGAAGGCGTAGGTGAAGGCGTTCCCTTCGAAGGCCATCGTGTCGGCGGTGCGCTCGCCGGAGGCGCCCTGCACATAGATGCGGGCGGCTTCGGGCAGGAGGCCGCTGACGCGCGCCTCTACTGCGAGCGCGGCACCCTGGAGGAGCGATGTGTCGCCCGGGCTGACGTCCAGGCGGGTCGCGGTGATGGGCGGAATATAGCGGGTGGGGTGCGCGAAGCGCTGAAAAGCATTGCCGAGGTAGTCCGAGAAGAGCAGACCGTAAAGCAGCACCGCAGCCACGACGAAGAGTCCCCAGCGGCCGAGCTTCCAGAGGCCGCGCGCGCCGGTCGAGACGGGCAGGTCCTGGCCTTTGACTCGCTCGGCCGTCTGCAGGATCTGCGAGATTGCCAGGCGGCGGGTGACGGGATCGCGGAACTTCTCGCCGGCGAGCAGGACGGAGTTGATGACGGCGTTGTCCAAGTCCGGGAAAGCGCGCTCCAGGTGCGCGGCCACCATCTCGTCCGTCATCCGGCTCAGAAGGGGATGGAGGACGAAGCGCGCCAGCATGAACAGGAACGCGGCGAGCAGCGCGAGGCCGCAGACGAGCCGGACCGGCCCGGGCAGGTGTAAGAAGTTGTCTGCAAGGAAGCCGAGGATCAAGCCGCCGCCGATGGCAATTAAGGTCTTCAATAACCCACCGAGGGCTTCTAAGAGGCGCCAGGCGAGCCGCGAGCGGTCCAGCGCGCGATAGATGTGCGCCATGGCTTGTTCGCGATGTTCGATCTCAGTGGCCATTGGCTTGCTTCTCTGTTCCCGGGGGCGCAACCACGGCATTCGTGGACGCAACGGGTATCGGCGATTGCGGGTTCGGGGCGAGCTTGATCTCAAGCTGGAGGTCCGCGGACTGGGCGGAGATCAAGTGACCGCCGAGCTCGGGCACAACGATTGTTGCAGGGGCCTCGACGAGGGGCTTATCGCTCGATGCGCGCTGGACGAACATGCGCTTCTCGATCTGCCACTCGCCGCCGGGCCTGTGCATGGCCCAGACCTCGTAGCGACGGACGTACTGGGCCTCTCCCGAGGTAGTGCCGCCATGGCGCTCCTGGCAGACGAGGGCGAAGAGGCGCTCCTCATTGCCTGCGGCGTAGAGGATTTTCTGCGTGTGGAAGAAATCGCGGAGCTTGTCTATCCAGGACTGCACGCCGGCGACCTGTTCGGCGCTGAGCCGGCCTGAGCCTTTGTCGCGCTCGCGGCTGAAGTAGAGGTAGATGGCCTTGTTCGTCACGGCCAGGAGGTCGTACGTGCCCTCCGTGCAGTCGGTGGCGCGGAACTTGCCGGAGACAGGACCGAGAGCCGCTTCAATGGCGAAGAGCTTATCGCGGTTGACAGCCAAGACTTTCTCGAGGCGCTCGCCTGCGGGCGGCAGCAGCGTGCCCTCGATGGAGCCGCGCGCGCCGGCGCCCTGCTCCTTGAAGGTGATCGCGCGCACGTAGAGCAGGTCTTCGAGTTTCTGGCCCACGGCCCCCTCGTCCTTGCGCCTGAGGATGAAGCGCTGCTGTTTGCCCTCGCTTTCGACGTAGAGGCTCTTCGGGACGATGTGGCCGTCGAGCCGGCGGCCATCGTGGAACGCAATGCGCGTGAGGTACTCGCGGACCGGGTAGTGCTCGCCCGTGTAAACCTTATCGTCGAGTCCGCTCTCGCGGAACATCCACTTCTCTTCCATGCTCTGGCGCTCGATGGTCGTCTCGAGCTTTGCGATTTCCGCCGCGCGGACCGTGTAGCGACGGGCCTGGGCCTCGTTCTGAATAATGACGGCATCTTCCGTGACCTGCACCCGACCCTCGATGCGGGTGCCGTCACTCAGCTCCACAGCGGCGGGCAGCCACTCGGCGGCAGCCCTGGAAGCAATGAGCCCGAGGACGAGCACCGCCCAGCAGACCTTCGCGATTGTGCTGCTCTTGCGCATCAACTTGATGCCAGGTGCAGGAGTTCCCGCCTTTGCACAACGTCATTCTACCACGGATCGCCGGCGGGCCGTATCTCCCTGGCCTCCCCGGCGGCCACCATGAGGCCGTGCTTGGGGTGGTACCCGCCAGGGAGATGGGCCCCGGCGAGTCGCTAATGGCCTGTTGAACGAAAACCATTGTCTTCAGCGGCCGCTTGCCAGGTTACGCCCCGTGTCACTCAGCGGCATCCGCAGGACCGCAGGCAGTTGCCGTAACGGTCCATTGGCCGGCTCTGCGGGCACCCAGCCTTCCCATGAGTTCTCCGACCTCGGGTCTCGAAGTCCTCCACCAAGAAGCGGGCTATGTTATGTCCCTCTGGTGCCAAGCCGCGAACTGTGCCCGCAGGTCGCGCGGGCTCGCGAGACGAGTTCATAACTCGGCTCTCGTGCGCTCGCACGGCGTCGCTGGCTCTCAGCGTGGTGCAGATGCCGGCGGAAGAGAAGGTGAAGGAGCTATTCCACGTGGCTGAGGAGCTGGAGAAGTGGGTTAAGCGGCCGTCTGCAAGGGGGGAGGAGGAAGACTCCTCTCCCAACTGCAAGCTCTCAAGATGAGGCATGGGCGCGTGCGCCAGTCAAGGCGCTCCCCCATTCCCTTCAACGCCCGATCCACGGGAAGCTGAGGGCATCGATCGCGGCCTTCATCTCCGCGGTCTTGTGCTCTTCCCCCTGATATCGCGGATGGGGCTCACCGATCACCCAGGGCCAGACGTCGGGGTCGGGCATCGAGGTCGGCCACAGTCTCGGGAACAGCGCGGCGAAAAGCGTCGCCTCGGCTTCCGGCATGTCGAGCACCCTGTTGTCGAGGTTTGGATCGTCGGGCTTCTTTCCGTCGGTTCTGTCCCATGGAATGGGTCCCATCGCGAGCACGTCCTCGCCGGAGTAGTAACCCATGTACAGCCGCGTGAGGACCCAGCGCGGGAGGCGCAGGTGGACGGACTGCTTCTCCGTAGTAGCCTTGAGGCGATCGGGGCCGTTCACGAAGGCAGCAATGTGACCGCCCATCTCAAACGAAAATGCTGCCTGTAGGTCCCTTGCGCCCGAGTTCTCCAGGCGGCCCGCAAACTCCCGTTCCATATCCCTGGTCAGGCCAATAAGGTCGATGACGGCAACCATCTCGGCGTCAAGGCCAACAAAGGGACAGGAACCACGCAGGAGGTACTTCCCTCCCAGGCTGAGCATGGTCCGCGTGATGAGGGTCATGTGCGACTGCATCAGGCAGATTTCCTCGGCACCTCCTTGCTGCACGAGTCCCCGTGCCAGGCGAATGACCGCCAGCGCCGCCTCTCGCGTCTGCACCGTTATGTCCGTCACATAGCCCAAGGGCATGCCGTAGCGGTCAGCAGGTGAGAAGTTGCGATTCACCCTGACGTAACCCACCACTGCTCCGTCCTGCCGGATGACGTGAGGAACGCCGCCGCCGATGTAGGCTGACAGGTTGGGTGCGTAGGGGTCATGCAGGTAGGCCCGGCGGCCGGCTTCTGCTTGCTCATCGCTCGCCTCGCATGTCTCGGCGCGGGTGACGATGCCCGCGGCCTGGTCGCAGGGGAGCGTCACCACGGGATAGTAGAAGCAGGGGACGAAGCCGCAGAAAGCGTGATCGAACTGGCTCCCATGGATGACGGCTACGTGAATGCCCCTCTCTCGCGCCAGTTTGAAGCAGGCTCGAAAGCTCCTCACGAAGGCGGGATCCGGCACGCCGTCAGCCTCCGCGCCCATTTCGCCAGGTCGGACAGCCCGTAAGACAGTGCTGCCGACTGTGAGCTCCGTTTCATTGAAGTACCCGGCGCCCTCCACCTCGCCGTCCTCACCGACAACGTAGATTCCCGCCTGTTCGGCATCCTCCGGCGACTGGAAATGGCTCGGGTTACGCCGCGCCGAATAGCTCAGCAGGTCGGCAGCGCTGGCGAGGTCCTGCAGTGACGCTGCCCGTCGAACGACCACGTTGGCAAAATCGTCGGGCAGTGGAACCGACTTCAGGCTCTCATCGACCATGGTGATCATCCTTTCCTTGAGTTGCATCCGGGAATCGTGGAGACGCCGCTTGATGGTCCCGGCCGGGGTCTCCAGGAAGTCGGCGATGTCGTTGACTGAGTAGCCGTTGATGTAGAAGAGGGTGGTGACGGTGCGCTGGTGCTCCGGCAGGCTGCGCACGGCCGCCAGGACGCGGTCCCTCAGTTCCTGCTTCTCGGCCGCCTCTGCCGGGCCCGGTTCTTCTGACATTGGTTCGCTGCCCTCGGGGGCCAGGGACTCCGCAGCGTGACGCTTCCGCAAGATGCGGTCGCAGTGCTTGAACACGATGCGACGGAACCAGCCGGGGAAGGCCGCAGGCTCGCGGAGCGCCGTCAGATCGCGGTAGGCCTGGACGAACGCCTCCTGGGCCGCGTCCTGTGCCAGATGGAAGTCGCCGAGCAGCGAGTAGGCGTAGCCGTAGGCCATGTCCTGGAAGCGTCGGACGATCTCGCCGTACGCCTCCAGGTCGCCGGTCCGGGCCCGCTCAACCAGTGTTCTCAGCTCTTCCACAGCCCGTCAGCTCCTTCATCGCGTGTCTCACCTATAAAGCCCCAATCCAGGCGAAAAAGGTTCGGGGGCTGGTGAAAAGCATCGGCGGCCAGGAAGGGATGGTAAGAGCGAAGGGGCCGCTGGTAGCCCCCCTCTGACGGAACGGCACGGCCGGGCAGGTTCCCGGTGGGCAGCAATAGGCTTTGATGACCCGAGTCGCGAGGGTGGCCGGGATCAGCAGCGAAGCTCAACCATCTGGCTTGCGTGCCCTGATGACCTCGCTGTTCAAGCGCAGCTTGACGCCGTGCCCTTGCGCCAGCTTGGCTATGCCGTCCTGTTCGGGATCTGCCATCCTGCAGTAGCTTACTTGCCGCATCTCGATGGACAGGCCGTTGGCCTCCAGTGTGGGTCCTATCCCGCCCGCGAGGGGGACATGCGACAGACTTCGCCTGAGTTCCGCGGGCATGTTGCGGAGATCCTCGGGAGGGATCGTCAACTCGAAGGAGTAGACGCGGCCACCAGGCCGGAGCACGCGAGATACTTCCTGGACGGCCATCTCGGGGCCACCTTCTATGTCGATGTTCCCAAAGCCGCCGACGTTCGAGATCGCAGCGATTGCGTTGGCTGCGATTGGCATCTTCGTCGCATCGAATGCAGCGAAGCAGACGTTCGAACCTACGCCTTCCTCGTCAAAGAACTGCTGCCAGAGAGACAGGACGCCGTCCGAGCTGTCGTTGACGAGCAGCATTGCGTCGGCATTGCGATGGAGGATGCCGGGCATGTTGCCGCCGCCGGGGCCCGCAGCGACCTCGAGTATGGGGCCCTGTCCTGACGCCATCGCATCACAGAAGGTAGCCCATGGCGGCTGCGAAGCTCTGCTGACGGCGCTTTGCCAATTCCGTTCGACCAATCGTTCCTTTCGGAAGCGATTGATTGTGTCGGAATCCCAGTTGTCGGCTCGAGTGAAGGACACAACGCCGTTGGTGACCCGTGCCACTTCCCGCCCACCACTCAAGAGCTGGCCATGGACCATCGTCTCTGCTTCCTGTACGCCGTCGAACACCAGCTGAGATCCGTCCCCTGCCGGTGGCTGGAAGATGGACAGCCAATGGGCCTTCATTCCTGCGCTGCCTCCCTCTCGTGCGCTTGGCGGCATGTCCCAACACATCGGCAGGCCGTCATGAGGGCTACGTGCCGTGCGCGGCGCAGTATACCAGGAAGCAACGGAAAACGCGCCGGTGACCCGCGTGTCACGCATGGGCTGCCCTTCGCGCGATCACCTCCTCTCGCAGGGCGCCAGCTCAGTCATCTCTTCGTGGTCCAAGCGGCATGAAGTTGTTCGGAAGAGCTGTCGCCTTCATTCTTCGCCCCTATGGGCATGGCTGAGTCGCCCTGAACCCTTCCTCGTCCGACCCGATGCCGACTGTCGGCACGGTTCCCGACGACTCAATACGTGATAGCCCGTCCCCTGCGAGGTGCACCGCAGGGCCTCACCTGAACTCCGCTCTTTCTTCCGGATGCCTTCGGTTGGACTTGCCGATCGGCACAAAGGCTGGCTGCTTGAGAAGCGCACTTGCGTGAGCGTCGCCTACCTTAGCGCGGAGTCGGGCAGGGCGTCTATGTAAAGAGCCCCACAGCCTTTGGCCGTGGGGCTCTTTGGATCTGACCTGCGGCGTTTGTCAAGCCGTTCTTAGTGCTCTTGCATTGGCCGGGGCGGTCGGCAAGCCGCTTCATCCGGTCGTTTAGTACTCTGGCATCGGCGGGCGTGGGCGCCACACCGCCATCGCGTCCCTGCCTTAGTATTCAGGCATGGGCAGGCGTGGGCGCCACACCGCCATCCCGTCCCTGCCTTAGTATTCAGGCATGGGCGGCGTGGCGTGCCTTTTCTTCTTCTCCGGTATCTCGCCTACGATGGCGTCCGTGCTCACTAAGACGCCGGCCACGCTTGCGCCGTTCTGCAGGGCCGTCCGCACCACCTTCGTCGGGTCCACAATGCCGCGCTTCACCAGGTCGCAGTACTCGCCCTTAGCGGCGTCGTAGCCCCAGGCATCCTTCTTCAACTCCTGCACCTTCTCCAGCACGACCGCGCCGTCCAGCCCGGCGTTCTCGGCGATCTGCATGAGGGGCTTCATGATCGCCTTGCGCACGATGTCCACGCCGATGACCTCGTCGCCCTCGGCCTTGACCTTGTCCAGCGCCCTGGAAGCTCGCAGCAGCGCCACGCCGCCGCCCGGCACAATGCCTTCTTCCACGGCGGCGCGTGTAGCATGAACGGCGTCCTCGATGCGGTGCTGTTTCTCCTTCATTTCGATCTCGGTGGCCGCGCCGACGTTGATCTGCGCGACGCCGCCCGCCAGCTTGGCGAGCCGCTCCTCGAGCTTCTCGCGGTCGTAGTCGCTGGTGGTTGTCTCCAGTTCCTTCTTTACCTGGCTGATCCGCCCCTGGATGTCCTCCGTCTTCCCGGCGCCCTGGATGAGCGTGGTGTTGTCCTTCGTGATGACCACTTTCTTGGCCTGTCCGAGGTCGGCGATGCCCAGGGACTTCAGGTTCAGGCCCAGCTCCTCGCTGATGACCTGTCCGCCGACGAGCACGGAGATGTCCTGCATCATAGCCTTGCGGCGGTCGCCGAAGCCGGGCGCCTTGACGGCGCAGCACGGCAGCGCCCCGCGCAGCTTGTTGATCACCAGCGTGGCCAGCGCCTCGCTTTCCACGTCCTCGGCGATAACTAACAGCGGCCGCCCTGAACTGGCGACCTTCTCCAGCAGCGGCACGAAGTCCTGGACCGAAGAGATCTTCTCCTGGTGCACGAGAATGTAGGCATTCTCCAGCACGCACTCCATGTTCTCACGCTTCGTGATGAAGTGGGGGCTCAGATAGCCGCGGTCGAACTGCATCCCTTCCACCAGGTCGACCGTGGTATCAATGGTCTTGCCCTCTTCGACAGTGATGACGCCGTCCTTGCCGACCTTCTCCATCGCGTCGGCAATCTGCTCGCCGATCTCGGGGTCGTTGTTTGCCGCAATGGCGCCGACGAAGGCGATGTCTTCCCGGCCCCTGACGGGCCTGGAAAGGGTCTTAAGCTCGGCGACTACCGCGTCAACGCCCTTCTGGATGCCGCGTTTGAGCGTCATGGCATCGCGGCCGGCGGCGATGTGCTTCAGCGCTTCCTCGAAGATCGCCTCCGCAAGCAACGTTGCCGTGGTCGTCCCGTCGCCGGCGTCCTCGCTGGTCTTGGAGGCGGCCTGTTTCACCAATTCCGCGCCGGTGTTCTCGAAGTTGTCCTTCAGGGAGATTTCCTTGGCAACGGCCACGCCGTCCTTGGTCACTGTGGGCGCGCCGAAGCTCTTCTCAATGACGACGTTCCTGCCGCGCGGCCCCAGCGTCATCTTCACTGCCCGGGCCAGTTGGTTGACGCCGCGGCGCATCGCTTCCCGCGCCTCTACGTCGTAGGTTATCTTCTTCGCTGCCATCTGGGACACCCTCCGTTAACTGAGAACTGCCAGTATATCATCCTCGGGCATCAGGACGTACTCTTCGCCGTCCACTGTGACCTCCGTGCCCGCAAAGGATCCGAAAAGCACCGTTTCGCCCACCCTCACCTGGAAGGCGACCTTCTCGCCGGTCTTCGTCTGCCTGCCGTCCCCGAGTGCAATGACTTTGCCCTTCTTCGGCTTCTCTTTGGCGGCATCCGGCAGGACGATCCCGCCAGGCGTCTTCTCCTCCGCCTCGAGCCTTTTGATGAGGACCTTGTCGCCAAGGGGCCTTACGTGAGCCATGGCTTCTACCTCCTTGAAGAATGCTCAGAGTATCCCAAAGGGCGTCGAGATATCGCAACGCTCCCTCTGGTGGGAACTAACTCGCTTAGCAAACCCGGTGCCGAGCGCATAGCCTCCTGCCCCCGGCGCTCCAGCGACTATTGTACACGATTTGCCCCGGACGTAAAGCGCCGATGAATGCCTGCGCCCTATCCACCACGCGGCGGACTGCCCGCCTCTGCGCCTGGCCGCAGTACGGCGAATGGCGCCGCTTCGGCTGTCTGTCAATTTGACAAGCCTCCCGAGCCGGCTCGAGGCGCCTCCTGTCACTTTGGCATCCCGCCGGTTGCCGGTTTCCCGGCTTTCCATTAGACTTGCTCGTATGGCCAAGTTCCCCTTCTATTGCCCGCAATGCACGCGCGCTTATGCCCTGCGAAGGGCCGTGGAGGGCATGGAGCTTTCCTGCGCGGCCTGCGGCGGCCCCCTTGCCGGCGGCGTGCCCCTCGGGGGGCGGCGCTTCAGCTTGGCCGGCGTTCTGGGGTTAGCCCGGCGCGAGAAGGACCCCTTCGTCGGCAAAGTCGTCGGCGGCGTCCGCCTCACTCGGCGGCTTGCGGTCCACCCAACGCGCATTGTCTATCGAGGCGCCCAGAAGGGACTTCGCGCGCAGGTGCGCGTCGAGGTCTTCCCCGCGGCCTTCGTCGAGCAGAACATGGACTACATCCAGCGCCTCTTCTCGCGGGCCGCCGCAACTAACGAGGCGCGAAGCACATACGTTGTCACCGTGCTGGACTTAGGGCGCCGGCGCGACTGTTGCTTTATCGTGACCGAGCGCCAGCCCTCCAGCCTGCGCGCCCTGCTCGAGAAGGCGGGCCGCCTCAGCATTAGGCGCGCGCTGGTGCTTGCGGACAATGTCCTCTGCGGGCTATCCGCTATTGACGCCGTCGGCCGCGCTCATGGGAATGCCACACCCGATGGGGTGCTCCTAAGTTACGACGGCTCAGCGAAGCTCGACCACCTGGGACAAGTCCAGCGCCCCGAAGACCTGAAGCGCCTGGTCATTACGCCAGGGGGCAACGCCACAGGACCTGCGCTCTATGGCGCGCCGGATTCCGTTGACCCCGCAGGCCAAGCGGGCGGCGACGGGGATCACGCCGACATCCGCTCAGACCTCTACGCGCTCGGCGTGACGATGTACGAGATGCTCAGCGGCAGCCCGCCGTACGAGGCAGCCACGGCTGGACAAGTGATGCGCAAGCATGCCCAGGAGCCCGTGCCCGATCTCAGCCGGGCCGCGCCCGCAGTGCCGGCCGAGATGTCGCAGTTCGTCGCGAGGCTCATGGCGAAGGACCCGGCGGAGCGGCTTCAGACGCCCCAGCAAGCGCTCAATGAGCTGCGGGAGTGCGGGGTCTACCTTAGCCGCCGGGGGAGCATAGAGCCGGTGCGTGCCGCCGTCTCCGCGCCGGAGCGGAAGCGGTTTGCCGTCAAATGGACAGCCCTGTGGAGCATGGCCGCCCTCGTGCTCGTCGCCCTCGCGATTATCCCGGTGGTCTGGATGTATTGGCAGCGGCAGCATGCCGGGGCTGCCCCCGAGCAAACGCAACCAGGCACCCCGCAGAAGGTCCTCGTGGTGCTCGGCCAGGCGCGGCCGGTGCTGAAAGATGAACTGACCGCCGACGAAGCCCTCGCCGTCAGGACGCTCATAGAGCACGCGCTCGCCTTCCATCCGGAATTCGCCGTGGCGGAGAATTCCTATTCGCAGGAGGCGGAGAAGACCGGGAAAGTTGCGCCCGAATTCCTTCAAAAGGCGGGCGTCAGCCATGTGCTCGTGGCCGCGTACGCCGCCGGTTTCGGGCGCCGCAACTGGACGCTCAGGTTCATCACCCCGGCTGAGAAGCCCTGGTCCGCCAGCGTCGAGTGCGCCGTCGAGGCTGACGGACAGGGCAGCCTGGCGCCCCTCGAGAACGCACTGGGCGAACTGCTGTCCAAAGCGGCGGCCCAACTGAAGCCAAGCGCTGCGCCGCTGCCCGCGAGCGGCTTTGGCGGTGCCAGCGCCGCCAGCTCTGCTGGCGTTAGGCCATGGGCCCTCATCGGCCGCGCCCTCCAGGCCGAGCGCGAGGACAGGTGGGACGAGGCCGTTTCCTGCGCCCGCCAGGCCCACGCAAGCGCGCCCGACGTGCCGTCGTTCGCGCTGCTCTCCGCCTTCTACGACGCCGTGGATCAGGCGCGGAAGAGCGGCGAGTCACCTTCTGGGCGCAGTGGGCTTGTCGAACTTCCCTCAGGGCGTCCCGAGCCTGCTGGGGCTGTAGAAGTACCCCCTGAGATGGCTGCCATCGCGCGCGTGCTGGACGCCATGGGACGGAATGACCAGGCAGCCATCGAAGGAAACTTTGCCCAGTACCTTCAGCAGTTCCCGCGTTCCGCCCGGGGCTACTTCCTGCTCGGCCTCTGGCGCCTTCACGGAGAGAGCAACGAAGATGGGGCCGCTGTCGCTTTCCGGCATGCGTTCGAGCTTGACCCGGGCTACATGCCGGCCGCACACAACTGCATCGGGCTGCTTGCCGGCCGGGGCCCTGCGGAGGTGGAAGCTTTCCTGAAAGCGGTCGCTGCCCGCATCGAAGATAAGGATATTGTCCGCAGGCTGGAGGACTTCGCGCGCCAACCTGGCCCAGCTCGCGGCACCTCTCCAGGCTCGTTATGACCGCAACCGCGCCGCCAGGATAGCCCCCAGCGCTTGCCCGCCGGCTGCCCGGCCGCGTGGACCCCTGCCGTCATGCCGCAGGCTCGCAGTCAGTACACTACGTCGTCATCAGTAGATGACGACATCATCCAGGCGGGAGACGCTCAGAACCTCGCTGAGCATCACGTAGACGGCGGAGCGGTTCGCGCGGATTCCGTTCCTTCGCGTCTCGAGCACGTAAAGCTCTGTGGTGCTCTGGGAATCCTCGCAGAAGTGAACGTCGGCATCGGTGAGCACGATGACGTCCTTGCCCACCTTCTGCAGCGTGCCGATGTAGATGTGCCGGCCTTTAACGTCGAGGACGACCGGCTGGCCCATCAGCGCGCCGAGTTCCTGTTGCAGCGTTGCTGGATCGTTCATGGGGCAGAAGGCCTCCAGGTTCAGACATGACAGCCTCCATTTGAGCAACCGAACACGGACGTGTCAAGAAACCGGTCGGGCAAGGCAGGAACCAGACGCTCGACCGCAGAGTACGCAGGGAATGCCGAGAACGGTTGGCGGAATCCCCAGACCCCTCTACCAGGCAGGTTAGGGCGCATGTCCTGCCCGCCCTCCGGGCAGGCCAGGCACTTCGTACTTCGGGCCTCCGGCCCGCAGCAGCCTCAGGATTCCCTGACCCGATATGCGCCTCTTGTCACATTGACAACTTCACGGGTGGTGGTAGACTCTGCGTCGGGACGGGGTATTCTTCAGTCCTCCTACAGCCGGCGGGCTGAGAAGGGCCACGAATGGGCGCCTGCACTGGCATGGGCGGGCTCCGAAACGGCGGCATGGTGCTTGCGCTCGCCACGGTGCCAAGACCGTGACTGGTGGCTTCGACGCTTGGACGCGGCATGGAACTTCGTGGATTGCGTCCTGGGCAGGGTCGAGGTGAGCCCATGAAGGTGTCAGTCGTGATCCCGGTGTATAATGAAGTGCAAACGATACAGGAGATCTTATCTCGCGTTCAGGCTTCGCCCGTAGAGAAAGAGATAATCTTTGTGGACGACGGCTCGACCGACGGCACGAGGGCGCGCCTGGAGGAGATCAGCAAGGCCGGGAACATCAAAGTGCTCCTGCACGAACGCAATCGCGGCAAGGGGGCCGCCCTGCGCACCGGCTTCGCCGAGGCAACGGGGGACATCATCATCGTTCAGGATGCGGACCTGGAATACGACCCGCGCGAATACCCGATACTGTTGGAGCCCATTCTGGATGGCAGGGCAGACGTCGTGTACGGCTCCCGTTTCCTCGGGGGGCCGCACAGGGCGTTGCTGTTCTGGCATTACGTGGGGAACAAGTTCCTGACGCTTGTGTCGAACGCCCTGACCAACGTCAACCTGACGGACATAGAGACATGCTACAAGGTCTTCAGGCGCGACGTACTCAACCAAATCACCCTGAAATCGAACCGCTTTGGATTTGAGCCTGAGTTCACAGCCAAAGTGGCCAAAAAGAAGCTGCGTATCTATGAAGTGCCCATAAGCTACAGCGGCCGCACCTATGCCGAGGGAAAAAAGATAACGTGGAAGGACGGCGTGCGCACGTTATTCACAATTGTCTGGTACAGGCTTTTCGATTGACCGGCGGCAGAGATGGCGCAAGTGGGCGACGCGACGGGCGCGCTGTCAGATCAAGGGCTGCGGGGAACCTGCAGGTGGGCGCCTTTGCTGGGCGTCCTGCTCATCTGTGCAATTGCCGCGGCAGGTGTCGTTGCCGTCGTGGGGCTGACTAAGAACGGAGCCAACTGCTCGCGCGATTCCGCCAGCTATATAGGATCCGCGCGGAATGCCGTCAAAGGACTGGGATTGACGATACCCTGGGGATCTCCTCCGGGGAGGCCTCTTGTGCACTTCCCGCCACTGTACCCGGCCGTTCTGGCCCTTGTAGGCCTTCTGGGGCCGGACCCCCTCTCCGTTAGCCGATGGTTCAACGCCGTGCTATTCGGGGCCAACATCGGCCTGGTTGCGTTCGCTGTGCTCGGTGTCACGAGAAACCGCATTCTGTCGTTGGTAGCTGCCATTCTTCTGGCCTCGTCGCCGGCCATGCTCAAGATACACACGTTCGCGTGGTCAGAGCCTCTGTTCCTTTTCCTTGCAGTGATTGCGCTGACTGCGCTGCATTTCTACGCCCAAGAGCCCAGGCTCTGGCTCCTGCTCGGGGCCTCCGGGGCGACCGCACTTGGGTTTCTGTGCAGGTGGACTGCCCTGCCGCTTGTCGGGACCGGCGTAATCATACTATGGGTGTTTGGCTCAGGCGGCAGAAACAAGCGTGTGCTCTGGTGCGGGGCATTCGCGTTCCTGAGTTGCATGCCCATCGCGCTGTGGATGCTTAGGAACGTGCACATTGCCGGGACTCCGACGGACAGAAGCATGACATTCCATCCCCCGACTTCCGAGCATATCTACGATGCCCTCTACACCGTCTCAAGCTGGATTACCCCTGGCCTGAACGGAATGCTGGACCTCCGGTACTCACTCCTTCTGATGGGGCTCTTCTGCCTCGGGGGTATCTATGTCGCAACGCGTCGCTTAGTTAACGCCCGGGCGGCAGGAACGGCCAGCCGGCTCAGGCGAGCCTGCTGGTCATTCATCGCATTCGGCCTGTTGTACGCTGCGTTTGTCCTCCTCAGCATTACTTTCTTCGACCGCGCCACTCCCCTTGACGACCGGATACTCGCCCCTGCCTATATCGCATGGGCCGTGACCCTGCTATCGCTATGGTCCCATGCCTGGGAAATTGACTTAAATCCAGGGCCAGCCAGGTGGATGGCATCGGGTGCCTGGCTGCTGCTGGCGGCCCTACAGGTGAGCGCTGTTGCGAGGTTGGCTGCGGACGGCAAAGGTGGAGCATTGCCGGGAGTCACGGCCGCACGAAGAGCCGAAATGGTGGCAGTCATCCAATCCCTGCCGAAATCGGTGATGCTCTACAGTAATCGTCCCGAAGACCTCTACATCCTCACAGGGAGGCTCGCACAAAGCCTTCCAAGTAAGCTCAACGCGACAACCGACCGGTTGGCGCCACACTACAGCGCAGACCTGCTCGTGGTTTGCCACGACCTCCACCGTACCCGGGGGCAACTCGTCATGTTCGACGATGGCACTTCACGCTGGCCGGACGATCGGGAACTCCGTGCCTTATCGTTGGCGCCTGTTAAAGAGGGTAAGGGAATACGGATCTACGTGCCGCGCGAGCAGGCACATTCTGGTGGGTAGGGAGAAGATGAGGTGAAGATATTCGTCCCAGGGCGCATCTGCCTTTTCGGTGAGCACAGCGATTGGGCCGGCGGACATCGGCGCACAAACGCAGGGATCGAGAAGGGCTACACTATCATCGCCGGGACCAATCAAGGCATCCACGCAGAGGTGAAGCCCCATCCCAGCAAGCTCGTCCTCTGCTCCACCCTGAACGACGGGACGCGCGAAGGGCCCCTCACAGTCCCTATGGAGCCCGATGCCCTTCTCGCTGAAGCTCAGAAAGGCAGTTTTTTCAGCTACGCTGCCGGCGTCGCCTATCAGATTCTCACGCACTACCGCGTGCGCGGCCTTGAGATAGACAACTACAAAACGGATCTCCCCATTAAAAAGGGGCTCTCCTCCAGTGCGGCGATCTGCGTGCTCGTGGCTCGCTCGTTTAACTGCCTCCACGATCTGAAAATGACCGTCCGGGGTGAGATGGAGTACGCGTACCTCGGCGAGGTAACTACGCCGTCCCGCTGCGGGCGCATGGACCAGGGCTGCGCCTACGGCAACCGCCCGATCATGATGACTTTCGATGGAGACAGGATCGCCGTTCAGGAGCTGAGCGTCCCCAAGGATTTGCACTTCGTAGTGGTGGACCTGCGAGCCGGCAAGGATACCAGGGAGATACTGAACCGCCTGAACCATTGTTATCCCTTCGCTGACAGCGAGGTCTCCAAGAGCGTTCAAGAATACCTCGGTCCCATCAACGCAAGGATCACCCACGAGGCCGCAGACGCGCTGCGCAAGGGCGACGCCGAGCGCGTGGGAGCGCTCATGAGGCAGGCGCAGAGCGAGTTCGACAAGCACCTGCAGCCTGCCTGCCCGTCGCAACTGACCGCACCCGTGCTCCACAAGGTCCTGAGTTTTGCGCCGATCCAGCCCTACGTCTTGGGCGGCAAAGGCGTCGGCTCTGGCGGAGATGGCTCAGCCCAGTTTGTCGTCAAGGACGAAGAAAGCCAGCAGCGCGTAATCGAGATCATAGAGCGGGAACTCCAGATGCCATGCCTGAAGCTGACGCTCTGCGCCGGGCGGCGTGTGCGCAAGGCCCTCATTCCCGCAGCGGGCTTTGGCACGCGCCTTTTCCCTGCCACAAAGGCCATGAAGAAGGAACTGTTTCCGATCATTGATAGCGGCGGACGCGCCAAGCCGGTCATCCTCGCCATCGTGGAGGAGGCGCTCAGCGCAGGCATAGAAGAGGTGGGCATCGTCGTGCAGGACCGTGACCGCGAGCTGTTCGAGCAGGTCTTCTTCATGCCGCCGTCAGTCGAGAACTTCAACAAACTGCCCCGGGAGGACCAGGAGTATTGCAGCTACCTGCTGGACGTAGGGCATCGCATCACGTTCATCACGCAGGACGCGCAGGAGGGCTTCGGCCACGCGGTCTACTCTGCCCGCGAGTGGGTCGGAGACGCTCCGTTTCTTCTGATGCTTGGTGACCACCTGTACGCATCAGGAACAGAAGCGTCCTGTTCCCGCCAGCTCGTCGAGGTCTACGAGCGCGTCGGGCAGAGCGTTGTGGGGCTCAAGATCACGCCGGCAGCGGCTATCCACAACTTCGGCTGTGTAGCGGGGCTATGGGAGGAGCCGAACTCCCTCCTGAGCGTGACGGAGGTCCACGAAAAGCCTGACCTTGAATACGCCCGAGAGCATCTCCACGTGGAAGGAGTGAAGGAAGGATTCTTCCTGTCCCTGTTTGGCCAGTATGTCCTTTCCCCTCGGATCTTTGACTATCTGGGAGAACTCATCCGCAACAACGTCCGCGAGCGCGGCGAGTTCCAGCTCACATCCTGCCTGGACAGGCTGCGCCGGGAGGAGGGGATGAGCGGTTACGTGGTCCAGGGCGAACGGTTCGATATCGGAAGCCCCGACTCATATCGCGAAGCGCTCATCAACTATCGAATGCATGGGCCACATTCCCGTGCCGAGCACACGGATGCTCACACGCAGGCCTCCGCGCCCCAGCACGGCAGCGGCCCCGCCGCCCCGGGTTGAGCCCAAGGAAAGCAGCCACCTGCTCGCAGGTGTGCCTGCCTGCGTGCTCAGCCCGACGCTGCCATATCCGGCGCGTCGAATCTGTAGCCCACACCCCGAATTGTCTTGATGAGGGTTAGTCGGTCGGGATCGGGTTCAATCTTCTTTCTCAGGGTCGTAATGCAGCGGTCCACGCTCCGGTCCGTTACGAAAATGTTGTAGCCCCACACGGAGCGGAGGATGTCATCCCGCGTAAGCGCGCATCCCGCCCGCCTGGCCAGGTACTCTAACAGGCGGAATTCCTTCGGAGTAAGCTCTACTTCAGCTCCGTCTCTTAACAGCCTGTGTGACTCAACGTCAAGTTCGCAATCACCGAATCGGTAAGTCCGCGGCTCACTCTCACGGCGGCGGCGCAGAAAAGCGTTCGCACGCGCGATCAGTTCTTTGATGCTGAAAGGTTTTGTCACGTAATCGTCTGCCCCGAGGTTCAGCCCCAGGATGATGTCGGACTCCTGCCCCTTTGCAGTCAGCATGATGATGGGCACGTCCAGCCCCTCTTTGCGTATCAGGCGACAAACCTCGTAACCGTTGATCTTCGGCAGCATGATGTCGAGGATGATCAGGTCGGGCTTCAAGCCGAGGGCTGCGTCCAGGCCCTGCTCCCCGTCCATTGCGGTCTTCACACGATACCCCTGGTACTCGAAGTTGTCCTTCAGACCTCGCAGCATCGTCCGGTCGTCTTCGACGATGAGAACCGTTTCAGGTGCCATTTGGCCGGCTTCTCTTCTAGTGTGGTGCGTCAGAGAATCCTTGACATCAGCTAAAGACTGGGAATCGCGCGTTCGGCCGAAACAGCGCGGCAGACCGTGTTATCGCCGCAAGCCCCAAATGTAAAGACGCGATAGACGCAGCACACTACGAGGCCGCCCTGCGGGAGGCGGGCAGCTTCACGGTGAAGGTGCTGCCCTTGCCTGGCTCGCTCTTGACGTCAATCGAGCCGCCGTGGGCGTCCACGATGAACTTGACTATGCTCAGCCCCAGGCCGCACCCCCCCGCGTTCCTCGACAGCGTGCGATCAACCTGGTAGAAACGGTCGAATATCTTCCTGATCGCCCGGCCCGACAGGCCGATGCCGTTATCCCGTACCTCAAAGCAGACGCGTCCGCCCGCCTCAAATGCCTGTAATTCGATGTGTCTGTCACCTTCTGAATACTTGTACGCATTGTCCAGGAGGTTCAAGAGTACGGTGACGATGCCGTCACGGTCGGCCGTGATAGTCGGCAAACCGGGGGTGATGTTCACGTCGAACCGGCAGCCATTTGAGCCGAACTTGCTGCGGGCAACTTCGGCAGCCGCATTGGCAACCTCGGCGGGCTCGACCTCCGCGAATTCAAAGACCTTCTTGTTCCGCTCCATGCGCGAGAAGGTCAGGAAATTGTCAATAAGGTGGCTCAGACGCTCGTTCTCTTTGGCAACGAGTTGGAGGTACTCGCGTGCCTGCTGCTGATCGCGGTAGGTGCCCTCCAACAAAGTGTCCACCAACACGCGCATGGAGGAGAGCGGCGTCTTGAGTTCGTGAGATACGGCTGCAATAAAGTCGTTCTTGAGCCGCGTCAGCCTCATCTGCCTGAGCAGGTACCAGCCCCCGACCAGGGCAATGATGCCAATGGCGACTATGACGAGCAGTCCCGTCCACATATACGCCGCAACCTGCCTTTCGGCCGCTGTGGCAAACGGGTCGGGACCTGCCAGGTACAGGGCGAGTTGCCAGCCGGGCAGGCGCTCGCCGGCCGGAATAGCAAGGAACGGTTCCTGCTCGGGCGCCGCCCCCGTGGGAGGCAGAATCCTTACAGTCAGGTCGGGCGCCGGGGCATTCGGCTCAACAAGCGATTGCATGCGGCCCAGGAAGCTCTCCTCACGGAATAGGGCGACAATGGTCCTGTCCGGCGAGGCCATGCGCCAAACGCCGGCGAGCGGCGTCGGGAGCAGCACCGACGGCTGCAAGTCCGATGGGCTGCCGGCCGGATACTCCGCCACGAGGCTCTCTGCGGCGAGCGTGGGGAAGTCCTCACGAGTGGTTGCCGCCTCTTTCAGTTGCCGCATCAGGAAGAGCCTTTGGGCGGCCGGCAGGACGGGATCGCTGTAATCATTCAGCCGCCCCACCAGATCTTCCAACGTGCTCTTGTAGCGTGGGTCCTGTGGGTCGCCGATGAGATCCAGGGCGAACAACTGGGCGCTCGGCACAATGAACCGGCCGTGGGTATCCCTGGCATCACGGTATTTAGGGTCGGCGAGCGCCACGGTAAGGATCTTGAGGGCAGCTTCCTTCTGACCGGCCCTGGCCAGGCAGCGCGCCTGTGCCTGCAAGGCCCGGGCAGTGGCGTTGACATCGCCGGCCTGCCCGGCGATCTTCTCGTAGGCGGCCGCCGCGGAGGCGGGATCACTCAACTCGTATTCCGTCCGGCTGGCCTGCCGCCATTCATCGGGCTCCTGTTCTGACGCGCCTGCCCCGCTCTCCGGATTGGCGGGGTAGAGCAGGCGCCCGGAGGCATCGTAGATGAGCGCGCCGTCACAGACCCCATCGGTGACCAGGCGCGCAAACGTCGCCGCCGGCGCAGAGGCGGCCTGGGCCTTGCTGAGCGCCTCGGCCTTCTCCTTCCAGGGCGCATCGAGGCGGCTGACAACGCCGGTCAATTGCAGCCGGTAGGCGTCAGCCAGTTTCTGACGAACCGCTAAGCGTTCGTTGCGCATCGCCTCGTTCATGAACCAAAGGACGCAGGCCGTCGGCACAACGACTGCCGCCAACAGGAGGAGCAGCACAGGCCACATCCCACGGCCGGGGGTTGCACCTGTGCTGCTCCGGGGGCGGATCATCTGCCATCCCCTCCTCTTACTTGAGACTGCCGCTTCCAACTTCCGCAGGCCGAAGGCTCACTTCTTCCCATCCGCCCCGGCCGGCACGGTTCCGCCCCTGGCCCCGTCGCCGAAACCTCCGAGGCCTCCTCCCCCGGCAGGGCCCAAAAATCCCGGGCCCCCGAAGAGACCAGCTGGCCCTACCGTCGGGAGCGGTTCGAAACGTTCCCGCGCCCCGATCTTGATGACGTTCCCATCCACCGCCCATGCGAGGTCCGCCAGTTCGCACACCAGGTTGAGGCCCTGTTCCAGGCTGACCTGGCATTTCAGGGTGACGAGGTTGCCGACCCCCGCCAGGTCTTGATTGAACAACACGAATTGCACACCAGTCACCTGCTCCAGGAATTCCACGACCCCGGGCATTGGAGTCTGGTCAAAGCTCAGATTCACCTTCAGGCTGAGCGGCCCGCGCATCTCGGCCGGGATTTCGCCCACCAAGGGCTTGGCCCCGTGCAGGAACTGGGTCCCCACGGGCGCCCGCCCCGCCGACACTGCCTCCGGTGGCCGCCTCAACCGGGCCACCTCCTCGGTCAGTATCTTCTTCTTCTCCTGGGCGGCCTTAAGCTGCGCCCGGGCCGTGGAGAGGTCCGCCTTGGCGTGAAGGAATCCACTTTCGTTCATGGTTCCTGCCTTGAAGAGGTTCTGCGCGCGCTCAAGCACCATCTGCCCGGTTTCGTATTCGGCCTGGCGGGCTACCAGTTCAGCCTCTACGTCTGCCAACTGAAGCCGGGCGGCTGACAAAGACCCGGAAGAGGCAGCCGTCGGGAAAGAGGGAGGCGTGGTTACTGGCCGGACGACTTTGACGAGCTCCTCCTTCGCGGCGGCGGCCTCGAGGAGCTTCGTCTGGTCGGGGTAGAGCGTCACGAGCTTCTGGAAAGCCTCCCGGGCCTTCTCCTTCTCCCCTTTCTTCAGGTAGCACATGCAGAGCCGGTAGCGGGCCTCCGCAACCTGGCCGCGCTCGGCTTCGGCCGCCTGGATGATCTGCTCATAGGTCCCGATGGCCTTGTCCAGGTCGCCTGCCGTTTCCTCTTCGTGGAGGCCCTTCTCCAACAGAACGGGGGCATCCTTCAGTTCCATGAACTGCGCCCACGCCGCAGCACAGAAGCCGGCGACCAACACTGCGCCAACCACGAGCAACGTTCTGCTCCTCATGGTCCGCCCTCCTCTCCCGAATATGGTAACGGGATTCTTCACAACACCAAAAGGCATGTTACCAGGCAATTGTCACCGAATTGTTACGGGCCTGATACCGCTTGTTCCTTTTCTTGCCTTCGTCACAGTAGAAGCAAGTGTCTACGCGTTTCGGCTGCTGACTCCTGCCGGCAGGCCAGGCAAGAACGAGAAGGCCGACCGCAGAGCACGCAGAGAACGCCGCCATCGGCTGACGGTAACCCATCGGGGGCACCACACGCATTTCCATCTGAACTCCGACGGGCCCCACGCGCCATCCGACCTGCCCGGCCTCGCCCCAGCCGGGCCGAAGGAGTCCTGAGCCTTGTCCCCCGAAACAAATCCCTTGAGACGGTGCGTCCCGACCCGTAGAATCGTACCTTCATCCTGGAATGGGGGGATGAGGCGAACAGCGTCGAGGGACCCACGGCCGGGAATTAGCCGTCCCTTCGTTCCATTCTTCATTCATAATTCAGCATTCATAATTATGGGGGGCGTCCCATGCCCTGGCCTTTCGGAGCACATAAGCACAGGTTCGGGGATTACCACGTCCTCCGAATCATCCATGACGGTGAGAAGTCGGCGGTCTTCGAGGCCGCGTCCGCAAGCGATATCCCCGGAGTGCCGGGCAAGAGCGTCGCCATCAAGCTCTATAAGCCGCAGTACGACCGCTTCATCCGCCGCCTCGAGGGTAAATATGCCCTCCCTTCCGAAGGCGAAGTGGGACGCCGCCTCAACCCCAAGACGCCCGCCGAAGCCGAACACCATCCCATCGTGATCACAAGAGCAGAAGGGCGCGAGTTCGGCAAAAAGAGCGGCTGCCGCTACATAGTGCTCGAATTCGTCCACGGCGTGAGCCTCAAAAGCCTCATAAGCTGCCGTGACCCCCGCTTATCCGCGCGGCGCGTCAGCTTCCTCGCGGACTGTTGCCGCGCGCTCCGCGTCGTCCACGGGGCCGGCCTCGTGTGCCGCGATTTCTGTTCGCAGAACCTCATGGTCCAGCCGGACGGGCACCTGAAGCTGCTCGACCTCGGCTTTGTGGCGCCGGCGGGGCTCGCCTTCCCGGAGCGCAGCGGCACTCCTCCTTACATGTCCCCGGAGCAGGTGGCGGCGCAGCCGCTCACGCCGGCCACCGACATCTACTCGCTGGGCATCGTCCTCTATGAGATCCTGACCGGCAACCTCCCCTACGTTTCCGCGATCACCGGGCAGGACTTGGAGAGCCTGGAAGCGCGACGCACCGAGGTCATGCAGATGCACGTAGAGAAGCCGGTGCCACAATTGCCGCCAGAAGTGCAGACAAGGAGCCCGCGTCTGAGCGCGATCGTGACGAAGTGCCTGCAGAAAGACCCGGCCGCGCGGTTCGGCTCCGCAGACGAGATCCTCGCTGCCCTCAAGGAGCCCGCGACTCAGAACGGCTGACACGATGCACCGCCGAGGTGCCCGCCGTACGGCGGGCAGCGCCGAGCGCACCGAGGAGAAGGACTGGGGAGGAACACGCAGCGCACAATGACTGAGTTCCGCGCCTCTCCTTGTCCCGCGACCGCGGGCCTTGTGCCCTTCGCCCGCGACGTTCGGTTACCTACGCCTGCCTCCCGTTCGCGTTCCTTCTCCGCGACCTCGGCGGTGAATCCGTTCGTCGTGGTTACTTCCGCACGTATCGCTGCCCGGCCAGTTGCTCTATGAGCCCACGGATCTCCAGCGTCAGCAGCGTTGCGGAGACGATGGACGGCGGAAGCTGCGTCTGAGTGATGACCTCGTCTATGTGAAGCGGCGTGGACGACATCAGGTCCAGCACCCCCTTTTCCCGCTCGTTCAGGGCAAGCACGCGCGCGTCCTCAATCGCCCTGACCGGTTCCCCCTCGCGGGTGAGGAGCCTGATGGGCTCGCTGAGCGGGCCGAGCCCTTCGACCACGTCCCGCGCGCTCTCGACGAGGACGGCGCCGTCCCGGATGAGCTGATGCGCGCCGCGGCTGGTCGGGCTGTCCACGTTCCCCGGCACGGCGAAGACGCCCTTGCCCTGCTCGCCCGCCAGGCGAGCCGTGATCAGGCTGCCGCTGTGGCTCGCCGCCTCTACGACCACCACTCCGAGCGCGAGCCCGCTGATGAGCCGGTTGCGCGGCGGGAAGTTCCCCGGCCGCGGCGGCGCCTCCATCGGAAGCTCGCTTATGAGCGCTCCGCTCTCCGCGATCTCCAGCGCCAGCGGCGCCTCGTCGGAGGCAAGCGCCGTCGCCAGGCCGCAGCCCAGCACGGCCAGCGTGCGGCCCTTCGCCAGCAGGGCTCCCCGGTGCGCAGCCGAGTCAATGCCGGCCGCCATGCCGCTTACGATAGTGAATCCCATGAAGGCGAGGTCCGCCGCCATGCGGCTTGCCTGCTGACGTCCGTAGGCGGTGCAGCGCCGCGACCCCACGAGGGCAATTGCGAGCTGATCTTCGCGGCGGTAATCCCCGCGCATGCGGAGCAGGGCCGGCGCGCCGCGGTCCAGGTGCTTGAGCGGCGAGGGGTAATGCTCGCAGAAGTAAGGAACCAGGCGCGCTCTGTACTGCTCCATCAGCCCTAGCTCGCGGGCGACCTCGCCGTCGGCGGGCGGGTGCAGGATGCCCTGGACCGCGTCCGCTGCGATGCCTTCGAGGCCCTCCAGCTCGCTGCCGCGCGCCGCTAGCGCCCGCTGGGCCGACCCAAAATGATCGAGCAGCGTGAAAGCTGTCCTGCTGCTGACGCCCTTGCACATCGTCAACGCGAGGAGCGCGCGCGTCTCCTCGGTGTATGTATCCGCCGCGGCCGTGGTCCATCCCCTCCCAAGCGCTGGTGCACTTTACGCGCCACTATTATTGGCTACGCAGTCGCGTTCTGCAAGGCGCAGCCTGTGGGACTGATTGCAGGCCTCACGGCGGGCCATTATACTGAGGGCGCCCGCGCTGCCCTCGGCGTGCCGCCGCTGGCGGCCCGCGGGCACACCGCGTCTCGCGGCGCGGAAGCGGGCCTGCGCTATTATCAGCGAGTCAGGAAGTTGGCCAAGGGAACGATCACCGGCGCGCTCTCGTACGTCGCCCTGGAAGACGCCTTCGCCCGGGAGCTGGCGGAGGCAGACCGCGCAAGCGGGCGCGTCTGGGTGCTGGCGCCGACGAACCTCCTGGCGCTGCACCTGAGGCGGCAGAGCGCGCGCAGGGCGGGAGGCGTTGCAGGCGTCGAGTTCCTGACGCTGAAGGACGCCGCGCGCCGTCTCGCCCTCCACTCATTCGCCCTGCAGGGGCGGCGGCCGTTGCCGGCCGGGGCGGTGGAGCTGGTGCTCCAGCGGCTCTTGGAGGGCGTCCCGCCGGGCTCTTACCTGGCTGCTTTCAGCCGGTTCACCAATGGCGCGCGGGCCATAGCGCGCGCCATCAGCATCCTCGAGGATTGCCTCTGGACGCCCCACGCCCTGAGAGCCGCCGCCACGGGGCCCGCATCTGCGGGACTCGCCGCCGGCGACCCTGCGGCAGCGCGCCGCCTGCGCGAACTGGCCGACATATGGGGGCGCCTGCAAGAGTGGAAGGACGCCCGCGCGCTCTTTGAAGACCAGGACCTCATGCGCGAGGCCGGCCGCATGGACGCGGAGCCCGCCGACGGGCCGGACATGCTCTTCATCTATGGTTTCTACGACTTCAACCCCTCCCAGCGCTCGCTGATGGGACGCCTAATTTTGCTTGCGCGGCGCTGCTCCGTTTACCTTCTGTGGGCGGAAGAGGACGGGCGGCCGGCGCCCGGATTTGAGTATGCGCTGCCGGTCGTGGAATGGCTGAAGGCGACGCCCGGCGCGGATGGCGTCCAGCGTCTCCTGCGCTCGCCTGCCGCTACGGACCTGGAACGCCTGATGGAAGGGATCTTCCGCGAGTATCCCCGGCCTGTCGGAGAAGCCCAGGCGCGGGAGGCGCTCGAGCGGGCGGCGAGCGCCCTGGACGGCACGGTGCGCATGCTGAGCTGCCCCGGGGAGGTCCCCGAGGCGCTCGAGGCAGCGCGCGAGGTGCTGCGAGTCGCGCAAAGGGCGAGCGGCGCACAGAGCACGGGCGTGCTGCTGCGGGCCCCCGAGGAACATGCGGCGCTTGTGGCTGAGGCCATTGATCGGGCGGGCTTTCGGTGCTACATGCGCGAAGGCGCGCCGCTGGCCGGGACGCTCGCCGGGCGCGTCGCCCTGAGTCTGATAGACTTGGCGACAGGGGACTCGGAGCGCACGGCGGTCGTGGACTTGTTGTCGCTCTGCGAGATTCGCTGGCCGGTCGGCCTTTCCGCGAGCGCGCTCGACCGCCTGAGCCGCCAGGCGGGAATCATCAAAGGGCGCGCCGAATGGGTGGGGCGCCTGCGGGGCCTGGCAGCCCAGCTTCGGCGAGACGGCGCGCAGGCCGACGACGAGGCCGAGGGCCGCGCCTGTGCGCGGGACGCGGAGCTTTGCATGACGGCAGCCGGCTTTCTGCGGGAGTTCTTTGAGAAGATCGCCCCGCTGTCCGCTCCCGTTTCGTGGGCCGACGCCGCGCGCTGCCTGGGCTCGCTCGTGCAAGAGTACGCGCCGGCCCGCAACGGCGACGGCGATGCCAACGGCACGGCGCCCGTCCTGGAGGCTATCGAGGGGCTGAAGGCACTGGGGATCACGGAGGCTGTGCCGGCTGCCGAGCGCATCCGCTGGCTGCTCGCCCGGCGCCTGTCCGAACATGGCTTGCGGCGCGAGCGTTTCCAGCACGTCGGAGCCACGGTGTCGAGCATCATGGGCGCGCGCGGCGTGACGTTCGACACAGTTGTCGTGCCCGGCCTTGTCGAGAAGAGCTTCCCGCGCCATATCCCGGAGCATTCGCTCCTGACCGAGCTGGACCGCGAAGCGCTTAACGAGGCGGCCAAGCGGCTCGGGTGCGGACAGCTGCCCCTCCAGCGGAACCGCCCGCTGGAGGAACGCTATCTCTTTCGGATCGCGCTCGGATCTGCGCGGAGGGCGCTTGTGCTCACCTACTCGCGTCTGGAGCAGGACAGCGGGCGTCCAAGGATACCGTCGCGGTTCGTGGCGGAGGTGTGCTCGGCGCTGGCCGGATGCAGCGTGAGCGCCTCAACGATCGAAAACGGCGCTCCTGGCGGGCTGGTGGCCCATGTGCCGCTGAACCGGCGCGCATGGGATGCCGAACAGCTCGGCCTGGCGCTCGACACGCTCGAGTACGACGGCGCCGTGTTCACCGGGCCGAGCGGGCGCGAGCGGCGGTGCGCCTACTTGGCCGCGGTGTCCGGGACCTTCCGACGGTCGGAGCAGATGGATGAGGCGAGGTGGCGGACGAACAACTTCGGCACGTACGACGGCAAGATCCGTGCGCACGACCTGTTAGAGCGCCTGCGGGAGAAGCACCGCCTTGCGGCGGGTGCGCCGTCGGCGCCACTCGTGATTAGCCCGACCCGATTCGAGACGTACGCCGGCTGTCCCTTCGCCTATTTCCTCACCTACGTCCTCGAAGTCAGCGAAGTGGAGGCACCGTCGGAGGACTTGCAGCTTCCCCCTCAGGAGCGCGGCTCTCTTGTGCACGACCTGCTCTGTCAGCTGTACAGGGAACGTCTGAAGGACCGGCCTTTCGGCCGTCTGTCCAGTGAGGAGATCGAAGCAACGGCCGCGAGGGGCGCCGAGATACTGGGCGACCTGGGCAGGCTGCACGCGCAGAATCACCCCGGCACGTGGACAACCGAGCGCGAGAGGATTTTGGATGAACTGAAGGCGCTGCTCGTACACGAGCACACAAAGCATGCGGCGGCCGCGCCCGCGCTCTTCGAGTACGAGTTCGGCACCTCCGAGCAGGCGCCGTTCGTCTTGAGCCTCGGCCCGGACGCCGTCGTTGCGTTCCGCGGCTTCGTGGACCGCATTGACGCCCTGCCCGGGGGCGGGATCCAAGTCGTGGACTACAAGACGGGCAGGCCCGACAGGTACAAGGAGAACCGGCTGCTCGGCGGCTTGCAGCTCCAGTTGCCGATCTACCTGCTGGCGACCGCGAAACTGCTGAAAGCCACTGAGGCGTCGGCTCGGTACCTGATGGTGTCCGGGCCGAAGGACGTTCCGGAGTTCACGCTGGAGGAGTTGACGGCGCGGATGGATGAGTTCCGCAGGGCGCTGCGGCTGATTGCCGAGGGCATAGCGGCGGGCGATTTTTTCCCCCTTCCGGCCCAGACGGGGGATGCCCAGCGTCTGTGCGAGGATTACTGCCGTTACGGCATCGCATGCGGCGCCGCCCGCCGCAGCCTGGCCCAGATGAAGCAGACCGACCCGGATGCCGCGCGGCTCGCCGCGCTGCGGAAGATAGAGTGAGGGGGTGGCCTCGGGCTTGCACGTTCAACCCGTTCCGCCGCATCCCCCCAAGGGGGAGCGGACGGGTTGGGCCCGCCACAACGACGGCGGGTAGATTTCGCGGCCTTTCCCTTAGTCCGTTCGCGCACTTCGTGGTAGATTCCTGGGCATGGGAAACGCGCTGGCCATCAGTGAGATATTCAAGAGCATCCAGGGAGAGACCTCCTACGCCGGGCTCCCGTGCAGCTTCGTGCGGACCGTAGGCTGCAACTTGCGCTGCTCTTACTGCGACACGGAGTATGCGCGTGCGGGAGAGGGCCTTCGGATCGCGGTGCCGGACATATGCGAGGAGGTGAAGTCCTTCGGCGCGCGGCTGGTGTGCATAACAGGGGGCGAGCCTCTCGTCCAGGCTGACGGGGTGGTGGCGCTGGCGTCGCGGCTGGTAGAGGCGGGCCACACTGTGCTCTTGGAAACGAACGGCACGATGGACGTGACGCCGGTTCCCCCGGAGGTTGTGCGCATCATGGACGTCAAGTGCCCGGGCAGCGGCGAAAGCGGAAAGACGCTGCTGGGCAACCTCTCCGTCCTGACGCGGCGGGACGAAGTGAAGTTCGTCATCTCGGACCGGCCCGACTTCGACTGGGCCGCCTCATTCATCGAGCGGCAGAAGCTGCTCGGGGGCCCGCACCTTTTGTTTGCGCCGGCTTACGGCCGCCTGGCGGCGGCTGAACTGGCAGCCTGGATACTCGAATCCCGCTTGGAGGTGCGCTTGCAGCTCCAGTTGCACAAGATACTGTGGCCGGACCGCAGCCGCGGCGTTTGACAGCCCTTTAAACAATTCACCGCCGAGTATGTTCCGCGTGCCGGAACATGCGCGGAGATGGGCTGGGAGAACGGCGTTCGAGAGGACAAGCCCGGCAGTGCTTGGAACGAGCGGTGCAACCCCGGAGCCGCATGGCGCGGCAGGCGGCCAGGGGCCTGCGCGCCCACCACAGGTGTAGCGTGCTCGGATGCCCGTGGTGGATGGATTTCCCTGCCTGCCGAAGCCCCGGCGCAGGCAGGTCCCTCGCCGAGTGCTTCGACACCACGGCTCTCGGCAAATCCACCTCTATGAGCCGTTTGCATTCCTTCGGGGTCAACTTCGTCCACTCCGCCCTTGCTTTAGCGCGAGAACGTTATCAACAATGGTCTCCAGGGTCTCGCTAGACCCACCCATGGCCGCGGCCAGCTTGATTACAGTCTCCAGGACCATGGGGTTCTTCAGCGCGTCCTTCTTCTTTGCCATGCCCAGAGACTCCTGTGTGTCGGTGAGCAACTTGTCGAAGAGAGCGGGCCCTATCTCCTGCCGCAGGCATGTTCCGGCGTCTTGCTCAAAACAACCAAATTCTCGATGCACCTGATTCGGCCAGTCCTCCTCTTTCTGGCCGAGGAGGCGCAGTAGGTACCAGTTGCGGGTGCGGTCCGCATCTTTCCCGTCTTTGTCGCTGTCCCACAGCACGAACGTGGGGATGCCGAGCCCGGTGAAGATCAGATAAGGCCGATCCAGGTTGCACTTCCCCATGCACGGGATGACCGATATCCCCTCTGCTTCCAAGTCGTGGTCCATGTGTTGGGCCATCGCGAGAACCGCAGCACGGTCATCCTCGCCCTCGACGAGCACAACCGCGTCCGCGAAGAACCCCTCGTTCATCCACGGTGTCATGATAGCTCGGAGCCGCGGCCGCAAGGTGGCTCCGGTCCATTTCGGTCCGGGTTTACCATTCGCTTCCCAAAGCTCCTCTGCAGCTTCGTCCAGGTTAGCCTCCACGACCTGGGTTACCTTGGGCTTGTCCGGCTCGTGTTCGATCTTGCGAAACAGGCGCACCCTTTCAACTCGGTCTATCCCCACGAAGAGGGGGGAGTGCGTTGCGTAGATGACCTGGGTCTTTTCCGCTACGCCAGGGACTTGACCGTGAGCAAGCGAGGCGAGAATCCTGGCCAGGTGCCTCTGACGCGCCGGATGCTGGTACAACTCCGGCTCCTCGATCCCCAGCACAAGGTTAAGCACAGCAGGCACGGCAGGGCTTTCAGTTGACTCCTTTGCCTCATCGCTACTCGGCCCCTGGTCCTGTTCGGCGAGCTGTGTCATGGCAAGATGCTGCAACATGGTCAGTATAAAGGCGCGCTGAAGACCGTGCCCGGTCCGGATAACGCTTGCGGGATAGCCGTCCTCGACCAATCTCACGAGCGCACGTGGCAGCGGAAGCTTTATTTCGCTTTCCTTCTGCCAGTTCAACGCAACAGCCGCGTCGGGGACATATGTCCGCAGTGTGTTACTAAGCCGTTCCTCCAAGGAAGAAAGCTCCTCAACCTTGGACGGGTCCATGATCTCGTCGTATCTCGCCTGCACGTCTTCGCCGAGCTTCTTCAGGTCCTCACGATCTGCCAAAGCACTCCGCACCACGAGGTCCATTATCTCGGTGATCGCCGACCCTCGGCCTTCCTCGGCGTCCTGGGCAGCATCACGAACCGCGGGGACATGAATGAAGCGCGTGAATCGGCCCAGGTACCCTTGTGCAACCTGAGTAAAACCGAAGAACTGACCGTCGTCGCGGATTCGCTCGCACGCGTCAGAATGGGCCGCCTCCCACTCGTCCATGGCTAAGAGGGCGTCTGCCTGCGAGCCAACAGAAGGAAGCTCCGAATAGCGGTCTTGTCCCCGCAGGGCGTTATATGCCTTTCGCAATTCCGTAGCCGTGCCCTGTGCGCGCACTTCCGCAAACTCTGGGTTTTGCAGACGAGAGCCATGGTACTTGGTCGAGACGCGCCCGTTGCTGAGCGAAAGCACGCGAACCACAGTCAAGTCGCCATTCTCAACGTAAGCGGCGAAGAGCTCGGACTCTTTCTTTCCAAGATCAGTGAACGTGATCTCCACTTCGATGTCACGAGAAGTATCCTCGTTGTAGAAGTCCTCGGGCGAAACCTGCGGGCTACCAGCGTAAAACAACTGAATGGCTCGAAGGAATGCCGACTTGCCGGACCCATTCGCACCAACAAGGGCGGTCAACTCACTGCATGGCACCGACACATCAAGGGTGGAACGGAAGTTCCGGACTTGGACAGACTTGATGATCATGCGCTGTTCCGAGCCTACCGCACCTTGCGAAAGCGATAGCGCTCCTTTATGTGATCATGGAAGTAAGAGCCCTTCGAGCTGGCTCGCATCAGCCCTTCGTGTACGTGCGCAGGCACGCTGAAGTACTGGTAAATTCCCCCATCGGTGAACTCAATCTCCAGGGTCATGCTATCAGGGTCATAGCCTATTGACCGGATGTTGCTCGAGCGTACCCGCTCTCTATCCATTCGGATGCCCTCCGTGCTGGTAGCGCGGCGCCTCTTCCCGGATGCGCAAGCTGTCAGCCAGGGTCTCCACCTCGAGCCAATAGTGCTGGACCTTCGTGACCTCGTGCCAACCGGGTCGCCCTCTTAATGGTATCACGTAGGCCGTTGGTGATGCTATTAACGTGCTCCTGATCCTATTCGTTCCGACCGGGCATCGCGTCCCTTGCCGAGGCAGCGGAGTTGCCTTTTAGCCTTGAGGTCGGCCAGCGCCCGTTTGAGGGTCGGGTAGCTCACGCCAGGGCATGCCCGTTGGAGGTCTGACAACCTGAAGCGCGCCGGCAAGTGGAGGATGGCGTTCTCCACCATCTCACGCTTGGCGCCTTTCCGTAAGGTTATCGCCCCCACACGGGATTCAAACTCGTTGTAGGCGGCGGTGAGCGTGCCAAGGAAGTAGTTCCACCACGGCCGCAGGTCATGTCGGGCCTCGTCCCACCCCTCCGAACTCTCCCTCAATGCCTCGTAGTAGGTCTCTTTGCTATCCTCGACGATGCGCTCCAGGCCTATGTTCGCTTTTCCCATGCCATCCTCTGTGTCAGACCGTCCTCAGCCTGCATTGAAGGGCCAACGGCATGTAGGATAACCCGGAAGCCGCCGCCTCCGCCAGCGCAGACAGAGGCTTTGACGTCGGCCCATCGCTGCTATACAATCGCAGGCTTCGAGGGACGACAAGTCAAGGACGGAGGATGGAAGGATGAAGTATGAAGGATGAAGGATGAAACCTCTCGGAGGGCTTGGACGGGCCTTCGAAGAATTCACTGCCGAGTATGTTCTGCCACGCGGAACATGCGCGGAGCACGCGGAGATACTCTGGGGGAACGTGAACCTTGTTCAATGTTCGAAGGGGCTCTTCGCGTATTTTGCCACAGTCTGGATGTGGCTTGGCTCGAAGCTTTTATGACTGGCCTACTAATTCTGGCGGGGTCGCTTTCGGCATTCACTGGCGATCTCTGTTTGACGGGCCACCCGAGCGGGCAGTGGTAGAGGCGCGGGTCGCCTTCTTTGGGAGTGCCGCTTCCCAACAATGTCCCAGACTCTTCCCAACTTTCGCATAGGACTCTGCCATATTGACAATATTATTTTTTTGGGTATAATCTCAGCGCCGGTCCAGACGGGCGGGTGCTTGTGGACGGAGTTCCCCACAGGTGACACGCAAATCCGGAATGCGGGCGCCCGGCTGATTGGGGCTCCCGCGATATGCATGACTTCTTCGCGCGAGGGCAGTGTATCGTCAGAACGTCAAGGAGATGCCCGGAGAAGTAGGATAGCCGTCGTGCGTTCAGAAGGGGATGCGCATGGCACGCGTCGCCGACATCACCAGGCGACAGTTTCTGAAAACGTCTGCGGCTTTCCTGGCTGTCACGGCAATTGGGCGCCCTTTGTCTGCCGCCCCGTCTCGTCCGCCCAACGTCGTGGTGATCGTGGCAGACGATCTGGGTTACGGGGACGTGGGGTGCTACGGTTGCCCGGACATTCCCACGCCGCACATAGACGCGCTGGCGGCAGGGGGCACACGGTTCGCGCAAGGCTACGTGGGGAGCCCGATTTGCTCCCCTTCTCGTGCATGCATCTTGACGGGGCGGCTCCCGGCTCGGATACACTGGGAGTGCAATCCTGCCGGGTGGGCGCAAGACGTCGGCCTGCCCCAACGCGAACTGACTATCGCCAACTGCCTGATGCACAGGGGCTATGTAACGGGCTGTATTGGCAAATGGCACTTAGGCAGCGGGGACGGATTCTTACCCCGCCAGAGAGGGTTCGATTACTTCTATGGTTTCTGCGGCGCCGAACGGGCCTACGTCCAGCGGCGCAGCCTCGCAGAGGTGCTCTACCGCAACGAGGAGCCCGTAGACGACCCGGGCACCTACCTGACCGACGCCTTTGCCGGGGAGGCGGTTGATTTCATCCGCCAGAACGCCGACCGGCCCTTCTTTCTCTACTTCGCGCCCAATGCGGTTCACGGCCCGTTTGAGGCGCCCCAGGCATACCTGGACCGCGCCAGGGCCCGCGCGAATCCGAACCGTTGGGTCTATGCTGCAATGACGATAGCTTTGGACGATGCCGTGGGCCGTGTGTTAGCGGAAGTCAATCGCCAGGGGCTGGCGGCCGGGACCCTGGTCTTTTTCGTGAGTGACAACGGCCCAAACCTCGAGTACGAGCCGCGGCACGGATCTCCGGGTCCATTCAAGGGCGGGAAAGGCTGGCTCTACGAGGGCGGCATTCGCGTGCCCTTCATAGCGACATGGCCCGGGACCATCCCGGCGGGCGTCACATGTGACACCCCGGCCATCACGGCGGACATCCTGCCGACGATCCTGGACGCGACGCATGCTCGCGCCGCAACTAAGCTCGACGGCGTCTCGTTGCTCAAGCCGCCGCCTGACCGTCTGCTCGTATGGCGGATTACGGGTCTCGACAGC
>Ga0315289_10000130_pt1 | contig 121360 bp, 127 predicted proteins | sample YL17G11_40_MG_FD_203452 | JGI IMG/M metagenome (GOLD analysis project Ga0315289, IMG submission 203452) | Sediment microbial communities from Yellowstone Lake, YNP, Wyoming, USA - YL17G11_40 | ecosystem: Environmental > Aquatic > Freshwater > Lake > Sediment | place: USA: Wyoming | collected... | reverse complement strand
CTATTTACACAGATAAAAAGACTCTCCGAAGAGAGTCACTCAGAATCCCCTTGTCACGCTTTCGCGCATTGCAAAGTTTTCTCCCCTGCTGCATCCCGTAGGACTGGCACCCTTGTCTCAGTGTGCCTCTGGGGGCTCCCACTTCCATGGCCCCTACCGATTATAGGTTTGGTGAGCCGTTACCTCACCAACTGCCTAATCGACCGCAGTCTCATCGTTAAGCCCACCCGATACAATTCTCGGACAGATTTGGATCATGGGGCATTCCAGATCCCATGATCTATATGGTATTGTCCTCAGTTTCCCAAGGTTTTCCCCTTCTTAACGTTAGATTGACCACGTGCTACTCAGCCGTACGCCACGATATCATAAGACATCGTCGACTTGCATGGGTAAATAGAATTCTGATAGCAGTATCCTCCAGCAGGATCAACTGGATTTACGGCCGAAACAATAAAGTTTCGGCGTTGGAACACGCATGCTCATTACTCAATCTTGAAGCATAACATCAAATTCGAACGTAACGACTCGAATTCTCACGAGATGGTGTCTGCTGTCGTAGACAAGATCTTTCATCGCATCCTCACTTTAGAAAATCAGACGCCGTCAGATCACCGTTTATTCAACAGCAACTGATTAAATTAAGGCGTCAAGGTTTAAATACTTTTCGTTATCTTTTAAAGGCCGCTTGACGATAAGCCATTTCAGTTTCTTTGGCTATTTTGGGCCATGAGTACTCTTTCTCAATAAGCCTCCTTCCCTTAGCCGCAATCCCCTCGTATTTCCCCTTGTTTTTTAGTATATTGATGATTTTATCCCCCAATTCCTCGGAGCTACCAACATTCACCAAGAAGTCATCAGCGTGCTTGCCATACGCCCTGCCAAGTATCTCTTCGGCATTCCCGGACCTAGTGGATACGAACGGCCTTCCACAAGACAGCGTTTCCATCATGTTGAAGCTCATGCCCTCATACAGGCTTGGCAGCACCACTGCATCTGAAGCGGAATAGATCCCAGGCACTTCATCGATGTCTACAGCTTCCATGAAATGAATCCCTTCAACCTCCAGTCTTTCCGCAGTCCTTTCCAATCCATCCTTTATTCCTTCGTCCTTTCCTACTATAAGCAGGTTGGCATCAGGGACGCTCTTCTTCACTTTCTTGAATGCCTTGATTAGGATGTCAATGCCCTTGTATTTATCAAGCCTTCCCACATATGACACTATCCTGCCCGGGAATTGCTTCTTGTATCGGGCAGCCTTTCCCTTATCAAATTTGAACAGCTTGGTGTCAACCCCGTTGGGTATGATGACTATCCTTTTCGGATCCACCTCTTTCTTTATGAAAGGGATATTTACCGAGGTGACAGATATCACCCTTCGCGCAGCCCAGAAAATGAATGCAGCAAAAGTATGCTTGTAAACCCATTGCATCGCACCAGCGAGTCCCTTCAATCTCGGATATCCGTGCACAGTGAAAATGTAAGGTTTTCCTTTCAAGACAGCTGCGACAGAAGCGCAAAAAGCATGCAACGTTCCATAGCTTTGGCCACAATATACATCCGCATCAGTCCTTAGCAATTCAATCAGCAGCCCAGGGCTATATTTCACAGAAGAAAAGCCAAACAAGGATATCGCCGGTAACCTGATTATATTGATTCCATCCTTCACTTCTCTATCTTTTGTTCCTGGCTCTTGGGAAGTTATAACAGTGACCTTGTGCCCTAATCTTGCCAATTCCCTTGACAAATAAAGGACATGAGTTTCTACCCCCCCAATTGCAGGAGGGAAAGAGCTGACTACCTGGACTATCTTCATAATCAATTAACTGAGCAAATGTTTAAATATCAAATCCCCTTCTTCTCATAAGAGAGTTTATGAAAAAGAACATTTTACATCTAATCACCGGCTTAAAAGCGGGTGGCGCAGAAACAATGCTTTTCAATTTAGTCACTAATCTAGATAAGAATAAATTTAACAACATAATTTGTACATTGAGAGAAGGGGGAGAGATAGAAGAAAAACTTAAAAAAAATAATTTCAAAGTTTATTCATTAGGAATAAAAACAAAAATAGGAATTTTTGAGCTCCCCCAAGCTTCCTTTAAATTATTAAAGATTCTAAAGAAAGAGAAAATAGATATTCTAAACTGCTGGTTAATCCACGCATGTCTTTTAGGAAGGTTTGCAGGTAAAATCAGCGGCCACAAAGTTGTATGTTCAGTTCAAGCTAAGGAATTATTATACAAACCTTTACTTTTTTTAGATCATCTCACCTCATTTTTAGTAGATAAATATATCTGTGTTTCAAATGCAGTAAAAACATTTACTATAGGATATGTAGGAATTGATTCTAAAAAAATAGAAGTGATATACAACTGCATCGATGATAAGCCCTACCAAAAAATGGAGAAATATACAAAGAAGAAATTCGGATTAACTAACAATACAATAATTGTCGGAATGGTTGCAAATCTACGAAAGCAGAAAGGGCACGAATATTTCCTCCAAGCCGCTAAGTTAATAATAGAATATGGAACCTCGACAATAAGATTTTTCATAATAGGTTCAGGAACAGAGGAAAAAAGGTTGAAGGAGCTCTCTAAAAAATTGGGGATTGACGAAAAAGTTGTTTTCCTAGGGTATAGAAAAGATGTTCCACAATTGCTTTCCATTGTTGACATATGGGCTTCATCGACTTTATACGAAGGCAATTCACTTGCATTGTTAGAAGCAATGGCACTTAAAAAACCAATCGTTACGACAGATATAGGAGAGAATTCTGAAGTTGTCACCAATAACAAGGAAGCCATACTTGTTTCTCCAAAAGATTCCCACTCGCTTGCAGCAGGAATCCAGAAATTAATAAAAAATAAGGAACTGGCACATAAATTGGCAAGAAATGCACAAAAAAGATTCAAAGATTTTAATCTAGATACTATCATTAAAAAATACGAAAAAATGTATCTTTCTATGATCAAATAAAATATAACCTAAGGTAGATAAAAATGAAAATTGATTTTACTATCGCTACGAAAAATTCTGAGGCAACAATAGAGAAATCCATCGATTCAATCATCTCTAACATTCCGAAAAATGTATTGCATCACCTAGTAATCGTGGATAATAATTCCAAAGATAATACTTTTGGTATTTTACAGAGATACGCTCGGAGATACAAATTCATAAAATTATTTAGAGAAAAAGGAAAACTCGGTGAAGTACGCGCAAAGCAAGTAATAGCGTGTGATACAGAGTGGGTAGCGATCATAGATAGCGATGTCTATATTAACAAACTGTGGTGGAATAAAATGAGTCCGAAAATGAATTCTGACACAGGTTGGATACTAGGCTCTTTAGATAGTTTTTATAGCGAACCGTATAACACTTTTTTCCATTGGTTTCTAAAACGCTTTGGATGTGTAGCATTTACCAATACTCTACTGAGAAGAGAACTTATGCTTGAAGTTTCGGATGAATTAAAGTACCACCATGCCGCAATGGAAGATGTGCTCGTTTTTCAACATATAAAATCCAAGGGATATAAAACATTCTACTTATCTAAGGAAAATTTAGGGATGCATGAAGGGGATAAAGACAAGCTCCTAAAAACGAAGCATATGAGAGCCGGCAATTCCTACAAAATGAGATACGGTTTTATTCCCTCTTTTATAAGGTCTTTTCGTGGATTTTTTGTTAATGAAGGAAAGTTATTCATATATATCATAGAAATAAGGCCTCCAATCATAACAATATTCAAATTATTTAAAATTCAATTCATTGCTTCCCTTAATTTTCTAAGGGGGGTGTTAAAGTCCCAAAAAATCAATGAATTAACTGAAAACAAACATAATATCTAGTAGATATAGCCAAATCTTTAAGAAATCACTTGATTAAGTGATAGGGTGTAACAATGGAAAAAACAAATTATATTTTAAGAAAAATTTCAGGTAAAGATGTTTTAGATGTAGGGAGCGCGGGAGATATTATATACATAGGGGAAAATGCAGATATAGATAATTTCCTTTGTAGTAAAATGAAAAGGATAGCCAAGAGTCTAGTTTTATTAGAGATAGATAAAAATAGCTGCACAAAGCTTAGAGAACACGGTTTTAATGTAGTTCATGGAAATGCCGAAACCACGAGTCTGAAGAGAAAATTTGATATAATCGTTTTAGGTGATGTAATAGAACATGTAAATAATGTAGGTCTACTCATAGAGAACATGAAAAGACATCTTAAACAAGATGGGGAAATCATAATTACGACCGCAAACCCTCATTTCGCAGGACATTTTTTTAGAGCAATAACTTTAAGAAAACCAAGAGTACAATATGATCATACCTCTTTCATAACAGAATCAAATTTGAAAGAAATTTGCAAGAGACACAATTTAAATATAACAGACTTCAGATATATTGGTAACACAGATAAAAGAAGTACAACATTAATTATAAGTTCATCAATTAGTAAATACTTGGGTAGAGTTTGGAAATATCTAAGTCAATCGTGGGTGGCTACTATAAAATTAAATTGACCTCCACCTAAATAAAACACAGCCCCATAAATTACCTTTTATCATAGATTAAGTTAAGGTCCTCCAAGTTCAGTCCGCAGAGTTTACCTCCCTTCCTTATTGCGAGATATACTGATTCCAATAGCTCATACAAGAATATGAATGTCTTGAAATACATCTTCTCCACTTTTCCTATCTCATCATCTATCTTGAGAAAAACATCCCTTTTTTTAGTATACTCTCTCTGTATCTCGCCTAGATCCAGCCTGGCTCTTTCGCCCCCCAGTGCCTTCTCCAACACCCTCATTACTTTCCCCTTTTCAAATTCATATGCCTTCTCGATGGCTTTCTTCCCCATACTCCTCAACTTACTATACTCTACATTCTCAATCAAGTCAAAGAATTGCGAAGGGAAATTGACATAGAATCCTGTCTTTTTATTATCCACGAGCTCTATCTGGCTGTCATACAGGTCTGATCTCAGCCTGCCCTTGAGATAGAAATATTTGCAATCAGTTATCACGGGCTTGCCCGACGCGAAGGATTCTGCTATGACATTTCCAAAACTCTCCCCAATTTTAGCCGTTTGCCAAAACACATCTATCGATTGGTAAAATTCAGGCAGTCTTCTGATATCTCTTATCTCAGGATACATTCTGATATATACATTCTTTCTCCCAAGAATGCCCTTAAGAGGATCGATGAATGCCCTGTAGAGTAGCGGCACCCCCACAAAAATGAAAGTTATTTTCCTGGAGCTAGTCCTTCTCCAAGAAAAGGCCGCCCACATCAAAAATGCAGGTATCCTCGAAGACCATTTCGTGGGTTCCGCTCTACCTATTCTCCCAACAACGATTTCCTCCTCACTTTCTCTAGAATACATTGGTTTTACTTTTTTCCTAAAGAATTCTACATCCTGGGGACTATAAATAATATCTACATTACTAGTCTTTGCATTTATCTTGCCCATCAACACAAATTTCAAATACTCGAATTTGCTTATTATTATATTGTGGTCTATATAGGGAGAATATGCCTCTACAAAATTAGTAGACTGTGCAGTTATCACATCTAGTTTTCTGAGTTCGTCAGCAAGCTGCTTTGAGAAAGGAGCACCAAAATTATATACAACTTTCGCACCGAGACTTTTTACCTTTTCATATACTTCCGAATCATCTCTATATTTTATCAAATATGCTCCTCTGCTTTTGAAATGTTCGTACGTTCTCATAGCTCTCTTCTCAGTGCCTCCTATTGAGAGATTCAAATCGTAGTCCTTTATCCTTACCGCTACAACCATCGGAAAAATATTTTTCATCGTCCCCTCCCAATAAATTTCCTATACCATATTTCTAGTGTATAGGTCGAGGTTATATCCTTGTAATATCTCTTATCTCCTTTCTCCAAGGCTGCGAGAATATCGTCAAGCCAGTCTTTCCTCAATATTCCATCTCTTAATAGCCAGCTTTCTTTTAGCACTTTCATTATCTTGTCTTTCCATTTTCCGAAGATCATGCCCTTTATGTCTATTCTATATCCAAAGCCCCGCTTCTTCTTTCGCAGTATATCCTCTATTTCACTATCCCTATACATCTCTTTTATTATTTTCTTCCCACCACCGAGCTCGAACTTGTATTTATAAGGGATTGAGAATCCAAGTTCCACAAGGGGGTGGTAGAGGAAGGGAGCTCTTATTTCCACGCTGTTTAGCATCCCCCCCATATCGGATGTTAGTGTCATGGAGTGCTGGTTCTCTACGAGCAATGCGCACCAGTGAGCATAATCGACATATTGTCTCTTTGTGCCTAACAACTCACAGTAATCGTCGAAAATTTCCCCATAATCGTGCTTTTCAATTTCCCTATATACTGCCTTTTCAAATATCCTTTCCAGCGATTTGGCAGAGACCCTATAAATTGCCCCCTTTATCTTCCATTTCGGCAATCCGATGGCCTCTTTGAGGGCGGCTCTCTCGGCTTCGGATGCTCCATACCTTCCGAAAACCTCTTTCGTGAGGCCGTACAAGACAGGTATCTTCTGCAGCCCCCTAGCCATTCTATTTATCTTGTCAAGGAGCACGAGCTTCCAAGTATAAGGATATCCATAGAATATCTCGTCTCCTCCAGCACCAGAGAGTGTGACCTTTATTCCATCTTCCCTTATTCTTTTTGATAAAACATATGTGTATACTATACTCCAGTTGCTTATCGGCTCCCCATAAGTCTCTACAATATTATCTAATTTTTCCAAGAAATCTATTTTAGATGCAGAGGTTATTTTGTGCTCGAAACCGAACCTCTCTGCTATACTTCCAGCCGCTCTGATATCTTCATCATCACTACCTTCTCCTATTGTATAGCATACTAGTTTTTTCCCAGTCTTCGCTGTTTCATACGCAATTATCGAGCTGTCTATGCCCCCAGATAATGTTATTGATACAGGCACGTCCGCTACAAGGTTTGCCTTTACCGCTTCAGGAATAATCTCTTTAAGTTTTGATAGCACTTCTCTTTTATTACGCAACTCATTTATTTCCGGATTCCAGTACCTTTCAATCCCGACCACCTTTCCCTTTCTCACAATCATAAAGTGACCCGGTCTGAGTTTGTAAACTCCCTTAATTAGAGTATTCGGTTCGGGTATGTTATAGAAGTTCCTCAAGAAATAGTATCCCAATGCAATCGGATTTATCTCCTTCTTTACAAGCCCCGATTCTATTATAGGTGGTAGTTCAGAGGAGAATATAAATCCACTGTCAGTTTGTGCGTAATATAGCGGCTTTTCCCCGATGCGGTCTCTGGCAAGGAATAAAGTATCAGTTTTCTTGTCATATATAGCAAATGCGAACATCCCCTTCAATCGCGACAACAAATCCCTACCATATCTTGCGTACAGCTCGAGCAAGACTTCAGTGTCCGATTCCGTTCTGAAAACTCTTCCCTCACGCTCTAAATCCTTGCGTAACTCCCTATAATTATATATTTCCCCATTGAAAACTATCGAATACCTTCCTCCACAGCGCTCCATCGGCTGATTAGCTCTATTTGAGGTGTCTATTATACTGAGTCTTGTATGTCCGAGAGTAAGCTTGCCTATTTTCCTAACAGAGGTGTTGTCTGGTCCCCTGTGTTTGAGGTATGCCACAAGCTTGCTTGCAGAAACTTTGCCCTTGCCCCGAAAAAGATATATTCCTAGAATTCCACACATTAGTATTCCTCGGCCGATAATAAGTATATATATTAATACATAAACGCTTTAATTGTTCGCTATAATACTTTAAAAAAAGAGCACAATTATTGTTCGAAGAAAGAGCAACACTCAATTATAGGTTGGATTTGATAAAAGGATTGTTCAAGAAGTGAATTTATGGTTTCGAAGCACATATGTATATTAGGTCTCGGATATATAGGGCTGCCTACAGCCGCCATGCTAGCCAATAGGGGCTACACAGTAACTGGGGTGGATATCAATCAAAAAGCAGTGGATAACATAAAAAAGAAACGAATAGATGAGAAAGAGCCAAAGCTCAAGGATTATGTTGTTAAAGCTCTAGATTCTGGGAAGTTTGAAGTCCAAACGAACCCGTGTCCAGCCGATATATTTATTCTCGCGGTACCCACACCCCTGGATAAGATTACTAAAAAAGCAGATTTGAGTTATGTGCGCAAGGCGGCAGAGGCAGTGGCTCCTTATCTAAAGAAAGGAAATTTAGTGATATTGGAGTCAACAGTTCCAATAGGAACCCTCAGAAATGTAGTTATTCCAATTCTTGAGAAGTCGGGTTTGGTCGGGGGAAAAGATTTTTATGCAGCACATGCCCCAGAAAGAGTGCTCCCAACAAAGATTATCGAGGAATTAATCAACAACGATCGCATTATAGGTGGGATAAACCGGGAATCTAGCGAATTGGCTGCTGAAGTCTACAAATCATTTGTAAAGGGAGAGATCTGTTTGACTAACGACAAGACAGCAGAGATGGTAAAGCTAATGGAAAATGTATTCAGGGATGTAAACATAGGTCTAGCGAACGAGTTCGCAAAGATAGCGGAGGAATCTGGAGTGAATATATGGGAAGCCATAAGGCTAGCTAATAAGCACCCAAGGATAAATATTCATATACCAGGACCTGGGGTCGGAGGTCATTGCATACCTTTAGATGGATGGTTCATAATCGAGAACGCTCCCGAGTCAGAACTCATAAGGACCGCAAGAAAAGTTAATGACAGCATGCCGTCGTTTGTGGCAAAGCTAGCAAATGAGATGTGCGGCAAGAATGCGACCATCACTATACTAGGGGTGTCTTACAAAGGGGATGTAAGTGATGCTAGAGAGACCCCGGCCAAGGAATTAATCAGCGTATTGTCTAAACAGGGTCATAAAATCAAAATTTATGACCCACACGTTTTAGATTTCGACCCCAAGTTGTCCTCTTCATTAGAAGAAGCTGCGGATGGATCGGATCTTCTTATCCTTGTCACTGATCACAAATACTTCAAAAATATAGAGATAAGTAAGATAGAGAAACTAATGAAAAATAAGAGGTTGCTCGATACCCGCAATTTTTTGGATCACGGGGCATGGGAAGCAAAAGGATTCATAGTAAAAGTATTAGGTAAAAAAACGGAGTGAAATAATATTTGATAAGTATAGTTTTAACTATAGTTTTTTTTATGTTTTCTGAAATTTTCTTATCTGATTACTCTCGTTCCATGAACTGTTACCACATTCCCTTGCTCTTCTTTGAAATAAGATACATTAAAAATTTCCTTTATTTCGGCCAAGAAACAAGTCGTCAATTTTTCATATTTACTACCTTTTTTAAAGTAATGCAGTTCTGCTCGCAGATGTTTGACATTATTATTTCTCACGAAACGCATGATATCCTTGTATATTTCCCATTCACCTCCTTCTATATCAAATTTTAAGAAAATCGAGGCATTGCCCCTAAATTTAATATTAACCATCTTCTCAACATCTCGGAAAGAAATCGTATCCACTTCTTCAATTCGTACATCCGAATCTTCCAAGAACTCTACATTTCGGGATGAACCATACCAGAAGCCCAATTCTTTTTTAAGTGTCGAATCCTTGACTACAGCAGCAGGAATAATAGTTCTAGATTCTTTATTTGGAAGAACATCAAGATTATCATGTAATATGACAAGATTCTCCTTCATAGGCTCGAATCCAATGTAACCTTTATTACTCCAACCAAAGTACAACATTCCAACTAGGAATGTCCCTATATTTGCACCAAAATCTAGTACATAAACCTCTTCATTAGATGGATTGGAAAGATCATAACAATCTTCTATGAATATTTCAATAAAAGAGTATATCCTGCTCTTTGCATTTAGTCCTGTGAGATTGAGATTTGATCCATCTTGAAGATTGAGACTCAAATTACCATTAATGAAAGTTACCTCTTCAGCACGTATAATATAAAGAAGATAATACAAGGAGATATAGAACACAGAACGAATCTTATTGTAGATATTACATCTTAATTTGAATACACCAAGATACCTATTTATGAAACTCATCTAAATTCCCCCACTCTATCTCGTTCAACAATTCTTTCAATATTTTCGAAATCACTATTTCTGTCCAAGACTATCTATTATATCTGATTCTCATAATCTTTTATCAGATTTATTTCACAACCAAAATTTAATTTACAAGCTCAAAAATTCTAACAGGTATATTCGGCCCCCGTGTGTTTTGGATTGGATGAACCTGCTTGAATCCCTGAACTTTACCTTCAAAGAATCCCTTATAGAAGACAGAGTCATAGAACTTGCCCTTCCTGTCAGGGCTGTCTGAAGGATATGTCACAAGGAACATGAAGTAATCTCCGCTCTGGCCCTGGAACATACCATTTGTTATGCCTGCTTTCTTCCCGTCCTCATACGTGAAGGAAAGGGGCACGTACTGCGTTCCGTATTGCAATAAGGATAAGCCTTCATTCAAGGAGTTGAGGGACACACAATAGTATTTGGAAGTGCCCTTTGCCAGGAAATATGGTGAATATACCTTGAGTATTATGTTGTTCTGGGTGCTTCCGCTGCATAAATTATCTGAAGTCATCTTGTTAGGTATGAATACGAATTCAGGGGAATATTCCCTGTCACAATCCGATCCTCCGGGTCCGGTCTTCAAGTCTGTCTTGTTATTGTAGTAGCAAGCATGATACACCAGGGCCCCCCATTTCGCGATCAAATCTTGATCTAAGAGCAGATATTTCGCTTCGTGCTCATGCATATACTGGATGAGCGCCCCTGGGGTGTTATAAACTATTTTATCAGCCACTTCCTGGTGCATCAAGGTGTATGAGTGAAGGTTGTCTGTGACACTTTTCCTTTGTCCGAATGTTGTTATCCAATGGCCGTAATCCCACCAGCATATAGTCCTGTCTTCCAATATAGTATTATCCCTCAGCCAATACATGGCGTTGAGCCAATGGTCAGGTACTCTGTTGCAATAGGCTCTCTGTGTTACGGATTTCGCGTTTATTGCTAGATTCTTTATCCCAAAGATACTCATATTTATTCCATTATTTATCCCGAAGATACGTTCTATTCCAAAGATGCTTATGTTCTCAGTAACGGATTTCATCTCATTATACTTGTCATTGCAGACTTTTGAGATGGCGGCATTGCTAGTGATGTCGACCCTATTTGCTATATCTGCGGATGAGACAACAATATCATAATAATTCATCGCCTGTACAAACAACACTATTGCAACAAACGCGAGTATATACTTTTTGTATTCTCCAGCTCTATTATAAATCTCACCGATACCGAAGCAGACCATCAACGGAACGAACAGGCCCGAGTAGACTGTGTATTTGACCTTGAATAGTCCCGTCATTGACAAAGGAAGGACTCCCACCAAACCTAAGAGAGCGTATATCGAACCTGAACCATATATCAAGGATACAACCAGCGGAATCGCAGCCAGTCCAACAATTACCGGAACCAAGCTGAAATCTGATACATCTGTACCAAAAATCCCTATAGACTCATGCAGACTTGATCCAGCTACAGTCTGCTCCGCAATTGTTTGGAAAGTAGGGTCGGTGTATGTGACCACACCAAAGAACAAATCAGTTATGCCAGAGACGAACCCTCCGAGAGGAGTGACTAGCACAAGGATCATGCCAACCACAAATATGCTCGAAAGATAGAACAGCTTTTCTTCCAGCGTTTTCGCTGCGTTCCTCAGGTAAAAAAGTATCCCTATGAAAGCCAAAAAACCAATGCTCATCAATGCTACTGATTTGCCAGGGATATCACTGCTTATCGGCAACTGATATATAATATTCAAACCAAGCGCGGCAAGTATTCCTGCCGCGATTATAATATTCACGTAAATGAAACTGATATCAAGTTCGTTCTTCAAGAACTTTATTACACCTAGGATTGCGGACACCCCTATAGCAAGATAGATGGGCAGTGTTCCTGCTCCAGATCCGAGATAGCTTATCATTATCGCAAAGGCAGTTACAAACGCGAAGCGCTTCGAATTCGTTTTTAGGGTCAAGGCATAGAATGCCAAAAAGAATATCATCCCAAACAGCCCCCAAGGCTGCATTTCAAACTCTCCTGCTAGCATCTTGTCAACGAGTATGGGTGTAAATGCAAGGAAACCTGCAGCAAGAATACCTACTGCTTTTCCATATTCCTTTGAGAGCCAGAGATACGCGAAGAAGCACATAAGAACCGCAGCAATGGCAGGATATAAGGAAGAGACTAAAGTCATGGTTGTGAAATCAAATTCCTTTATGCCGTTCGTGAAGGCATAGATGTTGTACCACCCCGCCTCTGCATATTGAACTATAGTAAATCCTCTATATGTGTAGGGCTGCGGCCACCATGCATTGTCGCTATGCAGCGGAACCCCCCCACCCTTGATTATGAACTCTGTTATAGTGTTGTACCAGTACGGATCAAACTCATAGAAATACGGGCTTATGGCCTGCAGCCTTATCCACCAGGCCAGGAAGAGAATCGCTGTAAGGACGAGGAAGGCATACAATATCTTTATATTGAGCTTTGATTTTGGTAGAATATCTATCTTATCCTTGACTATAACTCCAACCGAGACAAGGCATATTATTACAAGGTTCGCCAAGTGCATCCCGAGCGAGAAAGGAATTCCAACAAGGAATTCGCCGAAAGCCATGATTGAAGGTACAGCCATCCCGAACACTATTCCTATAAAGAACAGTTCGAATAAGTGGAGCTTTGTCTTCCTCAGAAGAGCCAAGGCCATGAGGAAGCCAGGCACAGCTATGGATATGAATACAGGCATCGATTGTATCAGAAATTGTGCAATGGTTAACATAATATCATTAAGAAATTGCTCTCCTATCTTCCTTCTATAAAGTAGATAATATTTAATAAGCTTGTGCAATTATCAATAGGAGTGTACTTTCTAGTTATAACCTCGGATAAGAGGTATTAAACCATTGAGGATAGCATGTCGGATACAAAAACAATTCTCAAAGGGTCCTTCTGGATCTATGCGGCTACAGCAATCTCGCTTGTAGTCGGATTTATATCGACAATCATTCTCGCAAGAGTCCTAGATAGGGACAGCTGGGGGATATTCTCAACAATCCTCTCAGTCTCAATGCTCCTATCGCTATTTGTGGATTTAGGATTCACTTACACAATTACACACTATACCTCAACCCTAAGTACAAGAGGGAAGTATGGAAAGCTGAAGGGATATCTTACTAAGTTGCTCAAATATCGTTTCTTGCTCATATTGGCAGTCGCAGCGTTGATTTTCGTTTCTTCAGATTGGCTATCAAGTTTCTTCCATATAGCTAATGGGGGAGATTATTTCAGGATTTCATCATTGTTCTTCATATTCTCTAATTTATTCACCACATTTGATGCGATAATGAATGGATTGAAGAGATTCAAGGCAAATGCATTGTTTAGTTTATTCAATTATGTTTTCAAGCTCATCTTTGCATTCATACTCATTTATATCGGATTTGGGGTAGTTGGAGCCATAGTCGGATATGCATTAGCATATCTTTTCTCCACGTTTTTGTTGATTATTATACTACAGAAGATAGTATTTGGGGCGGAAGCAGCCGACACAGGGAAATCCGAGCCCAACGAAAACATTTCCTCTCTATTTGTTTTCGGAAGCATGATCGGGCTAGCTCAGATGGCACAAACAATATCAATATGGGCGGATTCGGTTATGATAGGAGCTATGATGGGGGCTACATTTGTTGGAGTATATAAAATTGCAATAAGCATGTCTTCTACCTTGGGTGGTGCCATAGGGGCCGTTAATAGGGTAGTATTCCCTGTTTTAGTTGGTATAGAAGCGAAAAAGGAAGAATCTGCTTCCGAGCTAAACCGCGTATTAAAATATGGCAGTTTCTTTGCAATTCCCGCGGTTTTCGGGCTTGCTGCATTCAGCAACGAAATAATATCGATGTTTTTTGGACAGCAGTATATAGATGCCGCACCCGTTCTACTAATACTAAGTTATCTCTGTTTCGATGGTTTCATTATAGGTGCTCTAGTCTCTTATTTCTCTGCTAAGAAGAAAGTAAAGACTATTGGGGTGGCATCTGCTTTATGCGCAATTGCGAACGTGGCACTCAATTTTATACTAATACCTATTTTAGGTATGGTGGGCGCAGCAATTGCTAGCGTTATAACTCGAGTATTCAATCTCATAATCCTCTTATTTGAAGGAAAGAGGAAACTCGGGCTGCAAATAGACTTCAATAACTTCCAAAAACCCCTATTGGGATCCATAGTGATGGTTCTCGTATTACTTCTGATAAGGCAATTTATTGTTGTTGAAAATATGTTTGTACTATTCTTTTTAGTGGGGGTATGTCTCTTAGTTTACGTGGTCTTCGAAGCATTGATAGGTTTCAATATCCTTGTTTTTGGAAGGAGAATCATCAACCTGCTCTTGGAAAAATGAGGGAAAGCATGAAAATTTCAATAATAGGTGCAGGACCCTCGGGTTGCATCGCAGGGGCAAGTGCAGTAGATGAAGGACACACAGTCACTATCTATGAAGAACATAAGAAAATAGGTATTCCAGAGCAGTGTGGGGGGCTTCTTTCTAAAACTGCGATTAATTGGTTTAGTAAATTAGGAATAAAATGTAATAGAGTAATAACAAATAAGATTTTTGGAATAGAGATTCATTCTGGAAAAACAGAACTTTTAATCAAAGACAAGATCCCTAAGGCATTTGTTATCAAAAGGTCGGAATTTGACAAAAAATGTGCTGATTTTGCGGAAGATAATGGAGCATATATAATCTTAGGTCAGAGATTAACACCTAATAAAATCAGGCAATTGAACAACAATTCCTTCATTATAGGTTCCGATGGCCCGCATTCGACGGTGGCAAAGACACTGAAATTCCCAGAGATAAGGGATTACGCGGTTGCCTACCAAAAAGATATCACAAATCTAGATCTAAGCAAGCAAGAAACGGGCATAGTGCAGATTTATCTGTATGAGAACTCTTTTGGATGGCTGATCCCCTTGGATAAGGGTAGGGCGCATGTCGGGATATTGTTCTTCAAGAATCCAGAGCTCAGGAGATTCGATTGGTTTCTCGAAGAAATCCGAGAGAAATCATCTAAAAACAAATTAAAAACAGAGAATTTCTTCACAGATGTCATTCCGGTCTCAGTCAGACCTAGGATCCAAAAGGAAAATGCTTATCTGGTGGGGGATGCCGCAGGCCAAGTGAAGGCAACTTCTGGTGGCGGTATTTACTATGGCTGCAGGTCGGCCTGGCTTGCAGGCAAGACACTCAAGACCAAGGATTACGAACAGAAATGGAGAAAGGAAATAGGGAGGAGCCTAGAACAGCATAATCTCCTGAGAAGGATTGTAAACAAGATCGATCCAGGTCATTTAGGCAATTTATTAGAGGCGGGTTCATTGTTCGGGCTTAAAAATTTGTTTAATAATTATGACATGGAGAATATTAACTCATTAGTGAAATCTCCATTACATGATTAGATATCTCTTATTTTAAGACAATAATCTAGATCAGGAACATGAATGCCAAGGAGGCAATCATGGCCCCAAGCCACGCCTTGAAATCCCAAGCCATTACTTTTGTTCCATCCAAGACAAATATGGGCAGCAGGTTGAAGAATGACAGGAAAGCGTTTATCCTTATCCCGAACACGCAGATTGCTGAGACTATTTGGGTCAGGCTTATATTCAGGAATGAAGAAGTAAGGAGCACGGCTAAGAATACCACACACAAGGCAAGATTTGTTACAGGTCCCGCAATCGATATTATCCCATTCTCCTTCCTTGATATATAGGGCTTGAATATGTAAACCGCTCCGACAGCAGCGAATATGAACTTGAAAGGCAAAGCTGCCAAAAGAAACATGAATAATATGCCCTGCGGCCACAATACGAACCTTGCCGCAGCCCCATACTTTATAGCAGTCCATTTATGGGCCATCTCGTGGGCTATGAATCCAATCCCTACAGCGAATAACATTATTATGAATGTGGAGATTATGTCTATACCCATTGCTGCGAACTGGTCCCAGAGTATCCATGTGATTGCGAGCACCAGCGCCAGTAACGCAACCAATATATCCCAAACCTCATCCATCCAAATTCACCACTTATTTCCTTATCTCTATCGGTATTTCCCTCTGCAGGAGCTTTGCCTCAGCGTTTGAGAAGAATCCCTCATACTTCGATATCCTTGCGATCGCTATGCTCTTGTCGATGAGCTCTATCTTTATGGCATCACCTATTCTTCCGTTCTCCATTGCCATTCCGTTCGACAGTCCTATGAACACAGTCCATACAGGACCCCTCTCCTCGCTCACGTTTATCCTGTCACCTTTCCTGATTCCTTTCACGAAAGGATAGACTAAAGGCACCAGTATCGCGGCTCCAAGCCCCAAAGCTATCAGCTTGGCCAGCATCCCAAGGCTAGCGCCCGGTATGATTCCATAATATATCAATGATGCTGCCAAGAACAGCACCAATAGCTTCGCGAATAAGCCTAACATCATACTTCCACACCTTTTGTTCGATTATCTGTACATCGCGCCTACTCCTTCTTCGAACTTCTTTATCCTTTCCATGTGCTCCTTTGTGACTGTAGTCTTTATCTCGGACAGGGCCTTTGCGAAATCGTCAGCGCTTATCTTGTCCTTCCCTGCACGGATGGCGTTCATGCCTGCCTCCCTGCAGACCCCTTCTATGTCAGCTCCACCGTATCCCTTCAGTTTCTCATTGATTTCTCCTAGGTTGACATCCTTGGTCAGAGGCATCCTCTTAGTATGCACTTTCAGTATCTCTAACCTCGTTTTGTCATCTGGGAAGGGTATCTCTATGAAGCTGTCGAACCTGCCTGGCCTCATGAGGGCGGGATCGATTATGTCTGGCCTGTTCGTTGCTGCGAGCACTATTATGTTCTTCAGCTCCTCAAGTCCGTCCAGCTCCAACAACAGGGTGTTGACGACTCTCTCGCCTACTCTTGAGCCTTCGTCAGCCCCTCCTCTTGATGCAGCCACCGCATCAAGCTCGTCTATGAATATTATGCATGGCGCTGCCATCCTTGCTTTCCTGAATATCTCACGGATTGCTTTCTCAGACTCGCCGACCCATTTGCTGAAGACTTCTGGCCCTCTGACGGATATGAAATTGGCTTCGCTCTCGGTCGCCACAGCCTTTGCCAGCAATGTCTTCCCGCATCCTGGAGGTCCATATAACAGCAATCCTTTCGGGGTCCTTATCCCCATCTGCTTGAATATCTCTGGCCTCTTAAGCGGCAATTCGACCGCTTCCTTAAGCTGACTTTTCACTTTTTCAAGCCCGCCCACATCATTCCAATGCACATTCGGGACCTCGATGAACACTTCTCTGAGCGCTGAAGGCTGGATTTCTCTCATCGCTGAGACGAAATCATCCTGTGTCACCGTCAATCTCTCCAATACTTCTGAAGATATAGTCTCCTCCTCAAGATTTATCTTAGGAAGTACTTTCCTGAGAACCTTCATGGCAGCTTCCTTTGCCAATAGCGAAATGTCAGCTCCTGTATAACCATGGGTTATGTTTGCAAGATCATCAATACTCACATCCTTTGCCAATGGCATATTCCTCGTATGAATCTCGATGATTTCCTTCCTGGCGTTCCTGTCCGGAACTCCGATTTCAATCTCCCTGTCGAATCTCCCCGGTCTCCTGAGGGCCTGGTCGATTGAATTAGGTCTGTTCGTTGCCCCGATGACAATGACATTGCCTCTCCCCTTCAATCCATCCATGAGCGCCAGCAGCTGAGAGACCATTCTTCTCTCGACCTCTCCTGTAGCCTCCTCCCTCTTTGGAGCGATGGCATCGATCTCATCCATAAAAATTATAGTTGGGGCATTCTCTTCCGCTTCCTTGAAAAGCTGCCTGAGCTTCTCCTCGGATTCTCCAACGAATTTGCTCACAAGCTCAGGTCCGCCCACATATATGAAATTGGCATCGCTCTCATTGGCCACAGCCTTTGCCAGCAATGTCTTCCCACATCCTGGGGCGCCATGTATCAAGACCCCTTTCGGTGGTTCTATACCTAGCTTCTCGAAAAGCTCTGGGTGCCTCATAGGCAATTCAACCATTTCCCTGATCTTCCTCATCTCTTCCTTTAGTCCTCCGATATCCTCATATGACACGGACGGCACTCTCGAGATATCTTTCATCGGCTCCTCGCGGATCTCTATAACTGTCGCTTCTGTTATTATCACGGTCCCCACAGGCTGCAACACAGCGGCTGTCAATGGGAAGGTGGTGGTTCCGAATATACTCACGAATATGGTGTCTCCCTTGGTCAGGGCCCTGCCTTCCATTCTTTTCTTTATCAGTTCAGGGAATCCTGGCGAGAATCTCATTGGCTGCGAAGGAGCGAATACCACCTTCTTGGCCTCCTTGACCTCAGCCTTCTTGACAAATACCTTGTCTCCAAGACCCACACCTACATTCTGCCTTGTGTAACCATCCATCCTTATGAGATTCAATCCCTCATCCTGGGGGTGCGCCTGCCATACCATCCCTACAGTGGTCTTCTTCCCCTTGAGATCCACCACATCCCCAGTAGTGACTCCCAATTGCTTCCTTGCCTTCGCATCCAATCTCACTATACCTCTGCCGACGTCAGTCTTCAGGGATTCCGCAACCTTAAGTTCTATTCCTTCTGTCATAATCATCACCTAGATTTCGATTAATATCAATGCATCCTAAAGCTAGATTCTACGAATTCTTCCATCGGTCTGAGATACCATCAAACATTAAAAACCCTTTCTGAGCCTCAAGTTCTAGGATTTCAGGACAAATCTCTTATTTGCGTTCTTTTGGATATCCCTTATATAATCTACGAACGTTTCCTTGGTGAATATCTCCAAATCTAATTGCTCTATTATCTTAAACAATCTCTTTTTCATTTTCAGAATATCTCCCTTTGACTTCGCGAGCCCTTCTATCTCAAAATAATAGCTATGGTTCGGGATTTCAGCAACCACAAATTCTATCCCAGAATATTTGTAGATATCTGATATCACGGTGCTTTTCGCACCCTTCCTGAATCCAAGATGGAATAGGAAATGCAATGCATCCTCCAATTTCACCTTTCCGAGCTTGAAACTAATCTCTTTTCTTTGGTGCGCTGCGATGTGCACTACCTTCAAGGTCATTTCGATGTTCTGGTTTGTGCTTCTCACCCTCAAGTCTATCTGCTTGTTAGGATGGTCGAACATGAAATTATTGCGTACCCTGTGTTCGATGAATTTTCCATTCTTCCTTAAAAACTTAGATAGAGAAATATGCTTGCTTTTGGTCAACGGCCCCCTGAGTTCGATTTCATGAGCGATTTTAAGCATATTAACACCAAAAGCGGGCCCGGAGGGAAAATCGGTGAAGCCGGTGTGCATTTAGCACAGCGAAATCGCATTCGAACCCTCAACTTCCTGGTCCGAAGCCAGGCACTCTATCCGTTGAGTTACGGGCCCATGGCTAATATTGGAAGGCATTTTATAAATAGTTACCTGGTCGGCCTATATCAGGACTTCTGCCGAGTCCTTACCTACAATTATAGTGTGCTCGAACTGCGATACCAACCCATTGCTCTTCTCCTTGAGCACAGGGTAGGGGTGGATCGACCCGTTCTTTATCAATTCCCTCAACGCTATCCTCTTCTCGAAGGTGTCAGCCACCCATCTCTCTGCGAAGGGCAATTCATGGTAATCTTCCTTGATTTTCTTGAACATCTGCCTGGCAAGGGTGTTCCTTGTCGGGAGTTCTATAATCGCCGAGAATATCTCTGTCCTTGGGGCTTCGACCACTATACCAATTCCTTTTGTGGCGAAGGGCTCTATCGCTATCACATCATCCTCTTCCAACACATCCCCTATTCCTCTTGCTGCGAAATTCGGTATCTCAGCCCCAGCATGAAGGAGATATTGCCCCAACGAGTGGCCAGTGAGATTCTCTATAGGCCTGAATCCGTACGATGAGATCGTTTTCTCTATCTCTGCACCTATCTTCTCCACATTCACTCCTGCCTTGACCATAGAGACTGCATTCTCGAGCGCTCTTTCCGAAGCTTCCAGGAGCTTCCCATTCTCTCCAGACAAGTCGAATGTGATCGCCCTGTCCGCTATGAATCCATCAATATGAACTCCTATATCCACTTTGACTATATCCTTCTCTCCGATCGCTCTCGTCTCTCCCACTGACGCAGTGTCGTGGGCAGCATATTCATTGCAGGATATGTTTGCTGGGAATGCAGGCTTGCCTCCCTTGCTTACAATGTTATTCTCGATGCCTTCAACAAGCTCGAGCACCTTCATTCCTGGCTTAACCTGCACTTCCTTTAACACAGCTGCAGCTATTTCAGCTGCCTTCTTGTAATTATTCAACTCATCTTCCTTCATCAAATCACATCAACAAAAACAATACCAGAACTAGTTCTGTATGAATACAATACCTCAATCATATTTTAATCCTATCCATATGCTCGGGGCTAGAACCAGCTATCCAAGGACGACTGCTTGCCGAGATATTTTATGTCATCCTCGCTGTATCCGAGCTCCCCTAGTATCCTGAGAACTGCAGGCAGCACTTGGTTGTTTATGTAATAATCGGGATCATAATCCTTGGCATATTCTATGAGCTCAGCCTTCTCTGAGATTGATTTCCCCTGCTTTGTTATTATGAAACCCACTATGGAGCCGACCTTTATCTTCATGCCCTTCTTCTTTGCCTTCTCTGCCGCAGCGAGCTCAGGGCTCATAATGGCATAATTCTTCTTCTTCAATTGAGTGTATATCACCAATTCCTCAAGCTTCGCTTCCTCATTCCTCAATCTATCGATTACTTCCCTGACTATCTGGACCGCTTTCTCCTTGTTCCCTTCCTCAAGTATCGTCTTGAGCACTCTCTTCTGTATGTTCCTTGCAATTGGAGACCAATCCCTCCTTACGAGCTCGAATCCCCTTATCTTTATTTTTCCTTCCTTGTTGACAAGGGCGTATTTCTTCTTCGCTCCCTTTTCCTCCTTGTTTGTCTTCTTGGCAACGAAGACTCCTCTCCTGTAGAAATCCTCGAGCTCAAGCTCCATCGATTCTGGGAGCTCTGAGTTTATCTTGTTCATGAATGCAATAACATCCTCCTCGGTTTTATTGCCCATGAGAAGGAAAATGGAATCTGTGTCCTGGTACAAGACATTGAATCCCGCATCTTCAGCTTTCTTGCCAACGTCTTGGATATACTGCCTCCCCCAAGCCGTGACGGATTCAGCAGCTTCCCTTGAATACCATCTCGCCCTTGCATATCTCAGCATCCCATAGAAAGCAGCGCTCAAATATTTGAGAGCTTGCGACTTGTTAAGGAGATGCGGCTCTTTCTTCAACCTCTTCTTTATCTCCGACCTCTGCCTTATCACATCAGCCAATACTTCTGTGATGATTCCCTTCTTCCTCTTGCAGAACCTATGTCCTAAAGGAGAGACATATCCATCCTCCTTGCAGCACTCACAATTCAAAGAATCAGGAGATAAATTGTAACTGACAATCAGGGAGGGATATAGTCCCCTGAAGTCCAGCACCGCGATTTTGTCATAGATCCCCGGCTCTGGCATCTTGACATACGCCCCTATTATGGGCTCTCCTTCTCTTCCTTCTACATCCTCTCCCATCGGCTTGTTTGGTATGAGTATCCCTTTGTTTGTGGCGTGCGCCATGAGCAATGATTCGACAAGCTGTCCGAGCGTGGCAGTATTGACATCCTGGATGGGTACCCTTGTCAGCCTTGCCAGTTCTGTCTGCAATGGGAAAACTTTCTTGAAGAGCTCGTATGTGGAGGCAGCATCGCTCTTGGCATATTCAATCAATTCCTTCCTGCCAACTGCCTCATCATCCCAGATTCTGGCTATGTGCATGCCATCCACTTCCAGCTTTTTCTTGCCTGTCATTTCCTTGTAGACTTCCTCAAGAGTGTATCTCTGCGTCTTCAGTGCCTGCACCATTGCGAGGAAGCGGATTGCGTGATAGACATCATAATGTATCCTTCCTTTGATTGCCACGGTGGTTGTCATCCCTCTCTTTTCCACCTCTGGCTCGCTTCCATCCCTTCCGAATGGCAAATCGATAGCATTAGCCCTTGCCCTTGCCAGGAGATAAGGGATGTCGAATGCAGATGAGTTGTATCCTGCCAATACCTCTACATCCTTCTCTTCCAACAATCTACAGAACTTTTTGATTATCTCTGATTCGCTCCCATCCTTGTCCTTGACGAGCGCCGCTCCATCCAAGTTATCCTTATCGGAATATGTGATTATTATCAATGGGTCTATCCTTTCCCTTGGGACCCCTACATCATTGTACACTTCTGTGTCGAATATCATTGCCTTCAATTCATGCTCAGATTCACCTGCATCCTTGATTGACTTGATCTCGTCCCCTTCCACATCGATCTCGACAAGGTTCATCGGCTTGAGATTATTGTCCATGAGGTATCTCTTCCCGAAACGGATCCTATCCTCATAAGTCTTGCCTACATCCCTGAACATGCTGCTCAGCATGGGCACTTCCTTAGGGTGCCTGCAGAAAATTTTCTTCAATTCCTTCTCTTCCCTCCCCCATATTCTCCTCACTTTCTCCACTTTGAGGATTGTGGAAGGGCCTATCGCTCCAGGAGAGATTTCCTGCTGGGTGTCGGCATAGAAATAAGGCCTGAAGGAAGAATCGTAGAGATACCTAAAGCTATCCTTAGCGATGTCCTTTGCCAGGATGCGTATCACGGCATCTCCAGTGTCCCTTGTCTCATAGTCTACATCTATAAGAAGCGCCTTGACTCTCTCCATAGGCTCACAGGAATAGAATACAGTCTTCCTTTAAATTACTTGGTCTGCGCTCAATTGTTCTTCTTGCCTTTCACTGTCACGAGGTCGCCGAGGCAGAAATCATCGAATTTGCCTTGATCCCTCTCTGTCGCCAGCCTCATATCTTTCCTGAGCGACTCGACTTCCATTATATCCTTGTCAACATCATTCTTCAGCTTGTCCCTCTCATCTTTCAATGCTTTAATGTCCCTCTCTAGGTCGCCTATCTTGGACCTCTTTTTCTCTATATCCTTTATCGCTTTCAATCTCTTTTCTATGCTCGCGATCTCCTCAGCCACTTCCCTCTCCATCTTAAGCGGCAGGTTCTCTGTGGATATCCTGAACTCCAATTCCTCGATCCTTTTCCTCAATCCCCTGTCATTCTCGTTCCTGCCTATTCCGAACTCGTGCCTAAGTTTAGCTGCTTCCTCTGCCTTGGACCTGACACTGTTGCTGATATCCCTTATCCTGTCAAGGCTCTTCTTGCGTTTGTTTAGCAGTTCTTCTATCTGTTTCTTTATTGTGTCTTTCATTTCTGGCTCTACCTCTCTCCACTAATCTTGCTCAATGATCGATTAGAGAAAATAATACTCTGATAGGTTTTTTAATCCTTTTCTAGCGCCCTTTCTTACCTGCTGCCTTGATTGCCTCGAACACCAGCAGCCCTGATGAGGACAATGCCAGGATAACGGCCCAATCCATCGCTCCCAAGGGGGAAGCGTCGAAAATAATGGCTGCCGGGGAGTGTATGATTGCAATCTGGAGCGCTGCGCTCACGAATACAGCAGCTATCAGCCACTTGTTAGTACCCCATGTCTTCAAGGCCGTCTGCTCTGACTTGAAAGAGAACACAAGGAACAACTCAAAGAACACCACTAAAGTGAATACAGCTGTCCTTTCCTTGCCTGTATTGCCATACATCCAGAAGCATAGCAGCGAAGCCAATACCATCACCACCCCAGCCACGAACATCGAGCCCCACATACCATGCATTATCCCTTGTTTCGGGTCCCTTGGCTTCCTGCGCATCACGTTCTCTGCAGGCTCCATGCTGAGCGCCAGCGCTGGCAACCCATCCGTTACTAGGTTTATCCACAGTATCTGCAGCGGCAGCAAGGGTGTGAATCCAATGAGTATGGCTGCCGCGATTACTCCTATCTCACCTACATTGGCAGATACTAAATATTTCACGAACTTGATGATATTGTCATAGATCGCCCTTCCCTCTCCGACAGCTGCCACAATAGATGCGAAATTGTCATCCCTGAGCACTATATCTGACGCTTCCCTGCTGACATCAGTCCCCTTGATCCCCATAGCGATGCCCACATCAGCCTTCTTCAGCGCAGGGGCATCGTTTATCCCATCCCCTGTCATGGCCACTATCTCTCCCTGCATCTTGAGCGCATTCAGTATCTTGACTTTGTGGGCAGGGTCGACCCTGGTGAATATGTTCACATCCCTGACCAATTCCCTCATCCTTGCGTCATCTATCCTGTCCAGCTCTATGCCTTCCACAGCCCCTCCAGACAGCCCTATCTGCCTTGCCACTGCGATAGCCGTGGACTTGTGGTCGCCTGTTATCATTATCACTCTGATGCCTGCTTTCTTGCACATAGCCACAGCATCCTTTATTTCATGGCGAGGGGGGTCTATCATGCCTGCGAGCCCTATGAAAATCAGATCCCCTATCTTGTCTCCCCTGAACCTCCCTTCGGAATAAGCGAATGCGAGCACCCTGAGGGCTCCGGATGCCATCCTCTCGTTCTCTTGCAGTATCTTCTTCCTGTCCCTGTCCTCCAATTTCCTTATCCTGCCTTTCTCCATTATCCTGCTGCATTTGGCCAAGACCCTCTCTGCTGCACCTTTGACATAAGTGACATGTTTCCCACCAATCACATGCGCGGTGGCCATCCATTTCCTCTCGGATGAGAATGGGATCTCATCAATCTTCTTCCTCTTCTCTATCCCTGCCTTGGCTGACGCCACCAAAAGGGCTATCTCTGTGGGGTCGCCTATGCTCGGCAGGGATGCGTTGTTGCATGATGAACCAATATCCAAGAGGATCCTGAGCTCCTTGCTCTTGCTGGAATCCATCTCCTTGCCATTCTCTACGAATTTACCCTTCACCTCATATCCCTTGCCTGTGATCTTCACCCTCTTCTCATTCACCCAAATGTCCGTGACGGTCATTTCGTTCTTTGTTATGGTCCCTGTCTTGTCTGTGCATATCACTGTCACACTGCCCAAAGTCTCTATGGCATGCAACCGTCTCACCAGTGCATTCCTTGCCAGCATCCTCTGCGTGCCCAAGGCAAGGCAGATGGTCACAACCGCAGGTAGACCCTCAGGTATCGCAGCCACAGCGAGGGCTATGGCGACAAGGATTATCTCAATCAAACCCATCGCCTTCAGAACTCCTATCAGCACGATCAATACACAGACAGCAGCAGCGAAAATCCCAAGATTCTTCCCCAGGGCGTTGAATTTCTTATGCAAGGGCGTCTCTCCCTCAGGGACATCTATCATCTCCGCTATCTTCCCGAACTCTGTTTGCATGCCTGTGGCAATGACCACACCCCTGCACCTGCCCCCGACAACAGATGTTCCAGAATACAGCATGTTTTTCCTGTCTGCCAGCGAGGTGATCCCATGGATGGGGAGCTGTTGCTTGGCCGCAGGCAAAGATTCCCCAGTCAGCACGCTCTCATCCACTAGGAGTTCCTTCTCCTCTATTATCCTAACATCAGCGCTGATCTTGTCCCCTTCCTCAAGAAGGACTATGTCTCCGGGCACCAATTCCTCCGATGATATCTCAAGCTGCCTCCTGGCCCTCATGACCACTGCTTTAGGCACTGCCATCTTCTTCAGCAATGCGATCGCCTTCTCAGCCTTGTATTCCTGGTAGAACCCGAGCGCAGCGTTCAGGATGAGTATGACAATTATGGCGTATGCATCAATCATCTCGTTCAGGAGATATGACACGACCGCGGCTATGATTAGGATGAGTATGAGTGGGCTCTTGAATTGGTTTGCGAGGATATTGAATGCGATGAATCCCTCTTTCTTCACCAAGGCGTTCCTGCCGAACCCAATAAGTCTTTTCTCAGACTCCTTGTCGCTGAGCCCCTTCTCCCCAGTGCCGAGCTTCTGCATTGCTTCCCTTGCGGATAGCTGGTAGAATTCAGGCATGGATTAATTTGCAATCTGTTTTAAAAATAGACGCCCTGACAGCAAGCCTACACCCATGCCGCATCTCTAATTACACCCCTGCGCCCTTGCCTTTCTTCAGGAATCGTTCAAGCTGCTTCTGCATCCCCTTGTTCTTCTGCAATTGCTCGTACATCTTCTTCATCTTAGCGAACTGAGTGAGGAAGGATCTAACCGCTTCAGGCTTAGTGCCAGACCCCTTCGCAATCCTTTCCATCCTTGATGGCTGCTTCCTTATGATGTCTGGATCCTCTCTTTCCTGTTTCGTCATTGACCCAATAATTGCCTCGTATTCTCCCATCTTCTTCTCCCCTTCTTCCAATGCCTCCTTGGGCACATCCATCATGCCCATAGACTGGAATATCCCTTTCAGGGGCCCCATACTCTTCGCAGCCTTGAGCTGGTCGTAAAATGTTTTCACATCGAATTTCTCTGGCGGGGCCTTCCCTTCCATCTCTGGAGCTATCTTCTTTATCTTCTCTATGAGGGCCTCGAAATCCGGAACGCCCAAAAGCCTCCCCACGAACTTATCAGAATTGAATTCCTCTATGTCCTCCATCTTCTCCCCGACACCTATGAATATCATCTTTGCCCCGGATGCGGCAGTGGCTGTCAATGCCCCACCTCCCTTTCCGCTCCCGTCCATCTTTGTGAGTATCACTCCAGTCAATCCCACAGAGGCATGGAATTCCTCAGCCTGCCTGCGCGCCACCTGACCTATATCAGCTGACATCACAAGTATTCTCTCATCCGGTTGGAGCACATCATTCACTTTTTTCAATTCATCAATAAGTTCAGGATCAAGCGCGCTCCTCCCGGACGTGTCCACTATGATTGCTTCATTCTTCAATTGCTTCATCCCGTTCCTTACGACTTCCCATGCCTCCTTCCTGCCTTTCTCACCATAGAAGTCGCACCCTACCTGCCCTGCCAGCTGCTGCAATTGCTCATATGCTGCAGGCCTGAATGTGTCAGCGCAGATGACACCCACACTCATCCCCCTGTGCTTGAGCCAGCGGGCAATCTTCCCTATCTGTGTAGTCTTCCCGCTTCCAAATAATCCAAGTACCATCATCTTTTGTTTCTTGAGCTCGAGTTTCCTTCCCTCTCCCATTAGCCCTACCAATTCCTCATACACTACCTTTGTCACGTGCTCATTCATCGACATTCCTGCGGCAGGCTTCTCCTTCAAGGCCCTCTCTTCGATCCTGCGCGACAGTTTGTGCACTAATTCCACATTCACATCAGCGACAATCAGGGCTCTCTGTAGGTCGCGGACTAGGGATTTGACAGCGCTTTCATCAACAACCTTGCCAGTTATCCTGGCAATTGCCTTCCTTATCCCTTCTCCAAGATCCATTTAATCACTCATTCAAAATCATATCGGGTTGTATCCTAATATCATTTTAGCTTTCAAAAGATCGACATCTTCTACTTTATCTGTGATAGTGAAAGCCTCATACCATAATTTTTTATCTATAATAATTGCTGCCTCAATCGCTCGTAAGGCATTATCTATCTTTAAACTAATTCCTTGGAGAGACCAAAATTCGTCTCGCTTTCCTCCAATCGGACCAAGTCTTAAAATTATTACCTCCATTTTCTTCATCAAACCATAATTGGCAAGGATTTGTTCTGCAATAACTTTGCTTGTTGAATATGCAATATCACAATCTCTGCATTCTAGATTCTCAGCTTTAACATGTTGCGTAATTACAGGATTTGATTCTTTAATTGGTTTTACAAACGGCACTCCCTTTTCCAATCCATAATATCCAGTCGAACTTGTATATATTAGTCTTTTGATATTATTTTCCATTGCAGCCTGCGCAACATTAAGTGTTCCTTGACAATTAACCTTAAAATAATCTAAAAAAGTTTTGTTTTCATCAGGACCATGTATAGCGGCAAGATGAACTACAATATCACAATCTTTCATCGCTTCTTTTAGTTCATCATAATCTAAAATATCCTGCCCATTTTTTAAATCATATTTTACAATCTCGTGTTTTTCAGATAAATAACTAACTAACTCTCCCCCTATAAATCCTGAACTTCCAGTAATAAGAATTTTCATATGTAATCCCTGTTCATTCTATGGCTGTGCCCATTCTATTTCATAATACTCATATTGGCTGCCCGGCAGCTCAATTCTCTTTACATGATAGTAAGTAACTGAAGATTCCCTGTCAGCGATTGCAAGCATGAGATCCAATCCTAATTTCTTCGCTTCCTCTATGGCCTCTGCCAGGTCAATCCCTCCGATGACTTCATCCTCGCTCAGGCTGAACATGGCAAAGCTAGGCTCATCCTGTTCAGGCACCTCTATCCCACCTTTCTTCCTGTGATAGAGCAAGAAGCTTAATCTCTCGCCAACCTTCTTTGTCTTCTTTCCAGGTATCGCAAGTATGAATGTCTTCCTGACAGAATGAGCCACTCTTATTGCCCTTGCCCATTCAGCTATTATCATCTTCTTTTTCCTTGGGAACACATGGATCACATGCTTTGAGTGCATATATGTGCCCTCTCCCGGTGCAGCTACAGCTGCCCCACTCTTTCCCTCGCTTGAAGGAGCAGCTCCTGGGAAATAGATCCTGAAATGAGTGCCGAATTTGAATCCTGTCTTCAAAACGAATCCTCTCAGCCTCCAATCCTCATAGACCTCGTACATCTCCTCAAAATCAGGGTTCCTCTCATCAAGCAACTTCACAATCTTATCTTCATTCATATCTCTCAACTTGAGGCCGCAGTGCCTCATCATGAACACAGTCTCATAAGCATCCAATTTCAGAAGCCTTCCTCTATCTGCTGCCTTGTATGATCCGAATTGGCCCAACCAGTAAGTGTCATATAATTCCCTGCCTTTGATGGGCTCGTCTATTATTGCAATCCCGTCCTCAGGGAAGAACAATCCCTGCAGTTCCACCATTGGTGGCTCGAATTCCTTTGAAGGGTATTTCTTTGTCGGATTCTTCTTGTAAGTGCCCTTTGCCTCGCTCAACTGCCTTATGACGAGACCCCTGTCCCTCCAGTCCTTGTATGTCATATACCTTGCCAGGTTAATGCCTAGCCTCTCAGCTACATCATTGAACATCAGGCTCTTGTTACCCTCATAGCATGCAGCATTCCTTATGTCCATGAGATAAAGTGCCTCTTCAGGATCAAGAGTCAGCTGGTTCCCTTCCTCCTTGTCCTTCTTGTAATAGCCATAGCTGGACTTACGAAGCATATCGATTGTGGGCTGATCCTTTACCCTCACCTTCTTGTCCTCAAAGATTAGTTCAATCCCCATAATATCACAAGGCCATGACAGCGATTAATATCCTTCACTGCCGATGTTTACCTATAGATTTATATTTCTCAGGAAGGTTTTTTAATCATGAGCAATACGGACGTCTCCAGCATAGACGCTAAGCTGCAAAACCTGACAGATATAGGCTACCGCATCCTCGGTCCCCACAGGCATTCAGCCGTGAAGCCATGCGAATGGCTGAAGAAATCACTGCGCGGCCAAGGTCATTGCTATAAGCAGCAGTTCTATGGAATCGAATCCCATAGGTGCATGCAATTCACCCCATCGCTCCAGTTCTGCACTCTAGGCTGCAAGTTCTGTTGGAGAGACACATCATTCACATATCCTAAATGGAACATAAAATCCAAGGGAAAGGCGGTCGCAGACAGCCCCAAGGAACTCCTTGATGAGGCAATATACCAACAACAGCAGCTTCTGACGGGATTCAAAGGAAATGACAAGGTTGACCTCAAGAAGTGGCGGGAGGCACAATCTCCCAAGCATCTTGCAATCTCATTGGCAGGAGAGCCCACGCTTTATCCTCTCATTTCAGACCTGATCCTAGAGACGAGGAAGAGAAAGATGACATCCTTCCTGGTCACAAATGGCACCCAACCCAAAGTATTGCAGGATATGGATCTACCGACCCAGCTGTATGTCACTGTCGCAGCCCCAAGCGAAGAAATCTACAAGAAGGCATGCAATCCACTGCAGAAATCCGCCTGGAAGAACCTCAATTCCACGCTACAGCTCTTCCCATCGCTTGACACAAGAAAGGTAGTACGCCTGACCTTGGCGAAGAAACTCAACTTCCTGAATCCAGAAATTTATGCAAATCTCATCAGCAAAGCTGAGCCTGATTTCGTAGAGGTAAAGGCGTTCATGTCAGTAGGATTCTCAAGGGCAAGGATCCCTTATGAGGATATGCCTTCACATGATGAAATCAATAGTTTCGCAGAGCTGATTTCATCGGAAATATCCTATCCTGTGGTTGACGAGAAGAGAGATTCGAGAGTAGTGCTTTTGTCAAGATCAGGGAAGAAAAAGAAAATCAAGTGACCTTGCTCCATTACTTTGTCAATATAGGACCTATGGCATTCCATATCTCATCATTTATTTCTTCTATCGTCTTCCTTACCTTGCCTGATTCTGAATCCTTCAAGCAATCGATTACTTTCCACTTATTCCCATTTGTCTCGGCAAGCCACCTGTATGTTTCCTCGACTTTCAGGAGATATTCAACGTTCGCTTCATGCAAATCCTTCACTCTGCCCTCCTTTTCCATTGCCTTCTGGTTGTATTCTACAGGGAGATCGAGATAAATCACAATATCTGATTCTGGCAGGCCGTTTTGCCTGACTTCCAAGTCCCTTATCCAATCTACAAATGTCTTTCTTTCCTCGGCACTGCTGAATTTAGCTGCCTGGTGCCCCATGTTCGATTCCATCCACCTGTCAAATATTAGGTTTGTGCCTGATTCGAGCCACAACATGATTCGGTCCTTAACAGAGAGCCTGTCATCAGCGTACAGTTTCGTTGCGAATTTTATATCCACAGATTTCAAGTCTCCAAACTTCCCATCAAGATAATCCCTTACCTTCTGCCCAGTGGGCTTGTCGTACTGCGGGAAGGACATGGTTGCCATCCTATAACCCTCTTTCATAGCCCTATCAATCAAGAGTTTAGTCTGGGTCTTCTTCCCGCTGCCATCAGAGCCCTCGATTGTTATTATCTTCCCTTTTGCCATTTGTATAATTTCCCCAATAAATTTATATCCTATTCTCCAAACGTCTCTTTCCTTCTCTGTTCAAGGAAATCCTTTTCCAAATCATCCGAATATATCTGGAAGCACCCAGAGTGATGCACATAAGTTCCAGGATCTATTCCTGCGTTCCACGCCGTAAACTTATTTAGCATTATCCCTCCATTCGCATTGGATGGGAATGCCTTCTCAGCATGAGCCCTGAGGAAGAACACGGTGTCATTTAGCCATTTCCCATTCACTTTCCTTGGGTACCACTCATACATCGCAAAGCAAGGCGGATGCAGCTTTCTTGGATCCATAGAGATGTGCAGCCTTGGGTCCTGCAGGCTGACATACAACCTATATCCTTGAATATTATTATCAACATTGAATTTCAATCCCATTATTCCAACTTCATACAATTGGTCGACGACTCTCCTTTCCACATAAGGCCTGAGCTTGACCAATTCCCTGTGGAATTCAAGTATCCTGTCAAAAGAAGGCAGATCAAATTTGTACTGGTGCTGGAACTGCGAAACAAGATCATTGAACTCTTTCTTCTCCTCTTCGCTCATATGCTGCCATCCCCATGCGCATAGCTGTGAGCCATAAACATAATCGAATTTCTCAGGTATGACTGGGATATGCGTCTTATTCCCATCATGGAACTTTATGTTCGAGTGCGGGAGGAGATAGACCCAGGTCGAATACTTCTTTATGTAATCCTCAGTCAATTCCTCGCTATCCAAATGCTTCTCCGGCCTATAACCTGGAGGGATGAGCTTTGAATTCAAGTCTTGTATAGACACTTGGGCCGAGACTACATCTATTCCCTTTATGCCCGATTCGAATTCAGCATAGCTTCCGCACTGGGCGGTGAAATCCCTTAGCTGCTTCAAGGCATCAGTCACATCGGTTGCGAATATGGCCGTGCCAACCCTACTCTTATATTCAGATGAATCGAATGATAGCGCTTCCTTCACCTTGATTGTTATCGGTTTTACTATCTCTCCATCCTCAGAATAAGCTCCCTTGTCATATAACACATGGTATTCTCCAGTCTTTCTATCTATGATTTTGAACGGGCACGCTGGCTCTTGCATGCACAATCTTGTAACTAGCTGCAATATTGGTGCAGTGACATGAATATCCATTAAGTCTATGACTTCGACCTGCTTTCCATATCTTTCTATGATGCTCCTTCCCTCCACGATATCCCTAAACAGCCTGAAATAGGGTGAGGTCTGCGATTTTGTCCCAATCACTCTCCCAGTATCCCATTTTATCCCGTTTACATTGGAGCATTTGAGCACATCTCCAGAGAAATGCCCTGAATCCTCACCTACGACCACAAGCCACCTTATGTTCGGATTGGCAACCAGGTTCGCTATCGCGATCTGCGGACCCTCATTGGGTGTTACGCATGGCCCTACAATCGCGGATATTGAAGACACAGCATCCTGCAGCTCTTTGTTCTGCTTGGGTACAGCCACAGCGACAGGTATACAAGGGTCTGATGAATAGGAGTATCCTGGATTTATCGGCCATTTCTCTGCCTCGAGCTTCTTTCTATCATATTTCTGGAATAATGTCTTCTTGTTGATTGGATTTGCCTTTTCGATGACATATTTCCCTTTCAGGATGCTGAACCTATCTGGAAGAGAAGAGCTCAGGTTGCCCTTCAAACATTCGATTATCTTCTCGTCATTGAGCTCTGCAGCGATTATGCTCTCCCCCAAGGGCTTCTGGCTAGCCTGGCTCCGAGAAAAATTAATTGGCTTGTTCGCCTCGCCGTTGTTTTCTATTCTTTTTTGATCCATCGCCTCACTGAAATCATCAATCCTCCAGAGTATAAATACCTTTCCGGACCTTGAGAGAGTTTTAAATATTTCTTAATTAAAGAGAAGAATATCAGGAAAGAGTGAATCCATGATGAAAAAGATAAGGAAAGGTGCGGCCGCAGTCATCTTCAGAAAGAAAGGCAAGGAGCCAGAGTTCCTAATTCTGCACAGGGTCAAGCGCTGGAAGGGATGGGAGATGCTTAAGGGAGGGGGGAGAGGCAGGGAGAAGCCGCCCGATACCCTCAAAAGAGAGATGATGGAGGAGCTGGGTGCATTGAATTTCAACCTGATTGGAAAGATTCCGTTCACACTGCGCTTCAAAATATCAAAGGAACATGTTAGGGAGATGGGATACACCCACATGGAATTCCCAGTGTTTCTTGTGGAGTATAACGGCCTTGTCGTGACGAGCGGAAACACCCCGAAGGAGCACAGCGGGCACAAATGGGTTTCATTCAAGAAGGCGTTGAAGATGCTCACATTCCCTGCGAGCAAGAGGGAGCTTAAGGCCTCTCACAAATACATGAGATCCAAGCGTATAATCTGATACCCACTCAATAATCAAATCCTAGACTTGAAAATCTCTATCAAGTATTTTCCATCCTTTTCGCAGGTCTTCATGAAATATTTCCTATTTTTTCTTCTGTCTTTCCTTTGCAGCTCTTCCATATCATTCTTCGCAGTACCCTCAAGGATAGATACACAGCTCTTGCAACCAGTAGAATAAGATCCAATTCTTTCCATAGTGGACATGTTCACTACGTCGTCTGCATGTTCTATTATGTTCTCTTCAGCAGGAGGCATCCTCTTGAATTTTGAGGTAGGATTATGCTTGCCTAGGCCACCGCTTAGTGCTTCTCTTTTGCATGAATAATTAGCTCTTATGTGGTTTATATTCCCTTGTAACACCTGCAGCTTATTTGCAGACTACAACCACGTTCCTTGTCCTGGGTCCGTCGAATTCACAGAGCAGTATGTCCTGCCAAGTGCCCCTGACAAGCTTTCCGTCCTGGATTGGCAATACTCTTCCCTGTCCTATCATGGCTGATTTCAGGTGCGCCTCGGCATTGTCATCAATCTTGTTATGTTTCCAGTCTGACTTGGGTGCTATCTTGCTGAAGAAAGAGACAATGTCTTCCCTGAGATTGGGCTCATCCTCATTCACTATTATCCCAGCAGTCGCATGCTTTACAAAAATGAGGCAGATTCCATTCTTAACCTTGCTTTTGGAGACTATTTCTTCGACCCGCTCGGTTATGTTTACCAATTCTGTCTCTTGGTTCGTCTCAATTGTGAATGTATCCACTGGATCACTGTCTTAGATTTAGAATGAGGTCACTCTATCAGGCCTATGAATTCTTCAAGCATCATTGCATCTGAGTTCGAAAGGGTATTGCATATCCTTTTCCTAGCATTCAGATTGAACTTGCCCTTCAGAAGACCGTCAATCTCATCAAGCTCTCCCTGCTCAAGAAGCTTATCTTTCCCATCATCTTCTCTTTTCACTCCTTTCTTGAGGATATCAACTATGCTCCTTACGCTCTTCTTATCGAGCTTTGTAAGCTGAATACCTGTAGCTACTCCCTGCACGAAAACCAGGTCCCTAGCCGTTCCGTCATTAATCAGCCTCTTAACCCTGTTCTGCACTCTTTTAGGGGCACTTCCCTTTATGAGATTGAGTACTGAATCTGCCAGGTTTGCAATCTTGAATTTGAATATAGATATTGGCATGCTCTCCTTTCTCAGTCTGGTTTAAAAAATTATGTAATTGCCTGTCTTAAGTGCCTGCCAGGAGCCTCAGGGCATCCCTAACGCCCGGCGCGAGTCCGAAAACGATTATGAGCAGATAAATGAAGTTCTTTGAGTTCTCGTTCTTGAGTTCCCTCTCGATGATGTGGCATGCAAGGATGGAGAAGGAGACCTTGATTAGCAAGAACACAATCAACCCATAGTCGAATCCTGCCAAGAATCCCCCGAACACGTGCTCTTCGCCATAGCAGATTCCTTTCTGCAGGCACTCGGGAGAGAACTTGTTGAATATGGTTATTGCAGTCAAAGTGGCCGATCCGTCAAGGGAATGGGCGAACACAGCGAGCTTGCTCTGAAGGCTCTTTATCTTTAATTTCCTCAATACGAGCACAGCCACCGCGGTAGCGACCGCAGCGATTACCAACAAGACAAGGATAAAGGTATAATTCTCGAACATCGGCACCAGGATGAGGAAATGAGGCACGAATAGGACAATCCCTATCAAAGGCAATAATTTTGGTCTCTTCAGTGCCCCAGATACTCCTATAGACAGCAGCACTATCGCCGCAGTCATCACATAGATACCTGGAGTCACTGTCAGGAAACCATAATCATAGATATGGGAATTCACAGCCCATCCAACCAAGCCAAACATCCCCCCCATATGCTGCTGCGCATTGCCCATGTAGATTGAATCGGCTATGACTCGTATTGTCGAGCCGAGCAGGATGAAAGGGATGAGATATAGGATGAATTCCTTAGTGAATCTCTTCTTGAGCCAGGTAAAAAGGAGATATGCGGCAGCAAGCGCTATGACTGCATATACAAGAGTATTCACTATATTATATCCAGAATACTCCACAATTGGCCTGATGAAATACTCATTGATGAATTCTCCAATTCCCATGCACAAAATAAGCAGCAAGAATTAATAACCTATGACTGGACTTTCAGTCCTTCTCAAGCTCCCCCTTCAGCTTCGGGGGGATAGAACTAAGCAGCTTATCGAGCTTCGTATTCTGTTCTTCTTCAGCTTTCTCCATTTCCTTGATTGTATCTTTATTTATATCCTTGATTTTCTTTACTTGTTTCATGGCGTCGATCATTTCAGCGGACTCGCTTCCCTTCTCCCTCTTTATTTTCTCATCTCTTTTCTTCAATATCTCTTCACAAATAGAAGTGTAATCTTTTATTATATGGCCTATTCTCCACATAAGTCTTGTTACTGCTCCATTATACTCATCATCCAGCTTCTTGAGCTTCAAAATCCTTTTCTCCATTTTTTTCTCAAGCTCAGGGTCTCCCAATTCTTCATTGGATTCTTTCTCTGGGTTCGGCATCGGATCACTTAAAATATATAGAATTCAATATCATCTAGAATTAGCCACTAGGTCATATTTTTCTCTTTCTTTTTTCTTTCCATTTCCGCATTTGCGTCTAGACTAATCCCAACAAAATCAAGAGCCAGAAGAAAACTGCCACTCACGACTTTACCTGCGGTTTTACCCAAGAACTTAGCTACCTTCAAAAAAGGAGAAAGAGCCTTTCTTAGTGGATATGAAAGAGTCTTTATTATCTTTAGAAGCCGAGCCTCTTCGCGCGCGAGTGCCTTATACTCTGTAGTACCTGGAGTCATGGCATTCGCGTCTAACGCTCCTCCCCCCTGCCATTTAAACTGATTTTCACCATATTTTACAGATACTTCCCCATCAAGATAACTATAACCCGGAGTTCCATTATTTTTTAAATTCCTGATTTTCCTCAATTCATTTTCAGCTTCCGCAAGCTTCTGTTTATCACTTGCAACAGCGGGTCCAAAAACCAATTTTTGGGCTCTTTGGGGGGGGCTTTCAGTCCTTCTGACTTGTTGATATTGTTGATATTCCGGACCGCTCATTTCATCATCTCCTTCCTGAGGGCTGGCGGAAGCGATGCAAGAAGCCGATCTATTTTCCTGTGCTGCTTTTCCTCAAGCTTCCTGAGCTTCTCTCCCAACAACTTAATCTCATTCTTGTTTCCTTTCTTTTCATATTTTTCGATTTTAGAATAAATATTCTTGCAATACGCATTGTATTCATTGATTATCCTTCCAAGGCCATACAAAAGGGAAGTAATCTTCCCATCATATTTGTCATCCAGCATCCTCAATTTCTTCAGCCTTACCTCAATCATCTTTTCGAAGTTACTATTGGATTTAGATTTCATAATCCTAGTTTGAGAGGAGCTTTTTTAAAGTTATCTTTTCTATCTTCAATACTTCGAAATACTATTCAGCAGTTCTTGATGAACCCCCTTATTGCACGGAAGGTGGGCTCATGGATTACTTTGAAGACCTTCTTGAGGCTCATGTGCTCTCTGACTGCAGTTGCGATGCTCTCCCTAGTGGATGTAAGAAGCCCCGCGATGACATCAGCACGGTCACACCCTGCCTCCGCATCAAGCACAGTCTTCAAGCGTTCTGTGTCAGAGGAATAATGTGCTCTATAAAATTCATTGAGCAGTTCTTCTTTTGCACGGATTATTTCATCCTCTGCCAAGTCGCCGTTGCCGATCCCCTTTATCTCTTCTTCAATCGTGGTCTGTACATCTTCCTTTCTATCCTTGCTTTTTAGTCCCGGACCATACATTCTCATACCTATGAAACCTATTTCTCCCGGCCCCGGTATGTAATATGGGAAATATGTTACGCCTATATTCTTGAGGCTGTATAGTTTATTGTAAAGTATCTTGCATGCCATAGAGATGTTAGCATCTCCCTGGCTTGGTGCAGGGAAGAAATATCCTATATGGGAGCCGAATGAAGGCACAAACACAGTCTTCTCAGCCATTTTCTCTTTTACTGTCAAATCCTCTTCCTTCAGCTCCTTCGCAGAATAACTGGAGAGTATCTGGCTGGCAGAGTCGATGGTCTGGGCATCAATCTGGCCGAGTATCCCGAGGACTGCATTGTTCGGCGCATAGAACGAGGAGTAGAATCTTTTTATGTCATCTATACTTATCTTATCTATCATTTCTTTAGGGTATGTTATACTCCCAACCTTCCCCTCATATTTCGAGGAGAGAAACAGATCCATGGCCTTTGCCAGGTGGCAGTCTTTGTCTTCCATTTCCCTCTTCATCCTGCCTTTTTCGAATCCGAAGTTTTCTGCGAAAGAAGCTTCAAAGATGGTCTCAGACAGTGTCTCGAGGAGCGCTGGAGTATCCGTTTTGAAGGTCCTTGACTGATCAAATATATACTGAGTGAATGTAGGGTTAGTGTACGCAACCAAATGCGCACCAAGTGCTGAAAATGCCCCATGTATCTCATTACAAGGATGCCTATGGGTGCCACCAGTCACAACCATATGCTCTGTGAGATGAGCTACCCCTGGATTTCCTTTGGGGTCATGGCGATATCCTGCATTGACGTTTAGTATAGTTTCGAATATAGGCTTCTCGCCTTCCACGGCGATGAGTGTTAGTCCGTTGCCGAGCACCCTCTTCTCGACCTTCGGCTTCCTGGCGAAATCCAGCACACGCTTTATCTCAGCGTTCACCTTAGACTCCCTTTCCCTGAGCATGATATATTGTTGTTTTCCTTATATTTAAATGTTATGTTTTGGGCTTAGGTCCTGCCGGCGTTGTACAGGCAGCAGCTTGCCTCCGCAACCGATTTAAATTCCGGTTCCTTTAGGATTCTATGCAGCCTGATTCCTCAATGTGCGTCATATGCAAGGGCTCGCGTTTGCTTTGCGGTTTGCAGCAGTGCCCCTTGATGAAAAGGTATTATATCCAGCAGAGCGTGCAGAGGAAGATTGACCAAATCGCAGCCAAATCTTCGTTGTTCGGTCCTTCACCTCCGAACATATTTGTGGGCCACATAGGATATCCGGATGTCAGGTACGGCCCTATGATATCCTTGGAGGATCTCAGCATCCATGATAACCCTTCCCAATGGTTTGGCCTTCCTGTGGATGACATAATCTCATTCCGAGCCAACCTTTTCAGGACAATCAAGATAGGGAATGCGAAGAAAATCGATAGGAATGTTGAACAGGTTCAGGAGGCGATCCTTTCCATCAATCCTGTAGATATAGAGGCGAAGATAACAGGAAAGCCGAAGATGTCGGTCTCATTCTCCGAATACGTCCAGCCCATGGGTCCATCAGGGAAGTTGGACAAGTTCAGAGTGGTAGACAATCCAAAGATCCCGGCCGCAGTGGATGAAGTCATGGGAGAGAAGATGAAAGCGGTCGATTCAGCTGAGTTCCTATTCAACAAGGGGCTGGATGTCTATTACCTCACAAAAATCCTGTCGGCAGGCACTCTTGGCATCCAAAAGAAACTTGTCCCCACAAGATGGAGCATAACTGCCACAGATGATATGATAGGCAAGCATCTGATTGAGAAGATCAAGACCCATGAAACTGTAGGGGGCTACTTTGTGGGATCATCGGAATACATGTCGAACCATTTCGAGGTCCTCATAATGCCTGGCAATTGGGAGTTCGAGAATTTCGAGGCATGGGCTCCAGGCACAGTATGGAGCCAAGGCGGATCGCAGCCATCGATCATTCCAGAATACGAGGGATACGATGGTAGGACAAAATATGCTTTGCAGGGTGGTGGATATTATGCCTCAAGATACGCTGCAGTCGAATCATTGGATAAGATACACAAGCAAGCCCGAGTGGTAGTCTTCAGAGAAATTTACGAGGGATATCAGTTGCCTCTTGGTGTTTGGTTAGTCAGGGAAACAGCCATTAGAGCGTATGACAAGCTGAATAGGTTCTCAACCCTATCAGATGCCCTTCAGGATATCCAAACGAGGCTGAGGATACCTTTATCCACTTATTTCAAAATGAGCAAAGTTCTGAGCCAGTCAAGGCTGACCGACTTCTAGGATCAGAGATTCAGCTTTTCCTTCCAATAGCTGCAGACCTTCTCAGTCTTCTCAACAGCAATCCCGGTGTATTTCTCGGGATTTGCTATGATTTCTCTCTGTGAATTTGTGAACTTTTCAAGATACGGCTTCAACGATTCGTCCGACATCGCAATTTTATTCAGTGGTTCCCCTGTCTGCTGCGCTGTGAGCGTAAGTTTCCTCACATGCTCGTGCGCATTGGGATGGCCGTGCGAGGCAAGGAGTATGTATAGCGGTTCAGCAATCACCATGCCCCTGGACCTATCGAAGTTGCCCTGCATATTACTCTTGTCCACAGTCATCTTCTTCATTACCCTGTTCAGCCTGTCAGCCGACAAGACTGCAGCAAGCATAATCTCGGGGATGAATCTTGATGATGCGGAATTTGTGAGGTCTCTCTGGTGCTCTGATATCTGATCCATGTATATGGTCATCATCCTGGGCATGAATTCCTTCCAGAAGCTCTTCACATTCTCGAAGTTGATAGGATTCCTCTTCTGGGGCATTGTGGATGATCCCACCTGGTCGGCGGAGAAAGGCTCCCCCACTTCCCCTATCTCTGACCTCTGTAGATGGCGCATGTCATCTGCGATGTTTGCAAGCACCCCAAATGCGCTCATGGTAGCATGCGCGAGATCAAGCACGTATTCGGGCTCCACAATCTGGGTTGAATGCGTGCCCGGCTCCAGCCCGAGCTCTCCCAAGACTTCCTTCTCGAACTCTAAAGGGTTCTCGAACAACAAAGAGCTTGCATTATAAGCCCCCACAGCTCCCGAAATCTTGCCCTTTAGGTTGTTCTTGGCTGATTCTATCGCCATTATCCTGTTGCCAAGGCGAGAGACATATGAGCTTATAGCGAATCCGAACGTTATCGGCTCGGCATGCTGGCCGTGCGTCCTTCCTATCTGGACAGTGTCCTTTTCTCTCAATGCCAGGTCTATCAAAGTCGCCTCCAGCTTCTTCAATGAGGGCATCACCAAATGCTCGGATACATCCTTGAACCTGAGCGCATTGGCTGTGTCAATCACGTCAAACGAAGTCATTGAGAAGTGCACGAATGGCTTTGTCTCATCACTGACATTCTTCCTTATGCAGTTCACGAGCGCCCTTATGTCGTGTTTTATCCTATCCTCTTCATCATATACTTCTTGCGCTGTGACCTTGCTGCACGCTTCCTCAACTTCCTTCGCGGCGCTTTCAGGGCAGAGTCCTCTCTTAGCGAGCACCTTGACCAGCGCACATTCGACATTAAGCTGGTATCCTATCCTTGCGTTCTCAGACAGGTATGGCTCTGCCTTCTCCAAAAGTTTCGAATCGCCACCGTAATATCTGCTGTCCAATGGGCTTACGCACCTGAAGCGGTCTGCGATCTGCTTAGCAGCGCCGCCAACAGCCTTATTCCCCTCATTCTTCTGTGTCGATGCCATTTTTTCACTCTGCTTTCATCATTTCAAGAATCCTCTTTACGAAGAGGACAGCATTTCCAGGACTCACTACAACACCAAGAGGTAATTTGCTTGGAGTTTCTAAACTAGAGAAGATGTTGATATAGTAATCGGCTTTGTCACGGAATACCGGGCATGTGATGACTGGATATTTTGTATTCCCTGCCACAACTGAACCCAGCCCATTACTTCCCCCAGCAAAGGTCAGGTAAATGAGTGGCTGGATACTCGTCGAATCCATCTTTTTTAAATAATCCAGAAGTTCCTGGGTTTGTTTATGGGCGGAGTAATAAGCAATATCAGCGAATGGCACGCCCTCAGAAATAAGAGCCTCCCTCAGCTTCTCCCAATGCGCCTTATCACTTTCACTTTTTGCACTTGCACCGATCGGAACAACACAACCATAATACTTCAAATATCCTGCTTTTATTAAGTTGTTCAATATCCTATGTTTTGTGGGCAGCTCGCACTTTACAAAATCAAATTCCTGGCCCGTAATTCTTTCATATGCATCGATATATCTCCAGGAGGTTTCAATAATTTGTTCATCAGTAAGGGGAGGCAATGATTTTCCTTCTTCATAACCCCCTTCCTTCAAAACATCTCTCACAAACTGTTTCGATCCTTCCTTAATTTTTAACTCAGGATGCTCTTCATCTTTAGTGAGTTCGATTACAGTTTTGTATTTTTTAGATCCCATTGCCTCTATGATCTGAGGTATTTTCAGATTATATTCCTCCTCAGAGCAAAATCTCGAAGAATCGGGTGTGTTTGATTCATCAATCAAAAATAGATTGCCATTAGAGTCCCGCCCGAATTCATACTTTGTATCAATAAAAATAAGTCCTGCTTTCTTTGCAAGTGCCACACCATTTTGATAAAGAGCTATCGAAACATCCCTTAGTTTATTTGCAAGTTCCGAACCTAATTTTTCTACTACTTGTTGCGGATTAAGGTCTGCATCATGTCCTTTTTCTGCCTTTGTTGTGGGGGTAAACCATGGTTCGTCAAGCTTCTGATATCTTATTAATCCCTCAGGTAATGGAATCCCGCATTTTAGTCTGTATCCTTTTTCTTCATAATCATCAGCTAAGCTCCCCCAGACATATCCTCTGACAACACATTCGATTCCCACATTTTCGTATCTTTTCTGAATAATAATGCTAGGATCAGGACTAGGTAGAGAAGCAGTTGGGATTACATCTTCTGAATTTTTCATCGCCCATGTGTTGAATAAATTTAGAACACTTCCTTTGAATGGAATTTCTCTGTCAAGAATACGATCGAAACAGCTCACTCTATCAGAAGCAACCATTATGATTTTGTCTTCATGAGGACCAATTGGAAAGTGATTATCTCGAACCTTTCCTTTCTTGTGCTTTCCCAATGCAGGAATAAAACCAGAACCTAAAGTGTTCTTTAGGTTTTCCCTGATTATTGCCTTGTAACTCTGTTCCTTAGATCCCATAGTTCCCCCCCATTATTTTGTAACCAAATCCGCCCTTGATACCATCAATCTGCCTTCAGGTTGTTCTTCAACTCTTACACTATACTCATTTCCTCTTTCGACAGTTATCTTGCCTCTTATCTCCCTGTTCGGTTTGAATATGTTTCTCAGGATGAAATTCGCGAAATTGGTATGTATCACTTCACAGTCTATCATTGCCCTGTTATTTGCCTTCTCAGCTTCTTCCAAGAGCTGGTCTGCATGAGGATAGGCTTGTATGGAAAATCTATGTTTTCTATCGCTTTCCTTGATAGGTATTATCTCAACAAAAGGGATCTTCTTGTTAAACTCACTGTCATACTCAGAATAACCCGTTTTCCCCACATAGATCTGTCCCTTTAGTGGTGTCTTCTTTATCCAAATATTTGCCATATTTACCAAAAGTAGAACGCTTTCCTCGTTTATATTCTTTTCGCGGTTTCTCAGAACGTTTTAATATAAAATAAATGCAAGATATTCATCCCTTAGCGACACCAATCGGCACATGCCTTGAGACTATTCTCGATATTCCCGCTTGTTCTACTGAGCGAACGACTTCATCGACATCCTTGTATGCGTCAGGCGCTTCCTCACTCAGGATATCCTTGCTTGCGGAAATGACAGATATCCCTTTGCTTTCCAGGTCGCGGACTACATCAGCATCCTTGTGCGTGTGTATTGCCTGAGTCCTTGACATCGTCCTCCCTGCCCCATGGCATGTGGTGCCCCAGCATTCCTTTCCACCCTCTGTCCCTACTAATAAATATGATGCAGTCCCCATGCTGCCCGGGATTATAACGGGCTGCCCAACGGAACGGTAAGCCTGTGGGATCTCAGGTCTTCCTGCCCAGAAAGCCCTCGTGGCTCCCTTCCTATGCACCCACAGCTTCTTTCTCTTGCCATCGACTTCGTGCTCCTCAAGCTTCGCTATGTTATGGCAGACATCATAAACAGTATGCATCTCATCCTGGACCTTCTTTCCGAATATACTGCCAAACGTCTCTTTTACCCAATGCGCTATTATGTGCCTGTTAAGGAATGCGTAATTGACAGCGCAGTACATTGCTGAGATGTATCTCTTTGCTTCTGGCGAATCTATTGGCGCGCAGCACAATTCCTTGTCAGGCAATTGGATATTGTATTTGCGTGACGCTTCAAGCATGACTTTGATATAATCATCACAGACCTGATGTCCGAACCCTCTGCTGCCACAATGGACCATGACAACTATTTGGTCGGGGAATATGCCGAATGCCTTGGCTGTTTTTTCATCTATTATCTTCTCGACTCTCTGGACCTCGAGGAAATGATTACCTGCCCCCAATGTTCCGAACTGAGGCAATCCTCTTTTCCTTGCCATTTCACTTATATTGCTAGGATCAGCCCCTTGTATTGCTCCGTTCTCTTCGCAATGTTCAGCATCCTCCTGATTTCCATATCCTTTGGCGATTGCCCATTGCACCCCCTCTACTATTGCCTTGTCTAATTCCTGTGGGGTCACCCTTATTTTGCCTTTGCTGCCCACTCCAGACGGGACATTATCAAAAAGTGCTCTCATCAATTCCCTTATCTTGGGCTTAGCATCGCCAACAGTAAGTGGCGTTGTAAGGAGCCTGACTCCACAATTGATATCATAACCCACCCCACCTGGCGAGATAATTCCAGTTTCATCAAATGCGGCCACGCCACCGATTGGAAAACCATAACCCTCATGCCCATCGGGCATTACAAAACTCGCATTCACTATCCCCGGAAGCTGGGCAACATTGCTTGCCTGCCAGATGGTGCGGTCCCTCTTCATCTGCTCCTGCAGCTTCTCTGTGGCATAGAGCCGGACAGGGACCCTCATCTGGCCCGTCTTCTCTATCTGCCAGACTGCGTCCTTGATCTTGTTGAATTCAACCATAGAATTCACTTCGCAGCAAAGATTTAAAACAGGATAGTAGCAAATACGCGCGATAACATGGTAGATACACTTGCGATGCTGGAAATAATTTCCATAATTATTTCAGTATTAATAATCACATGGATAATAATGAAGAGAAACGTGCTGTGCAAGAGCGCGAAGACCCCAAAAATAATGTTATCTATAGGTTTGGCCCTGCTATTTGCACTGCTGGACCTGCTTATCCACGAATTAGAGGAGATGTACACTATACCTTACGTTAATGAGGGGACCTCATTCCTTCACTTATTCATAATATTATTGAGCTTTAATGCTCTAATGCTTTCGAATAAGTCAAAATGATATTATGGCCATTACTATAGGGTGGATATTGGGGCCGATCGATTTGATTCTGGCAGGCGCAGCTTTGTATCTACTTTGCAAGAATAGGATGAAGGTCAATCCGAAATACAGATTGATACTTGACTTCGCATCAGTATCCATCATCTGCTCAGTTTTGTGGGGGATCCTGGGAGGAACGGCTAAGCACATGGGATGGATCGATGAAGAGACAGCCACTTTGCTCTCCCAAGTCCTAGCTACACTTTACCTGATTTTCACATTCCTCGCGGTGTGGTATGCTGTCAACAGGCTGGATGGAGTATCCAAAAAGAAGAGGAGATAATCTAGCAGAACAAGGGCCAGTTGGGATTTGTCCACCGCATTCCAGTCAGATACTATATGATTCACTCTAATATCTGCTTTTATGTGACTACGCTCCTATTTTTTACGATATCACACTCGAATGCAGCTTTGGATTGTGGAACCCCAACCAGCTTCGATCCTATGTTGGAAAAATGCCAAGGGCTGTTTATAAACATTTCCAAGTCTTCCATGACTAGGGTAGATACAGATATCTCTAAAATTTGAAAATCTTGCCGCGCGACTATTATGTTTTTATGCAGGTATGCAGGCCCTAGTGATAGTGCATATGTAACCCGGGCTGCAATCACTATCCCTACCGCATCCCACTATATAACAGGAATGTATGTTGATGTCGCATGCCTGGTTCTGTACGCAGTCTGAATTACTGTTGCAGTATCCTGGCTGGACCCTGCATGTATGTGCTGCGATCTCACAATATTCATGAATGTCACAATTGGAGTCCTCCTTACACTTTCCTGGCAAGAGACCACATCTCCTTGATGTGGTGTCGCAATACTGCCATGTAGTTGTTCCTGTCCCTCCCTCACAATCCTTATCCACTATACAATAATCCCTTCCGACCTTGCACTTGTGAGTGCTGGTATCGCATGTCTGCCAGTCCTCACATTCCTTGGATGTCTCACAATAATCGACTCTCAGGTTGCACCTGTGTATTTCCCTGTCGCAGTACTGCCATGACTTACAATCTCCATCTCCGCCGCAGAAACCTTCCTTTGCCTTGCATTTATGGAGGGTGATGTCGCAGGTCTCCCATGCTCCGCATTCTGTGTTAAATTCACAGAATCCTCCTCTTGCATAGCAGAAATGGGACGATGTGTTGCACAGTTGCCATGCCTGGCACTCGAAATCAGTATTGCATCTCTCAGTGCTGGCCTGGCATGAGTGAGACTGGAGATTACAGGATTCCCATTCGTTCACACAGAAAGAGTTGTCGGTGCAGTAACTGAACTTGAGCTTGCATGATTTCGTAGAATTGTCGCATTCCTGCCAATTCTCGCAGTCGACATCATTGAAGCAATTGCCTTTCTTCATTTGACAGGTATGCTTTGTCTTGTCGCATGTCTGGTAGCTTGCGTTGCATTCGTCATCAGATGCGCAGAACCCGGAGGCAGTAATGCATTTCTTAGCTGAAAGGTTGCATGTCTGCCACGCGAAACAGTCAGAAGTCTTCTCGCACTTCCTGACGCTCGTGCATCCGAATAGTACTATTGATAATAGCAATAACGAGCCGATAAACAAAACACTTGATTTATCCATAAAAATAGAGCGCAGGTAAGGAATAAAAACCTATAACCTTCGTAGCCTATTCCCTGACCATGGCCTTCAGGAATTCCCAGTCCGTCTTGATATCCTTTTTAATCGTATCGATCTCTTCAGGCTTTATGTGCCTGTATCTCTTCTGGAGCTTGAAATATTCTTCCAATCCCTCGAACGTGGGTTCCTGGTTCATGGTGAGCTTGCCATGATCGAACTCATACAGTTTCCACATCCCGTTCTGTATGGCAAGGCGGGCCATCTTGATGGTCAAATTAGTGTCGAATTTCCATCCGAATGTGCAGGAAGCGTAGATTATGATGACAGAAGCACCTCTTGTCTCCTTTGCCTTCAAGAGCTTCCTCTTCAGGTCTGGTAGGTTGCCAACCGAGGCCGTTGCCACATATGCTACATTATGCGCAGCAGCGATCAGCCCTATGTGCTTCCTCGCTTCTTGCTTGCCGTGGAACTTGCTCCCGACAGGAGAAGTAGTTGTATTCGCGAACTTGGGTGTTGCGCTGGATCTCTGTACTCCTGTATTGGAATAGCATTCTGTATCATATATTATGAAAATGACATCCTCATTCCTCTCCAAAGCCCCTGATAGCGCACCGAATCCTATATCATATGAGGCACCATCCCCCCCAATATATGCGACTCTCGTGTGTGTGTTCCCGTTCGCCTTCAGGCACCTCACCACACCGCTCGCCACTGCAGGCCCGTTCTCGAACAAGGAATGGATATAAGGTATGTTCCATGCGGATTCTGGATATTTGCTCGATACTATCTCCATACACCCAGTAGCATTCACCACAATAGTGTCCGGGCCCAGGGTGTTAGCTATTTGCCTCATGAGTATAGCTGGACCACACCCAGCGCATGCGCTGTGTCCTGTCTCAAACAGGTTCTTGCTGCCTTCGCCATCGGTCGCGAGAACTTTTTTCTTTATTTTCTTGACTTGATCCTTTGCCATAAATATCATCTAATATATCCACTTCTCGACCTTTCCGTTTTTCATGGAGTCGAACAGTTTAGCATAGATATCGACATTGTTGTCCCTTCCGCCCAAGCCCCCGATTACAGAATACAATTTCTTCACTTTGGTCCCATTCATGCTTATGGCATTCGAGACTTCAGAATACAATGGTGGCTCTGCCCCCGGGCTTATCGCCCTGTCAAATACAAGAACTTCCTTCCCTTGCAATGCTTCAGAGATTTGTTTGTATGGGAATGGCCTGAACACCCTCAATATGAGGATCCCTACTTTCTCTCCTTTCTCCCTCAAATGGATGACAGCCTCTTTCCCGTTCGATGCCTGTGCGCCCATAGCCACAATAACCCTTTCAGCGTCCTTGACCTGGTAATCTTCCATCAAGCCGTATCCTCTCCCAGTGATTTTCTTCCATTCCTCATCTACTTTAGTAATCTCATTAATGCTTTTTTCCATGTCATCTGCCAAGTCCTGCCTGAATCCTTGGTAATCATCAGGCATCGCATATACTCCTAATGAAATGGGATTTTGAGTATCAAGCTTGTATTTCACATCGATTTTCGGAAGGTATTTCTTTATCAAGTCAGCATCAGGAATGTCCACTTCCTCCACAGCATGCGTCAGGAAGAATCCGTCTCCACACACCATTACTGGCAAGGAGGTCTTTTCTGCGATCTTATATGCCTGCACAATCGAGTCGACGGCATCCTGCGAATTCTTCACATATATCTGTATCCATCCAGCGTCCCTCTGCGCCATTGCATCGGAATGGTCTCCCCATATGTTGAGGGGAGCGCCTACAGCCCTTGTAGCCACGAAAGTGACTATAGGAAGTCTCATCCCCGATGCATTGAACAATACTTCATGCATGAGCAATAATCCTTGCGACGATGTGGTGGTGAATGTCCTTCCTCCAGCAGCGCTCGCACCTACTAGAGCAGACATCGCGGAATGCTCGCTTTCGACAGTGATGTATTCCCTTAGCTCGCCATTCGAATAGAAATCAGCCAATTTCTCTGCCACGTGCGTGCTGGGTGTGATTGGATAGCATGCTACGACATCAGGATTGCAATTCCTGACAGTCTCAGCGATTGCCACCGAGCATTCAGTTATCTTCTTTACCATATTATTTCCTCATTTTATTATTCTATCTTTCATGCTTATTGCCTTGACCGGGCAAATCTCAGAGCATATCCCACATCCCTTGCAATGATCCTGGTCAGCTTCCGCTTTCCCGTTTGAGTCGAACTTTATGCATGCGTCAGGGCAATGCTCTATGCATTGGCTGCAGCTTATGCACTTGTTCTTATCGATGTCAGGAACCTTCGGGCTGCTGTTGTTCCTGTTCTTCTTTGTTGTCCCGGGTTCCGAATAAGGCACTTTCATATTATCATCTATTTTTCTTTACTATATTGTAGCATTCCTCTGCAGCCTTTATGTTTGGGTTGTCCTCCCCAAACCTCTCAGCTATCGCTTCCTTCAGGGATTTTATGGAGACGACCCCCGTGATTCCTGCCAATGCTCCCAACATAACCATATTCACAAAAGGCTTTCCAATAACTTTCATGGCAATCGCTTCGGCATCAATGCACACCACTTTCCCTATTGGGCATGACACCGTATGGCTGGAATTGAGTATCACATTACCTTCAGGCTTCAGCCCTTTTGTGAAATCAATCACTCCAATGAGTGTAGGATCCAGGACCACAACCATATCTGGGTGATAAATCTGCTGATAGACAATTATAGGTTTCTCATCTATCCTACAGAAGCTGACAACCGGAGCCATGCTTCGCTCTGGACCGAATGCGGGCAATGCCTGCGCATACTTGCCATCTTTGCTTATTGCGATAGCCAGCACTTCAGCTGAAGTGACGACCCCTTGCCCCCCCCTGCCATGGAAACGGATGGATATCATATGGCAATAGATTGTCAAAAACTAATAAAAAGAGATGCGTTCGACAAAAGCCGAGGTAAAAAAGAAACAGAAAAACAAAAGAAAAGGGCACGGATCAGCAGAGCTTGAACATACCCTTTACTATCATAACTATGCCTACTAGCATCATTGCCAGCGTCCAGATGGACCCCCCGTGAGGTATTATGCCCAATTCAGCCAAATACAGGATGAAGCCTAGTACGAGCAGCCCGGCCCCTATTTTCATCTTTTTCTTCCACATCCACTCCTCATTGCAACATTCCCCCATCTTCTCCATTTTTTTTGCCATATTATCCCTCCATTAACATAACCACGATAGGGTTTACTTCTCCTTCAATCCATGGCCGCTCGCGATGATTACAGTGGTCCCGTCCAGATGCATCTTCTTTGCAGCTGCGAATCCCGCTGCGCCCGCAGGCTCCACATAGATGCCTTCCTTGCCCATTTCCATCTGGGCATCCTTAATCTCCTTATCTGTGACAACCTCGAATGACCCACCTGATTTCCTGACAGCCTTCAATGACTTCACTCCATCGATGGGATTCCCGACCTCGATGGCATTTGCAACTGTTTTTGGCTTGTCTACAGTTTCTATCTGATCAGAGACTTTCATCCATGCGTCATACAACGGGCTACAACCCCTTGCTTGTACACCGATCATCTTAGGTATTCTATTGATCAGGCCTATCTCCTTGAATTCCATAATCCCTTTGTAGATTCCATAGATGTTAGTGCCATTTCCAACAGGCACAATCACATAATCAGGCACCTGGTAGTTCATTTGATCTATTATCTCGAATCCTGTGCTCTTCTCCCCCTCTCCTCTGAAGGGATAATCTCCAGTGAGATACACTCCCTTCTTTGACCTCAAATCCTTAGTGTATCTGACGCAATCATCATAGGTGCCCTTCATTCTCTTCACGTTCGCCCCATAAGCAACTATCTGCCTTATCTTTGATTCAGGGATATGCGACGGGACAACGATATTCGCCCTTATGCCACATCTAGCTGAATAAGCGGCGACGCTTGCGCCCATATTTCCTGTAGTGGCACACCATACTTCCTTGACCCCTAATTCCTTTGCCTTTGTTATCTCTACAGCGCTTCCCCTGTCCTTGAAAGATCCTGTGGGGTTCATGCCTTCGCACTTGAAGTAAATATTCCTGCTCCTCCTTGACTGGATCAAGGGAGTCCCGCCTTCTCCGAAAACTATTGCGTCCTCTGTGTTCTTTATAGGGTAGAATCTCCAGTATTTCCAGTGCCTTATGGTCTGCCTCTTGAATTCGTCCTTGATCAAGGTCCTCTCAATCTCAGCATAGTCATATTCGATATCCAAGGGCCCGCCGCAGTCTGTACATTCAAAGAGTATACTATCAATCGAATAGATTTTCCTGCAGTTGAAACATCTTACAAAGCGAGCATACATCAAATCAGCTTCAATTCCCTTATTCTTCTAATCCAGGCAGTTCCGTCACTGCTTTTGCAGGATGCATTTTAAATAGTTCCTTCCTGTTTGCCTCGAGCAATTCATTCTTCCTCTGGAGAAAATCCGCCGCAGTGCCGAAGAACACATCTTTCTTCTCAGCCGCTTCGAATACAGGCAGGACTTTTTCCCTCCATTTCAAATCCCTGAGGAAATGGTGGTCTATCATGATCTTTTTCACATCGGTCTTCCTTATTATCTCCTGCAGGTTTAGCACAGAATTCTGCATCGCTTTTGTGCCGTATCTGTACATTATGTAGCTTAGCGGACCATCAACGAACAATGTGCTAGGGTTTCCTTTCATTATGAAATCAACATGCTCCTTCAGGCACGGCCCTTCCACATCTGAAGTATGGATGAAGCATTCGCTCCCTTCCTCTATCATGACTTCGGTCACCCATCCGAGCCTCGTCGCAGGACCGTGTGGCACAGCATCTGAGAAAGTCAGCTTTGTCTTCCCGAATTCATATGACTTGCCATCACAGTATTCCACTTCAGCTATATCTTGTATCTTTGGCAGGAATTCAGCGGCCCGACCCTTCTGAGAGAGGTTTATATTCTCTGTCGGGTGCTTGACAAATGCCTTCTTTCCCTCCCATATCCCTGGCTCATTCGGATTTACATGATCCCAATGATAATGAGTTAAAATTAGAATATCAGCTTCTTTGACATAGCTTTTAATCTTCTGCCAATCCTCTAGTAATCTCTTAACCTCAACGGGGTGAGGGGGTAATGAATATCGGATAGGAGCTATCGAGATTCCCGGATCAATGACTATCTTTATATTTTTAGTTTCTATATAAGTAGAAACACTTCTAGTGCTGAAACTATCAAATGCTAGCGGGATTATTTTCATGGCTTCACATTTAGAGTGTAATAGAAAGGATCACTTCCATTGGGATAAAATTTTCTGATAGATCTTTTGACCTTTCCTGCATTCATTAATCTGTATAAGTAATCTTGAAGGGCAGTTCTTTTTATATCTACCTTAGACAAAAGAAAATCGATAGAAATTGGATCCCCCGCTATATCTAATTCTTTGAGTATAATTAATTTTCTTTCAGTTCTACTCAGTTTTGCTCTTTTTTTATCTTTTAGGAATTTTAATGCCTTTGAAAGTTTAGTATCTGAATCAAACCCAATTTCATTTACAATCTTTGAAAACTCATAAGGTCTTGTATAAAGTTCCCATACAGTACAATCACATTTTTTTCCGGAATATCTGCGAGATATTCTTGTACAAGAGATAGGAATCCCCAAACTTTTGAACATAGTACAATAACCAATTAGTAGATTTGGCTTGTATCCTTTCTTTATAGCTTGCTTAATACAAATCTGCCCATCTTTAGTCACAGTTGCTTCATTTGCAATTATTCTACGAAGAAAGGCACATTTAATTTGAGGTGGAGCATTTTCAATAAAATCAGGTATTTTTGGATTAGAGATAACTTTGGGACCTCTTGGTATTTTTATTTTATCCAAAAATAAAGATAGAATCCCCGAGTGATTTATATCATAAACTCTAGTTTTCTTATTTCTTTTAATAGAGTAGTGGACCTTCCCAAAAAGTTTTCTAGTTGCATTCTTATTTATTTTGATTTGTTTGATATCCAAATTGCTATAATTTATAGTTCCATTAGTTTGAAAACATCCGTCTGTAAATAAATCTCCAAGAAATTTTCCACCCTCTATCGATAGAAAATTTACTGGAAATTTTATTTTATTCTCTTTGTATTTTAAGAGTCCTTTTTCATCAATGTCCTCTTTATAGAATTTACACTTTATTGCCATAAGTCTATATAGCCATATGGCTTTATAAACCCTCTTACTCATATATCTGTATGGCAATAATTCGCGGTGTAATTTCAGAGGATCTAGAAACCAAATTCAGAAAAAAAGCTATGGAAAAATTTGGTTATTCTAAAGGAGCAATATCAAATGCTTTGGAAGAAGCTGTCAAAGAATGGATCAAAACTTCAAAGTAAGAACAAACTTACTTGAGCACATAATACCCCACTTCTTTATAAATTTTCATTGACATCCAAAAGTATGGATGTAAAGCAAGTGAAGAAAGAATACGAATCAAGGCAGAAGGAAATCCAGAAGAGACTGAAAGAATTCTCAATCCTAGGGAAGAGGAAAAACCCAGATGAGCTGTTTCTCGAATTGTGCTACTGCCTCTGTACCCCACTGAGCAAGGCAGAGAGAGTCTACAAGGTCATAAACAAGGACAACAAGCGGAAGCTGATGGAGCACAATCCTTCAACCCTAGCTGGTTTCTTGAAAGGCAATTGCAGGTTCCATAACAACAAAGCCCGCTATATCTGTCAATCTAGGAACCACTTGCCCCTGCTGCTCAGCCTGCCAAAAGACCCAATAGAAGCTAGGGATTTGCTCGTGAAGAATGTCAAAGGTTTGGGCTACAAGGAATCCTCACACTTCCTTAGGAACATAGGATACAGGGAAATAGCCATACTTGATGGGCATATAATCAATTCCTTGCATTCCCTGAAAGTCTTGAAATCCAAGGAAAGGCCACACTCAAGGAAAACATACCTTGAGATGGAAGAAAAAATGAGAGGATTCGCAGACAAAATTGGCATCGACATGGATGAATTAGACTTGCTCTTTTGGTCTATGAAGACAGGAATAATTCTGAAATAGGTGCGCTCTCTATTTCAATCCGAACATGTCAGCTGCATTCCTTGACAACGGATACAAATTATCCTTCATTCCGTTGATGTAAACGAGCTTCTTCTTCCTCAGGCAGGCACAGATCATCTGCAGCTCTTCCTGTATCGCTTCTGTGAACCTCCGCACACCCTTTTCCTGAGCCACATTGGCCGCTATCAAGAAAGGCCTTCCAATGCTCACTGCATCAGCTCCAAGCATCAGTGCCTTCGCGACATCCGAGCCATCGCAATAACCTCCCGCAACAATCAGCGTGAAGTTTAGGTTCTTTATCTTTGAAAGCACGGATGCTGAAGGTATTCCTGTCTCATTGACTATCATCCATGGGCTCATTCCTGTCCCGCCACCATATCCATCGACAGTCACAGCCTCGAGCTTCAGGTTTTCCTTCTTCTTTGCCTCTGAAAGGAACTCAAGCAGCTCGATTATCCCGCGCCCTGTCCCAACCTTTATCCAGATTGGTACCTTCAAGTCTGAGTATTTGATTATTGTCTGTTTCAGACTATCCAAATTTATTGATACGGGTGAAGAATGCCTTTCATACACATCATTTCCTTCCTCGATTATATTGTAACCATCTTTCCTGTATTTCTCAGCTATCTCCTTCCCCTTGAATTTGACTTCTCCACCAAGACCCATCTTAGCTCCCTGGCCTAATTTTATCTCAATCCCATGCGCTCCCATGCTTATCGCTTTCTCAGGCACCCCTGCATTCCTATCCTCAGTGTTCGCCTGTACAATGACTGCCCCTTTGCCCTGGTAATTGTCAAGGAACGGCTTGATAGAATTCTTCAATCCCTCATCGCCGTAAGTGGGATATACATTCTCTCCTATCACTACAGGGATGCCTGCTAGAGCCGCCCCTGCTGAGAGTTCCTTCCTGTTCTCATAACCTATCTTGGTAGAACCTACAGCTGCCACGCAAACTGGCACAGAGACATTGAATCCACCGATCTTAGCTGAAGTGTCCACATCTTTGAAGAACACACCTTCCCCGATTATTTCAGGCAGTATCTGCAGGTCATGCAGATTAGGGAGACGTTTCTCAGCTCCGAACTGCGATCCTCCAAAGACCACAGGGAATGGCGTCCTGCCCGTCCTCGCCTTCAATCCCACTTCACACAAACCGCATTTCACGCAGTTGCTGCATATTCCGTTAGGGGATGAATGCTCAACGAAAAGAAGGTGCCTTCCAGATGTTATATCCCAGTTGTAATGCCTTCTATCAACCATCTTTGGAGCTCTCGTATCAAGGCTATTTCCAGAATTTCTTCTGTGGAATAGATTGCATGTGCACCTGCCTAGCACTTCAATCTCTCTGTGATGGTACTCACAAGGGCAAATGATCCTAGAATCCTGTTCCTTGTTGCCCGTGATGACTCTACATGGACAGTACCTATGTCCGAACTTATTCTCATTGTCAAGCAGGCCGTCCAGTATCCTATCTACAGTCTCCCTTTCAGGATTCAGCTTGTAGCCTACTCCTTCCGCATAAATTTCAGAATGCTTGCGAAGCTCCTCTTTGTTCATAAATATCACACGACACTCAATCCTTTATTTCAAGCGCTTTCCTCAGCTTTTCCTCATCAAATCCTATCAATATCTCCTTACCATCTATTATGATAACGGGGATTGTGGTCTGCCCAGTCAGTTCTATTATCTTCCTCGCTTCCTGCTCGTTCTCTTGGACATTTATATCCTCATATTCTATCCCATGCTTCTTCAGGAAGTTCTTTGCCATGATGCAGAATGTACAGAATGGCGACGAATAGATTTTGACATTTTTCTGCATAAATCTCCCAATCTCTCATCATTCAAATTCCTTTTAATCCTATCTTTCAAACCTAATTCATGATAAGACTGATAATTTTTGATTTATGGGATACTCTAGCCTACAAATGCACTAAGGTTGGGGGCACCAGGCACCTAATCAGAATCATGAAACCAGGGATTGCAAGGAAAAAGTTCGTGAAGATATTCGAGAATTCATTGCAGACCAAAAGATGGAGATCTAAATACGCAGCATACCAGGACCTGTGCGAGAAAGTAGGATTTCCTGCGACAAGAGAGAATGTCCAGATGCTCATAAAGCTGAGGAATTACTCAGAATCCAAGACAGGGCTGTTCAAGCATACGCTTCCGATGCTGAAGAAGCTGAGAAATAGCGGATACAGGATTGGATTGATATCAAATACTAGCCTCTTTGCAACAAGCAAATTAAAGAAGAAGACCAGACTGTTTGATTTCATAGATTATCCACTGTGCTCCTATGATGCGGGAATGATAAAGCCCGACCCGAGGATATTCAGGAAGATGCTGGGGATTGCGAAAGTCAGGCCAAGCGAGGTAATAATGATAGGAGACAAAATGGATGATGATGTACGGGCTGCAAGAAAAATAGGGATGAATGCGATTCATTTTCAAGGATACAAGAAATTGAAGAAGAGATTGGCTAGTTTTGGGATAGTTATTTGAGCAGCGTTTTTAGTTGCCATAGAAATAGTCCACTTTATAGACAAGGCCCCTATAATTTGTTGAATTTTTATCATCGTAGAATGCCTTTGAGTACTTTTTCACTGCGGTCGTCATATTCTCATTAATTCCCCAGTAGGGGTCTATCACAAAGTTTCCATTCTTGTTTGATAAGACAATAAACCTATGCGCATTATAGCCCTTGCCTCTCACGAACGCCTTCATGAGCTTGAAATCCATTCCACTGTTATTTGCAGCCAATAGTGAATTCATGAATGCGATCTTGAACGCAGATGTTGAAATTCTGCAGTTCCCCTGCATTTTCTTAGTCAAATCTGCATTGAATTTTGTTGTGCATGTATAAATATTATTTACTGACGTTGCATTCTTGCTGCATTTTATAAGATTGCCCAGGTCATAATTTTTGACCAGGTACAAATCATCTGCATCATACCCGAATCCACTATTTAACGTTTCTATTCTTCCAAAGGGATAAACTAACGTGATATTCAATTCCCTCTCGATTATTGTCTTGATTTCGTAGGATTTCACATCATTGATTCCCATGTATGCCAAAGCCCCAAACGATTTTACAGCAGGATTTAGAACATAAACGAGCCTCTCAACCTCCATCGGCTTCTGCAAAGGATCTGCAAAAACAGAATCCTCAGTTTGATTGTAAATGTATGCAAATACACCCGAGATAAGAACTAACATCATTGTTAGAGAATAAATAATGCCTCCGGCAGCCCCATTTGCCCTAATTTTCCAATGTTCTATCATGATATCATATACCTAAACCTGTATTCAAATGTTACGGTATGACTACTTTAGTGGCAATGCTTCGATTCCCATTTCGAACTTTATTCTCTGTATTTTCTCCAAGACCTCCAATTCTTCATCATTCAGCTGCGCTTTGTATTTTTCCAAGAGTAGGAGCGCATCCTTTTTTGGGACTGAGGTATAAAGGACATCTCCATCACCGAATTCCTTGCCGAACGTGCCGTCATCGACCGAAATGGCGACTTGCTTGCCTTGCGTTGCCTCTTGCAGAGATTGCTTGTCTGCCTGGATTGATTTTATCCTCCCCACAACAGTGCCATCATCTTTCATGAGATCATAGGCGGGCTTGATCCTACCCACCACTATCTCTATGCCGAATATCGCCGGCCTGCTTGCCCTGAAGCACATACCTGGAAGGACCTTAATCTTCGCAGGGAAAACTATTGAGGCGAACGCCTCCTGCTTCTCCCTGTCTTTTTCTTCCACTTTCCATTCATTGAACCTCTCGATCAGTGAATAGATTATGTTCGATTGTATGACTGGGATTGATTTCACTCTAGCTTCTTCCACAGTCTCATAATCAACTTTCACATTGAACGCAAGTATAGCTCCGGAATATCTATCCTTCAAGCGTATAGCACTTGCTTCATTCAACTCTTGCTTAGTGATGGAGCCGACATCAGCCCTCCTTACCTGGATGCCTTCGGTCTGCAAGAGACGTGAGATCGCCTCTATAGAACCAAGGGTATCCGCTTTCAATACCACCCCAATTTTCTCTGTGGTTATAAGTATGCTCTTGATCTCTGATTCAAGTTGCAGTTTGTATTCATCCTCTTCTTCACTTCTCTTTGCCACATAGACTTCAGATCCAGGCAATGCGTCTTCCAAGCCAGGTGCGAATATCTTCACTCCCGATGCAGCCCTGACTTCATCCACATACACAAGCTCCCCGCTCGGTCCTGGTATAATCAGCCCTCTGATTTTTGTTGAAAGCGCCCCCTTCCTTGTAGCGAGGACGATGACATCTCCCTTTCGTATGACCCCATCATACAAGATGACATCTATTGTGGTACCCAATCCCTTCTCATATTTAGTCTCAAGTATCGATCCCTTTCCTGCTCCATCCTCAGTCTGCAACTGCTGCTCGAGGAATCTCTGCGAGAGCCCCGCTAAAAGTATCAATAATTCAGGAATTCCCTCTCCAGTCCTTGCACATACAGGCACAATCGCGATCTCTTTTGTGAAATCCTTGACCCTATCAAACCTTTCAGAATTGAATCCGTACTCTGATATCTTTCCTATTATCTCATAGATTTTCTCATCCAATGCCTGCTGTACTTCTTCTCTCTGGTTCCCTACAGTGTCAATGAAGCATCCTTCCTTCGATTTCCATCCCATGACAAGGTCTATCTTGTTGGCAGCGATTATGAATGGGGTCTTGTACTCCCTCAAAATCTCAATGGATTCTAAGGTCTGAGGCTGGAATCCCTGTGCCACATCTACTACAAGCACAGCCAAATCAGCTATACTTCCCCCTCTTTTCCTCAAATTGGTAAAGGCCTCATGTCCTGGAGTGTCAACGAACAGAAGGCCCGGTATCTTCAATTCAGTCTTCACGAGCTTCATTGCCGGGCCGCATATCTTCTTCACTACATCGATAGGTACATGAGAAGCAGAAATGGACTGAGTGATAGCGCCGGGCTCAGACAGGGTCACAGCTGTCTTCCTGATTGCATCCAACAGGCTGGTCTTGCCATGGTCCACGTGGCCCATCACTACTATTATCGGCTGCCTTATTGACATACAGATCACGCTGTGAGTATCGCAAGCATTGCATTATGCAATATTCTCACATAAGGGATTTAAACCTCTCCCTCGAAGGGCAGTCATGGACATGCGGAAGATAGCTGAAGATGTGCATTACATCCCCGGTTCGGATTACTGTTCCAATATCTACATCTTGAAGGACAGCGAGACCATCATCATAATTGATACGGGAGATGGCAACCTGGAGATCGAGGAGAAAGCAGATTACTGTTTCCTAACCCACGGTCACCTAGACCACACTAATGGTGCCCGCAAGGACTGGCAAGTATTCCTGAGGGAAGAGGAAAACAAATTCAATAGCCAATTTCCATATCATATCCCTGAATTCGCCAAGCCACTTGACATGAGTCATATCAAGGTTGGCTCATTTGATTTAGAATTCATTCACACTCCAGGCCACACTCCTGGAGGAATCTGCATATGGGAGAAGAAGAGGAACATCCTTTTCACTGGCGACACCTTGTTCTCGGATGGATGGGTTGGTAGGACAGACATGCTTGGCGGTGACTACAAGAAATTGGAATCCAGCTTGAGGCTTTTGTTTGCTAGATTCACAAAAACAAAGAATCAGAAGATGATTTTCCCTTTCGATCTCGCTTCATTCGGTCTCACTGTTTCTCTGCTGTGTCCGGGACATAATGAACCAAGAAAATTCTAACATCTTGCTCAGTGGCTGCTCTTCCAGACATCCATAAGAGAGTCTATCGCCTGATTGATGTCCTCGAATACAACCAAGGCTCCTACATTCAAAAGCTTCTGGCCCCATGTTGGGTCGGTTATCCCTGCCGGCAGGATGCCGATCGGGACTGCTCCTGCTGCCACCGCAGCTTCCATATCAGCGACACCATCACCCAAATAACAGGCAGTCTTTGACAAGAGTTTGCGCATGGCAGCCTTGATAATTCTGATCTTGGGATTCTTCTCTTTTTTATCGAGATCTTCCATAGAGTACACGGTTTCAAAATAATGGGAGATGTCTCCCTTCTTCAGACTGTACATTATCTCCCCCCTCGGTGCTCCGCTGACTATACCTGTCCTATATCCACGCAACAGCTTGCCCACTTGTTTCCCGTCTGTCAGGACCCTCTCATTATTGATGAAACCAGTATACTCGCCATTAACCTTCTCACCGAGATAGAATCCCTGGAATGTAGAGGTGACTGCCTTCATGATGTTGTCTTTATTTGCGTCTGCCGGTAAACAAGACCTTTCACTCTCCAGTATCCTGTAGCTGCAATCATAGTCATCGTTTACCCCCAATTCCTTGTACTTGGCAATCTCCGCGTCGCTGGCCTCCTTGCCTGAAAGCTTTCCAACCGTTTGCTTTATGGCCTTGCGGTAGGAATTGCTCACATCCCTGATGACCCCGTCCATGTCTACAAGCACAGCCTCGACCTTGGGGATTTTCCCATAGAATCCTTTATTGTGCACTGTCTTCTCCAGCTGGTCTGCCTTCAATTTGTTCATGCAGATATGTAGCATTTGAGGTTTAAATTAATTGCGCAGTGAAGGGCATTGCACAAGAATTAGCTAGAAATAAGCTTTTGTTCCGAGTTTATGTGCAACAGGCCCTATTTATGTGCAGACTAGAGTTTATGTGCAAGGCCGTAGCGAAGGAAAGGAATAAAAATCTACGAATGAAATGGAGAGAGGAGAGAAAATGGCTAAGAAAGGCAAAAATAACAATAACAAAGGCTGGCATCTGGCTTATGAGCTGGAAGGCGTAGCGTTCGGCACAGCCGATGGGGTCATTTGCACATTAGGCCTCATTTTCGGTGTCGCGATTGCCACCAACAACATAAGCCTCATCATAATCTCCGCTGTCGCGGGCGGAGTTGCAAATTCATTCGCCAATTCTATCGGTGTTTTCATCTCCCAATCAGCAGAAAGAGGAGTCCAAATGCAGAGGAAGGAAATCGGACATGAGACACATGTGCATACCAAGCAGGAAACAGTGCTAAACGCTGCATTCTCATTCATCGCAAGCCTGGCAGTGCTATCAATACTTTTGTTGCCTTTCTTAATTTTCAATATAGGTACAGCGCTGATTCTGACATCTATTCTCGGTATTGTGATATTATTCACTCTCGGATTTATGATTGCAAAGCTCACACGCGAGAACAGGATGAAGACAGCAGTCATATTCGTTTTGTTGGGCATCGCAGGGGTCGTAGTTGGATACATAATAGGCTCATTGTTCAAGGTGAATGTATGACGTGTTTCATAACTGGTGGCACAGGCAGGTTGGGCAAGGCTCTGCTCGAGAAGCTCATAGGCCGTCAAGAAGTCCGGGTCTTGGATCCTGATAATGCATTGCTGCCAGAGAAGGTACTCCCCATCAAAGGTGACTTGAGCGATGTAAAGGCGTTGTCAAGAGGGATTGCGGGATGCGATGTAGTCTTCCATCTGGCTGCTTTGGTGGATTACAACGCCCAATGGAGCGAGCTTGAGAAAGTGAACGTCCAAGGCACCCGCAATGTTGTTGATATGTGCGCAAAGCACAGAGTCAGGAGGCTCATTTTCATAAGCAGCACATCTGTCTACGGCAAGGAATTGAAGGAGAGCCCTGCAAATGAGGAAACTCCTACCAATCCTACCGACCTTTATGGAAAATCAAAGCTTGAGGCAGAGAGGATAGTGGGAGAGCACTTCACTGATGTGCAAAGCACAATCCTCAGGCCCGGTGTTATGTATGGTCCCACATACCTGGATTATTACAGCAAAGTGCTAAGGGCAATCCAGCAGGGCAAGATGCAGATACTTGGGGATGGCAAGAATGTCATACCATTCATACATGCTGATGATGTAGTTGATGCGATGATAAAGGCTGCGGCATTCGATGCTGCAAAAGGCAAGACATATGTCCTGTCAGGCAACAACTCAGTCACGCAGGAGCAAATCTACGAGATAGCGGCTCAGGCCTTAGGGGTGGATTTCAAGAAGCAATACACAAACCTAGGCCTCGCAAAGGCTCTGCTGGCTGTGTCATCAATATTCAGCAAATCATCGATGACGCAAGAGGACATAAATGTGCTCTCATCTCACAGGATATTCGACACATTGAGGGCTGAGAACGAGCTGAAATGGAAACCAACACCAATAGATGTTGGCATAAGGCAGATGGTCGACATCTACAAGGCAAGGGTACTTGATGCAAAGAAGAAGAGATTCCTAGAATACCAGAGGGAGATGCTGAAGCAAGGGAAGTTCGTGGGCAAATCGTTCGAGACAACAGAAGCAATCGTGCCTGAGCAGCCAACTGCCCCCCAAACACCAATGCGTGTTCCATCCACCACACAATCAAATCTTCCATCAGTATTCACACAGTCATCGCAGCCTGCTCAACCGGCAGCGCAGAGGATGCCAGTACAGCCTCTCCAGAGAGCGCCAGCGCAGACAACCCAGCCGGCGCAGCCTGTGTCAAAACCAAGATATTTCCAGCCAATGCCAAGGGAGCCGGCTCCAGAGACAAGGCCTGTTCCACCAATACAACCTGTAATGAGAGCTGAAGTGGCGCAACCCAAGCCAGAGCCAAAGCAGGCATCAGGATCATTCTTTGGTATAACTCTGCCAATCGGGCAAAGCAAGCCTGAGAAGACCCAGACAACTACAACCTACAAGCCAGAGGTCGGGAGCGAGAAATACACAAATGCGCTCTCAAAGATGGCCCCAGTCGTGAAGTCGGGAGGGGAGCCGCCAAAGCCGCCCCCAAGCGCGCTGAAGTACATGCAACCACAGTCACAGCAAGTGCAACAGGCACAACCAACACAGAGGCAAATCACGCAACCAGCGCAAAGGCCACCCCAAGCTGCACAGCAGCCCCAGCCGATTCAGAGGGCTCCATCGCAGCCTGTGCAGCAGAGGCCCGCTCCGCAGGCACAGCACCCACAGGGAGGTACTGAGAAGACTACAGTGGGGGCAGGGAGGTCTTGGCTGGACAATGTTTTGAAAGATATTAAAAAGGAATCTGAACAAAAAAAGAATAATGGCAATCAGTGACAGCCATTAATGCCATCAATATGAATATGTCAAGTTCGCAAGGTGAGAATATGGGGGGAAGGCCTGACGGGAAGACAGAGGAATATCTTCTCAACAAGATAAGGAAGAAGGAGAAGATGCTGTTCGCAGTGATAGATCCTATAGACTATGACAAGCCCGAGGATGCTGTCAAGACAGCCATAGCCGCGGCAGAAGGCGGGGCTGCAGCCATCATAGTCGGTGGGTCCATAGGTGTTCAGGGGGACATCCTAGAGCAAGTGGTCAAGTCCATAAAGGAGAAGGTCAAGTCCACACCTATCATACTGTTCCCAGGCAACATAGCCACCATGTCTAAGAATGCAGATGCGATATATTACATGTCCTTATTGAACAGCAGGAACCCATACTGGATATCGCAGGCACAAGTATTGGCAGCCCCGGTGGTCAAGCGCACAGGGATAGAGCCCTTGTCCGTGGCATACTTGGTGGTTGAGCCAGGAGGGACAGTGGGTTGGGTTGGAGACGCAAACCTCATCCCAAGGGACAAGCCCAAGTTCGCAGTCGCATTGGCGATGGCAGCGGAATACATGGGATTCCATTTCATACTCATGGATGCGGGATCCGCTTCAGCAGACGGGCCCATAAGGCCTGAGATGATAGGGGCAGTGAAGAAATCCGTGAATCTGCCATTGATTGTGGCTGGAGGGATAAGATCAGTCCAGGAGGCCGTGGCGTGCTGCAAGGCTGGAGCCGATATAATCCATGTGGGCACGATCCTGGAGAAGTCAGGCGATCCCAAAGCAGCGGTCAAAGAGATTGTCGCAGCTATAAACAAGAAATAAAGAAATTTATTAAGTTGCCGCAGGTTTCTAATTTTACTTGCTTTTTCCGATAACTTTATTAAAACTAAATCATCTGTTTATTTATGGATATAATCCAAGAAGTAAGGAATTTTGTTGAGGATGAGTGCAAAAAACCGAGCAGCAAGTACGGATATGATCCCTTTCCCTTTCATTTTGTGCAAGTTGCAGAATATGCAGAGAAATTATCCGAAGAATTAGGCGGAGACAAGGAATCCATTTTGATTGCCGCCTGGCTGCATGACATAGGTTCGATAGTTTATGGCAGAGAAAATCATCACATAACTGGCGCAAAGATCGCTGAAGAGAAGCTAAAAGAGCTCCAATATCCTGCAGAGAAAATAGAACTTGTCAAAAAATGCATATTGAATCATAGGGGTTCCCAGCAAAATGAAAGAGAAAGCATAGAAGAACAAATTATTGCTGAAGCGGATGTTATGAGTACTTTCAACAATGTCCCGGGCATATTCAAGGCAGCGTTTGTTTACGAAAACAAGAATCAAGGCGAAGCAAAAGATTCTGTCAGGCAAAAATTGGAAAACAAATGGAACCAATTGCATTTTGAAAAATCAAGACAAATCATTAAACCTAAATTTGAAGCTGCAATGTTGCTTCTAAAGTAGCCGACAATCCAAACTTCAATCTGTTTTTAAAACTCTTTGCTGCAAAGTTCCACATGCTCGATGCATTCGATTTCATAATAAGGATAGTGGTGGCTTCAGCACTCGGGGTCCTCATAGGATCCGAGAGAGAAAGAGCCCTAAAACAAAGGATGGCAGGCCCAAGGACATTCGCAGTGGTGTGTTTTTTTGGCTCATTGCTTTCCCTGGCCACATACTACGAATTCCCAATGTCTGAATACTTCCCTATACTGGGTTTGGCAACCGTATTCGGATACACTTACTATGCATACCGCGCAGGAGCTAAGATCCTTGGCATTGCGACACTGATGCTAATCCCTATAGCATACCTAATGGGGATTTTCGTAGGGTTCGGGTTCTACGTACAGGCAGTCGCATCAGTCTTCATACTGCTTGCAATTCTGTTGTCTGGGAAGACTATGCACGAGAAGATAGAGCACTTGAGGGGCAGCGAGGTCAACGAGATGATAGAGTTCGGCCTCATACTCTTCGTGATATACCCTCTCCTACCCAAAGAGCCTGTGGTCTTCAATGGATTCTCCATAGATCTGTTCGTGCTCTTTGCGTTCATAGTGCTGGTCTCACTCATAAATTTCATGGCTTTCCTAGCAAGTAGAGTACTTAGGAAGGCGAACGTGGGCTTGCTGGGCTTCGCCAGTGGAGTCATAAATTCGACAGTGGCCCTGTCTTTCTTTGCGAAGAAGAAGGACAATTGTAGCGTCACTGGTGCTAGGGCTGCTCTCCTTGGCAGCCTAGTCAGGAATTTAGTCTTGCTGGGAGCAGTAATTCCACAGGACTTCATGCATATCCTACCTTTCTTCCTGGTTGTGATGGCCATACCTGCATTCCTAATATTCAGGGAGAGGAAGATGGCCCGGGCAAAGATAAGCGTAGAGCAGCCCTTCTCCATAGTGAGCGGTGTGAAATTGTCTGTGACATTATTCATCTGCATGCTCGCATTCCAGGCTATATCTCTGTATGCTCCTGGATATATCATGCCTGCGGCATTGTTCACAGGGGCTGCGAGCAGCGCCTACACAATACTTTCATTGAGCCCCATAGCTGATAAAATGGGACCGGCAGTCATCTCAGATTCTGTGGTCCTGGCGGTAATGGGCAGCATGATAATCTCTGCAGTGGCTGTGTTGATGTATGGAAAGAAGCAGTACTACATGCCTCTCCTCATCCAGCTCGGAATCTCGTTCTTGGCAGCGATACTGTACCTAATGTACTTCTGAATTGCTGCGCTACGATTTCTTACTTGCCTGGTTCCAGAGGCCATTGAAATAATCAGTGTAATCCCTGTGCAAATCTTTGCTTTTTATCACAGTCTCGAATATCTCCTCTCCGAAATATATGAACGCGACCTTGCTCGAATAGATAATCACCATAGAAGGCATATCAAGTCCCATGAACCTGACCCTGCCATACGTTTCCCTGCCTAATTTTGTCTCCTTTGCGGACAAAGGCAGTATGGATCTGCACTTCATCTTCTTCTCCCTCTTCAATAATTGGTATTTCTGGAAGAAGTTGTGGACCACATCCTTGAACCTGGCTGAATTACCCATCTCCATGCATTCATCAGCCTTCAAGATCTCATCGAATACCATCTTCAGGCCAGTCCTCCCTTTGTATGTGAATATCTCCTCCTCGGACGGGGCTTGCCTATAGAGCTTCACCAATTCAGGCATAACGGATGACAGGTGATCCTTCCTTGATTCCCATAGGCTCATCAGCTTGTCCGGGTTCTCAGCATGGAATATAATCTTGCCCTCTTCTGTCGCCTTCGAGATTATACCTGTCTCATTCAATCTCTTTAGGGCATCATATGTGTTCTTGTTGTACATCCCAGCTTTCTTTGCTATCTCGCTGACCTTGGCTGTGCCGAGGTTCAGCACCGATAAGTAGACCTTTATCTCGCTCTCCTTAAGCCCGAGGTTCCTCAATGCTATCCTTTGCATACCCTTATTCTGGCAGCAATCAATATATAACTTATGGTATTTTTTGCTACTCTGCAGGTTTAATACCCCTCAAACACTATTTTTGCTATGGAAAAGAGAGTCAAGGGGACAGAGATAGTAGAGAGGAAATTCATAGGTCAATGGCATAAAGGGCCATTCAAGGGATCCCTCGATCTAGTCTATCTCAAGACCGAAAGGTCAAAGCCTTTCAGTGAGGTCTCGGAGCTTCTCGAAGAGAGAGGCTTCAAGGTCGCACATGAATCAACAATACAGAAAAAAGAAGGCGAATCTAAATCCAGTTCTGAAAACAAAAGTGTAGAGCCGTGCGAAACTAATCCTTTTCATACCCCCCAAAAAGAAGAAGGCACGGCAACGAGTTCTTTACCCTTAGTTGAACTAGGCTTGGCCCGGTAAACCAGACCCCAGAGCTTTCCATCTAATCCTATTTTTCCAAAACTGTAGCGATCTCTTCATATTTCATTCCAGCTTACCCTCCAAATATTTCTGATAGCTCCCAAGGTCAAGCAGCCCGTTCCCGCTGAGGTTGAATACAATCACCTTCTCCTCATTTTTCTTCCTGCACTCCAGTGCTTTATCGATCGCAGCCTTTATCGCGTGCGAAGATTCCGGGGCAGGTATTATCCCCTCAGTCTTCACGAACGTCATTGCAGCATCGAATACCGGCTTCTGGGCATATGCCATAGGCTTCACAATCCCTTCATTCACAAGCAAGGATAAGGCCGGAGCGGTTCCATGGTATCTCAATCCACCTGCATGTATGGGCGACGGGATGAAATCCTTGCCCAACGTATACATCTTCAGCAAAGGCGTCATGCCTGAAGTATCTCCGAAATCATACCTATACTCTCCCTTTGTCATCGATGGGCATGCCTCCGGCTCAACGGCTATGAATTCAGCATTGTTTTTTCCTTTCATCTTGTCATAGATCAAAGGGAATGCGAGCCCTGCGAAATTGCTCCCGCCCCCGACACATCCAATGACACAATCTGGTACTTCATCAACGATCCTCAATTGCTCCCTTGTCTCTTGCCCAATCACTGTCTGATGCATTAGCACATGGTTAAGCACGCTGCCAAGGGAATATTTCGTCTTGCCCTTTTTGTCACCTACAACCGCTTCCAATGCCTCGCTTATGGCAATCCCGAGGCTTCCAGGGTGATTGGGATTCCCTGACAGGACTTTCCTACCGTATGCTGTCACCGTGCTAGGAGAAGGATGCACTTCAGCCCCGTATGTCTGCATCATTATCTTCCTGTACGGTTTCTGATCATAGCTGACCCGCACCATGAAGACTTTGCACTTCAATCCGAACAGCATGCTTGCATACGACAGCGCAGTGCCCCACTGCCCTGCTCCGGTCTCAGTTGCAAGATTCTCAACCCCTTCCTTCATGTTGAAGTAGGCCTGTGTGATTGCAGTATTGGGCTTATGGCTGCCGCAAGGATTCAATCCCTCATACTTGAAGTATATACGGGCCGGAGTCTTCAAGTGCCTTTCCAATCTCTTTGCTCGTATGAGTGGAGAAGGACGCCCCACCCTTAGCAATGCTTCCCTCACTTCTGAAGGGATGGGCACAAACCTCTCAGTCGACATTTCTTGTCTTATCAATTCCTTAGGGAATATCGCCTCCAAGTCCTTTGGCCCTATTGGCTCTTTGGTCCCTGAATTCAATGGAGGATCCAATTGTCTTGGAAGGTCAGGCAGTATATTGTAGAAATTCCTTGGCACATCCTCTTCACCCAACAATATTTTCACACATTCTTCACTACATTTTCCTTTTCCCATATTCAACACCTCACATTCTCGCATTATCAAACATCTTGCCGTAAAGCCTCCCATAATCCCCTTCTACTCGTATATCTGCATTCTGCAATGCGCGATAAACAGTCATGTGCGAGACCTGCATCGCATCCGCTGTCGCTCTCAAGGTATATCTCTCTACGAAAATCAGATGTACAATCTTTCTGAGCTTCTGCTCATCAATTGCTCTCGCTCTTTGCTTTGTATCACTAAGGCCAGAGCTATTGCTAGCAGGATTGACCTTCACAAAATCAGGATCGTCTTCGGCATTCGAAGAATTAGTCTTACGCGTGCCACCGACAAACCACAGTGAAGGCTATTGCTCTGTTCCGCATATTCATTCTTTCATTTGCTTTCATATTTACACCTCCTTGTGGTTTACTTGTTATACAGATTTCTTCTTCCAGCCTTTTAAATGTTTGTAACATTCCTTGCTCAAATTATTTATTCTTTCAATGCTTTTGCAGCTTGTTTTAACTCATTATCCAAGCCCCCTATAAGATCATAATTTTTAGCTTCATCTAGAGTTATCCAAGCATAATCCGTATGATCTTGAGATAATTTTATCATCTCCTTTTTTGTTCTTGCAACGAATCTCAATCCGACAACATAGTGGCCATCCCTGCGTTTGAATTTATAATCCCCAAGAAAAATCATTTTTCCATCTAAGTCCAAACCAGTTTCTTCCTTGACCTCTCTATACAGATTATTTACTATCCCCTCCCCATTTTCTAATTTCCCACCAACAAACTCCCATTTTCCAGGAAAGGCAACTTCGTCAGGCCTTCTTTTTATTATCAGGAATTTCCCCTTACATTCTATAATGATACTATTGCACACTATATGTAAAGGGATTATGTCTTTTTCAGTAGGCAGTTCCATACGCTCATCCCATATCCTAAACTCTATAAAACAAACATCTCAAGTAAAAATAAAGTGGGCCCGCTGGGAATCGAACCCAGAGTCTTCTGCACGTCAAACAGACGTCTTACCATTCGACTACAGGCCCATGGAGATAATACCAGTTTAATCTATAAAAATAATTGCATTCGGATTAGATTACACTCCCGCTCTCTGGCATCTTTATGTTCTCATCATTGCTGATAGTCCTCCATGTCATGCCGTAGCGGCCTTCTGCTTGCTGCTCTATTGTCTTCGCCTTCAGGATAGCGGATTCTATGTGCCTCTTGTCGATGAACTCGGATTTTTCCATCATGGCCGCGTCCCCCGCCAGTTTTATTATGCCACTCAGGCCCCTGAGCCTGAGTGTGAGGCCTTCCTTTCCATCCAATGTCTTAGCCCTTCTCCTTGCCTCGTCTATTATTGCCTTGATCGCCTCCTTGTTTGCGTGAGGGATCTTTCCATCCTTCCTTATCTCCTGGGCTACGAATTGGATTATCTTCTTAGCATTCTTCGGAGTGTTAGGCATCACCGTGTTCAGCAGGATTTCATACCCGTTCCCTATTATCCTGGATCTCAATGGTGGCAGGAGGTATTGGATATCACTGAAGTTCAAGGCTCCTACAAGTATGAAGTCACATGGAATATCATCCACTCTGACTGATGCCCCGCTGCTCGTGGGATTCCTTCCCACGATTGGGAATCTCTTCTCTTGCATGGCAGTGAATATGAATCTCTGTAGATTGCCGAGATTGGAGATCTCGTCTATGAAGAGTATGCCTTCATGCGCCATGTGTATGGCTCCTGGAAGTACTCTCTTGTATGTCTTAACCCCTATTTCAGGATGCCCTCCATAAGGGTCATGCCTCACATCGCCAAGCAATTCCGTCTCGCTGGCCCCAGTGGCCTGCACGAAATTGTTCCTGTTCAATGGCACGATGACTTTTTTCGGTATGGCCTGGTTCTCAAGCGCTGCCAAGGCGGCTCCTTCGTAGAATATGATCCCACTGGCCCCTCTTTCATACATCACTTTCTCTTCCCTGCCATTCATCTTGCGGACAGCGTATATCCTGTCCTCCCTGGAGGGGGGATTCATCATGAAATCATCGAATGGAGAGGATTTTGTCCTGAATTTCTCTGCCCCGCAGTTGCTGCACACAGGCAGGGTCGGGTCGCTTGCCACTTCCCCACAGCTTCCGCACCTGTAGCCTAACTTCTCAGAAACAAAAGCAGGGACTTCCTTCGGGTTCATCACCACTCCCAACATCTTCTTCTCGTTCTCTACATCGAACCTGTTCCTGACCTCGAGAGAGGGCCTTTCGTTGTTCTCTATGTTCTCCTTGATTGCCACCTCCTGGTTCGGCTTTGGCAGCAGGCACGCCATGGCTTGCGCCACCATTGATTTTCCGCATCCTGGGGGCCCCACAAGCAACAGGTGCCTTCTCTGCTTGGCTGCAATCTTAGCTATGTTGACCGCCTCGTCCTGGCCTATGACCATCTCTATCGGATTCGACGGAATCTTCACTTCCTTAGTGCTTTCAGGCAGAATCAAGCTCATAATTAGACCCACACACAATGATATGCTAATAATTCTGCATTCTATTTTTAAATCTTTAACCTTTGGCTGACCAGGTAATTTTGTGTATTCTGGCCTAGTCGGGCACAATATATAGTGCTGTTCCAGGCAATATGGGGGGCATTTCGGAAAGGTTTAAATCCAGGAAAAACAGATAGAATAATGGGGCAGAGAAATATTGTAAACAAGAGAGCAGGGAGACCCCTGCAGGCTAGGACAATCAGCGAGTTCGAACTAGAGCAGAGGCGGATGGCGCAGGAGACCCGAACAAAAGTTGATCTCATACACCACAACAGAAATCTGCTCGAGCCCATGCTCAAACCAATTCCTGATACTAGGATAGCTGAGAGATTCTGCACAGAGCTGCTTTATAGCGAGGATCCGGGCCAAAGGGTGGCAGGTCTTATAATGCTCTCGAAATCAGAGCTCCTTTTCGATTCGCTGCCATATCTTACTAGAAGCTTCTTTTCAGAGAAAGATGAGGAAGTCAGGACAAATACAATCATATGTGTAGTGGATTATCTTGATAGGATATGGGATTTTGATTTACCCAAAAGGATCATGAGGAAACGCTATCAAACAGTCAGCAATTTCTTTGTAGATGCGTTAGATGATCCTAGCGATGTGGTTGTGGATAATGCCATTTTTGCCATAGGCTCCACATATGACCCTGAATTTAGCCCTATACTGAAGGAGTATATGTGGACAGATCCGAATCCATGCCTCAGAGGAACGGCAGCAGAAGCTTTGCTGGAAGTGTCTGACATTACATCGAATAATCGCATCGGCAGGAACCTTTTCATGGAATTCAGAAGGCTGCATATGGAAGACAAGGGAGTAGGGATGTTCCTTGTAAATCCCCTGGTAAACATGGGATATGAGACACAGGATATCTATGTGAAGAAGGGAGTGATATCCTTGCTCCAGGGATTGCAGATGGAGCATAGGGAAGATATCTCCATATTCAGGAGAGTTTACGAGGGAATACGCAAGGTAATAGAGAGATTCTGATTTAAGTTCCAATAAATAATCCAAGAACAGAAAAATGAAAATAGAAAAGAAAAAAAAAGAGAAAAAGAAAATAGAACAGGCTAATCTTACATCTGCTCCTTAGTGAATATCTGCAGGCCCTCGGGCTTCCTGAAGACATTGCCCATCCTCATCGCAGCGAGCACCTTTATCTTCATGCTCTCGGCGATGTCAACAAGCCTCTGCGTGACAATTCCGTCCATCACCACAATGGCCACATTAGGGACGGAGGTTATCTCGTTCGTGAGATCCCTTATTGCTATCTCCTTGATTATCTCCATGTTTGAGTCATACAGCCTTGCCTTCAACGTGCCTTCCAAGGCTGTAAGGTTACTAGCTATCTCGGGAGGTATTGCACTCGTGCTCATCGCAGCTGGCTTTTCTTGAGGTCTTTCCATCTCCATAGGTCTCGGCTCAGGCCGGCCTATGCCTATCCTCTCGGTGCCAGACATCTCATCCGGCCTTTCCCTGCGGGATTCCACCATTGATGTGATGGATTTCGATATGGCCTCAGTCTCAGTCTCTCCCCTGCGCTTTGCGGATGCCATGGCCGTTTCAACCTGCTCTATTGGCACTCTTGCCCTTAGGCATTTGAGGACCTCTTTCCTTGCCAGTTCCTCCACTTCCTTGCCTGGCGGGGCCCTTGCGATGTAATCGACTTCGCACGCATTGATGACTTCCCTAAGGATTATGTCACCGCCGCGGTCACCATCCACGAAGACCGTGACCTCCTTCTTCTTGCAGAGGTCTATCATGGATCTCGGGACATTGGCGCCACCTATCGCTATGACATTGTTCACATCATTCTTCAGCAGGTTGATGACATCGGCCCTTCCTTCCACAAGTATTATCGAGTCGAATCCTATGAGGTTCGGCCCTGTCACGAGCTTCTCAGGCCCGAATGTCGAGACCTCTGCGGTCCTGACTTCCTGCCTGACCAATTCAGTGAGCTCTTTCCTCTCTGGAATCTCTGTTGTGATAAGTTTCTTGACTAGCAACTTAGCCCTTTCCACGAGCTTCTTCCTCTTCACACTCCTTGTGTCTTCGACTCTCTGGACAGCGACCCTTGCCTCACACGGACCTACTCTATCCACGGTCTCGACTGCTGCCGCGATGATGGCCGTCTCTATGATATCAAGGCTGGACGGGACCTCTATATCCCCTATGCTTTTCCCTCCTCTCGAAGTGATGTTGACCTCGATCCTGCCTATCCTGCCATTCTTCTGCAATTCCCTGAGATCCAGTTCCTCTCCTAGGAGGCCTTCGGTCTGACCGAAAATTGCGCCGACAACATCAGGCTTCTCGACCAATCCATCGATCTCTATGTTCGCATGAACAACGTATTTCACTGTATCTATGTATATTTTTCCCATATTCCTCACCCAGAACTTTTTCACAAAAAGTTCCATCAAAAAATTCACATTCCAAACTTTCCATGTTTTTCGAAAAAGTCTGATCAAAATCAATCAAAATCTCATTCGATTATCTTTCATTCTCATCTGGCTTGTTCCTTATCATCTCGAGTTTCTCCTCGAAATCCCGGATGCTTGTGTTTATCTCCTCTATCCTGTACAATCCGAGAACGTGCCTCAGCGTCCGCCTGCATTCCAGGTCAGGCCTTGCTCCCTGCGAGAGAAGCTCGTCATAGGCTTCCCTTGCCTTGATCTCGCCCGTCCTGTCATAGTCCGTTAGCACAGCGACATCCTTGCCCGCCAGCCCATGCGCGACTTTCTCCATTTTCTGGCTGTTTATCGCGATTATGCGGGCAGGATTTCCTATCCTTGCTTGGATGAGGGCTTTCACATCCCTCTTCCCTTCCACAAGGATAATCATCCCGGCCAGCTTGGCCTTCAGCTTATCGAATATCCTGAGCTTCCTTATCAGCCTATGCTGCATGCCGAATCACTTGCCAATACTATTGGCATTGGCCCAAGTGTGGAACATCGTAGAATTAGCTCATCTGCAACTGCTGTCGCGCATACTGCACGCACTTGTAAGGATTACAGCACGATTATTCTTCGTTCTGCTCTTCCTCTTCCTGCTTGCATTCGTCGCAGAGGAACTCGCCATTTACATTGGTGAGCGCCTCCGACCACATGCCGCAGCGGTTGCATACACCCACGCTCTCTATGCCCGTCTCGAACCTGCTTATCTTTGACAATTCAATAGTCAGGTCCATCATGCCAGGCAAAGCACGTGTGATATCAGTATCAGTTACTATACCTATGAGCCTCTTCTTCTTATCCATCACGGGCAAACGCTTTATCCCGTATCTCTTCATCAATATGACTGCATCTTTCACAGCCTTATCTTCTTCAATCACCCTTATGGGTGTGCTCATGACATCTTTTATTGCGATTGCTCCTGACCTGTCGCGGGCGATGAGCTTCCTCACCATGTCCCTTTCGGTCAACAGGCCTACTGCCTTGCCGCGGTCGGTTATGATCATGGAACCTATATGGTTCCTTGTCATCACTCTCGCTGCGTCTCCTACAGTCTTCTCTGAGTCCATCACTATGACACCTTTCCTCATGACTGCTGTGATTGGGATGTTCTGGACCTCTTCAGGGCTCGCCTTTATTATCTCCTGGGGCAATGTCCTGATCACAGGCTCCTCTCCCATCTGCACCGCTGTCTCCTCTCTAGTCTTCTTAGCTGGCCCTGGTTTCACGGCCTTCCCGCGGACTGCCTTGGCAGCCTTCGCTACCTTGGCCTCCTTCGCACTAGGCTTGACCTTCCCCGCGCTGAGCTTGACCTTCTTGGCCTTCTTCATCTTCAGTTTCTTGCTTTTCTTGCTGGCTCTAGCCATAATGATCACAACAAAGAGCACACAAATATTGTTCTTTGGTTAAGCTTTCTTCACAAGAAGTCCTAGAATTCTAAGACTCCCCTCCCAGAAAGCCCTTATAATACAATTAGGACAAATGGATTTAAAAATATGCGCTCCTGGGACCTATTCCACTATTCCAAGACCGGACGCGTACTGGCATGGACGCGTACTAAGTATTCAGATTATACCTTATCCTTCTGTTTCGTGGCATCTGTCTTACAGGCCCCTAGCTTCGGCATCTTCTTCACATCAGTCTTCTCATGTTCATGCCATAGGAAGTGCTTGGCAAGGTAGTGGGCTATGGCTTCCCTCGCCACGTCTTTTTTCCTCTCCTTGGCGAAATGGTATCTTATCATCTCAGCTTCCTTGCCGTCGCACCCTTTCTCCCCCTTGCTATCAGGATTCAGCTCCTTGAATATCCTCTCGGCCAGTTCTCCAATATCAACACCTGAAAGAGGGCCTGACTCCCCGGGACTTACAGTGTAGTGCCCGTAGCCGTCAACACATATCCAGCTAATCTTGAATTTGCACTTCTTGCATTCATAATCTCCCTGCGACCCGTTTGTCGTGCCGTCCGAGCACATCGTTGTGCTCTCCTCCATCCCTGTTTCACAGAAAGGGCATTTCTCATCGGCAGCCAGCTCGGCTTGCTTGTCTGTCACTTTTCTAAGCCATGCCGGAGTCTCATAAAGATCGCCAGCCTTGCCTTCGGCCTTGTCCTTGCTTGCTGTTTCAAGAATCTCCTCTATAATCTTTTTACCGTCAATCTCTGAATTCATATTCTCACTCCAAGACTCCAACTTTTAGATTATTTAAGCGTTTCTGTTATAATACTCTCATGACTCGATATCAGAAAGGTGCAGGGGCGGAGAGGGAGCTCATCCATGTTTTCTCTGATAAAGGATACAGCGTCATCCGCGCAGCAGGCTCTGGCGTGGCCCAGACATCCCCTCCAGACATCCTAGTGCTCAAGCACGGCAAGCAGTTCGCCATGGAGTGCAAGGCATGGGATAGCGGAAGGATAGCCATTCCGCATGACAAATTCCAAGCCTTGAAACAGTGGGAGGAGAACACAGGCATCACCACAATGATGGCCTGGAAGATCCCATACAAGGGATGGAGGTTCATCTACCTCCAGCAGATGGAGAAGAATGAGAAATCATACTCGATCACGCTCAGCAAGGCTGAAGCGCTAGGCAAATCCTTGGAAGAGATGCTTTAAGCGCACTCTAATACTTATTGCTCTCATGAGAGGTATTTTTTTTATGGATAAACAAATGAAGAATAAATTAGATGAGCTGGTCGCAGCAGGGATAAATCCGTTTCCCTACAGATTCGATGCCACGCACCATTCAAAGGACATAAAAGACAACTTTGCAGAGCTCGAGGGGAAGGAAGTAAGCGTAGCAGGCAGGGTGCTGCAGGTCAGGTCATTCGGCAAGCTTCTTTTCTCTGTTCTCAGGGATTCCAAGGGAAAGATACAGATAGTGGCGACAAAAAACGATCTCAAGAATTTCGATTTGTTCGAGAAGCTTGATCCAGGGGACATAATAGGGGTCAAAGGGAAGGTCTTCAGGACAAAAAAAGGGGAGATAAGCGTATCAGCCGAGCATTTCGAGATCCTCTCCAAAGCCCTGAACATGATTCCCGAAAAATTCCATGGGCTCCAGGATGTAGAGGCGAGATACAGGAAAAGATATCTTGATTTGATAATGAGCGAGGAGAGCTACAATAAATTCGTAATAAGGACAAGGATGATATCATTGATGAGGGAATTCCTTGACAAGAGGGGATTCTTGGAGGTCGAAACACCCGTTCTTCAGCCGATATATGGGGGAGCGTCCGCAAGGCCTTTTAAGACCCACCATAATTCGATGGACTGCGACCTGTATCTCAGGATTGCAGATGAGCTGTATCTTAAGAGGCTTATCATCGGAGGAATGGAAAAGGTTTATGAAATAAGCAAGGATTTCAGGAATGAGGATATAGATTCGACGCATAATCCTGAGTTCACGCAGATAGAGTTGTATCAGGCATATGCGGATTACAATGACATGATGAAGCTGACTGAAGATTTGTTCCAATTCATAGTCAAATCGATCTTCGGCAAGGACACAATTACTTATCAAGATAAGGAGATAAGTTTCGCAGTCCCTTTCAAGAGAGTCAGCGTAGTCGATGAACTGAAGGAGAAGACAGGGATCGATGTATCCGACTTCAAGACCGATGAAGAGGCAGTCGATGCCGCAGAAAGATTAGGCCTGAAGATAGCGAAGAGGACGAGGGACAGGGTTGTTGACGCGATGTTCGATCATTTCATCCAGCCTGAGCTTGTCAATCCCACATTCGTGATAGATTTCCCATATTACATGTGTCCTCTGGCCAAGTCCAAGAGGGGCAATCCAAAGCTCGGGGAAAGATTCGAGATGAACCTTGCAGCCAAGGAATGCGCAAACTGCTATTCTGAATTGAACGATCCCATCGAACAAAAGAGAAAACTGCTTGACCAATCCGATGAGAGGAAGAAAGGGGACGAGGAGGCCCAGCCTTATGATGGGGATTTCATCGAAGCCATGGAGCAAGGGATGCCTCCGACTGGAGGCCTCGGTATAGGGATTGACAGGGTTGCGATGATACTCACAAACAGCGCATCCATAAAAGAAGTGATTCTCTTCCCCACAGTGAAGCCGAAGCAGCAGGATGAGATTAAGGAATAGAATAATTATTGAGTTAGACCGGGCAGCTCTCGTTTTCGAAAGCTATATATTGCCTGAAAGAGATATAGAATAATGTCACCGAAATTAGAGCAGAGGCTTGAGAAAAGACTGCAGTCCAGCCCCGGCTGGAACAAAATGGTTCCTTTGTTCAATTCATTGGGGGCCAAGACAGAGGATTCGCGCTGCAGGCTCCTAGAATTCGCTGAGCATAATCCCCTCATAGAGAAGCGCATGGAAACGAAGGGTTATTCGGTGACATACAAGTTCCGCTGGAAAAGGCGCAAGAGATAAGGCGATATAAGAAGAGTTTTAAAAACATACAACATAATCTATTATAGAATAAAGCCGCAGTAGCTCAGTTGGGAGAGCATCGGTATTCTCCTCTTGATTTTTTCGAGAGGGGAGTGATGAAGCTGAAGACCTGGGGGTCGGTGGTTCAAATCCGCCCTGCGGCACTTGCTAATTCTCTCAGTGATTTGTTGGTCTAAAATAGTTAAATAAAGATAATCCGAAACCTCCAAAAAAGGTTACCGGACCAACGAAGAATGCAATCTCTGCTAATTTTTCTAGTACTTGCATAGTTGCAGGATCCTTTACAACCCCACTTGTAATCGCGATAGGAACTCCTACCACTGTCAAACCTAACCCAGAACGCATTATCTTTTCACAAAGTGGAGTTTCTTTCAATGCTTTCCACAGTGTCCTTTTGGGAGCGTTCTTATTCTTCTCGGTTTGTTTGAACATATTACCACCAAGTATAATAACTGATTAAAGACAAATAAATCTATGTTGTCCTTTTATGGACGAAACATTTTAAAAGGCCATTTTCGATAATATATCATGGACAAGAAAATCTTAATAGAATTTGGTCTTTCGGAGGGGGAAGTCGAGGTTTACCTCGCTTTAATTAAAATAGGAGAATCAACTGTTACAGAACTAGCAAAGGAAACCGGAAAACATCGAACACACATATACGACACTCTGGAAAAATTAAAGGGAAAGGGATTGGTAAGCAGTAGCATAAATAATAACCGATCTATTTTCATGGCGGCGGATCCAGAAAATTTTCGCGATCTGTTGAGAGAAAGAGAAGAAAAACTAGATGAGATCATTCCTCAACTTAAATCTCTCAGAAAAATCCCAGAAAAAGAGATACTAGTAGAGACCTACAAAGGAAGTTCAGGAATAAAAACAGTATTGAGGGATATTCTAAGAGAAAATAAAGATTATCTTTGTTACGGAGAAGGCATAAGATTTCAGAAGATTGTACCACATTTTTTTGAATATTACATGGCTAAAGCCGACAAACTGAATATAAAATCAAAAATAATACTTAAGAAGGGGGCAGAACCTCCAATAAGAAAAAAAGCAGAAATCAAATTTATTTCAAAGGAATTCACGCCCCCCGCGACAACTTTCATATACAACTCAAAAGTAGTTGTTATCATATGGGAACCAACTCTAAGTGCTATTTTAATAACTTCAAAACAAGTTTCAGATTCTTATAGAAAATATTTTGACATTCTGTGGAAAATTGCCAAAAAGTAACACTTTCTTTCCACTAATAAAAAAAGAAAGAGAAAGAAAATTCGAATCCTTATTTCACTATTATAGTGCCAGTCATTGTCTGGTGGATCCCGCAATGATAGGTGTATGTCCCTGCCTTTGTGAAGGTATAACTATAGGTCTGGCCAGCAGTCAGGTAACTGGAGCTGAACGAGCCATCATCAGCCGCAACAATATGCATCGCAGAATCCTTGTTCAACCAAGTCACTGTCGCGCCTTTAGCAACTTCGACAGAATCTGGGGTGAACTTGAAATTGAATGCATCCACGCTCGCAACCGTTGGCAGTGCAGACCCCGCTCCTGGTCCCGCATTTGATTGATTATCCTGTGCTTGGGTCTCGCAGGTATAATTGCACTTGCAGTCAGGATATGAGCCAGAGATGCTCCATGTGCCTACACATTGCACATGAGGCTGCAGCGGGCAGTATTCCTCGCATGTCATGGCTGTATTGTTTGTTTTATTGGTCTCGGGCTGTGTCCCCTGCGATGCGCAGCCGAACAGAAATAAGCCAAATACAGTCAATCCTAATATCATAATCAAAATCTTCTTTTCCATACTCTCCCCCTAATTAACCTCAGGCATTACCTATTTAATATTTCGTTTTGTATAGTGGGGTATAGGTGGGGGGATAAAATGACGAAATTGGCATTATTTGCTTTTGTTGTAGCCTTGGTTCTATGTATGGGTGTCGCATTTGCGGAATACGATCAAAACACACTAACAAGAGTCAATGTGTCAAGTAGTTCTGATAGTTCTATATCCACAACAGATCAAAGTAGCTCGGAAGGCGAAATCCCCAATCTGATCTCTCCTGCAGTTACTACTTCAACCTCATCAACAGGCGCTATAGCCTCCTGTACGGTCACTGAATCGCTTCAAAGCGAAATCAACGATTTGCTAGGTAAGCTGCAGGATGCTGAGAAAAGCAATGATACTCAGATGATGACTGAAATAAAGCAGAAGATAAGTCGCTTAGGTGAAGAGTTTGACAAACAGAGGGAGACGTGCCTGGCTCGAGCCAATGCAGTTCCAACTCAAGCAACTTCCAGCCCCCCTACCGGCACGATTACTGAAACGACAAATATACAGCCTATTGCGGAGCCGATCAAGCCAGTAAGCGCGCAGTCAGCAACAACCATAACTTCCACATGTATTGATGAATCAATCCAGAATCGATGGAAGGAACTAGCAACACAGTTGGAAAGCGCTGTGGAAAACAACGATACAGGACTCATAAACCAGATCCAGCCCGAGATAGAATCTCTGGGCCAGGAAATTGTTAACCAAATAAAAGAGAAATGTAGTTCTTATGTTACAGGAAATGTTCCTTTGCTATCACTCTTCTGCCCTGTCGAGGCCGCGATGTATGCGTCGCTGGAGAAGCAGAAGAATTCGCTGATGGCCCAGGAATATCAGGCCAGGACGTCTGGGAATACAGAGCTCGCAAGCCAGCTATACTCCCAAATAGAAGCTCTAAATACAGAGGCTGCGAAATATACTGAAAGCTGCCAGGCCAAACTACTTGCATCCGACACAGCAAAATACTTCATGACTTCTACCACCAACGCATACATCTCCCCCACAACAACCAAACAGGTGCAACAAGTTCCTGGAGTGATTTCTTCTTCGGAAACCAATATCACTGCAGTGCCAACAACGGCTACACAAGTTGCAGTTGCAAGCGTTTGTTATATTCCATACGAATTGGAGAAAAAGTTGAAAGAGGCATGGAATGAATATTACACATTAGTTAAAGCTGAACCGATAGACATGGAAAAGATGAAAGTCGTGAAAGATACAATCTCAAGCGCTGAGCAGGAGATAAATAAGATAAAGCAGAATTGCCAGCCTCAGGCAAATGTTACAACAGTTACAACAGCAAAAATTTGCCCAGTAGTGATGTCTCCGGATTTTGAACAAAAATGTGCTGCAAGGAATGGTACAATCACTAAAAACTTTGACAATAGCGGATGCCTTTCAGGTTATGATTGTGTCACTTCCACAGGCATAATCTCCCCAACCTCCACAACAATATCCCAGCCAACAGCTCCTGGCCAAGTAATTAGGCCTGGAGAGAACTGCACAGTTCCGGTTGAATTGACACAGGAATTCGAAGGATTATGGAAGAATTACAAAAAAGCACTTTCAAATAATGACACACAAAAGGCTGAAGCATTCAGAACCAAGATCTCAGAAATTGAAAAGAAAATATCTGAGACAAAAGGACAATGTGTTAAAACAATTGTCACAGAAAAAATGGAAACAAAGGATGTTGTCACCTACTACAAACAGAAGGTGACTGAAGTAATGACGCAAGAGACTGATACAGACGTTCAGATAGAGCAGCTCAAGGGCCTGAGGGGCGAGATAGACAAGCTCATAACAGAGCTCATAAGTAAGAACAAGAGGCTCAATGCCAGCGATGTCAGCGGAATCGTTGACGAGATAAAGGTCAAGTCCAAGATGATCCAGGCGGGGAATTCAACCATCGTCACGACCGAGGCTAAGATATCCACACAGATAAACAAGCAGGATGTAGAGATCAATCCATCCAATACTGGAGTCGTCATCAGGGAAGGGAACATAACCCTGGACTCGACCGAGCTGACGATCAAGGACAATAAGGTCAGCATCGATGGCACAGAGATAAACATAGCTCCATCAGCTGTCGTTGTGAAGGCAAGGATACAGAATATGAAGACACTGAACCTGACTTCGGAGAATGGAACCCCAATATATGGTATCACAGGGGATGAGAACAGGAAGCTGTTCTTGATAATACCTGTGACCATAGAGAAACAGGTCACAGTAGACGCATCAACAGGGGATATAATCAAAGAAGAGAGGCCCTGGTGGGCAATCCTGACTTCCGAATAAGCTCCCCTTTCTTCCCTTCTTTTCTTTCTTTTATTTTTCCCTACTTTACCTTTAGTTTTTAAAGTTTCAGCTAGAATGGATTATATGGCTCAGCTGAGGATATTCCCAATCTTGCTGATACTGGCACTATGCGCATTTGCTTATGCCAGATTCACGACCGCTGAGATGGAAGTAGAGACCGAATGGGACATAAAAAGCAGCGGACAGATCATATATGCTAACCTGTCCATATCCATACCTTCTAATTCTTCCAACCAGAAAGTGACATCCATCTGGATTTCAGAGCCCTATACATTGGAAACGAATGGCTCGACTCTAAGGGCCAACATAGAGATGAGGAATTTCTCAGAGAAAAAAATCCAAGGTAAATTCACCATCTCAACGGATTACATAAAGAGGACCCCGACCTATGAAGTCTCTTATGCTGCTTATCTGGGCACTTCGGAGCTTGTGGACACAACAGATGAAATGAAAACAATATCGCAGAAATTCTCTAGCCTGCCCTTCCCCCACAATACAATCGCACTGAACGATTGGATACATGAGAATATCGCTTATGATAAAGTATGCGCTGTATCAAGCTATCCTGCCTCATGGGTGCTGAAGAACAAGAAGGGAGTTTGCGATGAATTCTCCCATCTTTTCGCCGCGATATCAAGGCCGATGGGAGTTCCAACCAGAATAATAATAGGATATGCATATGACGGGGACGAATGGGTGCCTCATGCCTGGACCGAAGTTTACAACAAAGGGTGGGGCTGGGTCGAGCTTGACCCGACACACAACGAGTTCCTGAACCTCGATGCATTGAGAGTTAGGACTGGCACTGGTGCGGACCAGGAAGAGACTAGAGATATGATACTTGCCTCTGGGGCCACAGATAATCTGAGTATGTCATCCTCCACAGCCATAAAAGTCCTGAGGAAAGGCAATAGTAGCAACATCGAATTGAATATAGAACTCAGCCCCCAATCCGAGAATTCCACAGAACAGCCTGTCGTGGTGATAGTCAGGAACAGGAATAAAGATCCCATGTTCTTCACTGCCTCTCTAATATCTCCACAAGGGACTGTATGCAATGGTTGCTCGGATTCGGTGCTCTTGCAACCAGGAGAGAAGAAGACACTGTCATACATCATCAATCTCACAAGCCTAGTGCCAAATATGAAATACACCTTCCCGATAAGGGCAGTCACAGAATACGGGAGCGTCGATGGGTCATTCGACAGGCTTCAGATAGCCAGGGAATATACTACTGTCCAGGAGCTGCCACCTCAATTCATGATGTTCATAGGAATCGCTGTTGCCGCAGTGATTATTTTAATAATTGCTGTGATATTACTAAAGATATAGAAACTTCTTACTAAGAAGTTTCATCAAGAAACACAATATATGCGGCTGTAGTCTAGCCTGGTAGGACGCTGCCTTGCCAAGGCAGTGGCCCGGGTTCAAATCCCGGCGGCCGCACTCCTTTTTTTCCACAAGCTTTATATCCAACCTGCTCCTACTACTTTTGATGATATGAAGAATTCTAATCGTTCGAAGCATCTTTGGGATTCCAACAAGACGAAGAAGGAAGCCATAGCCTTCGCGGCAGGATGGGACATAAAACAGAAGCCAAAATACGAGGATCTGCTAATTCCCTATCAGATAAAGATTGACAAGGTCTATTCCAAGGAGTTGTTTGACAAGGGATACTTAGACAAGAAGCAGTTCAATGCTATCCAGGACGGTCTCAGCAATCTCCAGTACAAGGAGGACAGGCTCAGTATCGAAGGATATGAGGATGTGCACTCCTTCGTGGAATCAAAGCTCAGGGAACAGTACGGCGGCAGGCTGACAGGCAATGTACACATAGGCTTGAGCAGGAATGATATGATATGCACAATAATGAGAATGCTGATGAGAGACGAGATTGCAAAGGTGGAGCACGACTTATGCAAGTTCATTTCAGTGCTTTATTCAGAAATCGAGGAAAAAGGAGCAAAGGTAATTCCAGGCTATACTCATTATAGGGTTGCAATGCCTTCCACATATGGCCTTTTACTAGACTCATACGTGGAAAGGCTGGGTAGAGTCAAGAAAGATTTCATAATTTGGAATTCGAAATACAACAGATGTCCTTTGGGGTCCGCAGCGGGATTCGGCTCCCCACTGCAGATAAACAGGGAAAGGGTATCAAAAGAGCTTGGATTCGATGATGTAACTAATAATTCCCTCGATGCAGTATCGACAAGATGGGAAGCGGAGGCGGACTTAGCTTTCTCTCTAACTATGATATTCAACCACCTAAGCGTGATCTCACGGGATCTTATCTTCATGAGCTCAGCAGGGATAAACATCCTTGAACTGCCTGCCGAGTACTGCACGGGCAGCAGCATAATGCCGCAGAAGAGGAATCCCGATGTGCTCGAGGCGATAATGGGCAGGTCGGCCAACGTGATGGGAGATCTATTTTCCCTCATGCTGGTGGGCAGGGACAACATATCAGGATACAACAGGGAGACGCAGTGGACAAAATATCCTATCATGGATGCGGTTGGCGAGACGGAAAATGTATTACATATTCTCAGTGAGATAATTAAGAGAATAAAAGTGAACGAGAGAAGGAGCAAGCAACTCCTGAAGAGAGAAAATGCATATTCCGCCGAGAGGGCCATGAGAAAGGCGATCAGGGAAAAGAAGGGATTCAGGGATGTCAAGCTCTCGATTGAGAAGGAAATCAAGAGGAAGAGATAAATCTTTTGGGACAGTCGCAGAAAGACTTATAAATTCTTACGACACATATACTTCCACTATTCGTGCACAAAGAAACAGAGAACAACAGGAGTTCATCTTTTAAGTGCTCGATTGACTATGAATGCGGGCTTGCCCGCGGAGTTGAGAGTATGACTAAGAAATATGTGAGATTTGAAACACCGAAGGATATTGTTGACAAACTGATTAACATAACAAGCATTGCGAAGGATACTGGTAAGGTCAGGAAGGGAATCAACGAGGCGACAAAAGCAGCTGAGTCTGGAAAGGCGCAGATAATTTTAATCGCAGAAGACGTTGACCCTGAGGAGATTGTGATGCACATCCCGGACCTCTGTGAGGAGAAGGGAGTGGCATACGCATACATCCCGACAAAGCTGGACCTAGGCAAGGCAGCAGGGCTGCTTGTCTCTTGTGGTGCGATCGCGATAGTCGATGCGGGCGCAGCGAAGGAGACGCTGAACGATGTTCTTTCAAGGCTCGGCAAGAATGCTAAGAAAGAAGAGAAGAAAGAGGAGAAGGTCGAGGCAAAGGCGGAGAAGCCTGCTGAGAAGAAGCCCAAAAAGGAGAAAAAGCCGAAGGAAGAGAAACCGAAGGAAGAGAAGTCTAAGGAAGAGAAAAAGTAGATTGATTCGGGTGTCATAGCATGGTTCTAGCAGAAGTAGTCGAAGTTCTTGGAAGGACAGGCCTGTACGGGGAGATCCACCAGGTTATGTGCAGGGTCCAAGAAGGAAGGGACAAGGGCAGAGTCATAAGAAGGAACATCAAGGGCCAGATCAAGAAGGGAGACAGGCTGCAGCTGCTTGAGACAGAGAGAGAGGCAAAGCCAATCAGGCCGAGATAATGCTATAAAAGTGATTAAATGAAATGCTCATTCTGTGGAGAGGAAATGGCGAGAGGGCGCGGAACCCTTTTTGCAAAGAGGGACGGCACAGTGCTCTATTTCTGTGGCAGCAAATGCAGGTCCAATTTCGAGCTGGGAAGGAAATCCACCAAGCTGAAGTGGACAAAGAAGAAGGAAGAGGGCAAGGAAGCCAAGAAAGAGCAGAAGAAGTAAACTCGGCAACCGAAGAATATTTTCTAATGCTAGCGCTAGCTGCGACGGACAGGCATACCTATAAAAAATCACTTCCTAATACATCTGAGGTGTGATTATGGCAGAAAGGACATTCGTGATAATTAAGCCTGATTCGATAGCAAGAGGTCTCTCAGGGGAGCTCATAACAAGATTCGAGAGGAAGGGATTGAAGATAGTGGGCATGAAGATGATCAAGCTCAAGAGGAAGCAATTCGAGGAACTATATTCTCACTTGATGGAGAGACCATTCATTGATGATTATTTCAAGTTCATGAAAAGAACTCCTATCATCATGATTATACTTGAAGGCATGAATGCAGTGGAGATATTGCGTAGGATGTGCGGAGTGACGAACGGAAGGGAAGCCGAGCCATCCACAATCAGAGGCGCTTACAGCATGAGCGGGAGGATGAACCTCATCCACGCCGCGGATTCCCCCACGAATGCGGAAAAGGAGATAGGGATATTCTTCAAGCCTAGGGAGATATATGATTACAAGATGCCTTTGACCCCCATAATGTATTCCATAGAGGAGCTTGAGGCCTTGAATGCTGAGAGGAAAGAAGGTATCTCAGGAAAGCCGAGGAAGATGCCCGGGAAGGAAGACGAGCCCTGATCCTATCTACAGCCAGAATCAGATTTTCACATTCAAGCGCGTGAAATTGAACAGCACCAGAGCCAATGCCACGAATATTACGAAGTACACAACTGCTTTTCTTGTCCTTCCCTCCTGGTGGGCTATGAACAGGCTAGCAAGGAGGGTGTAGATAACCAAGTATGTCTGTGTGGAATCTATGGTGGCATTTATGATAGCCTGCCTCTCGACTTGGGATACGGAAGAGACGCTTATCAGGTTGTAATCAAGACCCGATATTATGTTGATTACGAATGCCAGTATTATGGGGATGATTATACATCCCCCTATGAGTATAGTGTATCTCTGCATGGCAAGTATTGATGCCTGTTCCTTGGCCAGCGAGACTAAGCCGAACACATCCTCCGCAGTCTCCCTTATCACTGTCTGCACATCCTTGCCTATCCTGTAGCATTGGTTGAGGAGGATTATTGTCCTGTCCAGTATGGCTGAATTGTTCCTTTCGCTTATTCCCGACAAGGCAGACTCAACATCAGTCCCGGCCGATATCTGCCTTGACGCCATCATGAATTCCTCTGAAAGGGGGCCGTATCCTGACTTCGATATGTTCTGTATTATCCTCTCTATAGGTACACCATGCTCGAGAGCCCCCACCTGGAACAATGCGTCCGGAAGGTAGCTCTCTATCCCTTTCGCCCTTGTATCGATCAGGTATAGGATTATGAAATAAATTATCACAGGCATAAAGAGCAACAAAATTCCGACATAGATTTTGAAATAGGCAAGCCAGATTGCAGCCATAAAAGATACGAAGAATAATATGGCGAACAAATGGTCTGCTCTGAAATTGGTGCCTATCCTCCTCAATTCCGCGTTGATGAGTCTCTTCTCCCTTTCCGAGAGAAAACTCTCCTTCGTCTCTGTCACTATCTCAGGAGTCTTGAGTTTTATGTACAGTATCAGGATTATGTTGATTGCAGGGAATACAGCAGCGAACATCAGCCATACATCTCCCGGACTGATTTGGACATTTAGGAACATAGAGGCTACAAGCCCATATGCTAGGAAAAGGGTGGGCGCTATGCACGCCAAGGCGATGAACAAGAGGCCAAGGAAACTCAATTGAGCTGAGAATTCCCTGAATTTGATCTTCTGTATGGATATAAGTTCGTCCGCCAGTTTCTTCAACGCCTCTCCACCAGTTCCTTCCTCATAATTCCTCACCAGTTGGACTATTATCTTCTTTACAATCGTCGATTCTATCCTCTCTGACATATTGTAGAGGGCCTCAGGTATGCTTGCCCCGCTCGTGACCTCTTTTGCAACCCTTTTCAATTCATTTGAGCACTTGTAATTTGCGTCAGCGGTATTCTGCAGCGCAGCCTCGAACGGCATTTTCATATTGAGCTGTATGGCCATGGCCCTAACTGCTATTGGAAGATCAGATTCGATCGAGGCCGCCCTTGCCTTCGCCAGCAGTTTCGGCACTCTTTTCAGGATAAGAGCAAAAACAGCGAATGACAATGCTATGATGACAAAAGAGGTCGCCAGGTCGAATTTAATTGCAAGATAAGATACGGAACCAGCGGCCAAGGATAGGATAATGCTCGTCAGAAGGGACAATGTCAAGTAAAGATTGGCTTGCATAGTTAAGTCTGCCCTGATCAATGCTTTCTGTACATCATTGACTTCAGATTTTGTGAAAATCATCAGCCACTCCACTCTCCCGTCATCTTGCTCTCCAGGCATAAATTTTAAAACATAGGGAACAAATACCCTCAGGCAGAGACAACCCTAGGATCTAGGGATTAGGTTATATTTAAATGAAGAGGATTGTGAGGGATTTAGATGATGAACTTATTGGCGCACACATTGAAAGTTTATGCTAAGAATCTCGGGATGGTTCTTTTCTTTTCAATACCATTCGTAGTGGCATTGCTTCTTCCGCTGTTCTCAGCGGCACCGACATATTCGGCCTTAGGGGGGTACTTCCTGAGATCTGGAAGCATGCCGCAGATGACCACAATGGACCTGCTGGTGATAGGGGTCGCATCAGTATTCTCATTGCTACTGCTCTCGCTCGCCATGGTGGCAATAAACCTCGTGGTCAAGTCGATGAAGGCCAGGACAAAGATCTCTTCAGAGGTTATCAAGAGCCTTGGGAAATACACTCTAGTGGTGTTCTCACTGTTCCTTGCGATGAAGATAGTGGAGACAGGCATACTGATATTCGTGATTTCAAATGATGTAACAGAGCTGCCTGTCTTTGTGTTCTCATTCATAGCATCGCTCGGGCTGTTCTTTGCAACTCCCGCGGTCGTACTTGAGGAAAAGAAACCCGTGCCGGCGCTAATCGCGAGCTACAAGCACATCATGAGGAAGCCGTTGCACCTGGTCGCATGGCTGGTGCTCGCCTTCATAATGGTAGCTGGAGTCATGCAGCTCTCATACACACTCCTGGACATGTTCGCAGTGTCAAGGTTCATCACGCAGCTGATAGTGGTGCTCATCAATTCATTGATAGTGCTGCCTCTGCTGATAATATTCTCTGCAGAGATCTACCTGACTAAGTACACAATCCTTTGAGCAAAATAGGATTAGATCGAACTATTCAGACTTATTTTCTTTTTCTAATTCTTTTGTTACTCTTCTCACTATCCCGTGGTTCGCCTTTACCTCGATCAATTCGCCGTCCTTGAAGACTTTTGTCGCTATCTGCGTGCCGATTATGCATGGCACTCCTAATTCCCTGCTGACTATGGCTGCATGACATGTGATGCCGCCCTCATCAGTGACTATCGCGGCAGCCTTCTTCATTAATGGCACAAAGTCCGGAGTTGTCATCGGGGCTATGAGAATATCACCTTGCTCGAACTTGGCGAAATCAGCCTGCGAGAGGATTATCTTGGCCTTGCCTATTGCATGCCCTAATGAGGCAACAGATCCCTGGATCTCATTGACCTCTCCCTTCTCGAACTTGAAATTCAGCTCCATGACCCTGGCCTTCTCCCCAGTATAGACTAAGGGATCGTCCTTCTCAAGATCAAAGACAAGTATGTGGTGCTTGACCCTGTTCTCTATCTCCCAGTCGTCATACAATCCGCCATGCAACGCATAATTTATCTCTTCGGGAGTCATTATTTTCACAAAATCCTCTTTCCTCCCTATTCTTCTACCTATTTCAGCAAAAATCTTTCGTGAGGAATACATAGATCTTGAAAGTGCTTCTCTCACATAATCTTTCATATATGTCATTTCCGACAGCATGTCAGCAAGATTCCTTATGCTTGGCTCAGGATTCAATTCATTCAAGACATTTGTCCTTTCAGTCCTGATTTTCTCATTCATCTCCTTCAGTTTCTGCAGCTTTTCCTCGAAGCTGCCGGGCATGCTCTTGAGATTATTGTATTCTTTGAGGAAATATTCTTCAGTATAGGGCTGCTCATCAGAATACCCTATGGGTGTCCAGCAGAATTCCCTTGTATGTTCTGATATGAGTGCTTGGAGATCTTCCCCTTTTTCCACTCTAACTCCCAATTCAAGAAGTTCTTTGCCTTCGGTTGCTACGAAACTGTCTTTTGGGGTGGCAGTAAGAATATTCATATATTCTATAGCCCTCTTCTTGTCAGCTATTTTCTCCTCAAGGTATCTTTCCAGCCTCTCTTGGCCAACCTTACCAGCTGCCCTAACTGTGTGGCTGAACCTGAACACAGATGTGTGTTGGTTGATGAATATCTCGTAGACCTTGTACAATACCTCTTCGGGGAGCCCCCTATATTTGAGGCTGTCGAGATCTGCGGCTACCTGCACTAGCTTGTCATGCTCAATCTGGCATTCTGTCATGAGCCTGTCCAGGGCGCTCCTATCGGACATAATTTTTTCTACTATTATTTTCGAGCATGTCTCCATCTCTTCCTGGTCGTAATACATGTCGATGACATTATTCCTTGAATTATAGACTGCAGTGACAGGCTTGCACAGCCATTGCGGCAACTTGTTCCATGCGATGACTGCTCCCCAGATATATCCAAGATAAGCTTTCCTTGAGGTTTCCCAGGCCCACTTCCTTATCTTTGGGGGTTTTGCACTTTTCTCTGCCTTGAATTGCTTGTTCCTCTCAAGAATGTCATCTATGATGCTATCACCAGTCGCCTTCTACGTATCTATTGGATTTATTCAACAAAAAAGGTTTTTAAATCCCAAATCCATAGCTATATGGGGCAGGATTAGTATGGTAATGGGCAAGAATCAGTTAATGGCGATGATAATCACAGCCGTGATAGTGCTTTTGCTATTAATAATGATATCACTACCAGTGTCAGAACTTGCCTCGGGCAAGTATCCTGTGTCTTCGATGACACCAGAGCCGAGGAATGAGACCCCCATAACAGCGGAAGTCACATTCATATATGGCAAATCCAGCTAGTCTGACGGACGGTTTGAAGAAGGTTTAATAATCTTTATTTTGATACTAATACATAGAATTATAGTAATTCTAGTGATTTTTACAAGGAGCGTGATTTGATGTATCCTGTTTCTCCGTCAGCATATGACCGAGCAATTACAGTTTTTAGCCCGGATGGAAGGCTTTTCCAGGTGGAGTACGCCAAGGAAGCAGTCCGCAGGGGCGCGACCTCGGTAGGGCTAGTGTGCAAGCAAGGGGTAGTCTTCATCGCTCACAAATCAAGGGTATCAAAGCTCGTTATGCCAGAGTCACTGAAGAAGATATTCGAGATCGACGATCATATAGCAATAATGGCGTCAGGCATGGCGGCTGATGCGATGCGCTTGATAGACAACGCAAGAGTCGAGGCCCAAAAATACAGATATACATACAATGAGCCGGCCGATGTAGAGAACATAGCTAGGCAGGTTGCGGATGCCATGCAGCTCTACACCCAATACGGTGGAGCCAGGCCCTTCGGAGTCTCGCTGATATTCGGCGGGGTGGATTCAGTCCCTCGCATATACGAGGCCGAGCCAAGCGGTGCCCTCACAGGAGCCAAGGCAGCCATAATAGGAGTAGGGAAGAACGAAGTCACCGAGTATTTGGAGAAGGAATACAAGGAGGACCTGTCGTTCGATGACGTGATTATGCTGGGATTCAAGGCCCTTAAGCAGGTGCCAGAGATGAAGATAAAGACAGAGACATTCGATGTCGGCATCATTCCGGTGTCAACGAAGAAGTACGAGACACTCTCGCAGGAGAGAATCGCAGCCTACATCGCAAAGGTGTAGTCACATAATTCAGAAATTCATGTTTAACCGAAAAAAATCATACGAATTGGTCATCTAAGGTAAGCGAATGGCTTCATTGGATAAATCGGTGACCGCGCACATGAACGTACGCGGTGAAAGGTTCGAAATTGTCGTGGATCCGAATCTTGCCCTTGACTTCCGTCTAGGTAAGAAGAAGGACATCAACAATATCCTCGTGGTAGAGGATATCTTCAAGGATGCCGGCAAGGGCGAGCGCTGGAAATCGGACGCGCTCAAGAAGGCGTTCGGGACCGATGATGTATTTGAGATCTCGAAGAAGATCCTTCTCGAGGGCGAAGTGCCAATAACCACCGAGCAAAAACACCATATGCTCGAGGAGAAGAGGAAGAAGATAATAGCGATAATAGCAAGGGAATGCGTCGATCCGAGGACCGGCGCCCCGCATCCGCCCCAAAGAATCGAGAGGGCGATGGAGGAGGCGAGGATCAGGGTCGATCCAATGAAGCCCGCCGAGGCGCAGATCGATGATGTGATATCGCCTCTCAGGGTGATACTGCCCCTGAAGTTCGAGAAAGCAAGCCTGGCCGTGAAGATTCCGGCAGATTTGTCGCAGAAATGCTACGGGGCATTGAAGGAATATAATATACAGAAAGAGGAATGGGCCTCGGACGGGTCGCTTATAGCGATGATAGAGATCCCGGCCGGATTGCAGCCCGAGTTCTTCGACAGGATAAATAGATTGACTGCAGGAAGAGCCCAAATAAAGGATTTGAAAAGGAAAGGATAGAAAACAGTTTGAAAGGATTGATGTTTGAAACTTATTGAGAATAAGAAAAGAAAAAAAAGAAAGGTGATTTTACGAATTCAGAAATTGTTGTTCCCGGAGATAAGCTTTTGGAAAAGCCAGTAAGGATGCTAGGGGCATATGTGGAAAACGGGAAGACCTATGCGGATGTCATAGGCATATGGGATGCCTCAAAGGAGAGGATGGTACCGCTGGAAGCGATATACAATCCAGTGCTCGGAGACAATGTCATCGGAGTGGTGGATGAGGAGAAGATCATCGGTTATGGGACCGATCTGGGCATTGCCTACAAAGGGCTCATAATGTCAAGGATGATAAGGACGACATTCAGACCCGGCGATGTTGTTTTCGCAGAGATATCTGAAGTGAGCGAAGTCAAGGACATAATCCTCGGAAGGCCGAGCAAGCTCATAGGTGGGAAGCTACTGATGGTCTCGCCAGCGAAGATACCTCGCATCATAGGCAAGAAGTCATCCATGATAGAGATGATAAGCAAGATGGCTAGATGCGAGATATATGTCGGCAAGAACGGCATAATCTGGTTGAGGGGAGAAAATATCCAGAAGGCTGTGGATGCGATACTCAAGATTGAGAAGGAGGCGCACACATCGGGCCTCACAAACCGGATAGAGAGATTCCTGAAGAATTGAATGAAATGAATTCAAGAGATTATATTTTGAAAGGTGATTTGAATGGGTGGATCAAATAATGTGAAATTGCTTGCCGATGATGGCAAGAGGCTCGATGGAAGAGCCTTCGATGAGTTAAGGGAAATAAAAATAACCCCCGGGGTATTGAAGAGAGTTGACGGAAGCGCGTACATTGAATGGGGCAAGAACAAGATTCTCGCCGCTGTTTACGGGCCGAGGGAATGCATACCGAGGCATGATTCAGATCCATACAGAGCTGTAGTCAGGTGCAGGTACCTCATGGCTCCTTTCTCCTCTTTGGAGGAGCACGGGAGATCAGGGCCGAACAGGAGGTCCATGGAGATCTCCGATGTGATAAAAGAGACATTCGAGAACGTAATTATAGTTGAGAACTATCCAAGGACAGCTATAGATATCTTCATAGAGGTCCTGGAAGGCAATGGAAGCACGAGATGCGTAGGCCTGACGGCAGCATCAGTGGCTCTTGTTGCTGCAGGGATACCCGCAAAGGACCTCCCAGTAGCCATATCTGTCGGCAAGATAAATGGAAAGATTGCCGTGGACATGGCGAAGGAAGAGGACAATTTCGGAGAGGCTGACATGGCTGTGGCTGTGAGGCCAGGTAACAAGGAAATCCTCCTGTTGCAGATGGATGGCAAGCTGACAAGGGATGAGCTGGAACAGTCGTTTGATCTCATCTATAAGGCGGTTGATGAGGTCCATATAATGCAGGTAGAGGCTTTGAAGTCCATGTATGAGAAGCAGGCAGCCGAATCAGAGGCCGAGGGCAACGGTAACAATGAGTCAAGGCAAAGCTCGACAACCGAATCGCTCGCTGCAGCCACCATGTTGGGTGAGAAACTGTCAGACGTGGATTCTGAAACTACGGAGCTCGAGGGTGGGTCTGGTCCAAAGGACCTTTCGCACATGTCTGCTGACGATTCTGAGATAATACGGGACCTCCCTAAGGAGGAAGAGGATCTGCCGGATCTCGGTTAGTGAGAAATGAAAAAAAAGGTGAACTATATGTTGATAATCGATGAAGTAAGGAAGGACACAGTGAAGACCCTTCTCAAGGAAGGGAAGAGGATGGATGGAAGAGCCTTTGATGAGTACAGGCCTATCACAGTGGAGAAGGGAATAATCTCAAGCGCTGAAGGCTCTGCAAGAGTGAAGATAGGAGACTCGCAGGTACTTGTGGGAGTTAAGGTTGCTCTGTCAATGCCGTTCAGGGACAAGCCTGATGAAGGCACATTGACCACTGGAGCAGATCTCTTGCCACTCGCATCCCCCACATTCGAGACAGGACCGCCGAGAGTGGCGGCTATAGAACTGGCAAGGATAGTGGACAGAGGCATAAGGAGCGCTGAGGCGATAGACCTCAAGGCATTGTACATCAATGAGGAGAAGGTCTGGGGTGTGTTTATAGACATATACACTCTCGACCACGATGGTAATCTCATAGATGCAGCAGGGCTAGCTGCCATGGCTGCACTGACTCAATTGAAGCTTCCGAAATACGAGGATGAGAAAGTATTGAGGGAGCCGGATGATTACACTCCATTGCCATTGAATGAGATACCTATGTATTGCACATACTGCAAGATAGGGGACAAGATACTATCGGACCCGACATATCTCGAGGAGCTCGCTTCGGACGCAAAGCTGACTGTCGCGAGTAATGACAGCCAGGTGTTCGCGTTCCAGAAGAATGGCTCAGGCTCTTTCACAAGGGCCGAGGTCATGGAGATGGTGGACAGGTCGTTCGTCAAGTGGGAAGAGTTAAAAAAATATATCGAGTAAGTGTATACTAGATGATATAGACTAGAGGGATAATATGGTTTCATCAGGAGTTAGAGGGGGAAGGTCTGTCAGGGCAAAGCTGCAGAAGATCCAAGCGAAGAAGAAACAGAGATACTCGTGCCCGAGATGTGAGAAGAAGTCGGTCAAGAGGAAGGAGCCGGGAGTCTGGCAGTGCAGGTCCTGCGGAGTAGTCTTCGCGGGAGGCGCGTATTCCCCCACAACTCCGACAGGCGAAGTGGCCGTCAGGATATTATCGGATCTCAAGAAGAACAAGAAGGTTTAGTTTGTTTTAATTGGACTTTTTCTAAAAGTTCATACAGGTGATTCATTATGTATATATGCAGGGATTGCGGAAGAGAAATCGAGAAATTGGAGAATTTCATAAGGTGCCCGTACTGCGCATGCAGGATACTCTACAAACCAGCGTTGCCAGTGGCAAGAGTTGTCAAATCCAAATAAAGGCAGAGCATGTACATCACCACGAGCAGGAAGCCTTCCGATGCGACAAGGAAGCTCGCAAGGCTATTGTCTACTTTTTTAGGTATTTATGAGAACAGGGGAAAGAAGTCCATAGCTGATGTAGTCACAAGGGCCGATGAGCTCGGCCACAGCAGGGCCATAATATTATCAGAGAGGAGAGGAAATCCTGATTCGCTCTCTTTCATAAAAGTCGCCGAGGAATGGTCATGGATGGATCCAGAGGTCGTGGTATCAGTCAAGCAACCATTGCCTGATATTGGGAGGATAAAGAAGCAGGCCAAATATACTGGAGACAAGAAATACTCAGATATCTTTGACTTGCAGGAGCCTGACACGGATGACATTGCCGAAGTCAGCATGGATGACAAGAAGATTTCATTCTCATATGGGAAATTTAGCATGGTGCTTGACATAAAAGGCCTGAGAAGGCTGAAGGTGCCAGAAGAATGAATTAGAGCATGATATTATGGGCAGTCTCTCAGTTACAATCAGGATTCCGATGAAGGAAAAAGAAGTGGCTGTTGCATGCAAGGCCCTAGAGAGCGAGACAGAATTCAAGAAGAAGGCCAGGATAAGGCTCGATAAGGAGAAGGACGCATTGGTCGTGGAGATATCATCGGATGACATGTCATCATTGCATGCGGCCACAGGATCCATATTGAGGGCGCTCAAAGTGATACTCTCGGTGGAAAAGGCCTCAAAGGGCTGCATGGGCAAGGAATAAAAGCGTTGACAGAGAGAACAGTTTACAATAATATTTGATTGGATATCGGGAGTTGATTTTATGACAAATGGAAAGGAAACAGAAGGAGCCGGCGCAACGCCGGAAGAGAAGGAGAGGAATGAAATAGAGAACTACCAGGTCATGCAGCAGAGATTGCAGATCATAATGCTCCAGAAGCAGCAGATGCAGATGCAGTCTGATGAGCTGGACCATGCGATAAGCGAGCTTGACAAGTCATCGGGCCAGGTCTACAGGATTGTGGGGCCTATAGTGATACAGTCCAAGAAGGACGAGGTTTCAAAGGATCTCCAGGGCAAGAGAGCCGATTATGCTTCAAAAGTAGAGCTTCTCGACAAGCAGGAAGAGAGGATCAAGAAGAACCTGATGGAGCTCAGGAAATCCATTGAGCAGAGAAGGAAATGAGTGCAGGATCTAGTTTTTCTGAGAGAGTCTACTCTGCTGCAAAGAGGATAAGAAAGGGCAGCGTAGCTACCTACAAGAAGATAGCTAAGGCCATAGGTCGTCCCGGGGCATGCAGGGCTGTCGGGAACGCATTGAACAAGAACGAGTCAGCCTCAATCCCGTGCCATAGGGTCATCAGGTCAGACATGCGTGTGGGGGGATTCAGGGATGGGGCGGCGAGGAAGATAAAGCTCCTAAAGTCCGAGGGAGTCATAATACTCAATGGCAAGGTCGTGCCATTCAAACCCGGCAAGCAAAGGAAAACTTTAAAATGAATGCAAGTCCATGGCATTCATGGCCATTGAATTCGCAATTACAGAGAGCTTATTGCTGATTTTCGCACAGCCGATATTCCTTTTCATATTCGCGATACTTGTCTGGTCCTTTCAGTCATTCTTTATAACAGGGATATCGAGGAGATTCATATTCCCCTATTTCTACAGCAATCCAATCACCACATATCTTTTCGCACAGGTTTCAATCATACTGCACGAGCTTAGCCATTTTCTCTCCGCCATATTCACAGGCTCATCGATAGTGAGTGGCGAGACATTCATCACACCCACTCAAGGCAGGGTCACGGCGGCGAGCGAGGAATCCGCGATCGGATGGTTCTCAAGGCTAGTGGCCGCACTCGCGCCCTCTTTCTTGCCGCCATTGATTTTCCTAGCAATATTCTTCATACTCTCAGGCCAGACCCCAGAGCTTATCACTAGCTTAACATATCCTAAGACACTCTATGACTTCCAGACAATGCTTGCGGGCGATGCCATGGACGTCTTGATACCTAACATTGCATTGTTTGTCACATCGATGACTGATTTCACCAATCCATTCACATTCCTTTTCATTTATATCCTGATAGTCTGCTCCATAGCTGCGGGACCAAGCGAGGGAGACTGGAATTCCACACTCCAGCTGTTCTTGTCACCAGTGCCTGTCATAACATTGCTCGGGCTGTTCTTGTTCTTCAATTATGCGTTCTCGCAGTTCAACATAGGATTCGTGATTCCCCTTTGCCTGCTCATAATATTCATCTTCGTGGTAGTTGTAGCGGGAGTTTTCTATTCCTTCCTTCTAGCGAGAATCATCGCCTTATTCAGGAAAAGTGCAATTTCCGCGATAATTTTGGTTGTCGTTTTCTTCTCAGTCTACTACTCAATGTTCTATTACTTGCAGGACCCAGTGGTTTCATTCCTTGCTTCGCTGTTGCCTTCAATCCTGATAGGGTTGGTATTGAGAAAGGGAGATAGCAAAAACAGCAGGCGCCATTCTAGATAAAGATAGTTTCGCAGGCTATTTTCCTATGGACTATTATTATTGATCCAGGCTTCGCATCAGGGACCGCATCCAAGAGCACCCTCTCTGGCTTGTCCTTGTTGAATAGAACAAGGCCCATATTCCTCATGCCCTTAGCGAATTCTTTCCCGAAAAGCTTGCTGAAAAGTGAGACATCATTCTCATTCGCATCTTCGACGCTTTCCACCATCCCTTGCCTCACCATGCAGAATCTGTGAATGCCGCTTATAGCAGACCTTTTCACTCCAGGCTTCACCGTTTTCACGGGATTTGCGGTCTTCATGACTATCTTGTTATGTTCTTCCAGGAAGTATTTCCTGCAGTCCTTTCCGGCCAAAATTATGACAGGATACGCATCTGGCAGTGCTTTCTTCATGAGGCTTTCATCCACTGTCTTGTTACCTATGGCGAAAGAGACATATTTGGAAAGATCCTTGCCATCGAGCTTCATTGCCGCGCACCCCAGCCCATATTTCGCCAGCGTCCTCAGCTTTGTCTCCCTACTAGTGGTTTCCATGCCCTTCCTTCGCAAAACCTTTTAATAATACTTCCCATATCCGCATATGTCGAAGTACAGGAAGCTTGTTATCGGATGGTTCTCATTCACGTGCGGCGAGGACAGCACAATCATCTTTCTCGAGCTCATGAACGACCATTTCTTCGAATGGAGGGACAAGATAGAGTTCAGGCACTGCAAGGTGCTTAAATCGAAGAATGAGCTCAGGGACCTTGATGTCGCATTCATAGAAGGAGCAATATCCACAAAAGATGAGATGGAGAAGCTCAAGGAGATAAGGAAGAACTGCAAAAAGCTAGTCGCTGTCGGGGCATGCGCATGCACAGGACAGCCTGGAGGGCAGAGGAATCAGTTCGACCCGAAGACAAAGCAGGAAATTAAGTTCATCCTGGACAGATTCGATCACTTGGACAAGGTTTATGCTGTTGGGGAAGTGGTGAAGGTGGATGAGTCCATACCTGGATGCCCCATAGCTCCAGAGAAGCTCAATGAGGCAGTGAAGAAGTATATTTCGGAATTCAGTAGGTGAGCGCAGTCATGCACAAGGACTTTGAGATACATAATCCGGACCTGAGCAAGATGGAGGGTCATGCGAGCGTCGACATAGTGGTAAAGAACAGCGAAGTCAGGGATGTCAAGCTGAAGATAAGCGAGAGCAAGCGATTCTACACACAGGCAATCCGAGGAAAGCCTGCCCTTGGAGTTTATCAATTGGTATCGAGGATATGCGGCACATGCAGCATCGCCCACCTGACCTGTTGCATAGAGGCTCTCGAATCTGCGATGTTCATCAAGCCCTCCCCTCAGACGAAAGCCCTGAGAGAGCTATCCATGATAGGTACAATCCTGCGCGATCACGCTATGCATATCTATCTGTTCTGCCTTCCAGACTTGCTTGACAAGGATTCAGTCCTCGATTTCAACGAGTCTGAGAATCATTGGATAGAGGACGCTTTCCAGGTCAAGAAGGCAGGCAATTCACTTTCCACGGCAATCGCAGGCAGGGCCGTGCACGCTATGTATCCACAGATAGGCGGTTTCAGCTCAGTTCCTTCAAAAGACCAGGTTAAGGCACTGGTAAGGAAGCTGAAGGATGCACGAGCTCCCATAATCGACGCAGTAGACCTGTTCTACAACTCAATGCTGGTATTCGAGAACAAGACAGAATATATCGCCCTAACAAACAACGATTTCAGCTTTGTCGAAGGCAACATAAGATGCTCCAGCGGGGACATGATACAAGAGGACGAGTTCGGGGACCACCTGCACAGGGTGGTGATCCCATACTCCCAAGCCACGGGATTCAAGTGCGGAGGCAAGAATTACAGAGTAGGGGCATTGGCAAGGATAAACCTGAACAAGGCAGGCCTACATAAGGCTACAAGGAAAGACACAAACAAAGCGCTCTCCACATTCCCATCGCATGACGTTTTCGACAACGAGCTTGCGCAGGCGATAGAGATGCTGCACTGCGTTGACAGGGCTGTCCAGATTCTTGAATCCACCGAATTCAAACCAGAGCTTCCTCCTAGGCTGACTCCAACCGCAGGCATGGGGGTCGGAGTGATAGAGGCCCCGAGAGGAACTTTATACTATGAGATGCAGATAGACAACCAAGGAATGATAAAAGACGGCACTTTGGTCATACCTACTGCCCAGAACCAGGTGACAATGGAATGCGACATAGGCAAGCTGGTGCAGGATGACCTGCAGAAGGACAAGTCAAAGGAAGAGATAGAGCACAATATGGAGAAGCTCATAAGAGCTTATGATCCGTGCATGAGCTGCGCGACGCATTTCCTCAAGGTGAACTGGAAATAATACCTTTGATGTGGGCCTTCAATTCGCCCAATGCCTTCTTCTTGGAATAGCCTTTAGGTATCCCTATTATCTTCACTCCCTTCAGTTTCCCCATCTTTCTAAGGAGCTTCAGGCTCATAGCAAGGTCAAAATCATGTAGCGAGCAGCATTTGTGCTCTTCTATATCATCGATTCCTATATCGCTCACCTTGCTGATTCCCTCCACAGTATCGATTATATTGACTTCAGCTTGGCCTTCTATGTCCTCAGGCCCTCCCGCTTCCAAAAATTCAGTGCCTGGGAATTCCTTCCTTAAATCATCCATAAGAAACAGCGGCATGCTGTCCTGCTTGACCAAAGGATTGCCGAAGCAGAAAAATCTGAATTTCTTGGTTTTGCCCATGCCTGTATGAAGCACAAAGTATATAAAATTGGAATGCTATGAAACATTGTCGTGGGAGCATGGGCATACTTGATTTCATATTCGGGAAAGGAAAGGGAGCCACTACAAGTGCCGCAGGCCCTATATCCTTGAACATGCAGGATCTTAAGAATATAGTCATGAAAAGGAAGGAGGATCAGGTAAAGGATATCTATCCCGCATGCAAGTCATTGAGCTCCGAAGCCTTGGCATTGTTGCCAAAGCTTAAGGAAAGCGTGAACAAGGTCAAGGAGAAGAGCATAGGCAAGGAGATAAGGGGATACGAGATAGCTGTGCAGATGAAGCAGAAATTCTCAGAAAGAGCGCCCCCCACAATAGATTCCATAAAGCCGATGAAGGACGCGAACCTGCAGAACCTCATACAATTCCACAATTCACTCAACAATGCCATAGTATCTATAACAAAGATAACTTCAGACAACAGATACCTATTTTTCTTCTTCAATGACGAGATGAAGGAGTTCGGGAGGCTGATGAAAGAGCTGTGCAGGATAAATGACGAGATAAGGGTACGGATAGAGAGCAAGAAGGATGTTTTCGATGCCGAGAACAACATACACTCAGAATTCTCAAGATATGAGTCATTGAAATCAGAGCACAGCAGCCTATCAAATCTCACTGGCAAGATGAAACATGAGGTTGATGAAGAAGGCAAGAAAGCGGAGAATTTGGCAAAGGACATGGAAGGCATAGCGGGCAGTTCCAATAGGCTACGCGAGGAGATAAAGAGACTTGAGCTTGAGATCGAGGGTTTGAACAAGGAGCTCGTAAGCCCTCTTTATCTGCTTGAGAGGCCACTTAAGAAATACAGGCGGATTGCGGCAGAGAAATGGAAGATCAACGCGGTCGATGAATTGCTTTCAAATCCTGTGAGTGCGTATATTAGGTTCGCAAGCGGTGAAAAGGCGTTCGAGTCTGTATTCGATGACCTGAAGGCGCAGATGTCAAAGAGAGGGATAGTGGAGGACAAGAAGACCCTTGACAAAGCTATTCAGGCGATAGAGCGGCTAAGGCAGGAATCGATGATCAATTCTGCAATAAACCTGTCTGACTTGCATAAAGAGCTCTCTCTTAGGCAGTCGAAGCTGAAGGAATTCGAGGACAGGGAAAGGGAGCTGAAGAAGGATTTGCTGGAATTCGAAAAGAAGCAGAAGGAGTACCAGAAGCACCTGCACCAGGGAGAATCCATGAAGAAGAGGATGGACGAAGCAATAGTCGAGATTGAGAGCAAGTCCAGCAGCTTCATTAGAAAGGAAGTCAAATTCCTAAGCTAGTTGTTTTTAATCTTTTTCTCTAAATCTATTATACATGTCATTCAAGTTCCTTGAGCATACGGCGGACATCCTCTTCCAGGCAGAGGGCAGGACATTCGAAGAGGCACTGGAAGAAGCATCTAGGGCGCTGTCAACCACACTCGCGGACAAGGTGACCAGGAAGAAGGAGTTCGAGTTCGAGGAGTCGGCAGAGAATGTAGAAGAGCTGGTCGTTTCGACCCTGTCAAGGCTGCTTGCAGAATCAGAGCTTCTAGAATTGATTCCAGGCGGACTCAAGGTGATTTCCTTTAAGGAAGAACCAGGAAAATCGACTATCAAGGTTAAGGCCTGGGCTGGAGAAGGAAAACAGAAGACAATAATAAAAGGAGTGACCTATGGAATGCTCAAGGTAGAGAGGAGCAAGGGAAAATGCCTGATCCAGATCTTACTGGACATCTAAAAGAGTTATTTTTGTTAAAGACCTGCCTATCGTATATACTTCAAGCGTCACATTGGCGTTGCCATCCACAGCCTTGATAATATTCAGATAATTCGCAACATCCCTAGCGCCAATCTCCACGAAATACTTGGTGCCATTGATTGTCACTGTGCTTATGCTTGTGCCGCAGCTTCTCTTCAGCTTCAGGTTGTCCAACGTCTTGCCAAGTTCATTGGTCAAAGCAGGCAAATCGGATTCAGCCGCGCTGAATGTGGCATTCATAATAGAATCTGAATAACTTAGCCCAGATATCCCTAATGATGAAATTGCAGATTCGACCTCAGCTTTGCTAGTAGTGTTGACGTTGATGCTATCCTCAAAGATGGCTGTGAGGAATGACAGGTTCTTGTTCCTCAATATCTCCATCTCAGTGCTATTTATCTTTCTTGGAAGTATTACAATATCATTTTCCATATAGTTTATCTCATCTCTTGAGATGTTCAAGAGGATTGCATAGCTGTTGAGATCCACACTCCTGTTTTCCCAGCCGATGCTGCCTTGCATCCAGTACGATTGGCCACAGCCCAATTCCTTCTCTAGGATAACTGTTGATTTCTTAGGCTCGAGCTTTACCTTCTCATTCTTGATATTTATTTGGCTTATGTCTGCTGTTATCGAGGCGGGAATCATCTCATCCTTTGGTGTTGCGGGATCTATCATAACATTGATGGGACTTATACTCATATTCTTTATGCTCCCGTTGATTAGCGTGAACTTGATAGGATCGCTGAATGCTATTACAACTTCTGTGAACACATCGGAGTCTATGTTCTCAAGCTTTTCCCTGATGTAGGATAGATTGGATTTTGAAGATGTCGTGAGTACTGCTGTCTCTCCTGCGAAGTTCAGGTATTCGACCTGCTTTTCCGATTTCAGGGATTCGATAATGCCTCTGTAGCTCTCATTCCATGGGGAGACGTAGATGGTACTCTCATACGACATCAATCTGCCCATTCCCTTGCCCTCTGCGGCGACGAACGTCTCAGTGGTATTATCCTGCGTTCCGCTTCCGCCGCCAGTTTGCTTATTTATTTCTTCCCTCTCGAAATAGGTGAACATACCTATCATGAAGGACACTGCTACGAAAACCACAAACAGCTGTATCATAGTCTTTCTTTCCATAATATCCCTATTATTTCCTAAATCAGACAAAAACAAATCAAAAATAGATAAAAAGAGAGGATTACTTTCCAATCCCTTTACCTCTGAAATCATATGCAACTTAACCTTTATAAATATCTTGGTGCCTATAGTATTAGGAATTCTTCTTCTATGTCTATCATAGATGCAGAAATGGAATCCTGTTGATTATTGGAGGAATAACATGAAAGCGAAAAAAGGAGATTATGTCAAGATTGAATACACAGGTATGATAGGCGACGGCGCTGTCTTTGACACGACCTCAGTGGATGAGGCGAAGAAGGCAGGCATATTCGATGAAAGGTCAAAATATGGCCCAGCAATCATAATCCTAGGCAAGAACCAAGCAATAGTAGGCTTGGAGGAGGCCCTGGTGGAGATGGACGAAGGCGTGGAGAAGGAAGTGACAATCCAGCCCGACAAGGCATTCGGAGCCGTCAACCCGAACCTGCTCGCGATCGTCCCCATGTCAAAATTCAAGGATCAGGAAGTTGCCCCCCAGCCAGGTATGATGGTCAATCTTGACAATCGTACAGGCATGATAAAGGCAGTCAGCGGAGGAAGAGTCGTAGTCGACTTCAACCACCCATTGGCCGGCAAGGAATTGAAATACAAAGTGAAGCTACTGAAGGTCCTTTCAACACTCAAGGACAAGGTGCAGGCGACATTCGAGGATTCTGAGCTCAAAGGCACAATCTCAGTAGAAGGAGACACTGTGATTGCGAAGCCAGAGACTTCCATGGAGACAGAGTTTCTTGTAAAGAAACAGGCATTCCTGAGATGGCTGACAGAGCTTCCGGAAGTGAAGAAGGCCAGGTTCGAGGAGGAGTACGATCTGGGCATGGCGCCAAAAGAAGCACCTCCCCCTGCAAAGGATTCTAAGAAATAAAATCACTTATTTTAATATGTTTTTTGTAATTTTCCCCTATTTCCCTAAAATTTAACCTCGGAGCTCGGGAGATGGGGAATATATTTAAAAGATTATTCCCTATATTATTTCTAAAACTATAAGACAAAAGATGAATTCTTATCTAAAGTGAAACAAGATGACGCGGACAACCACCTTTGGTTATGAACTTATTTTCGATTTACATAACTGTCAGGACAAAGAATCATTAAGGTCAAAGAGGAGACTGCAGGATTTCGTGGACAGGCTGTGCAAGCTCCTGAAGATGAAGAAATACGGCAAGACTTTGATACCTCATTTCGGGCATGACAGCGAAATAACCTCCGGCTATTCTCTGCTGCAGTTTATAGAAACAAGCTCCATAACGGGGCATTTTTCCGAGGGCATGGATGCAGTATATCTCAATGTCTTCTCTTGTAAGCCATATAACGTGGCAAAAGCCAAGAAATTCGTGAAGGACTTCTTCAGGCCCAAGAAGATGAAAGTGAGATATTTAGTCCGCTAATTTTAGTCGAATCTATTTCAGTTCGTAATAGAATAGCGATGCGTCAGTGTCATCAAAGAACCATTTAGGCACAACACACAAGGTCCTGTAGCCCATCTTCTTGTGCCATTTCTTCGAGACTACATTGCCTGGGTCGCAGACAGAGAACAGGCACCTGTAGCCCATTCTTTTCATGGCTTTGTTCGTTTCCTTGAACAAAAGAGTTCCGTATCCCTGCCTCTTGTGATCTGGCGATATCGCCAGCAACCAGCCCCATATTCTTTTTTCGAAGTCATCGCTAGCTATCCTTGTTCCAATCACATTCCCTCTGACCTCCAGTACCCAGCATAGCCCTGGATTATTATCTATTATCTTTGCCATGGCCTCTTTAGTCATCCAGCCCGAGTCGCCTGGCCAGTCCCGATTCCTCAGCCTGATTATTGAGGGGATGTCGCTCTTCTTAGCCAGACGGATCCTGTAGGATACAGATTGAGATTTCATACTTTTAAACCCAGCTTCAATCTATAACTTATGAAATTCATCCTTTCATACATCCTTGTCGCACCCGTGTTTTTAGCGAGAGAGTCTATAGTGACTCTCTTTATCCTTTTCTCCCTGAACCATTTCATGGCCTCTGAAATAAGGGCAGAGCCCATACCTTTGTTCCTGTATCCTGGCAGGATATAAATGTCATATATGTGGCCCGGATCGCTCTTGAATATAGGCAGCTTCTCTTGGATTTCACAGAACAAGTATCCAACAATCCTGCCCTTCACGACTGCCTTGAGAAACAGGCATTTCTTCTTGCTTATACTAGCTGCTTGCCATTTGCTTATTTCCTTCTCGAATCCCTTCTTGAGATCCATCCCCATAGGATCTATGCTTCGCATCTCAAGACAAAGTCTCTTCCCAAGCTCTGCCAATTCATCCAGGTCTTTCGTATCTGCTTTCTCTATCTCATACTTAATATTAGGTACCATAATAGCCCCGATCGGATTCGAACCGACGTCACAGGCTCCAGAGGCCCGTATCCTTGACCACTAGACGACGGGGCTAGCTTTATTGACATTACTTAGAAGAAGAGAATTAAATATTATCCCATGGCTGCTTAATCATCGCATGCAGGCTGCAGTCGGCCACTGCTTGCTGGACTTGTGATATCTTATGCATTGGCAGCATATCCCATGCCTTGGACAATCTGTCTCATCACAAGGGCAGTCTTTCTCATTCTCTTTCTTGTTAGGGCATTCTTTTCTCATAATATCTAACCGAATAAATTACAGGAGCATGAGCAAGTCATACTGGCGCCGCCCACAGATTTTTTCAATGATATGGAATAATCAAAGCTCATATTGCTTGATTTTATGAGCTTGCATACATCCCCACATTTGCTCAAGCAGTCCGAGCCTTGCTCTATGAATGAAGTGCATCCTGAAAGCAAAACAAACGATAGCACAGCTACAAGAATCATGATTTCAATTTTCATTATATCCCCCAATATCTGATACAGTTCAATACTGCTTTCCTGCATATACATACACTTTCGCAGGCTTTCCGCAATGGATGCACACTTCATCCTTACCTGGCTTCTCTTCTGATCCAAAAGGCACTCCCCTTATGTCTGATATTGTCTCAGCCTTGACATAGTCCGAGCATTCCTTCCCATCCATATCTATGCTGCAGAATGGGATCCTCACAAACCCGCCTTTCTTCAATTGCTCCTTCAGCTCTTCTTTTGTATTTGCCTTTGAGAATTTGGACTTGAAATAATCATCAGCCTTGCTGATAAGGTTCTTCCTTATTACTTCCTGCAGTTCTATTATCTTAGCTATGAGCTTTATCTCTTCCACTTGCTCTTTTGTGCCAGTGTCTCTCCTTGCCAAGGTGATCATCCCCGACTTGGCTTCCTTCTCCCCTATTTCCAGCCTGATGGGCACCCCCTTGAGCTCCCACCTATAGAACTTCGAGCCAGGAGTGTCATCTGAGAAATCAGCTTCCATCCTGAACCCTGCAGCGATCATCATCTGTTTGATCTTGTAGCACTTATCCCTCACAGTCATCTCATTATCCCTCTTGAATATGGGCACTATGATGACTTGGACGGGCGCGAGCGAGAAAGGCATCACTAATCCCTTATCATCTCCGTGCTGCGCTATGACTGAGGCATAGATTCTCCAGATGCATGGGCCATAGCAGGTCTGCCATGCATACTGCAACTTTCCAGTCTCATCAAGGAATTTTATGTCGAATGCCTTCGAGAACTTCTGCCCAAGCATGTGGGTCGATGGCTGCTGCACTATCTTACCATCCGGCATCAAACAGTCTGCAGCATATGTGTTCTCTGCCCCCGGGAACTTGTCCCATTGGGGCCTCTGGAAGAATATAAATGGTATTCCGAATCGTTGGTGCATTATCGCCTCTGTCATCTCCACGTCCTCACGAACCTGTTGCTCAGCCTGCTCCTTTGTGGCGAAGACATCATGGGCCTCTATCCACCAGAACTCCCTTCCTCTCAGGAAAGGCCTTGTGGCGCTTGTCTCATACCTCCATACCTGGCACGACTGATAAATCTTGAGTGGAAGGTCCTTGAGCCCCTGTATCCAGAGCGAGTACATCTTGTACATTATGGTCTCGCTGGTGGGCCTGAGCGCGTACCTCTCCTCCAGTTTCTTGTCCCCTCCATGGGTGACCCAAAGGACGTTAGGGACGAATCCCTCTACATGCTCGCTCTCCTTGCTCAGCAAGGATTCAGGGATCAATGCAGGGAAGAGAGCAGGCTTGTGGCCCCTCCTCTCGAGTTCAGCCTCGTAAATGGCATACATCTTCTTCATGGTCATGACTGCCCACGGCATGTTTACGACCATGCCTTTTATCTCGCTCCTGAGGTCGCACAGCTCAGCCTCCTGGGTGATTTCTGTGAACCATTCTGAGAAATTCTCATTCTTCTTGTTCTTCATGAAATGATATAATCAGTGAACTTTTAAAACCCTCGTTGGAATATATCTTCGTTGGGAGATTGATAGGTGATTTCATATGGCATATGAGGGTTATGTGGATTTGAAGTATCAGCCGGATGAGAAGGATGTAGTCTGCAGGTTCTATCTGGAGCCCAGATATGGCACTTCTTTTGATGTGGCAGCATCGGCCGTGGCAGCCGAGTCATCAATCGGGACATGGACAGAGGTCGAGACATCAAAGCCATACATAAAGAGGCTGGCAGCGCACGTGTTCCATATGAATCCTGTGGATGGGATAATGGATATTTCATATCCTGTCGAGGCTTTCGAGCCCGGAAACATCCCTCAGCTCCTCAGCAGCGTTGCAGGCAACATATTCGGCATGAAGGAAGCCGCAAACCTCCGTTTGCTTGATATGAAATTCCCCAAGACATTCATCAAAGATTACAAAGGACCACAATTCGGCATAGCTGGCATAAGGAAGCTTTTGAAAGTGAAGGAAAGGCCCTTGGTCGGCACTATAATTAAGCCAAAGATGGGCCTAAATCCTACAGATCATGCTCAAGCAGCGTACAATGCATGGTTCGGCGGCTGTGATGTAGTCAAAGATGATGAGAACCTGACAGGACAGAAATTCAATAAATTCAAAGACAGATTCACCAAGACAATCCGCCTCAGGGACAAGGCAGAGAAGAAGACGGGCGAGAAGAAAATGTATCTCGTCAATGTGACTGCCGAGACAAATGAGATGGTGAAGAGGATGAGGTTCGTAGAGGACAATGGCGGAGAATACGCAATGGTCGATATCATAACTACAGGATGGAGCGCTCTACAGACAATCAGGGAAGCGAACACAAGGCTGAAGCTGGTTTTGCATGCCCACAGGGCAGGACATGCAATGTTCACTAGATATGAGAAGCACGGTATGTCCATGATTCCAGTGGCTAAATTAAGCAGACTAATCGGCATGGACCAATTGCACATAGGCACAGTGGTGGGTAAGATGGCAGGAGGCCTCGAGGAGATAGTCGGTTGTAAGGATGCAATATCATTGAAGACAACACCAGAGACTAAAACTACTTTAGGGCAGGAATGGGGCAATATAGCACCAACATTCCCTGTGGCTTCCGGAGGGTTGCATCCAGGGCATTTCGCCAGGGTCATAGATATATTCGGCAAGAATGTGATACTGCAGGCAGGCGGGGGCATACATGGTCATCCTGAAGGCACAATCAAAGGAGCAATGGCAGCCCGACAGGCAGTGGATGCAGTAATGGAAGGCACTGAGCTCAAGGAATATGCGAGAAGGCATCCCGAATTGCAGGCAGCAATAGAAAAGTTCGGAGTTCTGAAGTGATTCTCAAGCACTAAAAGGGGCCTTGATTATGATACTCCGCGTTTTCGATTCAAAAGCAGGCAAAGTGGTATTCAGGACCATGACTGAGAACGACATTAAAAGAGTCAAAGAGTATGCTGAATATATAAATTCCGTAATCGATGAGGATGACTATATCCTGATCGACAAAAAGGTCAGCTTGAAAGAAGAGAAGGAATGGCTGAAGAGAAACCTGAAGGCATATGAAAACAATGAGTTCACTATAGTCGCCGAGTGTGAGGGTAAAATCATAAGCGTAGCCACAGTCAAGAAACTCCCATGGAGGATGAACCATGTCGCTTCAATGGATATAGCCATAAAAGAAGGGTACAGGAGCATAGGTGTCGGTAGCGAGATGATGAAGCTATTGATCGAAAAGGCAAGACTGATGAAATGCAAGGTATTCAAGGTTTCTGCATTATCTACAAATAAGAGGGCCATTGGCCTTTACAAAAAATTCGGACTGAAGAAGGTAGCTTCCATTCCCAAACAAATGCAAAGAAAAGGAAAACTTATCCCTGAAAATATATTGGTAATGGATCTTTGATCAGAGAATCGATTTTGCTCCGCCATCCATCAGCACTTTCTTGTTCACTTCTCTTAGTTGGGGCAACATCACGAATGAAATTATCACTCTTATCACTCCAGCAAAGAGGAATATAAACACAAAAGCATTCGCCCCTAATTCAACATTGGCTGATAGCAAGACACCCCCAAGTATCGCACCAAAGAATATCCCTATCCCGCTCAATATGGCTGAATACGCTGAGCATAAGCTCCTTCTCTGGGGAGTTACAGCATCGAAGAGGAAATTAGTAGTGGCTATGCTGAATCCAGCTCCAATGATTCCTCTGAGCACCTGTACTCCAATCAGATAATACAAATTTGTTGATAAGGCCCACAAGATAGGTACCAAACAGAGGCCAAGGCTGGATATCCATAATGCCTTGAGATTCCCATTCTTATCTACATACTTCCCCCACCATGACAATGTGATTATAGTAGCCAATGCTTCAGTCAATGTGACAATAGTGAATGTAGTATAATCAAAATGAAGTTCCCTGAGCATATAAACAGGGATGAATGGCCATGCGATGTAGCCTGCAAAGATGCCTAATGAGATGAATGTGGTGTATTTCCCGAAATTATTGTCTTCCTTGAACATCCTCTTTATGAAATCGAAGAAAGAGAAATAATACCCATTGGGCAGCTCCAGTTTTGGCTCATAATGCTTTATGAAATAGCGGCTTGACATGGCCCTACCAAAGAATGCTATTATGAAAATGACCATGAAGCTGGGCATCAGGTTGGCATCCTTGAATGCATCAAGGAAAATACCTGCAGCCAGTGTCGTCGCAATTCCCACAGCTCCACATATTGCGCTCCTCTTTGCCCAATATTCCCCCTTATTCTTGGGCACTATATCTCCCATCAGGGATGTCCATGCTGGAGCAATGAAATGCCCGAGCAATGCATATATCGTGTAGAAAATGATGAGCAAGTAAGGTGAGTACTGGGATCCTTGCATGAAGAGGAATGCTATCAATGCTATCGCCAGCCACACACAGGCCTGTGCGAATACTCCAGGTATGATGACTCTCTTCCTGCCATACCTTTCCATTATTCTGGGGGTGAATGCCTGCGCCATCGGGGCTATAAGGTTAGGTACTGCTGTTAGTAAGGATATGAGCATGTTGCTGGAGTTTATTGCTACTGCGAATGCCGTTATGTAAGCGTCACCGAAACCAGAGGCCACTGTTGCGAATGAGCCCTCTATTATGCTGTACTTCCTCGTCTTCTCCAATTTCGCCTCTTCTATAGGACTAAATTTTTTCTTCTTTTCCTCTATCTTGATATCAGGCATATGGGGTGGATTCGATATCGTGGATATATTAGAGATATTCGCCATAGTAATCACTGCCCATAATCATAATTGATTATATCTAATCTTAATGCTATTTTACCTTATACCGCAGGATGCCCGCGATACCACCGAATGATTTCAGCCTCTTCCAAGGATCCTCTTCCGATGTGAATATTGTAACATCTACATTCGCCTTCTTGGCTTCATCAAGTATGTCTGGATCCTTCCTGACATTCTCATCAAGTACGATCAGCTCTTTCATTGCCCTCATCTGCAATGCCTCCAGCACTTCATTCTTGCCATACACAGCCAGACCTGTATCCTTGTGCAATTCCACCATGAATAACTCCAGCTTCTCGAATTCCTGGCTGAGCTTGTCTTCCTTGATGACGTTCGACACAGCTCCTGCCTTCATCAACTCATATATCCCGTTCTTCTCTGCAGTGCTGCTGTGCGCGAATGATATTGACTTTAGCACTTGAGGATTCTTATCTTTCACATAATCTTTGAAAGACTCTGGAGTGAATCCAGGTCCCGCCACAATTGTCTTCTTAGATTCCTTCACAATATTTAATATCTCACCGAAATACTTCTTCATCAGCTCCTCATATTGCTCATCTCTTTTCGATGTCCTGCTCTTTATCTCGCAATCATATTCTAGCCCGTATCCCTTCAGGGTTGCCACATTAGCCATCCTGTCATCCATGACTACAATCCTGATTATGGGCCTTCTTGAGCTCTTCTTTGCCTCATTCAATCTCTGCTTCTCATACTCATTCCATTTCTCCTTGCGAATGATATAAGGGAAATGGGGCTCAACATCAATAGTGTGGTGCTGGCCGATTTGCACATATTCCTCGGGGGTGCCTGCCAGTATCTTTCCAGTCACCCTGAGCACGTTCGCGTGCTTGTGGAGCTCAGCTTTCTCAACTTCTAATTCGATCTTGACCTTCTTCTTCTCCCCAGACTCCCCTTCCCTGCCTGGGGCCTTGAACCTCCTCTCGGTGGTGCCTGTGACTGCATCTCCTGGGTTGATTATCTTTTCCAGATGCCAGAGGTCCTCAAGGTTCTCAGGCTCGACCTTCATCTTGCCATCCTTGGCATCGTAATGTATTATCCTCATGATTGTATTTAGGCAAGGAGTTTTAAAATAAATAGGGAAGGCCGAGGAAAAGGAAAGATGAGGATCAAGAGGATTCAGCCTTCCTTATCCTGCCGGCCAGGAACTCCAGATATCCCTCAACCGCAGGCAGGGTCAGCTTGTACTTTACGCTGACAGTGAGTCCGAAGGCGGTCGCATCAGGGGCCTCGAGCGCTTCCTTGAACATACCCACGCTCGCCTGCATCTTCACTATCCTGCTGCGCGCCCTCCCCGCATATCTGATTTGGCCTCTTTTATCTCCTTCATTCCAATGGGACAGGTCAGAAGCTTCCTTGAAGAGCTCCCTTGCCTTTTCCATATCCCCCATCAGCGCCGCATTCTTCGCTATCTTTGCTATGACCTCAGCCACCCTCTGCATCCTGATGTCCCTTGAGTCCTCATTGTGGACGTCATAATAGGAGCTGCTGTTCTCCCTATTCCATTCCTTAAGCTCTCTGGCGCACTGCACAGCTTTCTCAATATCTCCATCTGCTTTCGCCTCTGCAATCCCAAGGAGAGCCTCGAATTCCTGGAGGCTATAATCCCCCTCTCCGAGCGCGTTCCTGTATTTCTTGTAGCATTCCTCCGCCTCTTCTGTGTATCCTGCCCTAGCCAGCCCTCTGATGTAGACTGCTATGATTCCTCTCTCCTCCCGCGTGCCCTTGATCACAGTCTCGAATATCTTCCTGGCCTCTCCCATGCTGCCTGCGTCCGCAAGTCCTGTGAGGATATCGCACACTACCCAGCGCTTTGAGTCCTCTTCTTCTTTGCTCATATCCTCCAAGGCCTTCTCCAGCATGCCTGCCCTTGCGTGATAATAGTAATGTGCGTAGCTCGCATTATTTTTCTTGAGCATCTCGATTACTTTCTTGACTTGCTCCTTCATCCCGGCCTCCGCATAGGTGTGTAGCGCAGCCCTGGCTAATTCATCTAATCTGAATCTGCCGCAATCCTCCCTGCATGCCTCCAGGAACCTCATGGGCTCATTCAGATTCACAGCCATCTGGCCCTTGATTATCTCGATCATCCTTTCATTAGGTTTACTGCCTAATGTGGTCCATTGGAAGAAGTCCATCTTCTTGTATATCTCTATGGCAGCGGAGCCCATGCCCGCCATGGACAGGGCTGTGGCAACTTCGTTCAGATCATAGATGTCACTGTGGTGGTATTTGATTGATTCCTTAATTAGATCCCATGCATCTACAGCCATCTTCTTTCCATCCTTGTCCCCTCTTGCCATCTTCCTTTTCGCGAGTTTAGCGAACATAGTGGCGCGAGTCAGTTCGTAATCTATGCTCTCTATCATCTTCTCTGCCGCGCCCATCAATTCAGGAGTGCCTATAGTTATCATCTGTTCGATGCACGTTTCCTTTATCTCTTTGAATTCATAAGGGCCGGTTTCCATATCAAGCACCTTCTCCACTCCCGCGATGAATTCTGAATATCCTTTCTTCTTAGCTGTGCTCGCGAGGACAGCCCTCCATTCCTCCTTCAGCTCTGTCCTGAGGAGCTCCTCCTTCATGGCCATTATCTTCTTCTCTATTCCCTCCTGGGTCGGAGCTAAATCCGTGAGGATTATAGCATTGGCTCTCTTTATGAATTCCCTTTTCTTCTTTATGTCCTCCGAAATCTCCTTGCCCATCATCTTGTCCATATCTATGTGGACTTCCGAGACCTTCACAACAGGCCCCCACACTGTCTTGCCCTCGTTTCCATTTTTGTTTTCCTTTTTCTTCAGCTCCATATCAATCACCCCGATTCCGATTTCCGCAGCCCGTCAAGGCCGCAGAAATCTCTTATAATAGATTAACGACAAATGCGGCTTTAATTTATGGGGTTACTTAGTAGCCCCAAAAAGCTAAGGGTTAAAAGGGTGAGCGTGAAGGATGGTTATGGGAGAGGTCGAGACGCTGCAGATGGCTGGGCTCACAGAGAATGACAGCAAGGTGTACTATCATCTCCTAAAAGAGGGGAGGGCAACTGGCAGTGCAGCTTCAGGCAAACTAGGGCTGCACCGCAGGAATGTATATGAGTCATTGGAGAGGCTATCGAACAAGGGACTCGCCTCTTTCGTGCTGATAAATGGCAGGAAATATTATTCAGCCAATGTCACAGAGATGCTTGGTGCCCTTGAGGAGAGGAAGAAGGCCATAGAAGAGCTCATCCCTGAACTGGAGAAGCCACACCTGATGATGAAAGTTCCCGAAGTGCAGATCCTGACTGGCAAGGAAGGAATGAAAATACTTTTTAGGGATGAATACTTGGCGAGGAAGCCGATCCATATCATTGCTTCGAAAAGCTACGAGAAGAAGACATGGGACTATTTTGACATAACTCCAGATAAGATCGTAGCCTTGGGTCTCAAAATAAAGCTCCTTTATCCAGAGGCAGAGAGGGCTTTAGGGGAAAGAGCAAAGAAAGGGAGAGGCAAGGCAATAGAGGTCAGATATCTTCCAGAGAAATACTCCTCAGATGTGGGCATCGAAGTATACGGAGATAATGTGGCTATCGAGCTTGAAGAGGACCTCATATTGAAGATGAAGAGCGAGAAGGCAGCGAAACGTTTCATGGATTATTTCAATATTCTTTGGGAAATCGCAAAGAAGTGAGAGCCAACAAGGGTTTTTAAAAATGAATTGAGGTATCAATGCATGCCAAGGTTAGCTGTGATAGATAGGGACGGCTGTCTCAAGGCCAAGTGCCACATATGCATCAAAGTCTGTCCGATCAATAGGATGGGGCAGGAATGCATAGTCGCAGACAGCGAGACATATCCTGTGATAGATGAGAATTTGTGCACAGGATGCGGCATCTGCCCAAAGAAATGCCCTACCAAGGTCATATCTATAGTGAATCTTGTGTCTGAGGCAGGAGAGATAATCCATAAATATGGTGTGAATTCATTCAGGCTTTACAATATGCCAATCCCTGTGAATGGGGTTGTAGGTTTCATAGGGCAGAATGGGATAGGTAAGACCACCGCCATGCAGATACTTGCTGGCAAGTTGCCACCTAATTTCGGAGCATGGAAGAAGCCAGCTGATTATGGCATCGCTGCATTCGCCTTCAAAGGAAGGGAGATGGGCAATTATTTCAAGAAGCTGCAATCAGGCATCTCTGTATCATACAAGATCCAGAATGTCGAGGAGTTCAGGAGCGATATAACTGTAAGGACTGCTCTTGGAATTGGGATGAGTTTCGAGAAAATGGTTGAGAAACTTGGGCTTGGACAGTGCCTTGATAAGAAGCTGAAGGACCTGTCTGGTGGGGAATTGCAGATGGTTGCAATAGCAACTTGCATAATCAATCAGTCCGATTTGTATTACATCGATGAGCCATGCAGCTTCCTTGATGTCAAGCAGAGACTGGTGGCAGCCAAGGCGATACGCGAATTGGCTGACAAAGCAGCTGTAGTGGTAGTGGAGCATGACTTGGCAGTTTTGGATTATCTCACTGATTTCGTTTATGTGTTTTATGGTGAGAAGGGGACATACGGTGTGGTGTCAGGAGCGAAAGCGTCAAGGGCAGGAATCAATGAGTATTTGGATGGATTCTTGACTGAAGAGAACATAAGGCTCAGGAAAGAATCAATAAAGTTCGATGTCAAGGGTCTTGCCGAGAGAGTCACGGGCCAGCAGATGCTCCAGTATGAGAAGTTGAGGAAGAAATATCCATCCTTCATCCTGTCATCTCAGCCGGGCAGCATAAAAGAGGGAGAGATAATAGGGATTTTGGGCCCGAATGCGACCGGTAAGACGACATTCATCAAGATGCTTGCAGGTGCTGAGATAGCCGATGAAGGTAACTTTGAGACAGAGATGAAAGTCTCATACAAACCTCAGTACATCAAGGCCGAAGAAGGAAAGGTTGAAGAGGTAGTTGCGAAATTCAAGCTTGACGAGACGACATTCACTGAATTAAAGAAAAGGATGCAGATCGAGGAATTGATGGAGAAGGAATGCAAGAAACTGAGCGGAGGGGAGCTCCAGAGATTGTCGATTGCACTGTGCTTGTCGCAAGAGGCGAACATATATCTCCTGGACGAACCATCCGCATTCCTAGACATTGAGCAAAGACTGAACCTTGCTGACATCCTCAGGAAAAGGATTGGTGAGGGGAAGGTCGCGTTCGTTGTGGACCACGATATAGTATTCATCGATAACATATCAGACAGGCTCATCGTGTTTGATGGCCAGTCCGGAGTCTCAGGATCAGCAAGCGCGCCGACAGACAAGCGCACGGGCATGAACTCATTCCTCAAGCAGATGGGCATAACTCTTAGGAGAGATCCACAGACAAAGAGGCCGAGGATAAACAAGCAAGATTCAGTGCTTGACAAGGAACAGAAAGACAAAGGAGAGTATTACTATGAAAGCGAGTGAAAAAACGAGTGAGGACAGCCTGATTTTGTTTGTCACATCCATGAAGCAGGTGGATTCTGTTTTTGTCCTTTCTGGTATAACTAGCAAGGGCAGGGCAGTGGTGCATTCGCACAGGAAATTCAAGCCAGGTCAGCTCATCGAAGCGACAGGCGAGATAAAACAGGCAGACGGCATAAGGGAGATGGAGGCCGATGAGGTGAAGGCCATAGAGAGCAGGAAGGAGATGGATGAGATAAATGATTATGTCGATTCAAACATTAAGGTCAGCAAGTCCCAGCCCTTCCTCCCGACTCCAGTCATAAAGAATATGTCAGAGGGTTTCGATGAGGTCGCAAGGCTTGTGCTGAAGGCTATATTTTTACACAGGCTGGTTATAATCAGGCATCACAATGACACAGATGGGGTGTGCGCTGGACTTGCAATGTATCTCGCAGCAGGGTCAGCCAAGAATATCAAGATAATAACCAACAAGTATCCGGGATACAGGATGGTGGATGCGCAGCAAGATATTCATCTAGCTCATCAGCTGGATGCTGAATACCTCAAGCCATTGCTGGTAGTGTTTGATATAGGCTCCAGCATAGAGAGCTTCGGCACTTATGATTATGTCAAGGAGGCGGGATTCGATGTCGTGGTAGTGGACCATCATCCCCCCTCGCCGGGCATGAAGAAGCGCGTGGACCTAGTGGTATCGCCTCATTTCTCAGGTGGGGGTTCAGAATATACTGCGGGTCTTCTCGCATCCGAGATTTCTCAGAGGATAGCTAAGGTTGATCTTCATGACATACCCTTTGTGGCCTTAGTTGGGGATAGGAGCACTCTCCAGTTTGAAAGGAAGGATATATACTTGAGGTATGCCATTGCATTGGATTACCTTGTCTCCATGAAGGATCCAGCTATAGATGAGATAGCGAGGAATTTCCTGGACAGGGAGGCAATGGAGACAAACTATATGCTAGCCACTGAAAGAATAGATGTGGTCAGGAATACACTCCTGAAGAAGGTCAAGAGGAAGGATTTCAAGAATGTCACAGTCTTCGTGGTCGACACTGACAAGGAGTTCGAACAAGGCCATTTCCCGAGCAGGGGGAGCATGGCCAATATAATAAACGATGTATTGGCATTTTCAAGCAAAAGGCCTGGCATAGTTATAGGGTACGGCAAGCACAATATCAATACAAGGTTCAACAAGCCTGCCCTTGAGGAGGGGTGGAGCGGGGCAGATCTCATAAACAGGATAAGGGAGGAATTGCCGAACGCATTGGAATCAGGCGGAGGCCATCCCGGAGCCGCATCCATGAGGATAAACAAGGGATTCTCGAAGATAGTGCTCGACCAGATAATGAAAGAGATAGAGAAAGAGTCTGAGAAAAAGAAGTGAGCCTGCAGGTTATACATAGGTATAAATTCATTTTCTTCATTAATCATTCGGAGCAAACAATCAAGGGGATATTGCGTAACTTGGCAGCGCGGCAGGCTCCAGACCTGGCGAAAGCCAAATGGATGTCGCTTGTGGAAGTTACCTGCAAGTCAGGGTTCAAATCCCTGTGTCCCCACTAACCTTCAGGTACAGTTCCTAGTCAAGGGTCTTGGATTCTACGAAGAGGAAAGTTATGGGATTCTACGAAGATTTTATTGAAAAATATGATAAATTGGTTTCTTTTGAAACCAGAGTTAAAAGAAGTACTAAATTTTATAGTGCTCTATTTTCAAAAAACAATGTTAAGACGATTTTGGATTGTGCCTGCGGGACAGGACATCATGTGATAATGTTTAATCAAATGGGGTTTAAAGCTAAAGGTTCTGATTTGTCCCCTGCTATGATTAAGAAAGCAAAAATTAATGCCAAAAAATACAATATGTCCACCGTATTCAAAATTTCAGATTTCATGAGGCTGACAAAAACATTCAAAAACGAGAAATTTGATGCAGTTATATGCATAGGCAATTCGTTACCACATCTTTCATCAGATCAAGAATTGACTAAAGCACTCTATGAAATGCACAATGTTCTAAATAAGGGGGGCCTCCTTGTCTTGTCTCAAAGAAACTATGACAAACTTGTCAAGTTGAAGAAGAGATTCTTTCCTGTTGCAATTAGAGGGGGCGAAGTATTCATCTATGCTCTTGATTATTTTCCAGAGAAGATTATTTTCAATGTGCTCTACTTAGACACTACAAGCAAAAAATTTCAAGTATACTCAACTCCATATTATCCTCTGAAAAAAGACAGGTTAGCGAAGATTATCCGAAAAGTTGGATTCACGAATTTAAAGTTTTCTCAAGACTATAGTTTCAGCCATTTCGATAAAAATAAAAGCGATGAGTTGATAGTAGTTTGTAAAAAGTAATGGATTAGAACTGAACCCATTAGACAAATCCCTGTGTCCCCACTTAACTTGCGGTGCAGTTCCTAGTCAAGGGTCTTGCGATGGACAGAGAAGGATAATATGCAAATTACCGTGTGAAAACTGAACTCGTAGTTCAAAATCCCCAGTTCTCATTAAACCCCCCCATAGATAATTATTTAAAGTCAAACTTCTTAACCAAAATATGAAGAACATAGGTATCATTTTTGCCATATTATTGTTTGTATTAGTTTTCTTATTTGGATGTTTAGATTATGTAATGCAAGATATAAATCAAACCCTATCACATACAAAAGGAAATCAAACAAATATCTCAAATAAAAGTACAGTGCTCAACATTCCTTCTCAGTCATCCGTACCAAACGTCTCGGCTAATGTTAATGAAAGTAATATGACAACCCATATAACTAATACAACAGAAAATGTGACAAACGTTGGTTGTGATTATAATAATCCTTCTTGTGGAACTGATCTTTTGTGTGTTAATAATTCATGTATTCCAAAGTTCGAATACAACACTTCAATACCTATTTCGAATGAAACGAGCAAAGCAATTCAGTATCTTATTATCACTCGCCCAATTTTTATTCAAACATTGAAGTCTTTTGAACAGATCAAGACAAATCAAGGATTCAATATAAGTACTGTAACTCTCGAACAAATCGATACAAATTATACTGGAAAAGACGTTCCAGAAAAAATTAGGAACTTTTTAAGAGAAGCCAAAGAGAGGGGGGTTCAGTATCTTTTGATAGTAGGAGATGCTGATTCAAAATACAGCGAAACGGGCGAGTTAGATTACACTATAGATCAAGATTGGGAGATTCCAATGAGATATGTTAGCATAAACGGCGCACCATACAAAGATGGCCAATCCAATGATACAATTATTCCAACCGATCAATATTATGCATCTTTGTCTGGCTCATGGGATGATGATAGAGATGGAATTTATGGGGAAGAGGGACTGTTATATGACGAGTTTGATTTCAAACCGGATCTTTATGTGGGTAGGTTTCCAGTAAAAACCGTTAGCGAACTCGAGACATTAATACACTCCACTGAAAATTGGGTGCCAAAAAATAGACCAATACATTCAATATTTAGGAGTACTTTTTGTCCACAAAGCAGTGCACAGAGCAATGAAGACGAATTAAAACAAGTAATAAATCAAGGCAACTCCGAAATGCAAGATATTATACCCCACATTTGCCAAAACGATAGTGGCGGGGATATTGCTTATTTTGTAAATAAAGATGCAGCAGATCTTGTTAGTAGCTTCTCGCATGGATATAATCAAGCAATAGTAGGAAATTATACCCTAGATTATTCAAGTGAGATAATAAAAAAACCCGTGATATTTTACGTATATGGTTGTTTGACAAATGCTATAGACAAAAAGGATGACTCATTGAGTAAACATCTCCTCAAGGAAGGTTCGGCAATTGCTTATATAGGTTCGACGCGGTCTCATGCAGACAGATGGTTTAATTTCTGGGATACACTTTATTATGATGATAATCCTTATCTTGGTGCCGCCTTATATGAATACAAATACAAAAGATATTCTACAGAGATACTTGATGACAAAGAGAAAGGGAATTTTATGATGTTTAATTTGATGGGGGACCCATCATTAAAAGTATATAATCCAGAAATAGAATTGAAATTACCCGAAAACGTTTATTTCAACAGTTCCAACTATGCGGGGTTTTTATTTGAAGTGAGGAATAACAAAAATCATTCGGTTTTTGTAAATATAAGGACTGGAGAGGGTACACCTAAAGTTGATGGAATTCTTCCAGGTAAATCGATTACCCAATTTCACACTGAATTCTACGGAGATCCGCAATATGCTATGTATAGATTGTTGATTGCTGAAGATAATGAGAGCACTGTAGCAGTAGGAAGAACGACTACAATAAATAATCATGCTTTAGTTAATCAAGAGATTCTCTCAGATCTTGTTCCAGGCCGGAATACATCTATTCCTTTACTTGTGTTATATGGAAAAAATGAGACGATTGAGATAATAGGGGAATATTATCCAGGCAGTTGGGGAAATAACTATCCTGAAACTAGAGAAGGCAAAGAATTATTCAGAGTAACGAAAGATATATCTATCAATAGAAAAATTAACGTTTCATTTATTGTTCCAGAAAATGAAGTTCCACTCGATGATACAAATCGCACCTTTTCAACTCCATATTATTTTCCATATATAAAAATATACTCGGAAAACGTGTCCTCCAAAGGATTACTGAATGTCTACTTCAAAAATTAAAAGTGAAAAATGACCAACGGTATCCAAATATTATTCAATGCTTAAAAACTAACTGTCCTGAAACTCCCTGTGTCCCCACTAAACTTCAGGTGCAGTTCTCAGTCAAGGGTCTTGAAAATGTAAGGATTTAGGTGAGACTCTGCAAGAACTGAACCATAAAAATCGTATTGGGCTTACCGAGCGATAATGGGAGTGCAACATACCGATGAATTTCTATAATGGCGAGGAGAGCGTCAGAACCCACTATAATTTAATCAAGCCAATCCCTGCCCAATTTTGTTTCCAATCTTCAACAAATTCTTTATATTCATACTTTTTCTTAATTTCATCCCAAAACTTACTTACTTCGCACTTAGTTTCAGGTGGATGGGGCGCAATATCGTGAAATGCAATTATCCCACCTTTCCTGACTAACTGACTATACAACTCAAAATCTCTTTTAACACCGTTATAAGCGTGATCTCCATCAATGAATAAAAAATCAATTTTCCTATCCCCCAACATATTTTTTATTTTTTGCAGGGTTTTTTCATTATGGGAGTCTTCCCTAATTAAACGAATTGTTTGTTTATCTCTAGCAAATGAATTATACAATGGTATCTTCCACCAAGGATACCCTCCACCAAAATGGCCACCAGGCAAATCAAGAGAAATCATTAATGCATCTTTTGGAATAACTT
>Ga0315289_10000129_pt1 | contig 121499 bp, 84 predicted proteins | sample YL17G11_40_MG_FD_203452 | JGI IMG/M metagenome (GOLD analysis project Ga0315289, IMG submission 203452) | Sediment microbial communities from Yellowstone Lake, YNP, Wyoming, USA - YL17G11_40 | ecosystem: Environmental > Aquatic > Freshwater > Lake > Sediment | place: USA: Wyoming | collected... | reverse complement strand
AGGTCTTATTTCTGCCCGGTTGCCGGAACGGTACCGCCAAGTCCGGCCACGTCGGAGCGGAGCAGGTCTTCCGGCTCTCCACGTTGGACTGGGTGGACAGAGAAACGCCCGACACCTGCTGCGATGCCTGGGACAGTCTCCTGATGACTTATGACGGGGGGATATATCCATGTTGCTTTTCCTATCGGGACACGGATCTGTTCGTGACGCCGCAAGCGTCGGGCGAACGTACCCTCGCAGACTCCTGGAATTGCCGGGAGTTTCGCATCGTGCGCCGCTTCTTCCTGGGCGATTCGGTCCCATTGAGAGACCTCCCCGAGCCCTGTGAACATTGTGGGCGGACCCTGTCCCGCCAAAACCGTCGGGCGGCGAGGGGTGCTCTTTAGAGAAAGCAGAGAGCCTCACGCCACAACTGAATACCTCTACGCCTGCGGCCTGCGGCGGTGTCTGTGAAGGGAGACGGCGGTGCTGGCCAGCAGGACGAAACAGGCGGCGTCCATGCCTTGGACGGCTGCCCGATGCTGCAAGAACCACGGCAAGGCCCGGGCAACAGCGAATTGCTCCACCTGGTCCTCCACATCGTGCCTGCCCGGTGCCAAAATGATGCGCTCGGATACGTGCTCCTTTCCCACCCGAAGAAGCACCGCATGGTAGAACGAGCGATACCCCTTTTCGCTGCGGTCGAGGCGGGCACCACCGCCACCAGTGACAAGGTAGGTCGTATCGCCGAGTTGCGTCTGCGCGTAGCCGTGATAGTGACTCGCGAGCACGTAGCTGACGTGCAGGTCGCGGAAGAGCGGAAGGAAAGCGTTTGCGGCCGTGAATTTTCCCGAGTTGAAGGACGGGACCGGGGGCGGGCAGTGCATGAACACGAATACCCGCCGGTATTTGCCGGTTTCCTCCGCCGAGAATGATTTCAGGAAGTCGAGACTCGCCTGCTCCGACTGCGGGTCGTTCACCGTGCGCAGGGCGATGAACAGGCAGTTCTGATACTCGAAAGAAAAGAGGGTTGGGCCGTAGAACTGCTCGAAACGAGACAGTGGAAATGACTTTTCGTCAACATCGTGATTTCCGGCGACATAAAAGACAGGGCAGGGCATCGCACATTCGTCTGTGATCTCGCCCCGGAAGAAGCGGTGCTTGCCTTCCGTGCTCTCCGTGCAATCGCCGAGGAGCACGACGAAATCCGGCTTTGCGGCCCGCAGATCCTGAACGATCTCTTCAAAGACTCCGTTGGCGCCCCGGGTATCCCCGATGACGGCGAAAGTAAAGTCCTCCTTCGCCGGGGCATTTTGCAGGGCCATGCGGATCTGCTCGAAGTTGCCGAACAGCGGCGGCAGCGGCTTATCCCCCTCGCCATGGACCGCCAGTACGTAGGCTTGAAAGAGGAAGAAAACCAATATCAAGACGAAGATGGCGAGAACCACCCCGGCGTACCGCGATCTGCCATTTGCCGGGAATCCCTTTTTCGTACTTTCTTCCTTTGGCGAGAGGTGAATCACGGTGAATCTCCGTTATTTGCCGTAGGTGGTCTTGGGATCGTAGACTTTTTCGGCGATGAATGTGAGATCGGTCTTGCTCGCCGGCTTCACGGCCCGATAAAAACACGATTGGTAGCCCACGTGGCACTGGCCCTGATCGACGGAGACCTTCAGGACAAGGCAGTCCTGGTCACAATCGACGAGGATCCGCCGGACTTGTTGGAAATGGCCGCTTTGCTCGCCCTTGATCCAGAGTTTGCCGCGCGAGCGGCTGTAGTAGGTGGCCCGGCCGGTCTCGATCGTGCGGTCGAGGGCTTCCCGATTCATCCAGGCGAACATCAGGACCTGGCCCGTGGCGGCATCCTGGGCGATGACCGGCAGCAGGCCCTGAGCATCGAACTTCGGCGAAAACGTCAAACTTTCCTCAATTTGCTTGGATTCCAACGGCGTTTACCTCACAAGCTTCAATAGTGTCCAAGGTCAAATCTCTGAGCCAAATTCCGATTGTCCGTAACGGGCCTCCTACGAGTGGGGCAAGCACTCTCCGGCACTCAGGATACAAATACCACCCCAACATCGAATCTGCAATATCTCACTCACTACCGCTTCTGTCATTACGCCACCCCGCCGGAACAAGGCGAGCAAGAAACGAGAAACTTCCAAAAGCCGGCCCAGCCACCCGCCCACCGGGAAAATTGGCTTTGTTTTGGCAGAGGCATGACCCGTGCATTTGTCTCCTAACCCTCTTGCAAAGCAGCAGTTAGCGTTCATTTCCGCCCTCTGCAAATTGGCTTTGTTTTGCGCGACCGGCTCCGCTCGTAGTGACGCCGTGAGGTGGTTCTTCGGAAGTGTGAAGTTTGAGGTTTGAAGTGTAAAGTGCGGAGATGCTCCCTTGAGACTTCCAACTTGACACTTGAAACTTCTGGTAGAAATTGGCTTTGTTTTTCCACGGGCATAATCCACGTCTTTTTCTCCTAAGCCTTTTGAGGGACAGCCGTTAGCGTTCACCTGGTCCTCTGGAAATTGGCTTTGTTCTGCACAGGTCTTCACCACGGAGACACAGAGGGCCTGCGACGACACCCGGGGGAGCCAAGAACGATGAATCCGCAGATTTACGCAGATTTGATCCCTCGGAATCTGTGAAATCTGTTCCATCTGTGGATGATCTCTGCGCCTCTGTGGTGAGTTCTCCGCGTCCCGCCGGGTGGTAGGGATTTTCGCTTCACCGGTCATGACGTGACCCCTCCGGACTTACCATCTACTATTTTCTATTTACTATTCGCCAGCCTGTGGTTGCATAGTTATCATACGGAATGGCGCATTGCCCGTCAAGTGAAATTCCGCCCATGCAGAGGCTTTTCATCACGCAGAAATGGAGGGCACTAAACGCTTTTGAGACACGGGTTTACACGGTTGTGCCGATAGGCGCAGGTGGCCTGTTCCTGCCGTCTTCTTTCGGCAGAGGACGCGAAGGGACACAACTAAACCATTTGATGAAATGGACTTATGCAGATTTCTCCGGAAAAAGTACCTGACACCGTCTCATTCCCCACGTCGGCCTGCGAGAAGACGTTTTGTGTCGCGCAGGCCCGTTTCAATCAGGTAAATACCGGGCGAGCAGAAGAGGAGCAGCAGGAATAACCCAAGACCAACCCGGCGCCATAGCCACTCTGTGACTGTCTGGCAGCCGTCACCTCTGATTCTGCTCACGGCGGCATTGTCAGGTAGGTACTCGACTTGTTGCTGTTCTTCTAATTGACCGGTCGGAGCTCTGGTAGACGTTTTGAACTCCCGGCCGTCAGGAACGCGATAAGCATAGACCCCCACATCCGAGAAATACACATGCCCTCGGTAATCCTCCCGCTCATCCTCGTAGGTTTCCACGAGAATACCGGTTGCTACTTGCGCCCGGCGGATGAGAGCCAATTCGTTCAGAGGATTGCCCCCTATCTCATGCCACCAAAACCAGCAGGCTCCGGTAATCCACAGAACACCCCACAAGATGGTCTTTGCGGGACCCCATAGGCTGCTCTTCGTTGTATTCTTGTCGGCATCCGCACACAAGTTGACGATCCTCCAACGCATCTCTCATTGCTGATCTTGTTCCGGCGGGCACTTCCTGACCAGCAACCCTACGCCTGCAAAGAGGATGCCGCAGACCAAATCAATGATCTGCCACAGGCCTCGCGATAGGTGTACCGTGAAAGCAGGATTGAACAGTACGCCGAGGAATCCAAGGAAAAACAGGGACTGTCCCTCGGCGGTCAAACTCGAATCATCAGAGACTATACGCTCTGCGCCTGACCTCTTGACAGCATCGAGTACCGGCGCATCGAACAGATCGCCCGTCAGCGCAATGATATCTTTCCGCCAGATCCTCCACCTCTTCCAGTCGAACACCCGAGACACGCGTACACCTCCCTGGGGACCGTCCCTGGTTCCCCCTCAGAATCGGGCCTCGCCGCGTTTCGGAACGGAATCCCTCAACGACGTTGACGCTGCGCCAAGAATGTAAACTCCCTCCAAAAGGTGCTCGATTATGCGGACTACTAATTCAAGCTCGACTGGGCGCGGAAAATGGCTGCGGTGTACCGAGGCGTGGCCAACCTCAATTACATTCTCAATAATTTCCTTGTCATTCTGTGTAATATATCCTTGTTCTGTAAGCACATTCAGCTTCCGACTTAGGCCTCCTACGTCCCCAACTTTGTCATTGCATACCCAGTCAACGACCGCCCTCAAGCCCATCGATGGTAAGGCGCTCAACTCCTTGTTAACTGCAAAGTGTACCTCCCACATGAGGTCTTGGATATTCGAGGGCAAACGATCATACCAGCTTGCTATGACCTGTGTCTCGCTGCCAAATCCCTGCCCCATCTCCCTTCGGAACTTGGGTACTTTCTCGTTCACTGTGCGACGCGGACGTTTGGCGAACGAAGATGCCTCCTCCCATTCACGGAGTTGCTTGATCACGGCATCGAATGTCTTATACCTTAGGTAACTCTCCCCCGGTATCACGGCGAAATCGTCTGCACCCAGAAGATCGCCGGTATGTGAGCAAGAAACGGGGGTACGCGTAAGGTACGTCAATGCCACTCTAACCTGTATCGCTTGCAGACCTGTTCTCTCGATCAGTTGATGCAGTGTCAATTGGCAACCAGGGCATGCCCTGTAGGCTTCTCGGAGCACGTCGAAAAGCTGACGGCACTGAGAGAGTAGCTCTGCGATCTGATTGTCCTCATCTCGCAATTCGACCAGAGCCAACAACTTGACTCGGTAACACTGGGCGCTTCTGTCAACATCCACATACACGCTCTCCTCAAGTTCGTCCAACTCCGCAAGGTGGTCTTCATGCTGAGCTCGAAATTGCATTGCCTTGACCCCAGATGGGCTGCTTTGGTACGCTTGAAAGAGATCCTTGACAAGGTTCCTGTAGATTCCATCCAACATAAGAACACCGAGTGAAAACCGGGGGGGCACCTACACATTTGACTCGGCTGAAAAACTCTCGATAATGGCCAAAGTACCCGCGTTTTTGAGGGCGAACATGAGGGTAAAAAGGCCGCAATGGAAGTTTTTCAGCGGAATCCACATTTCACGTTTTCTCCCAATACCTTCGGGTCTTCAAACCAAGACCTCCTCTTGGTCTCAACGAGCATAACACGCCCGCGCCACCACTCCCATTCTAGGGGCACGCTGGCGGAAAGGCAAAGGGGAATCAAAGGTGTCACGTACTTTTTTGCCTGACTGATTCGCGGAGGGGCGGGCCACGGCACGGTCGGGGGCGGGTCAGTTCAGATCGCAGGGGCCGTGCGGCGGGACGGCCTGTCCGTCACACTCGGCAATGAAATCTGGGGGACGCCCTACTCAATTCGGGACCGAGATAAGTAAGCTGTCCCCGGAATTGATGGTCGAGCTTGTCGAGGCCATGCTGCGATTGCACAAGGACTTGGAAGAAGTCAAGACGCAGCATGAGAGAGAGGCAATCGAGCGGCAGATAGCGGCGGCGGATGAGCAGATCGATCACCTTGTGTATGAGTTGTACGGCCTGACGGATGAGGAGATCAAAATCGTGGAAGAGGCAACGCGTGCATGATGGGGTTGAGTATGGTGGCCCCGGAATTCACCAATCCTCCGCCACCGTGTTGCACTTCAGTGTCAATGCGACGGGTTTCACGCTTGCTTGCGAAACACCAGGAATACCTGGTAGGGCAGCAAGTCTTTCTCCTCGCCGCTGAGGACAAGTCCCGCATCCTGCATCAGAGTGAGTAATTCGTTGCGGGTGATTTTCGCTGCTGCCGGCGGGCCTTCCGGGAGATCGCCCTCCTTGAACTCGACGAGGATCAGGCGGCCGTCGGCTTTCATCTCGTCGTGCAAGTGTGCCAGCCACGCGCGCCGGTCCGAGACATGATGCAGCACATCGCAGATGAACACGATGTCGGCGGCGGCGGGCACCTGGGGATCGTCGCCCGAGGCGAGCACGGGTTCCACGTTGGCGATGCCTTCGGTCATGGCCTTATGGTGGATGTGGCGAATCATCTCCGGTTCGATATCGATGGCCACGACTCGCCCGCGCGGCAGCGCGGCGGCGAAGCGAAAGGTAAAATAGCCCGAGCCCGCGCCTACGTCGGCGATGACCTCGTCGCCGGTGAGGTGAAGGGCGCGCACGATCTCGTCCGGCTTCTGCCAGGATGCCCGGTCGGCCCGTTCGAGGAATGCTACGTATTTCTCCACGTCTGCGAACGGCTTGAGGTGCTGCGGATCGACCCCTGCTTTGCGCAGAGGACAGTTGATCGGCGCAGGGCTGGAAGCGGCGGGATGGCTGTCTGGTCCATGCGTCAGGGAAGGACCTGATGTCGCCGACTGCCCGGCCGGGAGAGCCGCCACCGTCTGGGGGGTCTGCGCCGCCGCGTCGGGCGCCTTTTTCGAGCATCCACTCGCACAGAAAAAGCAAAGGACCGCCGCGAGGGTGCATCGATGGAAAACGTAAAGAGCACTCATCTCAAACCTCCCTTCGGGTTACCGACACGACGAGCCTGACGATGTGCGGCATATTCTTAGCATCCGCCTTCGCTTTTTTTGCATCTGCTGCGCCGAGATTTCTATTCGCCATTATACCTGCGGCTATCGCGAGGTTCCATATCCTGACGCAAATCCCGAAGGCCCAGAGGGACAGACGCTATTTTCCTGGCCTGACTGATTCGCGGAGGGGCAGGCGATGGCACGTTCGGGGGTGGGTTAGTTCAGATGGCAGGGGCCGTGCGGGCTGGTGGGCTGTCCTTCGCGGCGGGCGAGGTAGCTGATCGCACAGTCTGCGACCGCCTGTAGCCAGGCGGTGTCCAGGGCCGCTGCGAAGTCCGCCAGTAAGGACCGCACGTCGGGCAGGGCCGGCGCCTCGCCGTTGGCATGGAGGCCGGTCAGGCACTCGGCCAGGAGGCTTTCGGCCCGGTTGATCCTCGCCGCGATGTCCACAGCCGGGCTGTGCAGGAGTTTGGCCAGTTCGGCCGGCTGCATGGCCACGAGATGGTGGAGGACCAGGATCTCCCGCACGGGTCGCGCCAGCAGATTCAGGCCCTCGGCCAAGTTCCGCATTCGCTCGTCTGTGATCAGCAGCTCATCATCCCAGGGGACCGCCGGCTCACGGCGCAACACGACATCCGGCCCGATCACGTCCACCATGAGATCGACGAGGATGCCGAGCGGCTCCAGGTGGTCCAGCTCGCCCGCCAGCACGCACGTGGTGGCCAGGGTATACATCCCGATTTCCTGGGCGTGCCTGCGGCTGTTGGTAAAGCCGGCACAACGAACCAGCACGTACGGGCCATACCACTCGACGATCCACTCGTACAGGGGGAGCCTCGCCCCGTTGACGCCGTGCCGCACACGCCGCATATGCCGCCCTTTCACCGTCGGTTCGCTTCGTACCTTTTTCGGCGGCGGCACCACGAAAAAGAGCACCGCCGCAATCACGCTCGGTCCAGGCCGGTCAGGGCCTTCCGGAAACGTGAAAGCTAAACGGTGCTCTCTGCAGACATACTCTACGCAGGGGGTCCGAGCTTTGTGTCGAGTGTCAATCAAGGATGCCTTCCGCAGAGACACAAAGCACCGGTGCTCTTTGCGTAGAAACAAAGAGCACCGAGCCTTCCAAACGCTTTCCGGCTAAAACTGACCGTTTGGACCGAAGCGTCTGAAATCTCAGTGTTTCAGATTTCTACTGCGGCTGATTTCTCCCAGCCGCACTGGTATTGTACTCCCACCTGCCCGTCGAGGCAACAGCAAATCCCCAGTCGGTGTACCAGGGCGGAGCCTTTGCGACGCGAGGCCGCGAGATACGCAAGGATCAATTCTGACAGATTATTATTGGATTCGTGGATGCCAACGTCTTGTCGCAGCACGCTTTAGAGGCTATTATTTATAATGACAAGCGGTTTTTGGAGATAAGCTTTGAAGGACGCTCAGGATGCCAGAAGGAACGGGCATGTATCGCTGATTATTCGTATTGGCGTTGCGACGGCCGCGATTATATGGGCCTTTCACGGCCAGAATTGGGCGAAGCTGGCGGAGGTCTTTCGGGGACTCAATCTGTGGTATTTTGGCTTGAGCCTGGCGACGTTTGCCGTGGCACAGGTCCTTTTAGCTGTGCGGTGGTGGTTATTGCTGCGGGCCCAATCTATTTACATCGACGTGCGTGCCGCGATCCGGCTGTTCTTCTTAGGGCTCTTCTATAACAACGTGATGCCTGGGTCCGTGGGGGGCGATCTCCTGAAGGCCTGGTATATCGCGAAGCACACAGACAAGCGGCTGGAGGGGGTGTTGAGCGTATTCGTGGATCGGGTGGTCGGGCTGGCGGGCTTGGTCTTTATGGCCATTTTCGCCTACCTGGTGTTCGTGCGGGGGCATATTGCGGGGCTGGCGGAGACGAAGGCGACCGGCTCGCCGGGCTGGCTCTCGCAGCATCAGGGGGTGATTCTATGGGCCGGTGTGGTCGTGGTGGCTGTGCCGGCAATTGCACTTGTTCACCCCTACGGGCGGTTAAAACTCCGGCAGGTGGCGGGGCGGGCCATGCGGCGGGGCATGGACTTGCTGAGGAGGGTGAAGGATGCACTTGTGGTCTATTGCTCGAAGCCTGTGATGGTGCTCTCGGCCTTCATTCTGACGTTTATCTCCCAGAGTATCGTCATAGCCTCCTTTTGGCTCCTTGGGCGGAATCTGGCTATTGAGGCGGGGCCCAAGTACTACTTCGTGGTTTTCCCGGTTATGTGGGTGGTTGGGGCGGTGCCGATCAGCATCGCGGGACTCGGCGTGGTCGAAGGGGGTATCCCGTGGTGGTTCAAGCTCCTGGCAGGGACCCCCGCTGAGCCGGCGATGGCCCTGGCTCTCTGCCAACGATTCGTCTGGGTCTTGGCCTCCCTGCCCGGCGGGCTCGTTCACCTGCTTGGAGCCCACCTCCCGCGTGAGATTTCAGTTGACGGAGAGGGGAGTGCAACTTAAGTTATGAGCGTCGGATAGGTGCGGCTTCCCACGCGCGCACACGACAGAGGTCCTTATCAATGGCGGCACAGGCTGTTTTTGACACATGAGTGTTACGGGTCGATTCAAACGCTATTTCCTGCGTGGTCTGGCGGTCCTCCTGCCGACGATACTGACGATATGGATTCTGGTCTGGGGGTATTCCTTCATACAGGACCGGATCAGCATTCATATCAACCGGGGGTTAGTCTGGCTCATCGGGTACGTACAGGGCCCGGGTGCCCTGTCCAAGGAAGACCTGACCAAGATCTTCGTGGAAGGGACCGCCGGCTCCATGGTCGGATTCCTGATCGCGCTGCTGCTGGTCGTTCTGGTTGGCGCGCTGCTGGCCAGTTGGGTGGGCAAGGCGTTGTGGCGCCTCATCGAGTCCTTCATCATGGGCACACCTCTGTTGCGCCGGGTGTATCCGTACGTCAAGCAGGTGACGGACTTCGTGCTGCCCGAGGAAGACCAGAAAAAATTGTTCTCCCGCGTGGTCGCCGTGGAGTATCCGCGCAAGGGCATCTGGTCGCTGGGGTTTGTGACCGGCTCGGGCTTTCGCAAAGTCGCCGACGAGGTCGGAAAGGAAATGCTGGCGGTCATGGTGCCTACCTCCCCGACCCCGATTACCGGATACGTGATCCTCGTGGCCAAGGAAGAGACGATTGCCCTCGATATGACCATCGAGGAAGCGTTCCGGTTCATAATCAGTGCCGGCGTGATTTCGCCGGATAGCGAGCCGCCGATCCTCCCCTCCAAGGCAGGCGGGGGGATCCCCAGCGTGGCGGGAACACTTAGAATTCAAGGGGATATTGATTAAGGAGACCAGCATTGCTTTTCACAATCTCAGGCAAGCACATTACGATTACCGATGAGATGAAAGCGTATGCCCAGGAGAAGACCTCGAAGCTGCCGAGGTATTACAACGGCGTCAATCAGGTGGAGGTCGTCGTGGACAGCAGCAAGGGGGCGAACAAAATCAGTGTGGAGATCATCGCACGGGGCGAGCATCGGGATGTTTTCGTAGCGACCGAGGCGGGCGAGGACCCCCATGCGTGCATCGATGGAGCCGTGCATAAGCTGGAAATGCAGCTCCGCAAGAAGAAAGCCAAGCAACGAGACAACAAATACCCCGGCGGAACCGATCGCTATGCGGAGCCGCCGCATACGCCGTAACGGCATCCGCGGCGCTGCTGTGTGTGGGCTCGTTGGGGTAAAGGACAAGACTGGACGCGAAGAATGAAGTTCGAAGACTTTGTATGTTTCAAAGCGACGATTCCTGAGTTGCAGGCAACGGAGCGGGATGGCGCCATCATTGAGTTGGTATCGGCCTTGGTGGCCGCAGGCAGGATCCCGACCGAATCGGCCAAGGATGTGACCAAGGCCGTGATCAAGCGGGAGAACGAGGCGAGCACCGGTATGGGCAAAGGCGTAGCCGTCCCGCACGTCAAGCATTCGGCCGTCAAGAACGTGGTCGCGGCCGTCGGCCAGAGCAGCACGGGAATTGACTTCGCCGCGCTGGACGAGCAGCCCGTCTATTCGGTGATTCTGCTGATCAGCCCGCTCGACAATCCCGACAAGCATTTGCAGGCGATGGAAAATATCTTTCGTCATCTCCAGAAGGAGAGGTTCCGCAAGTTCCTGCGGCAGAGCCGAACGCCCGACGAGCTGCAGGACCTGCTGCGCGAGGCGGACGAGAATCCCTCGTGGTGAGCCGGGTTCGCCAGGAGGTGGGGAGGCTCCAAATGCAGGTGGGAGACGAGGTCTTGGATAAGCTGGTTCGCGAAACGACCGTCGAGATCAGGAACGCTGCCGGCCTCCATATGCGCCCCGCCATGCTGTTCGTCGATATCGCCAGCCGGTTCGAGAGCGACATCACCGTCAGCAGCGGCCCAACCCACGCGGACGGCAAGAGTATCATGCAGATGAGCATGCTGGCGGCCACCTGTGGAACCCGACTGGACATCCGGGCCGAAGGACCGGATGCGGAACAGGCCTTGGAGGCCCTGCGCGAGCTTGTCGAGGTGCGCATGTTCGACGAGCCGCCGCCCTGACGGAAAGGTGACGAAGCGCGATAGACTCTGTCATGGAGATCAAAAAAGGAATCGCTGTCTCGCCGGGGGTATCGATCGGCAAGTCGCTCATTATCGATTCTGAGGACTACCGCATCCCACGGCGTGAGATCGACCCCTCGCAGAGGGCGGCGGAGATTGAACGCGCGCGGAACGCCTTTGTCGGTGCCGTGGAGGAGCTGGTCAAGCTCGAGCGGGGCCCGGGCGAGGCCGCCGGCGGGCGCATCAAGGACATCTTCGCCGTGCACCTGCGGTATCTGCGCGATCGCAGCCTGCGGCGCAAGATCACCGATATGGTCCATGCGGAGTCGGTCACCGCCGAGTACGCCGTCTCGACGGTGCTGCGGGAGATTGCCACGCAGTTCACCAACGTCAAGGATGCCTACATCAGCGAGCGTGCGGCGGACATTTACGATATTGAGAGGCGCTTGCTGCGCCAATTGCTGGGGCACAAGCGGGAAGACATCGGGCGCTTGCAGGAAGAAGTCGTGGTCGTGGCGCGGGAGCTGAGTCCGACCCAGACGGCCACCTTCAACAAGGCGTTCATCAAGGGCATGGCCACCGATGCCGGCGGGCGGACCAGCCATACGGCGATTGTCGCCCGGTCTCTGGGCATTCCGGCCGTGGTCGCTCTGGAGGATTTGACGGAGATCGTTCGCGGCGGCGACACCGTGATCATCGACGGCAATCGCGGCATCGTCATCGTCAATCCGGACGAAGAGACCATTCGCCAGTACGAGGTCTACTCCCGCGAGTTCGTTGCCCTCGAGCACAAGCTCGACACGATCCGCGCGAAGCCGGCCGTCACGCGGGACCACGTCCGCATCAAGCTCCTCGGCAATATCGAATTCCCGGATGAAGCCCGAGTCGTCCTGGAAAAAGGCGGTGAAGGCGTCGGTCTGTATCGGACGGAGTTCCTGTACCTCAATCGCCCGACGGAGCCGATAGAGCAGGAGCAGTACGAGGCGTACGCCGAGGTGTTGCGAGTTTTCGCGGATCGGCCCGTGATCATCCGCACGTTCGATCTCGGGGCCGACAAATATACGCAGAGCCGCCGCGTAGCCCCGGAGCCGAACCCGTTTCTGGGGCTGCGCTCCATTCGGTTCTGCCTGCAGAATCTGGCCATGTTCAAGACGCAGCTCCGCGCGATCCTCCGCGCCTCGGTCCTGGGGCAGGCCAAGGTAATGTTCCCGCTGATCACCAATATTCAGGAGCTGATGCAGGCGAAGATGATCCTGCACGACGTGATGGAGGATCTGGACGAGGAGGGCATCCAGTACAATCGGGATCTGGAGGTCGGCATCATGGTCGAGACGCCCTCGGCCGCGTTGACGGCGTCCACCCTGGCGCGCGACGCCGATTTCTTCAGCATCGGCACGAACGATCTGACGCAGTACACGCTGGCCGTGGACCGGGGCAACGAGCTGGTCTCGACCCTGTATTCGGCGGCGGACCCGGCCGTCCTGCGGCTGATCCGGATGGTCATCCAGGACGCGTACAAGGCCCAGATCGAAGTCTCCGTGTGCGGGGAGACGGCGTCGGAGCCGGAATACGTCATGCTGCTGTTGGGCTTGGGGATTCGGACGCTCTCCATCACGCCGCCGATGATTCCGGAGATCAAGCAGGTCATTCGCTCCGTTACCATCGAGGACTGCAACCAGTTGGCGCGCAAGGTGCTGGCGATGAACTCGGAACGGCAGATCTCCGGCTACCTCCGCAGCGCCGCCCGCAAGATTCTGCCGGAGGCCTTTTAGGCGGTCCAGGAGTTGGGCAGCCATGGCAGGGCATCGTGGTGCGAACAGGAATGGCTGGGATGACGTGGATATAATAGATGAGGAGTGAACCTGACGGTTTCAAACGATAATTCCTGCAAGGGTTCTTGGGAAGAGGGGGCGGGCGTTTCGGTTTCGACCCGCGCGACGGCGGCGGTCCGGTTCCGGATCGGAGGGCTGCTGCGATTCCTCTCGCACGCGGAAACGTCGCGGGTTTTCGAGCGGGCCTGCGCCCGGGCGGCGCTGCCGGTTCGATACAGCGAGGGCTTCAATCCGCATCCGAAATTGTCTTTGCCGCTGCCGCGGCCGGTGGGCGTCCAGTCGGATGATGAGTTGCTGGTGGCCCGGCTCACGGACGAAGGCGGCCGGCAACTCGAGAACCCGTCGGCCTGCGCAGCCGCCATGAAGCAGGCCCTCGCGGAACAGTTGCCGGACGGGATCGAAGTATTCGCCGTGGCTTTGACGGCGTCGAACGCCTCGTTCCATCCGCAATCCGCCGAGTATGTCTTGCCGATCCGGGCGGGCGATACGGACCTCGTTGCCAGGCTGAAAGACCGAATGGCCGGTGTGATGGCAAGCCGCGTCTGGATGGTGGAGCGAAGCGCTCCGGAGGGCAAAGCGACGCGTCGGATCGACATCCGGCCGTTCCTTCTCGCGCTGCGGCTGGAGGGCGCGAGTCTGGTCGTCGAGCATGCCATCTGCAAGGCCGGCTCGATCCGCGTCGACGAGATCCTGCCGCTTTTCGAGCTGCACGTGCAGGATTTGGCCGGACCGGTGCGAAGAACGAACGTTAAGTGGGGGACAACACCATGACACCATACAAGAGTAGTACGCGTTAGATGACGGGGAAGAGGTTTTAGAAAATGACACGAGAAATGCTGGTGAATGTAGCCGAGCGGGAAGAATGCCGGGTCGCCGTGGTGGAAAACGGCAAGCTGGAAGAGCTCTATGTCGAGCGCGCCAGCGCCGGCACCCATGTCGGCAATATCTATAAGGGGAGAGTGGTCAACATCGAGGCGGGGATTCAAGCCGCCTTCATCGATATTGGGATCGAGAAAAACGGCTTTCTGCATATCAGCGATTTGCATCCCCGGTACTTTCCGGGAGGCAAAAACAGTGTGCTGGAGACGATTGGCCGGCGACAGGCCCTGAAGGACCGTCCGCCGATTCAGAGTTGTATGCGGCGGGGTCAGGACATCGTCGTGCAGGTTACGAAAGAGGGTGTCAAGACCAAGGGGCCCACGCTCAGCACTTACCTGGCGCTGGCGGGCAAGCACCTGGTGATGATGCCCTGGATGAAGAATTACGGCATCTCCCACAAAATCGAGGATGAGGAGGAGCGCAAAAGACTGGCGCAGCTCTTTGAGGAGAGCAAGGCCCCGAAGGGCCAGGGCTTCATCATCCGCACCGCCGGCGAGGGGGCCTCGAAGCGGGACATCCAAAATGATTTGAAATACATCGATCGGCTCTGGCGCGCCATTCAGAAGCGGATGGAGACGGAGAAGGCGCCGGGCGATATCTACCAGGAATCGGACCTGGTCATTCGCGCGCTGCGGGATATCTTCGGCAGCGAAATTTCGAAGATTGTCTGCGATTCCGACGGCACGGTCCGCAAGATCCGGGACTTTCTCTCGATCGCGGCACCCCGGCTCAAACCGACAGTGGTGCTCTACGAGGAAAAGATCCCGCTGTTTCACAGGTACCAGATCGAGGACGAGATCACCAAGATCCAGTCGCGTGAGGTGGAGCTCAAGAGCGGCGGCTCGATCGTGATCGAGCAGACCGAGGCGCTCGTCGCCATCGACGTCAACAGCGGGCGGTTTCGCCGGCAGAAGGGGGCGGAGGAGACGGCGTTCGAGAACAACCTGGAGGCGGCCAACGAAATCGCCCGGCAGCTTCGGCTGCGCGATCTCGGCGGACTGATCGTCTGCGACTTCATCGATATGCGGAACCAGAAGCATCGCAAGGAGGTGGAGCGGTGCTTTCGTGAAGCGGTCAAGACGGACCGGGCGCGGTCCAAGATTCTGCGTCTCAGTCGCTTCGGCGTCATCGAGATGACGCGCCAGCGCATGCGGCCTTCCCTGCAGTTGAGCACGTATCTGGCCTGTCCGAACTGTGCCGGGACCGGCTTTGTGAAGAGTCACGAGTCCCTGGCGCTGGAGATCATCCGGCTGCTGAACCTGGTGGTCTCGAAGGAGCACATCCGCCGCATCGAGCTGACGGTCTCCCAGGAAGTGGGCGATTACCTGCAGAACGAAAAGAGGACGTCCATCGCCCAGATCGAGCAGGCCACGGAGAAACGGATCATCATCCATTCCTCGCCCGATTATGCCGGCGAGCAGCGCACGTTGTTGTGCTTCAACGAGCGCGGCAGTGAAGTGAAGCTGTAAAGGGCGTCGTCCGTTTCCGGACCGCAAGGAGGCCCCAGACCGTGGAATTCGATCTCGAGTATGCGCGAAGCGTCATCCGGGCCGAGGCCGAGGCCATCGCGTCGATGACGCCAATTGTCAACGGCGCGTTTGTCCGGGCGGCGGAGATGATCTATCACTGCACCGGCTCGTGTATCGTCAGTGGGATCGGCAAGGCCGGGATCATCGGCCGCAAGATCAGTGCCACGCTGGCCTCGACGGGCACGCCGAGCCATTTCCTCCATCCGGCGGAGGCCGTCCACGGCGATCTCGGCCGCCTGCGCCGGGAGGATATCGTCATCGTTCTGAGCTACGGCGGCGAGACCGATGAGATCATCCGGCTCATAAACCTGGTAAAACAGCTCCAGATCACGCTGATCGCGATTACCAGCGACGGGGACTCCACGCTCAGCCGGCACAGCGACGTCGTCCTGTGCCTGGGCAAGCTGAACGAGGCCTGTCCGCTGGGTGTGGCGCCGAGTGTCTCGACGGCCTGCATGCTGGCGGTCGGCGATGCGCTGGCGTTCACCGTGATGAAGGCGCGGAATTTCAGTGTGGAGGATTACGTTCGCTTCCATCCGGGTGGCTCACTCGGCACCCGGCTGATGACCGTGGAGCAGTCGATGATGTTCCGGCCCGGCGAGAAGCTGCCGATCGTGCCGGTCGGCGACACCGTCCGCCAGATGCTGGACAAGACCAGCGACGTGAAACGTCACGGGGCGGTCATGACCGTCGATGAAGCCGGCCGGCTCGCCGGAATCATCACGGATGCCGACCTCCGCCGGCTCCTGACTCGCCGGGGGGCCGCCGCTTTCGAGCTGACGGTCGGCGAGGTCATGACGCCCGACTGCAAGCGCATCCGGGCCGATGCCCTGGCCTGCGAGGCGACCGCCATTTTTCATCGGTATCGCATCGACGAGCTGCCCGTCGTGGACGTGGAAGACAGGCCCGTCGGCATGATCGACGTGCAGGATATCGTGACCATCAAGGTGGTCGGATGATATGACGGACAAACCGAAGGCGGATTTGACGGCGATCGAGCTGCTCGTGCTGGACGTTGACGGCGTGTTGACGGACGGCCGGATCATTACGCACGGCGACGGCAGTGAAAGCAAGTGCTTTCACGTCCTGGATGGGCACGGGATTCGAATGTGGCAGCGGGCCGGCCTCAAGGTCGCCCTGCTCAGCGGGCGCGTTTCGACCGCCACGCTCCGGCGGGCGGAAGAGCTGGAAATCCCGTACGTGATTCAGGATTGTCATGCCAAGCTGCCCGCGCTGAAGCAGCTCCTGGAGCGGATTGGGCTGCCGGCCGGCAAGGTCGCGTACGTGGGCGATGACCTGATGGATTTGCCGATCCTGCGGTACGTGGGCTTCGGAGTAGCCGTGGCCAACGCGGTCCAGGAGGTCAAGGAGCGTGCGGATTACGTGACCGTGCGGGCGGGAGGGGAGGGCGCGGTCCGGGAGGTGATCGAATACATCTTGAAAAACTCCGGCCGATGGCATAGTCTGATGGAGCGGTATCTCACTTAGGGGCGTGGGTGTCGGCCATGGGTCTGAATGTGCGCAAAATCGTTGTCGGGGTCGTCGCACTCGGTGTGCTGCTGGGTGTATTTGTGCTGTACACGCGCGTAAGTGAGACGCCGGCCCTGACGGATGCCCGGGAGCTGCTGCCGGATGTGGTGGACGATGCCAACGTGCCGGCGGACGATGAGGTGGGCATGATCGCCGGCGTGGGCATCGGCCGGGTCGAGCAGACGCAGTTCCTGCATACGAATGAGCAAAATCGCGTTGACCGGGAATTTGGCTTCGAGGAGCTTCTGCACCGGCAGGGCGATCAGTGGGAAATCACCCGGCCGTACATGAAGCTGTTCCTGCCGCAGTTCCGCTGCGACGTGACGGCCGACCGCGGCAAAGTCCAGCTTCAAACCGCCTTCGGCCAGCCGGTGCCGAGCGACGCCGACTTCTCGGGAAACGTCGTTATCCACATCCTGCCGTCGGAGCCCAACAATCCGTGGGAGTGCTTTATCCATCTCGACAACGTGGAGTTCCTCGCCGAGAAATCGCTCTTTTCCACCCTGGGGCCTGTGCGGTTCCTCTCCCGCAACGCCCAGCTTACCGGCAAGGGCATGGAGTTGCTCTACGACCAGGCGAGCAGCCGCCTCGATCTGTTTCGCATCTTTCATCTCGACCGCCTGCGCTTAAGAAGTAGTGCGTTCGGGTCGGTTGCCCACATTGCCTCGCCGCCGCAGGATTCCGGCAAGTCCGCGGGGCCCTCGGCCGCGAAGCCGGGGCAGCCGGTCGCCGATCCCAACACCGGGAATGGCTGCTATCAGTGCGTTTTCCGCGGGAACGTCATGATCCATACGCCGGACCGCACCGTCGTGGCGCGGGACCTGCTCGCCATCCACAACATCCGCTGGGCGGGTGCCGAGGCTTCAGGTCGTAAAGACTCGCAGCCGAACCCATCCGGACCGCCCGCATTCTCGAAACATGAAGCTCTGGACACGAGCCCGTCGGCGCATCTCGCCCTGGACTCCATACCCGATGACTTCTTCGATGTCGGCGTCACGTGCGACGGCGGGTTTGCCATCACGCCCGCAGGTGCGACGAGCAAGTCCGTTGACCCGGGTAAGACCGCCTCCGTGGAGTCGTCCGGCGTCGCGGCCCAGGAAGCTGTTATTCCGCCGGAGCGCCAGCATGCGACGGCCCGGCGCATCGACTTCGACTCCTCCACCACCAGCACCACGCTCGGCGGCCCCGTGGAGATGATGTTCCTCGTCGATCCCAATGCCCCAACCGCCGGGCAGACCGACGGCGCGCCCCTGCCCATGACGGTCACGGCCCAGGAGTCGATCCGGTTCCTGGCGGCCTCGAAGCAGGTCCTGCTGGAGGGCGGCTGCACGGTCACTCTGCACAAATCCGAGCCGAACCTGCGCTATGAGTACACCCTGACGGCCCCGCGCCTCACACTGGACCTCGTCACCGATCCGAACCGCGCGGGCGAGGCGGCGGTCAGCGTCCGCCGGATGGTCGCGGCCGGCGGCCCGGTGGCCCTGCGCATCCTGAAGAGAGGTCCGGACAAGCTGCTCGGCTGGACCAAACTGGACGCTTCGGAGCTGGAATACACAACCGACCCGCGGGAGTTCACCGCGATAGGTCCGGGCGTCGTCACCATCCACAACGCCGAGGCCGTGGGCGCACCGGCCGACCCGAATCAGATCAGTCTCCGCCAGCCGTGCTACGCGTTCCTCAGCCATTTCGATGTGCTGAAGTATTCGGCGGCCACGAGCCGGGTTGTCGCCGACGATGCCTCGCAGCAGCTTCTGCTCGACTACTTTCCGCTGACCGACGGCAAGTACGGTCGCCATATTCAGATGGTCGCCGGCCATATCGAGGGATCGCTGAAGGAAGCCGCCCCGGGCCGCATGGACCTCGCCTCGCTCACGGCTTCGCAAGGCATCGACTACGAGGACGAGCGAAGCCACTTCATCGGCTCCACTCTGTTCTACGATAACGGCACGAGTCTTGTCACGGTCAAGGGCGACAACGTGCTGCCGTGCTACCTCAACGGCGCTCTTGTCGACGAGATCGAGATCAACCTCAAGACCGGCCGGATCAAAGCCCAAATCCCCACCGCCAGCGTTCTCCAGGTCCGCCGATAGCATGCCGGACATGTCAGGAGCGGGAGAGTTTGAGGAATCCGTCCACGCCGCTGAAGATGATCTGCGCGGCGATGGCGGTCAGAATCAGGCCCGTCAGCTTGGTCATCATTTGCAGGCCCTTCTGGCCCAGCAGCCGGGCGATGGGCATCGCCAGGAACAGGAACAGGGAAATCAACACGACGGCCAAAAGAATCGCCGAGCCGGCCACCATTTTCTCGCGTGTGCCGCTGATCTCCATGCCGAGGACGAGCAGGGTGCCGATGGTCCCCGGCCCGACGATCAGGGGAATCGCCAGGGGCACGACCGCAAAATCCTCGTCCTGGTCCAGGACCATTTCCGAGAGCCGGCCGGAGACCATCTGGATCGACGTGAGGAAGAGCAGCGTGCCCGCGCCGACCTGAAACGCCGGGACCGTGATCCCGAGCACGCGAAAGATCAGGTTGCCGAAGAAATAGACCACAAAGCAAATGGTCAGGATGGCCAGGCTGGTGCGGAGGGCACAGCGGCTGCGGGCCGGCCCGTCCAAGTTGCCCGACAGCAGCAGGAACATCGACACCGAAAAGAAAGGTGACAGAATAAAGAAGATCTTCGTGAAAATGTCCAGAAATAGGCTCATCCACATTCCCCTACAGCGACCCCGTACCAGATGGAGACGGGCGTCCCCGCTTGCACACGAATCCCAGCCCATCACAATACCCGCCCGCCGCGAAAATGCAAGCCGCGTCACGCCGCGACTCACCCGAACCCGCGACGCGTCTCAGACTTTGCGGCTCTCCGTGAGACCCAAAAAGAAAGGAGGCGGAGACCACATCGATCTCCGCCTCCGGAATTGCGAGGACTCAGCACGGAACCTATGATTCCAGGTCGGCGCCGAGATTATTGTACCCATCCAGCAGGTTTTCCAGGGCCTCCATGGCGGCCGCATCGCCGGCGAGAGCCGTGTCAACTTCTGCTATGACCTCCGCAACCGTCAGCGGATAGTTGATGTTAGGATGGGCAGCATTGAGAAGTGCGGCAACAGCATTGCGTAGCAGTATCTGGGCTTTCTCCTGCAGAGTAGAACCGCCTTTGAAGTCGAGTGCTTGATCCAGGGTATACGCGCTCAAACCGAGGGCGGCAGATGCCGAAAAGACACTCCCCAGCGTTTGGCTGGGACTGTAGCCTGTCGCCGGCCAATCGTCGGGGTGGTTCTTCCAATAGCCGTGGCTCAGACCCTCGAAATCAGCCAGCGTGTAATACACCATTACCCGCACACTATCCAACTTCCAGAGTTCGCCGTTGAGCGTCGGACCAGCAGGTAAGACCTCCAATCTGAAGTTGACATTGCTGAAGTTGTCGGCTATCCAAGTTCCTCCCCATTGGTCGGTCGAGTTCCCAAGCGTGTATTCGGCGTCCACCGTCGTAAAGACTGATGTATCCTTGTACGCTGTCCACCCTGCACCCCCATTAAGACGGACTTCAAAGTAGGCACCTACGCTCGGGGTGCCTGTCCGGTATCCGCTTACTACAACTTCAATGCCGTTAATTGTGGCTCCGGCGGGCACGGCCAAGGAGAAATCGTAATATATCTGGGAGTCCGCCACGTCACCGCCTCCGCCTGGATTGTTAGTCCTGAACCAGGCACACAGGCTGTCATTGACGGTCCCCGTGATCACGTCCTCAACAAGCGCCTGCTGAGGGTTAGTGGCTGGATTTCCCGTGGTCCCCGTTGCGTAAGATGCAGGACTCTGTAGGGCTGTGTTCCCCGCATATGCTGGCAGCGATATGAGCATCGTTGACAGCATGAGCATTACGACCATCCATCGCTTCTGGAATCTGTCTTGTCTTTTCATCACTGTCTCCTCCAGTTCGTTTCGTTGGATGCCTCTGATTGTTGGAGGCACCTCTTTTGAGGTGCACTGTTGTTTTGAATCACCCTGCCTTGCGTCGTCTATCTTGAGAGCGAGGGATGTGGACCGCAGACCCTCCGATGGTCTTTTCGTCGCCCTCGATTATGTTGCCTCCGCATCCGTGCGGAATATCGTGCCTGACTCCTGGCCCTCCAGGGCTTCTCGTCACCTCCTTTCCCTGTTCCGATGTTCGTCGAGCGCACGATAAGCTCGAACGCACTGATAATATCGAGTTGCCTGCCACCGTTCGACCGTCGCACCAAATTACCCCATTTTGTCTATTTTGTCAATCTTATTGGGCGCGGATTTCCACGCAGGCAGGGGCCATCGCACCGGGCGAATCATAAAGTAGGCTGTGGAAGGGGTTTATGAACAGATTCGTTGCAGGTCGTCCATGGTCAGTTCGTCGAGGCGGCGGACGACCTTGTCGGCCTGCTGGAGCTGGGCGGCGTCGTAGGTATTGGTGACGGCGATGGTGCGCATCCGGGCGGCGCGGGCGGCCTTGAGGCCCCAGTGCGAGTCCTCGACGACGAGGCAGCATTCGGGCGCGATGGGCTCGCCCCAGAGGGCGTTGAGCTTCTGCAGGGCCAAAAGGAAGCCTTCCGGGTCGGGTTTACCGTGTTTAACCTCTTCGGCGGAGACGACCACGTCGAAGTAGTGCCGCAACCGGGCCTCTTCAAGGATCAGCTCGATCTCGGCGCGCAGGGCACCCGAGCAAATAGCGGTTGGGACCTTGGCGTTCGACAGCATATCGAGAAACTCGCGTACGCCCTCGATAATCTTGCCCTCAGTCCTCGCCAATTGCTCGAAGACGCGCGTTTTCTGCTGTACCAAGCTGTTGATCTGCGGCTCTTCGATGGGGAGCCGGCCCTCGGTGATGAGGGTTCTGTAGCAGTCGGCGTCGCTCATGCCGAGATACTTCTTGTAGTATTCCTGCTTCGTGAGCTGAAAGCTATACTGGGCGAGGACCGCGTTGAAGGCGCGAAAATGCAGGATCTCGGAATCCGTGATCACGCCGTCAAAATCGAATATCACTGCTCGCAGCATCGCTATTCCACTCCCGGCGGACACGGACAGACACGGACGAGCACGGACCTGCACGGACATGGACGTCCGTGGTCGTCTGTGAGTGTCGGTGTTCGTCCGTGTGCAATCCTCAACTCTCCGGCACCGGTCCGATCAGGGCCTCGTACTCCGCAAAGGTCGATTTGTCGCCCTGGCGGACGAGGTCGGTCAGGGCCTTGATCTTCGGAGCATTCTTCTCGATGTAGCGTTTCGCCAGCAGGGCCTTTCGCTCTTTGATCGGGATCGTCTGGCCGTTCTTAGCGGCGGCGCTCGCGACCGGCACGCTCATCTCGACCTTTGTGCTGGCTTGGCCGCAGAACAAATAACCGTTGATCAAATCCATCGCGACATCCACCAGTGCCCGGCCGTACAGGTCCATGTAGTCGTTGCCCTGGCTCTTCACGTACTCGATCGCTGCCTGCAACTGCGCTGTGCCCTCGGCCAGCTTCTGGAGCAGGTCCGCAACCTGCGGGTCGTACTCCCGGCCGGCAAGCTCGGCCAGGTACTTTTCCAGCGTCCCGCTGCAGACACCGCGCACGGCGGCGACAATCTGCAACTGGCTGGTGCCCTCGTAGATCGTCGTGATTCGGGCGTCGCGGGCGTGCCGCTCGCAGGCGTAGTCCCGCATGTAGCCGCTGCCGCCGAGCACCTGGATCGAATCGTACGCGACCCGATTGCACATCTCCGAGCAGTAGTACTTGCTCATCGGCGTCAGCATGCCGGCGTAGCGCTTGTAGGACCGGGCGTTGTCCCTGAGCTTCTTCGACTCCTCCTTGTCTTCCGGCGGGCTCTTCTCGAACTGATTGTTGTATCCGATCGCCAGGTCCACCACGCGGGAGGCCTCGTAGAGCAGGGCCCGTCCGGCCTCGATGGCGAGCTTCATATCGATCAGCATATCCCGCACGGCGGGCAGCTTCTCGATGGCGACGGAGAACTGCTTGCGACTGGCCGCGTAGTCGCGGGCGATCCGGTACGCGGCCTCGGCGATCCCTACCGACTGGGCGGCGATGCCGATTCTCGCGCCGTTCATCAGCGTTGCGACGTACGGCACGAGGCCACGCTGCCGCTCGCCGATCAGCTCGCACGGCGTATTGTCGAAGAAGATTTCGCAGGTCGGGGAGCCGTGGATGCCGAGCTTATCTTCGAGCCGGCGGATGTGGACCGTCGGGCCGGGCCCACAGAGGAGCAGGCTCAGACCCAGGCCGCCGCTGCGGTCCGGCTCGCTGCGGGCCAGCACCAGCAGCACGTCGCCGCAGCCGTTGGTGATGAAGCGCTTGACGCCGTGCAGGAACCAGTGGCCCTCGGCGTTCTGGAAGGCCCGCAGCTTCACCGCCTGGAGGTCCGAGCCGGCGTCCGGCTCCGTCAGCACCATCGCGCCGGTGACCTTGCCCGCGGCGAAGGCCGGCAGATACTTCTGCTTGATCTCCTCCGAGGCGAACGCGTTGATCGTATCGGCGATGCCCTGCAAACCGAAGATGTTCATGAGCGAGGCATCGGCCCGCGAGAGAATCTCGACGGCCATCGAGTAAACGAGGTTCGGGAAGTTCAATCCGCCGAAGCGGTGGGGGAGCGTGAAGCCCATTACCTCGGCCTGGCCGAGTTTCTCCATCGCTTCTCGAATGCCTTCGGGCCGCGTCACCGAGCCGTCTTCGTTCAGCTTGTTGCCGGTCCGGTCCACGTCCTCCGCGCGCGGGGCGATGAAATCCGCGCACAGCTCGCCAAGGGATTCCAGAACCATCTCATAGTTGCGGGCCGCCTCCTCCTCACCGCCCGGTGCATAATCGAATTCCTTGGCGAACCGGAAGTCCTCTTCGAAGGCCCGCGCCAGTTGCCCCAGGTCGATATGCCGGAACAGGAACCGAATGTCGTCGTTATCTCTGTAAAAGTTCCCCATGTCTCATCCTGTTATCGTACTGCTTCGAATTCATCCTCATTGGCCGACGGCCAGCCTGCTCGAACCCTGTCTGAATTGCTGAACTCTCATCTTACTGCATCTGAATATAGGTTGATGACGGAAAGTGCTCATCCGACAGATTCTCAAACGGTTTACATCCGGCATCCAACAATCCATCTTTGTCCCATCGCGGGTTGTATTCCGGAAACACCTCTTTCAGAACATCCTTGCAGTCGTGGTGCAGGTGGCTCTGACAGAAGATGATCTTCGCCCTGCTGTTGCCGATCAGAAAGGCTCTCAGTAAGGACGTCTCCATCCAGTGGAGAAACGTCTGGAGGACCGCGGGAGAATAGTCGTAGGGCAGATAAATATCATGAAAATGCACAATCACGCCCGGGCTCAAGCGTGGAAGCACTTCCAGGATCAGGTAATTCACATCACTGCCGGGTTTGACCGCATGAGACGAGTCGATAAAGAGAAAATCCTTCTCCTGCAGTTGGCGGAACACCTCGAAGGGGAGCGTCTGCACGTTCTTCGGGATCAGGTTGATCTCCGTCAGCGCGCGCACCGGGGCGGAGGGGTGCGGCTCGACGCAGGTGATGGAAAAGGGCTGCCCGTCCTCTTTTTTATTCATCGTCAGCGCTGCCAGCATGCAGTACGTGGAAACGCCGCTGCCGACCTCGATGACGTGCCGGGGCCTGAAGTGCCGGATGACCGCGTGGAGAGCCTGAGCCTCAATATACCCGTATCCCGACCCGAAGTGGTTATGGAGGGCGTGCCGGTATGTTTGGTTTCCGGCATATTCGTTCTGATAAGGAATACAAATATCCCGTAATCGCCTGATCTGTCCACGCAGATCCACCTCGAGCCCGGGAAGCTCGGATTTTCTTGCCCACACATCTTTGGTCTTTTCCAGGTCGAGAACATCGGGCAAGGCGGAATAATAGTGGACCGGCAGGACATGAACGCCGAGCCGAGTGCCCAGCTTGTGGACTCGGAACAGAGCGCGTTTTACCGTATTTTTGACCTGTCGGTTCATGACGTATGGAGGATAAGCACAAGCCCTTAGCTGACGCCTTTCTCCTTGATGGCCTTGATCATTCTCGGCACGACCTCGTTGAGGTCGCCCAGGATTTTGTAGTGGGCGACGTTGAAGATGGGGGCCTCGGGATCGTTGTTGATCGCGACGATTTTCTGGCTCTGGGCCATGCCCGCCCGGTGCTGGATCGCGCCGCTGATACCGACGGCGATATACAGGCTCGGCCGGACCGTGGTCCCGGTCTGGCCGACCTGATGGTCGTGGTCGATGAAGCCCAGATCGACCGCCGCTCGCGTGGCCGCGGGGGCGGCCCCCAGACAGTTCGCGAGGTCCCAAATCAATTTGAAATTCTCCTTGCTGCCGACGCCGGCACCGCCCGCCACGATGATTCGCGCGGCCTTGAGATCGACCTTCTTCGGCCGCTGGTGCTCTTGCAGAATCTTGATCGGCAGGTCGTCGCGGGTCAGCTTGACGTTCTCGGTCACGATTTCGCCGCGACGTTTGGCGTCGAGCGGGGGCATGGGCATGACGCCCTCGCGGACCGTCGCCATCTGCGGCCAGCGGTCGTAGTTGATAATCGTCGCGATGATATTGCCGCCGAAGGCCGGCCGGATTTGGAACAGCAGGTTCTTGTGGAGCTCACCGTCCTTGGCCGTCTGGTGGTCGCCGATCTGCAGGTCGGTGCAATCCGCAGTCAGTCCCGCCTTGGCGGCACTGGCAATCCGCGGCGCCAGGTCCCGGCCGCTCACCGTCGCGCCGTACAGCACGATCTGCGGCTTGTGCTTGTGAATCAGGTCAAGGATAACTCTGGCGTAGCTGTTGGTCTGGTACGCGCCGAGAAACGGATGCTCAACGAGGTAGACCTTGTCGGCCCCGTGTTGAATCAGCTTTGTGGACAGCTCTTTTACGCCGTCGCCGAGGAGCACAGCCGCCAGCTTCACCTTCAATGTATCCGCCAAGTGTCGCGCCTTGCTCATCAGCTCCAGCGGCGTATCCTCCAGCCGCCCCCCATGCTGCTCCGCAAACACCCACACTTCACCTTGCCTGTTCACTTCGATCATCTTTCGCGTCTCTTTGTTTGCCTTTCGAGAGGTATATGCATTGGCCTCACGATATTCGTAAGGGTGAGACTTGGCCCACCATTTCGTTTCCAGGTACTCCGCCTGGCCGGGTGGCAGCGTCAAGGCCGAAGGCCTTGGCGATGGCTCCACCGCATCGGAATAAGACCATCGCCAAGCTTCGCTTGACAATGCCACCCAACGCCACCGGATTCACAGTCGAAGGTCGGTAAACACATATTGCGTTCTACCCACCATTCGCTATGCGATAATCTTGTCCTGGATCAATTCGTGGATCATGGTGCCGATGCCCTCATCGGTGGGCGGGATGTCCTTGCTCTCTTTGGCGGCCAGGACGACGCTCTGGATGCGGTGGACCTTGGTGGGCGAGCCGCTGCGGCCGCACCAGGTCAGGTCCGCTTGGAGATCGTCCAGGTCCCACTGCTTGATCAGCAGCCCCTTCTGCTCCAGGGCATCCGACTGCTCTTTGACGAGCTTTTGGATGGTCAGGTCGGGTGCCGTGGGATTTTGGGTTCGGACATTCTGCTCGATCTCGGCCCGCGTGCGAGCGTTCTTGTATTTCATCATCCGCTTGGCCGCCGCGCCGCGCGGCTCATTAGCCTCGCTGGTAACGGTCAGCAGCACGGGCAATCCGGCCCGGACCAGTTGCCAGCCGTTGCCGATGTTCCGCCGCGCCGTGATCACGCGGTTTTCGAGTTCCTCCAGGGCCTCCACGTAGGTAATTTGCGTAGTCCCGAGCTTCTCGGCCAGTTGCGGGCCAACCTGGGCGGTATCGCCGTCGATAGCCTGCCGGCCGCACAGGACGAGGTCATAATCCAGCTTCCGGACGGCACAACTCAGGATGTAACTGGTCGCGAGCGTGTCGCTGGCGGCGCAGCGTGAATCGGTAACCAACACAGCGTCGTCCGCCCCGCGATAGAGCGCATCCCGCAGGACCTTTGCGGCGGCGGGCAGGCCCATGGTAATCACCGTAACGCGGCCCCCGCAACGGTCCTTAATCTGCAGGGCCATCTCCAGGGCATTCAAATCCTCCGGATTGAAAATGGCCGGCAGGGCCGCGCGATTCACCGTCCCGTCATCATTCATGACCTGTCCGGTAATCCTCTGCGTATCCGGCACCTGCTTGACCAGCACAACGCAATTGTAACCCACCGACAGTCTCCTACCAGTTGTTCCAAGCTCATCCGGGTTTCAAAGCGCCTTAGTTTACCGGTCTCCCTGCTCGGGTCAACTCAAAATCGGGGATCGTCAGCACAAGTGTTTCCGGACGTCGTATAAAAACTACTAAAGACCTGTCGAGAAGTCGCCGATTCATCCTTTGGTCGTCGCGGTTGTGTGTGACGGAATGCTGAAAATTTCTTTGACACGGTCGTTTCGGCAAACCAATAATGACCACGCGACAGCGGTGGTATTATCGGGTGTGGCCGCCGGAGCCGATAAGCCGGGTGTGCCAACGAAAGGATGCACCCCTGAGGCACTCAGGGGGTAGCGAATGTCAACCACAGGCGAAACGAGTTACGATTCGCTCTTCGGCCGGTTGGCCGTTGAACAGGGACTTTGTACTGACGAAGAGCTGCGTCGGGCGATCCAGGCGCTGAAAGAACGCCGCAAAGTCGACCCCCTCATGCTCCAGGACCTCATGATCGAGCTCGGCTATGTGACCGCCACCCAGGCCGATCGGCTCAAGACGAACGTCAAGGAGAATAAGGCCGCCGCCCACCAGATCCCTGGTTACAAGATCTTGGGCAAGCTCGGAGCCGGTGCCATGGCCGTTGTCTACAAGGCCAAGCAGCTCAGCCTCAACCGCACCGTTGCCATCAAAGTCCTGCCCCGGCGCTTCACGGAGAATCCCGAGTACGTGCAGCGCTTCTACAAAGAGGGCCAGGCGGCCGGCAAGCTCAACCATCCCAATATCGTCCAGGCCATCGACGTTGGCGAGGCGGGGGGGTATCACTACTTCGTCATGGAATACGTCGAGGGCAAGACGATCGCCGACGATCTCACGACCGGCAAGGTCTTCGGGGAGCAAGAGGCGACGGAGATCATCATTCAGGTCTGCCACGCCCTGGCCCACGCCCACGCCCACGGCCTGGTGCACCGCGACGTCAAGCCCAAGAACATCATGATCAACACGCAGGGCGTCGTGAAGCTGGCCGACATGGGTCTGGCCCGCGAGACGACCGACATCGAGGCCGCCCAGAGCGAGGAGGGCAAGGCCTACGGCACACCTTATTACATCGCCCCCGAGCAAATCCGTGGCAAGATCGACATCGACGGCCGGGCCGACATCTATGGCCTCGGCGCGACGTTCTACCACATGGTCACCGGCCGCGTGCCCTTCACCGGCGACGATTCGACCGAGATCATGCGCAAGCACCTCCGCGAGAAGCTCGTGCCGCCCGACCACATCAACACCTCCCTCTCCGCCGGCGTCTCCGAAGTGATCGAGATCATGATGGCCAAGCGCCGCGAGGACCGCTACAAGAATGTCGAGGAGCTCCTGACGGACCTGGAGGCCCTCCGCGAGGGCCATGCCCCACTGCAGGCCCACAAGCGATTCGACGTCTCCATGCTTGAGCAGCTCGAGGAGGGCGACCTTGTCGAGATGGAGCACGAGGAGGACGCGGAGGAGGTCATCACGCGGTACCGTCTGGCCGTCCTGATCCTCGGCGTCGTCTCGACCATCTCGGTTCTGATTATCATTCTGATGCTGCTACGACGCGCCGGATAACGCCACCCCCGCACCCACCCTTTGCTCACCTCGCTGAATCTCTCACACAGAGAAGCCTGTAGGTTCCTTCCTGACCACCGACGATGCAAAGGGCCGCCGAGGAAGTCATCGAAATAGGAGATATAAGCAGCGACACGTGGAAACCACGAAGGACGCGAAGAACGCCACGAAGAAACAAAGGACCGTGCAACCGCGAAACACGCAGAATAGACTTTCCGCCCATTCTGCGGGTCTCGCGGTTGAGAAGACCTGGATTCCGGCCTGCGCGGGAATGACAGGACCGCGTGCATCGGGGCCTGCGTGGTGAAAGGGACTCCTCCGGAGCCGCAGGGGTCGATTTCGCGAACCGGATCGGGGTTTGTGCCGATATAATGGCGGTATGCCCAGAGGTGGTGCCCATTTTTCGTCCGAGGAGCTGGTTCGCGTGCTGAGCCACTATGACGTTGGCATCGTCCATAGAGTCAAGCCGCTGACCGCCGGCAACCGGCGTGCGCCCAAAGTCGTGATCATTGCCGATAAAGGGACCTTCCTGCTCAAGCGCCGACCGCGGGGCCGCGACGATCTCGACCGCGTGACTCTCGCCCACACCGTGCAAAAGCATCTCGCCGGCCGGTCGTTTCCTGTCACGTCGCTGCTGGTGACCAGCGACGAGCACACAACCGCCCTGAACATGGACAACCACATCTACGAATTCTTCGAATTCGTGAGCGGCTCGCGCTACGACGGCGCGACGGAGGCGACGCGCGAGGCGGGCCGGCAGTTGGCGGTCTTCCACAAAGCCATGGCCGATTTCGGCGACCGGCGCGAGTCCCTGCCGGGCTGCTTTCACGACTCTGCGATCGTGCGCCGGCACCTCAGACTGCTCAGCTCGGATAAGCGCACGGACCCGGCCCGGCGGATGCAGGCCGTGGCCGAGGGCCTGCTCCTGCGCTACAACAAATCCGCCGTGCGTGTCAACGCCTTCGGTTTCAGGACCTGGAAGCGGCAGGTCATCCACGGTGATTGGCACCCGGGCAATCTGCTCTTCAGCGATCACAGGATCGTCGCAGTGGTGGATTTCGACTCGATCCGTGTGTCACCCTCCGTCACGGACCTGGCCAACGGCATGCTGCAATTCTCCATCGTCGGCGACCGTCCGAACCCTGCCGACTGGCCCGCCCATTTCGACCGCGTCCGCCTCTTCGAGTTCCTCAACGGCTACCGCGAAGTCACCCACCTCAGCAAGCGCAAGCTCTACAGCCTCGTCGACCTGATGATCGAGACGATGATCACCGAGGCGGTGCTGCCGGTGGCCGCGACCGGTTTCTTCGGCAATCTCTCCGGCCGGGACTTCCTCGAAATGATCCTCCGCAAGACCCAATGGCTCCGCCGCCACCGCAAGGAACTCACGCAAGCCATCCTCGCGTGACCTGCGACAGACGACAGGCAAAACAAATCCAGATAATCCTACTCCGAATAAATACTTCGTTCCACCCGCGCGTGTTGCACGGTTGTCGTTTTGGCCGGGACCGAGGGCGCAACGGGAGAGACGCAGAATCTTGCGTCTCCGCCCGAACTGCCAATGAAAGGCCCTGAGTCCACTTCGCCAGAAGGGGGAAAAGAAAAAATGGGAAAGCTGGGCAATTTGTCTTGACGCATACTGGGAAGTTGGGTAAAAAGACACGCGAGGTGGTGGGGAACGCTTGGGGGTGTGCTTCCGGGTTTCCCACAGACATGGGGTGTTTTTGCGCAGGCTGGTTGGCTTACCGGTTGCGGGGAAAGGGGGTGATCATTTCAGAATCAGCCGGCGTTTTCAGCTTGCGCGGAATGTCGTTTCAAAACGTGGGAATCAAGCAACAGAGTATTTCATGAGGAGTGGTTTATGAAGACGAGGAGATTTTCTATCATTCTGGCGTCCGTGTGTCTGGTTATGCCTGCCGTCCTGCTCGCGGCCCTGCCGGCTCCGACGGGACTGATCGTCAACGTCGATACCGGCGCGGGCACCGTGGCCTTCGATTGGGATGATGTCCTGGATGCGGCCAAGTATTCCGTGGACGTGGAAGGCACGGTGACTTACTGGGACGCGATCCTTCTGGCCGAGGCCACAGCCCAGGTCGAGGTGAGCTTCGGTACGAGCGACAGGACGGACGGCGGTGACATGGCCGATTCGAACCTGACCATCACCATTGACGATCTGGCCGCCGCGATTGCCGCGGAGCTGGGCATTCTGCCGGAGGACGTGATCTCTTTGGACGGCTCGGCCGCCGTCAAGGCCCTGAATCCGGGAAAAGGGGCAGGCCCGCAGAACAATCCGTTCTCCGCGCCCGCCGCCCTTGCGGTCAGCTTCTGACACGGACGTACTGCAGATTCACTCGCGGGGCCGCTTCAACGCGGCCCCCGTCTTTTACCCCTCGTAATTCTTGCTTTCGGTGGCGGGATATATCACAATAGGAGTTGCAGCATCGAGATAGGCGGCCCGTTCCGTTATGGTGGGTCGCGACGGGTACGGCGGAGACATCTACAACAGCGAGTGAAAATGGAAGGAGAAACCATGAGAGGCAAAAATAAGATGATGCGTGCGGACGTTATCGTCATCGTCTGCTGTGTGGTTCTGGCCCTCTTGACGGTGGGCATGATTGGAAGGACGACCCGCGGGCTGGCTCTCGAGCTCACCTGCGTGTCCAACGTCGAGGTGCTCACGGACGCCTGGCTGACGTATGCCGATGAGCATGATGGTGCGCTGGTCGGCGGGATCGGCTGGGCGGGAAACCCGCGTACTTCACCGGCGGTGCCCACGCTGGAGAAGAAGCTGGAGACGATCAGGAAGGGCCTCCTGTTCCCCTATGTCGGCGACTTGAACGTGTACCATTGCCCGGCCGACCAGCGGCTGAACGATCCGAATCAACTCGCCTTTGGAAGCTTCTCCATCGCCGGAGGTGCCAATGGACAGGATGAGCCTGAGGCCTATGGATATAATCCGGCCAAGAAGTACGCGGAGATTCCTGATCCTTCCGCCAGGTATGTCTTTGTGGAGGAGGCCGATCCGAGAGGGTACAATGTCGGTGCCTGGCAGATGTTTTTCAACCCGCTGAAATGGTCGGACCCATTGGCCATGTGGCACGAAGAATCCACGACTCTGGGCTTCGCGGACGGCCGGGTGGAAATACACAGGTGGCACGATAGGAGCCTCATCGATTGGTGCCACAAGGCGATGTATGAGCCTGAGGCGTTCACGTTCGGCATGACGCCGTCGCCCCAGGAGGGCGAGGACATCGAGTACATGGGCGACCGGTTCCCGTGCAAGTCCCTGCGGTAAAGTTGTTTTCGCAGCATCTGCCGGCCGTCGGCTCCGGCGCAATACGCACGTGCGGTGGAAGGTAGGAGCGAGGCGATAGGGCAGGCGTGGGAGAAGGCTATTCGAGGGTGCCGGGGGAGCCGCCCGCGTGCGGGCTGGACTGCCAGCATTCGCTGTTGGAGAGGTCGTTTGGGTCCTGATGGAGAGGGTCGCGGCGTTCGAGAGAATAGCCCTGGCCGTCGGTGAGATCATACCAGGCGTCGTCATAACGGAAGTCCTGAATCGTGTCGCCCGCAGCGTCCCGGAGTTGGATGCGTTCTCCGGCGTTGCTGAGCGACCCACTGTACTGGCCCGCCACGTTCCGGCCGGGCCCGTACCGATTCGTGAATGCCTCCGTATCCTGGACGACGACGGTTGCCGCGCCGGGGGCCAGCACGAGAGTCGGAAAGATGAAATCAATCCCTTCGGTGAACCGCACCCTGTTCAGATTGATGGGTTCGGGCCCGATGTTTGCCAGCTCCACGAACTCCACGTCGTCGGGTGCGGGATGGTACATAATCTCTGTGATGCGCAGACTCTCTTTGACCGGCCCGACGGCAAATACGGCGTCGGTCAGCGCGCTCCAGGTGCCGTTCTGCCAGACGCGGGCTTTGATCTGCGTGCTTTCGTTCAGCGCGACTGGTCTGGCGTATTCTTCGGCGGACGGTGCCGCGTCTCCGCCGGTGATCGAGCGGTCGCTGCCGAACAGCTCGATCGAAAGCAGAAAGAACGTGTCGCTGCCGTTATCCAGGGCATGGACGGCGAGGATATTCCGACCGGGGTGAAGCAGGTCCGGATGGCCCGGAATGGACACCCACAGACTCGCGCCGGACCCCGGCCGGTCCACACACGAGGAATTCCACGCCAAGCCGGCGGGCTTGTTCAGGGAAGCGGCCTCCACGCCGTTGATGTAGGCGACAAAGCCGTCGTCGCATTGCACACGCAGGGCCAGGTGTGAGAGGCGGGGCAGATCGGCCGCGTCGATCTCGAACGGAATCCGAACGTAGCAGGACGTGTGCCTTCCCATCATGCGCGGGACGTGATAACTGATCCGTTTGTCGAGGAGCCGACTGCCCGTGTACCCGACGGCCCCGCCGGTGTCGGGTAGGACCGGCGTGCCGTCGGCCCAGTCGGCATCGTCATATGGCTCGCTGCCGCCGGTCCAGCGATCTCCGATATCGGTCTCCGGAATGAGCACGCGCTTCTCGGCCTCACTGGAGACGAGGGCGACCAGCTCATTCGCGTCCACCGGCCGGCAAGGCGCGCGCGGGTCGGAGCCGTCGGTGGTGTAGTAGATCGTCCCGCTCCCGTTAGGGTTGGCCATAGCGAGCCATGCGCCCGAGCGGGTCGTTCCGCCGTTCTGCTCGACACCATCCACTTCCAGCACCGGTGGCTCAACGGCCGGATAAAGCCCGGCCTGCCGCAGTTGCTCGACGACAATCCCGCTTCTCAAAGGGAGGTAATCTCGAACAATTCGGTCGCGCTCGTTTCGCCAGCCGCTGCACAGGCCGTTCATCGTCGCGGCTTTCTGGTCCTGACCCCACCGATAGGCTTCGGCCCGGAGCGCGTTCTCCACCTCCGCCGCACGGGTCAGGTAGCGTTGGGTGGCGCTCGCAGGCGTGAGGGCCCCCTCGTGAAAAAAGTGCCGATGAATCTGATCGGCCAGCAGCATCCGGAATTCCGCATTGGCCGCCAGTTGGTGAAACAGGTAGTGGGGGTCCTCCGTGCCGACGACGGTCACGCGGTTCTCGTTGAGGCCGGCGAGACTGAATTCCAGGTCCCAGGACAGGAAGACGAATCCGCCTCCCGGCTCACGGGGGCGAACGGCCCAGAAGTTGCGGGGCGGCCCCCCAATGCCGGCGGGCCCATCGGTGCTGCCGATATAAAAGACCATGAGCATGTAGTCGATGAACGACGGGACATCGAGGTACTGCTGCGTCTGCTCGTAACTGGCCGGATCCTCCGGTCCGGCTCTGGCCAGGCCGAACAGGGCGTCCCAGGCGGTCAGGTCGCCGGCGACCACCTCCACTACGGAAGGATCGGGATCGGACACGCTCTTGGCCTTCAAGGCATCATACTGGTCCTTGCTGCCACCGAGATGGGCGGCGGCAAAGCCGTCGTCCGGCCGTTCGGTCAGGATGAACAGCCCCCAGTAGAGCCCATTGATATACACGTGCATGGGCCGTCCATACGGCGTGAGCCGGCCCATATCCCGCATCGTGTCCCGCGAAAACTGGTCGCGCAGATATTGAGGCTGTTGTCCCATCGACCCCATCCACGAATCATGCAGCGTCATGCGCAGCACCAGCGAATCGAACCGGGCGACTTCGCAATCCTCGAACAGGGGCGCTTCGAGCCAGGCCGGCCCATACTGGCTCTTGAACAGGATGCGCAGGGAATGTTTGCCTGTCCGGTCGCCCCGGCTCACGCCCCCATGGATGCGCAACCCGGCGTTCACCTGAAAGGACAGGCGGCCCGCGGGATCGAGCCACTCGATCGAGGCCGGGCGCTCCCATTCGGCTCCGCGTCTGCTGGGATTGGCATTGATACCCGTCGCAGGGTCGAAGAAATCGTTCGGCTCCATCACGATGCACACGGAGGGGATCGCCTGGAGGGCGGTCTTCACGCCGGGGTCGAGGGGCGGAACGGTCGGGCTGGTCGGAGGCTTCGGAAAGCGGCTCTGATTCGGTGGAGACGGCTCCGGCGGCGCCTGGAATTGCTTTGGGATGTCCCCGGGGAAGATATAGGTGCAGGAGGTCACCCGGGAGTCCTGCCCGTCGGGACTGACAGCTACGGCTCGCAGGCACGTCGTGCCCGTGATGTGGACAGGTCGATCATAAAAGAGGGCGTTGAACTGTCCGTTCGGTGCCTTCTGAGGCAAGGTGCCGTCCAGCGTGTACCAGATTTGCGCATCCGCCGTTTTCGTGGATAGGACCACATCGAACGGCTCCTCGTAGAGCCCGTGCGGCACGCTGAACGTTACCTCGGCGACGGAGGCGCGGTTCGACGCCAGGGACTCGTCGACGCGCGACTGAGCCATGACGGGCGTCACGCACGCCAGCACTACGGCTATCCACTGGCTCAGATCATTCCGGCGTTGCACGGGTGTGCTCCCGAATCACCACTCCTGAAACCGCGATCACCGCGACGAAGACCATTATACCACGAAACGCAAAGAATGGGCATAAAAACGAGCCTCGCGGGTCCGGAAAGGGTGCGCGTCAGGTTTATGGTTAAAAGGGGTTCGTATGCCGGAGCGAGCCGGCTGAAGGCGGGCGCGGCAGTCTGAGATCGCATGGATTGGAGATTGCTTCATCGGTCTCCGGCCTCGGCGACTCTCTTTGCTGTTTGTTTTTCGATGCCTGATTTTCCACCGAAGCCCTTGTGCCGGTGGATGGCCGGACGTATATTGTGCAGCGTCCTGGGGCAGGGTGAGCATGAGAGAGATATTGATTCACGATAGCAGACGCGTGCGATTTGTTTCGTATTTGTACTCATTGGCAAAGCTCGGAGGCTCTTATGAACAGGAGACCACTCGTGGCAGGCTTCGTGTTGTGCTTCGCGTTCTTGTCGATGGCGGGGTTCGCCGTGCGCGCGGGAGAGATCGACATTCCCTATGAGAAGTTCGTGCTCGATAACGGCCTGACGCTGCTGGTGCACGAGGACCCCAAGGCCCCCATCATTGCCGTGAACATCTGGTATCACGTCGGCTCCAAGAATGAGAAGCTGGGAAAGACCGGGTTCGCTCACCTGTTCGAGCACCTGATGTTCAACGGCTCGGAGCATTACAATGACGACTATTTCCAGGCGATGGAGCGAATCGGGGCGACCGATCTCAACGGCACCACGGCGTACGACCGCACCAATTATTTTCAGAATGTGCCGACTTCCGCGCTCGATATCGCCCTGTGGATGGAATCAGACCGCATGGGCCATTTGCTCGGCGTCGTCAGCCAGGAGAAACTGGAGGAGCAGCGGGGCGTGGTCCAGAACGAAAAGCGGCAGTACGAGAATCAGCCCTACGCCCTCTCGGACGAGCTGATCCAGACCGCCTGCTTCCCGAAGGGCCATCCCTATTCCTGGACGGTCATCGGGTCCATGCAGGACCTCAATGACGCCTCGCTGCCGGACGTGCGGCAATGGTTCAAGACCTATTACGGCCCGAACAACGCCGTGCTCGTCGTGGCGGGCGACATTACCGCGCAGACGGCGCTGGAGAAAGTGAAACAGTGTTTTGGCGATATCCCGCCGGGCCCGCCCATTGCCAAGCACCAGACGTGGACCGCCAAGCGCACCGGGACCCATCGCCAGACGGCGCAGGACCGCGTGCCGCAGGCCCGCGTCTACCGCGTCTGGAACGTTCCGCCCTGGGGGTCCGCCGAGGGAGACTATCTCTCACTCGTGGCCGACGTCCTGTCCTCCGGCAAGAACTCCCGCTTCTACAAGCGCTTGGTCTACGACGAGCAGATCGCGACGGACGTCAGCGCGGATGCCTCTCTCTATGAGATCGCCGGTCTGTTTCAGATCACCGCCTCAGCGAAGCCCGGTGTGGAGCTCAGCCGCGTAGAAAAGGCGCTGGACGAGGAGCTGAAGAGATTCCTCGACGCCGGCCCGACGGGCGCTGAGCTGACGCGTATCAAGAACCAGTACCGCGCCGGCTTTATCCGCGGCATCGAGCGCATCGGTGGCTTTGGCGGCAAATCCGATATCCTTGCGACCAACATGGTTTACGGCGGCTCCCCGGATCACTACAAGATTACTCTCGATCGCGTGGAGAAGGCGACGGCGGAGAATCTGAAGAAAACCGCGGCCAAGTGGCTGAGCGACGGTGACTACATCCTCGAGATCACGCCGTTCCCGCAACTGGTCACAACCGCCTCCAATGTCGACCGTTCCAAGCTGCCGACACCGGGCACACCGCCGCAGGTGCAATTCCCCCAGGTTCAGCGGGCCGAGTTGTCGAACGGATTGAAGCTGGTCCTGGCCGAGCGACACAGCGTCCCGATCGTCGACCTTCGTCTGCTCGTGGATGCCGGCTACGCCGCCGACCAGTTTGCTTCTCCGGGGGCCGCGTCCCTGGCCATGGATTTGCTCGATGAGGGCACCAAGACGCGCAGCTCGCTGGGGATCAGCAAGCAGCTCCAGATGCTTGGCTCTTCGCTGGAGACGGGCGCCGAGTTGGATGCTTGTGCCGTCCATCTGAACACGCTGAAGGACAAGCTCGACCCGTCCCTGGCGTTGTTTGCGGATGTCGTTCTCAATCCGTCGTTTCCAGAGAAGGAGTTTGACCGGCTCAAGCAGGAGACCCTGGTGCGGATTCAGCAGGAGAAGATGGAGCCCGTGGCGATGGCGCTGCGTGTGTTCCCCGGCTTGCTGTACGGCCGGGAGCACCCCTATGGCCTGCCGCTGACCGGCTCGGGCACGGAAGAATCCGTCTCGAAAATGACGCGCGGCCAGTTGGCCGAGTTCCACGAGACCTGGTTCAAACCCAACCATGCCACCCTGGTCATCACGGGCGACATCACGCTCGAGGAAATCAAGCCGCGGCTGGAGAAGCTGTTCCAGAGCTGGAAGGCCGGCGACGTCCCGAAGAAGAATATCTCCACAGTGGCGGACAAGTCGAAACCCGAAGTCTACTTAGTGGACCGCCCGGGCTCGCAGCATTCGATCATTATCGGCGGTTTTCTCGCGCTGCCGCGTGCCAATCCGCATGAGGAAGCCATCCAGATGATGAACAAGATCCTGGGCGGCGACTTCACCTCCCGCGTGAATATGAATCTGCGGGAAGGCAAACACTGGTCCTACGGCGCGGGGAGCGCGATTGTGCCGGCCAAGGGGCAGCGGATGTACATCACGTACAGCTCGGTCCAGAGCGATAAGACCGCCGACAGCATCTCGGAGGTCCAGAAGGAATTTCAGGGGATCGTCGGCGAGAAACCGCCCACGGCGGAAGAGTTCGCGAAGGTGCAGTCCAACGAGGTGCTCGGTCTGCCGGGCTCGTGGGAGACCATCAGCCGAGTCGCCAGCTCGCTCGAAGAGATCGTGCAGTTCAACCTGCCCGATACCTACTACAACGACTACCCGGCGCGGATTACCGGGATGAAGACCGAGGATGTCCAACAGGCCGCCCAGCGGGTCGTCAAACCGAATTCCGTGGTCTGGGTCGTCGTGGGCGATCGAGCGAAGATCGAGGAATCGGTCAAAGCCATGGGACTCGGGCCGATCACGTACGTGGACGCAGACGGGAATCGGCTGTAACGGCTGTTCGCGGTTGGCAGGGTGCCATATCCACGCTTGTACGCGTTTGGCGTGCAGGGCCGTAAAGTCTCTTGTGTCATTTCGAGCGCGGCCGTTCGTGAGCCTTGGACCCACCACGACATGTCGTGCGAGGACGCACGACCTGCGGGCGCCGGACGTCAGGCGCTCTTGGCGGCGGCGACGGCAGCGGTCTTGACGTAGATCTCCTGCTGCGGGAAGGGGATCGTGATGCCGTTTTCTTCGAGAGCCGTCTTGAACCGCTCGGTGAGGGCGAAGTAGACGTCCCAATAGTCGGCCGTCTTGACCCACGGGCGGACCGCGAAATCCACGCTGCTGTCGGCCATCTCGGAAACCGCCACGAGGGGGGCCGGCTCGCGGAGGATTCTCGCCTCAGCGGCCAGGACGCTTTCGATGACCCGCCGGGCCTTGCGCAGGTCGTCGTCGTACGAGACGCTGACCACGAGATCGACCCGCCGGGTGCCGTTGACGGTGTAGTTGAGGATACTGCCGCCCGTGACCAGGCCGTTGGGGACGATGATCCGGATGTTGTCCGGCGAGTTGATGACCGTGTTGAAGACGTGAATCGCCTGGACCGTGCCCTTGGTGCCGGCGATCTCCACAAAATCGCCCACCCGGAACGGCTTGAAGACCAGCAGCAGGACGCCCGAGGCGAAGTTGGCCAGCGACCCTTGCAGGGCCAGGCCCACCGCCAGGCCGGCCGCACCCAGGACGGCGACGACCGACGCCGTCTGGACGCCCAGCTCCGCCAGGGCGGCAATGACGACGAATACCAGCAAGCCGGTATAGGCCAGATTGTCAATGAAGGGTACGAGTGTCGGGTCCACTTTCGCCTTGGCCAGAGCTCTGCCCATCAACGCCGACACCAGTCTGGCCACCCACCGGCCCACCAGGAAAATCAGGATGGCACCGACAATCTTGAGCCCGTACTGCGCCAGATACTCGTAGATGCGGGTCATGACTTCGTGGGCACTGCTGAGCGTGATGGGATTGGTTCCTGTACCGCTGCCGGCGGCCCCGGCCGGCGCACCGGCCGCCGTGGCTATGCCCGAACCCAGCGCCACAAGTACCAGAGCCAATCCCATGACGCGATACACAACGAGCCGTGCACTTGCCATTGCGAATCCCTTCAATTCGGAGGACGGACGACAGCGCAATCCTTTGTCTTGCGTCCTCAGGTATTCTTTCATCCGATAACGCCCCAGGCCGGATGGCTACCGGGCGACACTACAACACAGTATTATTCGGCTGGAGGAGGCAAAAAACTGCACTGTCGGCCGGGCCGCCTTGCAGATTCAGCGGGTTAAGCCAGTCCGTTGCGGATTGGCGAGGGTACGGACCAATATGCTCCCACCAGAAAAGTGACCACGCCCGAACATCCTCTCCGCAGGTTAGGTCAATGGGAAGTTCACTGATTCTCTGGAAAAGCGATGCCAAGCGCAGGCTGTCAGATCTTCACTCCTGTCGCGCGGCGGCCAGGTTGCTTGCGCACTGCGCCGTTTCAGCGGCCCGCAGATATCCGGGACACCTAATGAAGATCTCGTATCAGGTACACCGTCACGAAGAGCGCGAGTTCGCGCGGGGGTTTGTCCGCATTGCTGCGGAACAGCGGCCCGACAAGGGGAAGGTCGCCCAGTATGGGAACACGTTTCTCTTTTCGTTCAACGGTCGCCTTCTCAGGTTCCAATCCTGCCCACACGACCGTATCCCCGTTCTGAATCGTGAGGACATTCTGGGGGGCGAATTGTTCCTCATCCGCCGGATTGCTGCCTGGGCCTTGCGGTGCGCTCCCGTGCGCCTTGATGGCTGTCTCAAGGGTGATTTCGTTGTTGTCACCGATCCGCGGCACGATGGACAGGCCAGGTCCGTATGCGAGCTTTGAGAGTTCCGAATCGCAGATGATATCGCTTTTCGATACAGTGAACCCGTACCACTCTCCTTGTACAGCCCTGGGTCGATACTCCCGACCTTCATTCAAGAGTGTTTGTGGATGTGACACGACCTGCAGGCGATGGTCTTTCTCAAGGCCGTCCAACGCCGTTAGCAGTGAATCCGTGGACGTGCGATCGGACGTACTACCTATCCAGATCTTCCTCGCCCACGCGTCATCAGTGCTGTCACCATTCACGGCCGTGGAACCAGGGAACGTGCCGGCTCCGGGGGACGGCTTGACCCATTTGATGCCGAGGCTCAGAAGATCGCTGTGCTCTATGGCCACAACGCGGGCGGCCAGTAGTAGCTGCCGGGGACGAACGTCCAGCCGGCGAATAGCCTCCATAATCTGGTCAGCCACCGTCGGAGGCGCCGTGACCGTCAGAATGCCCCGATAATGGCTGGGCGTGGCGGGCGCTGCGTCGACATACTGCTGCATCGCCGCTGGCAAGAGGCCTCTCGCATACGTCGGCGTGATAACATTCAAGCGGATGGTTCGTGTCTCTATCAGAGGCGGGTCGATGAAGTTCCGCATGTTACGGTCGACCACGAGATAGTAGCGCGATGTCTTCTTGACCACGTAGGGCGTGCTGGCCAGTACCATCTCCAGTGCTTTATCCAAAGGCCGCGCGCGGATATCGGCATGAACCTCGCCCGTCACGTTGGCATCAGGAATGATCGGCACTTCAGCAAGGATGGAGAGGTTCTGCAAGGTTGTCCGCAGGTCACCGGAAAACGATCCTGTGATGGGCTTGAAAACGAGATAAGCGTTGGGTCCCACAGTCTGATAGGTGTATGGTGTGTTCTGCAGGATGGTCAGCAATGCGGTCTCGGCGGAGGATGTGTTCGCCCAGTCAGGTGGCGCCCATACAAAGACGGGTTTGACCGTCGTGTCGACTTCTATCTTTGTTCCGGTCCGCTCTGCAATCTGCGCCAGGACACCAAGCAGGCTCGGCGCGCCCGAGTTCGTCGTACCGGTTTCTCCCGGCCGTGGCATTGCAGTCGGTTGTGTCGCCTGCGGACTGGTGGATGGTGCAGAGGTCTCCGCGTCGCGCCGAAGAATGCTGGGTTTGACCATGACGAGCACGGGTTCCTCGTTCTGAGCCTCACCCGTCTCACTTTGCTGCGGCTCCACGAGCAGAGAGAAATACCGATCCGTCGATATGGTCAGCGTGCTTTCGATGGCTCTCCGGCGGACGAGCGGGATTTGCTCGTGCGGCGGACTTGGCGGAACATCAGTCAATTCCACCGCCATTTCCAGCGTGACGACATCAGGGTTGTGCACGTGGGCGGTGACCTGGATTGCGGTTCCACACTCGATGTATTCAAAACTCGGCGCCTGGGGAGAGCCGGTGCCCTTTGCCGGCACAGGAACGGGCACTTTCTCCCCGACCTGGATCTTTGCCTCCACGCCGTCTCGTGTCAGCACCTGCGGACTGGCTTCAATCTCGATGTACCCGCGCGAGCGGAGCAGATGGGTGAGTGCCCGCGCCGTCTCCGGCGGCAATTGCCGTCCGGCAACGTACTTCCGGAGAACTTCATTCGCGGTCATCGTCAACACTTGACATGAGCCGGCAACCGGCATCGTCCCGCCAAGGATATTCAGAATCATGACGGTCGTTTCACGGTCCATGGGCACATCGCTCAGCACCTTGGCTACCGTGAACTCCAACTGGACAGAAGTCTTCTCCTCGGTCGGCGGAGCATCCTCACTCCCGGTATCGGTTCGTACCCGGACTCCCGCGTTACTGTTTCGTTCGGCCCCAGAAGGATTCGGCACATTGTTGACATCGTCCGCCACCGCATGGTTCGACGATTCGCCTGTCTGTTGCGGACCTGCGGCGCCGAGAACAAATGCGGTCGGGATCAGTGTGATGGTGACGAGCAGCAGGGCGAGCAGGCCGGGCAGCCAGGCGAAGCGGCGGTCATCGACGGCGGGGCGGCCGAGCAGGCGGGCGACGCGGTTCACCAGGCTCCCGCCCGTGGCGGCAACGGCCAGCTCGGCCCGGCTGTGGCGGATTTCTTCGAGATGTGTCAAGGCCTTTGCGTACCGCACGGAATCGCCGCAGATAAGTACGGCCAGGTCGTCGCAGCAATTCTCGCGCTCGATGCGAATCCTTTGCGAGACCCACCAGACGGCCGGATGATAAAAGCCAAGGATTTCCACGACCGTTTGCAGAATGTTGACGAGATAATCGTAGCGCCGGATATGGGCCAATTCGTGGGCGAGGATCGCTTCAAGCTGCTCCGGGCTCAGGCCGGTCAACGCACTCGCCGGCAGCAGGATCACCGGTCGCAGCCAGCCGACGACGGTGGGGACCTCGACCAGGGCCGATTCGAGCAATGTGACCGCCCGAGGCACGCCGAGACGCGCGCCCAGGCCGCCGAGTTTTTCCTGCAGCGCGTGGCCCACCTCGTAAACCATGCGACGCTTGAGTCGCTGTAGTTGTGCCCAGCCGCCCAGGTGCCAGGCCGAGAGGCCGAAGACGCCTGTCAGCCAGCCGAAAACCAGATAGGGCAGGGCGGGCTCGAGCGCCGATGCGACTCTCTCCGGCCAGGAAGTCGCAGCGGTCAGATCCACCACCTTCATCGGCGCAGGAGCCTCCGCGAACGCCGACAGCTCTTGCGCGACTTGTGGGACCTGCACGGGTGTAGTCACGGGCAATGAAACTGGGGGCAGGGGGCCCGGCTCCGCCACGGGCCCCGACACGTCGATAAACCTGATGGTAACCACCGGCAGCATGAGTATCAGAGTCAGAGCCAGGCACGAGACGATGTAGCGCAGGTTCGCGCCGGCTCTCCGCAGCAGCCGCAGCATCATGGCCAATAGCAGCGCGACGACCGCCGTCTGCCAGAGGAAGTGCACGAGCATCCAGCCCAATCGTTCGACCGTGCCTGGGGAAAGCAGGTTCGCAAATGACATGGTTATACGTCCTCCATTTCATCCAGCATTTCCCGGATGCGCTGCAATTCTTTCGGCGAGACCTTTTTGGCGGAAAGGGCCCGCATGACCAGCTTTTCCGCCGAGCCGGCAAAGACCTTGTCGAGCAGGTCCTGCACGAGCTGCTTCTGCGTCTTCTCCTCGGATAGCGCGGGTCGGTAGATGTGCCGCCGGCCGTCGTCCTCCCGCACGAGGAGCCCCTTCTCGACCATGATCTGCATCAGCTTGAGCGTTGTGGTGTAGCCGGTCTCCGTGTCCTGGTGCAGGGCCTCGTGGATGTCCCGGACCGTGCTGGGGCCCTTGTCCCACAGCACGGCCAGGATAGCCAGTTCCCCGGCGGTTGGTCCCGGTGTCTTCCTTCGTGCCATCGTGATTCTCCTTAACTTCTCCTTGTGGCTCTCTCCTCTATCGGCAAGAGTACGAAGGAATTCGTAATAAACCCACGAAAAAATTCGTAGATCGAGAAAAATCTTCTGCTTTCCGTGTCACATAGGGACTGTGCTCTAACGAATGGGCCTACCTGTGTTCGGCCTGCCCTCCGCTGGGCGGATCATTAGCTTCGCCTCGGTGATTCCTGTTGGGCCATTTGATGCCGTGCTCTCGCATCCGTTCCAAGCCCCGGGAGATGAATGGGGGAGTTGGAACTACTCGCGGACGCCGGCCAGGTCGAGCAGGAAGGCGTACTGGAACGCGATTTCGTCATATTGCTTGTATCGCCCCGAGACGCCTCCGTGTCCGGCCTCCATCTTCGTTCGCAGGAGAAGGCGGTTGTCGTCCGTTTTCATCGCCCGCAATTTGGCCACCCATTTGGCGGGCTCCCAGTACTGGACCTGCGAGTCGGGCAGGCTCGTCAGGACCAGCAGGTTGGGGTAGGCTTTCGCCTGCACGTTGTCATACGGACTGTAGGAGAGAATGTAGTCGTAATACTGCTTCTCGTTCGGATTGCCCCACTCGTCATATTCCGATGTGGTCAGGGGAATGCTGTCATCGAGCATGGTCGTGACCGCGTCCACGAAGGGTACGTGGGCGATCGCGCCTTGGAACAGGTCGGGCCGCATGTTGATGGTCGCTCCGATGAGCAGACCGCCCGCACTGCCTCCCGTAATGAACAGGTGGTCCTTGCTCGTGTACTTCGCCGCCACCAGGTGCTCCGCGCAGGCGATGAAATCCGTGAAGGTGTTTTTCTTCTTGAGCAGTTTCCCGTCCTCGTACCACCAGCGTCCCATCTCCTCCCCGCCGCGGATGTGGGCCAGAGCATAGACGAAACCGCGATCCAGAAGGCTGACGCAGAAAGGATCGAACGTGGCGTCCATGCTCGCTCCGTACGAGCCATACCCGTAGAGCAGGAGGGGATTGCCGCCATCCTTTTCCAGCCCTTTTCTGTAGACAATCGACAGGGGGACCTTCACGCCATCCGGGGCTTGGGCAAGCAGCCGCTCCGAGGTGTAGTGATTGGGGTCGAAGCCGCCCAGCACCTCTTCGCGTTTCAGAAGGGTCCGGGTCCTGGCGGCCATATCGTAGTCGTAAACGGAGTCCGGTGTGGTCGGGGAGCTGTACAGGTAGCGAAGTTGCGTGGTCTCAAAATCGAAATTGTCCAAGGGTGTGGTGAAGTACGTTGGCTCCCCGAAGTCCAGGTAGTGCTCCTGCCGCCCGGACCAGGGTCTGACTCGGATCTGCTGCAGACCTCCTTTTCGCTCGACCACGACGAGATGGTCTCTGAAGATCTCCATATTCTCAAGCAGGACGTCATCCCGATGCGGTATGACCTCCTTCCAATGCTCTTGCCCGGTCTGACCGACCGGCGTCATGACCAGCTTGAAATTCTTGGCCCCGTCGTTGGTTCTCACGTAGAAGTGGTCCTGGTAGTGGTCTACCGTGTATTCATGATTCGGCCTGCGTGGCAGGAAGATCCGCCAAGGATCATTGGGACTATTGGCGTCCAGGTATCGGAATTCCGTGCGGAGGGTATGCACCGATGCAATCATCAGATAGCTCTTGGACTTGGTTTTGAAAACGTAACAGCGGAACGTCTCGTCGGTTTCCTCGAAAACCAGGTCGTCTTTCGAAGGATCCGTTCCCAGAAGGTGCCTGTAGACTCGATACGAGCGCAGGGTGGTCGGATCCTGCTTCGTGTAGAACAGGGTCCGATTGTCGTTGGCCCAGGCCATATTCCCGGTCACGTCCCGGATCTCGTCCGGGAGCGGCTCGCCCGTCGCCAGGTTCTTGAACCGAATCGTGTAGAATCTTCTTCCCACCGTGTCCGCCGGATAGGCCAGGATATCCTGACCCGAGCTCACCTCCCCTCTGCCGCACGAAAAGAAGGCGTGGCCTTCCGCCATTTTGTTCACGTCGAGCAGGATTTCCTCGGGGGCCGTCAGTGAGCTTTTCTTGCGGCAGTGGATCGGATATTCCTTTCCTTCCTCCGTGCGCGTGTAGTAGTAATAGCCGTCCTTTTTGTATGGGACGGACAGGTCCGTCTGCTTGATTCGATTCTTGAATTCTTGAGCCAGCTTGGCCTGCAAGGCCTGGGTGGGGGCCATTACGGCGTCCGTGTAGGCATTCTCAGCCTCCAGGTATTTGACAACCTCGGGGTTGTCGCGGTCCTTCAGCCAGAAATAGTCGTCTGTACGGATGTGCCCGTGCTTCTCCAGCCTGGTGGGGACCTTCTTGGCCGCCGGTGGCTGCGGCTGCCCCTTCGTTCCCAGGGTCAACCCGGACGACAGAAGGCAGATGATCCACAGTGACAATGCACGGCGTGACACTCTCTTGATATGCCTCATACTCGTCCTCCAAGACAAATAGGGTGCCCGAGGACTGTTCCACGCGTGGCATCGGGCAAGACGATGACCGTGATTGGACGTGACAAGAGGCGTTTTGTCAAGCACGCGACGTTGTTTCTTGCCGCACTCAGTCGCTGTGGAGAAGAACACGCAGACTACTCCCGGTCGCCGGAATGAAAACGGGCCCGGCATCCGGGTGGGTGCGGGGCCCGTGGAAAATCGCGGAAGGGGAGCGTTTACTCTTCTTCTTCCTCTTTCTTCTTGCCGTAGGCGGCGATGATCTGCTGCTGGACGTTCGGGGGCACGGGCTCGTAGTGGCTGAACGTCATGGAATAGCTGCCGCGGCCGCCGGTGACGCTTTTGAGCTGGCTGGTGTACTGCGCCACCTCCGCGAGCGGGACCTGGGCCTTGACGACGATGAAATTGCCTGGCAGCATGTCCTGGCCGACGACACGGCCGCGCTTGGCGGACAGGTCGCCGGCGATGTCACCGATGTTCTCCGCGGGAATCGTGATTTCAATATTGACGATGGGCTCCAGCAGGACGGGCTTGGCCTTTTTGATGGCGTCGATGAACGCGCCTTTGCCCGCCGACCGGAAGGCGACTTCCTTCGAGTCCACCGGGTGATACTTGCCATCGTAGACCGAAACCTTCACATCCTGCATCGGGAAGCCCGCCACGGGGCCGTTCTGCATCACGTCATTGACGCCCTTGAGCACGGCCGGCTCGAACTGCCCGGGGATGGTGCCGCCGTAGATATCCCAGCTATACTGCAGAGGCGGCTGACTGCCACGCTCGGCCGGCTCGACCCGCAGGTACACCTCGCCGAACTGGCCGGCGCCACCGGTCTGCTTCTTGTGACGGTAGTGTCCCTCGGCCTTGGTCGTAATCGTCTCGCGATACGGAATCTTCGGCTCCTTCGTGTTGACGGACAGCTTGAAGCGGTTCTGCATCTTTTCGATCATGACCCGCAGGTGCAGGTCACCCAGGCCCTGGGCCACCAGTTCCTTGGTCTGCATGTCGCGCGTGGTCCGGAAGCACGGATCTTCTTCGCGCAGCCGGTCGAGCGCGCCGCCGATCTTCTGCTCATCGCCCCGCGAGGCCGGCTCCAGCGCCAGGGCGAACATGGGCTCGGGCAGCGGCGGCATCTGGAACTTGCCGGAGACCCGGCCGTCGTGCACGAGGTCGCCGATCTTGAGCTCTTCCACTTTGGCCAGGGCAACGATATCGCCCGCGAGGCCGGCGTCGATTTCCTCGGTCTCACCGCCCTGGGATTTCAGGATATGCCCCGGCCGAACGCCTTTCTTCTCGTCGTTCCGCACCAGGTTCGTATCCGACTTGAGCGTGCCGCTGAAGAGGCGGATACTCGCGTACTTCATGTTCGACCTCGGATCGAAGGCGACGCGGAAAACCAGACCCGCCAACGGCCCGTTCGGATCGGCCTTCAACTCCGTTGCGTTCTCACCGTTCACAAGCTTCGTCGTCCCGACGTCAAGCGGGGAAGGTGTGTATTTGACGATCAGGTTCAATAGCTCGGGAACGCCCACCTCGTTGCGGGCATCCGTGAACACGATGGGAATCAGTGTTCCCGCCTTCAAGGCCTTGACGAACACGGAAGAGATCTGGTCGGGGGCGATTTCCTCTCCGCCCAGGTAGCGCTCCATCAGGGCATCGTCCGCCTCGATCACGCTCTCGATCAGTTCGGTATGGGCCTGGCCCACATCCATCACGGGCGAGGTGCCGCTGCTGTTCTCGATACAATCGATCACGGAGCGCTTGTCCGCGCCGGGCAGGTTGGCGCAGCGGCAGTGCATGCCGAAGCTCTCCTGGATCGCGCGGATCAGCTCCGCCAGTTCGATATTCTCGGCATCGAGCTTGTTGATCACGATCAGGCGAGGTTTGTTCGCCTCGCCGGCAAGCTGGAACATCCGGCGCGTGTTGGTTTCAATGCCGGCCGTCGCACTGATGACGATGATGGCCGTTTCGGCCGCCGGAATCGAGACGACGGCCGGACCGATGAAATCAGGTGCTCCCGGCGTATCGATGATATTGATCAGCTTGCCATTATGCCGGGTATAGAGAACCGATGCGAGAATGGAGTGCTGATGCTCCTTCTCCTCATCGTAGTAGTCGCTGACAGTTGTCTTATCATCCACGCTCCCCAGCCGGTTGATGGCACCGGTTTTGTGCAGAATCGCCTCGGCCAGCGAGGTCTTGCCGCTGCCGCCATGTCCTAATAAAACCACGTTCCGAATGTCGCCCGTTGCGGTCACTGGTTAACCTCCAACAACGTTTCCATTTGTTCGTCTACCTCGAAAAACTCACTATCTTACTACGTTTCGGTGGGAATACTCAAGAGCTTTTTTCGCGAATTTGGCCGCATCAGTACTGGTATCGGGGCCCGCCGGCGCCTCACGGAGTCCCTGCCTGCATGTCCGGCCTGCCAGGGTTCCGATGAGTCATGCTAAGCGCAGCAAAGCATCTGGCTCACGAACGGCAAGCCTGCCCAGCATCCGATGGATGTACGATCCGGTACCCCAATCCTTCGCAGACGCTCACGACGACAAAACCGGATGTGGCAGGCAAACACAGGCACCCATGAGACGATCGCGGCCGGCAGAATCACGATTGTCAAATCCGTCCAGGAGCAGTAGTACCCGGTGCAGCAAAGACGTTTCGCTGAACACCTGCCCGTCGCAAGCTTGCCGCTGCCGCGCATTCTCGTCGATACACTCACGTTATCGGCACAGGAAAAAAACATCCGTGGGGGCCGTGAATTTTAGAGAGATTTTTCTGCGCGGCGCACCATACCTTGTGTGCCGGGTTTTATTGGACAACGGCGGACGTCTCCAGGGGCCGTACTACGTGTAGTGGCCCCCCATCAGGCGAGTTATTGTATATGGTGTGTCCGGTTATGGGGCGTTGCGCCGCCGGGCGGCGCCCAATTAAAGGAGGGCCGGATACGCAGCCGATAAGGCCCACGTCGTTCTCGTCGGGAATGTGGCGTGCATTAGGGACATAGGAGTATGAGTAAGACAGAGCTGATTGAGAGCATCCGCGTAATCAACAAGAGCGCCAAAGCCGAGTTCCTGGCCGAATTCTCCGAAGAGGATCTGAAAACCTACCTGGAGCATCTCCGGGAAACAGACCTGGAGGATGCGACGGTCACCAATTGAAGGCTCTCAACGGAGCGGGGCGATCACATCCTTCGGCCAAGTCAAGCCGATTGGCTGCATATCAATTTTCCTGAACTCCGTCGCCGACAACGCTGCGGCTGAAGTCGCTGAGGCCTCTTCCCTTTTTCTGGTTGTCCGGAGACCGCGGCGGCGTGGGCGCCTGGGGCTGTGAAGCGGGAGCCTGAGGCTCCGGGGCCGGAGCTTGAGGCTGCGGAGCGGCCTGGGGCGGCGCCGGGGCGCCGAACGGAATCGGCTGGGGCGCATCTTCTCCCGTCGCCGGCGCGGGCAGTTGTGCGACATTGTTTCTCTTGAACTCCAGCAGCACGGGCGTGAGGCTCGTCGGGACGTAGAACGCGATATCCATCGTGATGGCGTCGGTCTGGGTGTCCGGGCTGTCCGCCGTCAGGATTTCAACGAGTGACTTGCGTTCCAGCCGGCCGTTCGCCCCGATGTATCCGACGGGATAAACGGCCTCCCCTGTGCCGCCCAGCAGGTTCTTCGAGACGCCCTTGGGCGCGCAGACCAGCCGCATCTGCGAGAGGGTAAACTTCGACGTGTCCCTCATGGCGCTCCTCCGGATGCCGGCGCGCACCAGCAGGAGGCTCGTACCTGCCTGCCCCGACAGGGGCTTGCCTTCGGCGTCGCGTAGATTCTCCGGTGCATACCAGACGCTGTTCTTCCCCTGCACCTCAATGGCGGGGGCGGTGGTCGAGAGCGACACCTTGTCGGCCGCCTTGTGACGATTGAGATAAAGCTGATCCAAATAGCCGGCATGCAGCAGGGCGAAGCTCCGGGGATTGCTGATGGCGCTGAGACTGCCCTTGCTGACCGTCGCGAACAAGCCGGTGACGAACCCGTCCGGGCTCAGCAGCAGTTTGGTCGGGCTCGCAGGATTGGGGCCGCGCTCGTTGAACCGGGGATACGGATACTGGTTGGGCAGGGGGCCCATCGCCGCCGCCACGAGCAGGTAGCCCGTGACGAGATAGCCGAGGATCACGCCGGCCACGAGCCTGCCGATCTGCTCGGGCAGCTTGCCGAAATCCACCTTCTCCTTGACGCTGAGCTGCATCACGACCGTCTGGAGGAGGGCGAACGCCAGGACCAGGATCAGCAGAAAGCAGATCACGTGCGCCCAGGGGGCCATCCCGGGCGAGTACTTGACCAGATATCGCGCCGCCATCTCGAAGAACCCGAAGGCGAGAAAACCGGCGATCACCACATTGAAAATCATGGCGATTCCCTGCGTCAGCGTTCCCTTGAGAAAGAGATACGCCGCGCATCCGGCGATAATGGCGAGCATGGCTAAGGTGGCAATCATGTCTTTCTCCGAATCAGCAATGGCCGCCGGCGGCGGCCGTTATCCGTCGATCCGTCACTACTGCGAAGGCGTGCCGCCCGGCTTCTTTCCGGACGCCAGCACGCGGAGCATTTCATTGACCGCCGTGGTGCCGGCGATCACTTTCCGCAGCGCCTGCTCCTGCAGATAGAGCATTTTGGCTTTTCGAAATTGCATGCCGAGCTCCGGCAGTTGCTTGACGTGCTTGACCGCCTTTCTGAGCTCGTCATTGAGAATAATCATCTCGAAGACGCCGGTCCGACCGACGAACCCGGTCCCCTGGCAGTGCTCGCACATGGAGGGCTTGCCGCGCTTGTCGTAGACCTCCTTGCCGGGCCGGAACATGACTTTGGTCTTCTCCGTCGGCAGGTTGAATTTCTTAAGAAGCTCTTTGTTCGGGGCATAGCCCTGCTTGCATTCCTCGCAGAGCTTGCGGAGCAGCCGCTGATTGCTGATACCCAGCAGGGTCTCGGCCGCCAACTTGCGATCCTCGACGAGCTTGAGCCATTTGCCCAAAGCCTGCAGGACACTGGGGGCTTCCATGACGATATAGACGATCTTGCCGTCCTTGGCCGCCGCACTGGCCACTTTGGCGGTCTCGGCGTCTTCGCACTCTCCGATGCCGACGACGTCCGGCCCCATCCGCACGATGGTCTGCAGTCTCTTGGCGTAGGTCGTGGTCCCCGTGTCGGTCAGCGTGTACACATTCTGGGTGATGTTCAGCAACTGCGAGGACGGCTGCTTCTCGATCGTGTTGATGTTGTTCAGGAAGGCGTCGTGGTTGCGCACGAGGGCGTACATCGTCGTCGTCACGCCGCTCTTGGCCGGGCCGGTGATCAGGAAAAGCCCCTCCTTGATCTGCCGGAATCTATCCAGTTGTTCGCACTGGTCCGGCGTCAGCCCGAGGTCGGCCACGCGCAGGGCGCTTTCCTTGGAGATCCGTTTGAGCCGGACCTGCTCGCCGGCCGTCGAGCCGGCCGTCGTCACTTCCCAATCCGTGTTCTGCTTGTTCTGCCGGGAGCGGAACTTCCCCTTCTGGGGCTTGCGCTTCTCTTTCACGTCGAGGCCCGAGACCTCCTTCAGGAAATGAATGAGATACTCCATCTGATCCCGTTGCAAGGGCGTCTGGCGCGTGGCGGCCCCGTCGATGCTGTAGCTGACCTCGTAGGTTTCACCCTTGGGAGAAAAGGCAATCGTGCTGGCGCGGCGCCACATGGCGTCCGTCAGCACGTCGTAGGCGGTGCGATAGCCGAAGAACATGGGGGTTCGTGGCTCCGGCGGCGGGACCTCGTTATTGTTGGCCGTGATGAACATGAAGTTCTCCATGGCCTCGAGCTTATCGGATTTGGCGATGAGACTCTTGATATGATCCACAGTCAGGACCTTGTCGAAATCCAGCACGCGGGTGTTGCGGTGTTTGACGTAGGCCAAAGCCGTGCCGCCGACCCCGAGCGCGTAGGCGAGCGCCCCGACGATGAAGACCGGAATCAGCCACCAGAGCAAAATGGTCACCGCTCCGGCTCCTAAGAGGACCCCGATCCACAGGGGGACGTTCGTCCCCACCGCCTTGGCATCCTTATGGGCCCAGTGGACCAGCAGAATCCAGGGAAAATACAGGGCCAGGAAAATGACCAGCTTGAGAATCGAGACATAGCCGCCGTACTCGACGACCATCAGCAGCGAATCTATCATTCAGCGCTCCGTTACCGAAAAAGCCCGTAGCAAAGGGTCATAATCATCTGATCGGCAATCCTGCCAGCGATCCCTTATCTTACAGAATGCCTTCGGCGGTGGTCCGAATGCCCTTAAGAGTCATCTTCAGCTCTTCCTGGTTCGGGGCATACTTGTAGGCGTCCTTCGGATCGATCCAGCCTTCCTGCACCAGCTTGCAGAGGTTATCCGTGAGGTCCTGCATGCCTTCCCGCTGGGAGTTGCGAATCACGCTGGGTAGGTCGCCTTCCCGTCCCTCGGAGATCAGCTTGCGGACGGCGGGACTCGCCAGCAGCACCTCGACGGCGGGAATGCGATCGACCTCTTCTCTGATCGAGGGCAGCAGCACCTGGCTGATAATGGCTTTGACCGAGATCGCCAGGGCCTGGCGGACCAGTTCGCGCTCGTTTTGTGGAAAGAGGTCGAGCAGGCGGTGGACGGCTTGCGAGGCATTGGCCGAGTGCATGGTTCCCATCACGAGGTGGCCGGTTTCCGCCGCCCGCATGCCGGCCGTCACGGTGCGGGAGTCGCGCATCTCGCCGACGAAGACCACGTCCGGGTCCTCGCGCATCAAGTACGTCAGCGCCTCCTCGAAGCTCGGCACGTCGATCCCGATCTCTCGCTGCGAGACAATCGCCTTGTTGTCCTTGAAGAGGTACTCAATCGGGTCCTCAATCGTCACGATGTGGCAGGACCGTGTCCGCGTGATGTACTCGAGCATCGAGGCGATGGTCGTGGTCTTTCCGCAGCCCGTGGGACCGACCACCAGGACCAGGCCCTGCTGCGCCTGGGCGATTTTCTCGATCACCGCCGGCAGGTGCAGGCTTTCAAAAGACGGCACATAGGCGCTCACGCGCCGGCCCACCAGGCTGATCACGCCCCGCTGGCGGAACACGTTAATACGGAACCGATGCTCGCTGCCGACCTCATGGGCGAAGTCCAGCGTCCCATTCTTCAGGAAGAAATCCTTTTGGGCCGGGCTCATGATCTCGAAGATGAGCTCTTCCATGCGCTGGGGTGTCAGGATCTCGCCGGTCGTATTCTTCAGCTCGCCGTGCAAGCGCAGCTTCGGCGGCTGACCCACCTTCAGGTGGATATCGTTCGCCATCGTCTTGATGGCGGCCTTGAGGTACCTGTTCAATTGCGGCTCGCCATCCAGCGCCTTGTGCGCATCGAGCGGTTGTTCCAGACTCATACCCCTGCGAACTCCCATGCCGCCAAGCGTGAAAAGTGACCCGTGAAACAGCGACGAGACACGCTTCACGCGGTCCGCTTAACGAGCTAACACTTGCAGATACAAACCTTTAGATTATATTATCAGACAGTCGGTCCGTTGTCAAGCTTGATACGTCTCGCCGTGTGGCGAGCGTGCAGCGAAGAGGATAGAGGTACGCTTCACGAAACCGGCTTTCGAGGGCAGAATCGTAAATAGTAGATAGTGAATGCGATGGGTGGCGGTCTCTTTTACAACTTGGGAAAAAAGATGGGGCCGAAGCTGCGTAAAGCCCGGTGGATGTGGGAGTCGTTCGCGGGGACCGAGGCCGATGCTATCCGGCGGGAGCAGGAGGTCGGCCTGGATCTGGCGAACGAGGCCCGCCGGCAGCTTCCGCTCGACACCGATGCGCGGACGAGACAGGCGCTGGACGATGTCGGTCGCCAACTCTCCGCCTGCGTGGCGAACAGGCTGCGGTCGTTTCATTTCCATGCCTTCGAATCCGGCGAGCCGAACGCGTTCGCCCTGCCGGGCGGCTTTATTTTCGTCACCCGCTCGATCCTCGAGCTGTGCCGGTGGGACCAAAGTGAGATGGCCTTTATTCTCGGCCACGAGATGGGCCACGTCATGCGCCGCCACGCCATCGAGCGGATCGTCGCCCATTCGGCCGTATCCGTCGTGTCCCGTGCCGCGCCGGTCCAGGGAGTCCTGGCCGGTTGGCTGCAAAACGTGGGCGTGAAATTCCTGGAAACCGCCTATTCCCGTGACCAGGAGCTGGAAGCGGACCAACTCGGCCTGCGACTGGTCATGGCGGCCGGCTACGACCCGGAGGGCTCGATCCGCCTGCTCGCCCGCCTCGCGGAACGGAAGAAGTCTCCGGAACCGCCGGGCCTGGGCGAATACTTCTCTTCGCATCCGCCCTCCGAAATTCGCATCCAGAGCATCCGCCGCCACCTGCAACACCCCGGATAGGTCCTGGGGTGGAATTTGCTCGATTTGCGGCGGGGAATCTGCTATATTGAGGTGGTGAAACCTGCGAGGGTGTCTCGCCGGCAGGCGAGCCCTGTTCCACTGCCCAGGGTGCTGAAGATCATGCTCGGACCGAGGAGAATGGCAAGTCTCATCTATCGCGCTGCGCTTCATGCGTTGCGCCTCACAGATTCCAGGGTGCCACGCTTACGCTTGCGTAAGCATGCCCACGCACGTGTGGACGCGGCGCCCGGTTTACCCTTTGCGCTTTCGGTCTTACGCGCGGGACTTCTTGCCATGTGCATCTTGATGGCCCTGCAGAGTCTGTCGCGCGCGGCGGTCGTGATCAATGAGATCATGGCCTCGAACTCGGCGAGCCTGGCCGACCCGCAGGGCGAATTCGACGACTGGATCGAGCTTTACAATGCAGGGGACACCTCTGTCAACGTGGGCGGCATGTACCTGACGGACGATCCGGCCGTCCCCACCAAGTGGCAGGTCCCGACCGACCGTCCCAATGCCACCACCATCGGTCCCCAGGGTTACCTGATCCTATGGCCGGACGGGGACACGGGGTATTCCGGACTGCACGCGAGCTTCCGCTTGAGCGCCGGCGGCGATGAAGTCCATCTGTTCGACAGGGATGGTGTGACTCTCGTCGACAGCGTTGTCTTCGGAAAGCAGACGCCGGATGTTTCCTACGGCCGTTACCCCGACGGCGGGGACGAGTGGCGACTGTCCGCGGTGCCCACGCCGGGGCAGCCGAACAATGAGGGCTACCTGGGCGAAGTGGCGCCACCGCGATTCAGCCGTGAGCGGGGCTTCTATGACACCGCCTTTGACCTGGTGATCACCACGACCACCGAAGGCGCCGGCATCATCTATACCGTGGATGGGAAAGCTCCGAATGAGCCGCTCTATCGGTTCTGGCCGGGCCGCCCGTATACCGGTCCGATCCGCATCAGTAAAACGACCTGCCTGCGCGCCATGGCCACCAAGCCCGGCTGGAAGCCCACGCCGATCTACACGCACACGTATATTTTCGATTCCCGGGCGGCGGTGAAGTCACTGCCTTTCGTCTCGCTCGCGGGCGATGCGGGCCGAACCTTCTACGAGCCTGACGGTGTCATGGCCATCGTCGGGGGCACCTATAGCGGCGGCGTGTGGACCGCCACCGGCGTGAACAGTTACAACAACATGTTGAACCGCGAGCTGGAGCGTCCGGTTTCGGCCGAATGGGTCCCGCTGGACGACGAGGGCGACTTCCAGGTCGATTGCGGCCTCCGCGTGCATGGGAGCCCGTGGATCCGTCCGCGCTATTACCGGCAGAACGGCTTCTGGTCGGGCGACGGTAAAATCAGCCTGCGTTTGTACTTCCGGGGTGAGTACGGGCTGAGCCGGCTCGAATATCCGTTGTTTCCCTTGTCCAAGGCTGAGGAGTTCGCGACCCTCGTCTTGCGGGCCGGTCACAATGACCGTGACAACCCCTTCATCAAGGATGAGCTGCTGCGGCGGCTTCACAAGGATATGGGCCAGGTGGCCTGCATGGGCACGTTCGCCAACCTTTTCATCAACGGCGAGTGGAAAGGGTATTACAATCCCACCGAGCAGGTCAAGGAAGAGGCCTGCCAGCAGTGGTTCGACAGCGACCAGCCCTGGGACGTCATCTCCATGAACGGCATCCGCGACGGCGACTCGGCGTCCTGGGATGCGATGGTCAATTACGCCCGCAATCATAATCTGGCCGACCCGGGATTCTACGCCGAGATGATGAAGAAGATAGACGTTGTCTCGTTCATAGACTATCTCATCATTCGCCTGTGGCCGAACGACTGGGACTGGCCCCAGAACAACTGGTCGGCGGCCTGCGAACGCTCGGAGACCGGCCGCTGGAAGTTCTTCGTCTGGGATGCCGAGGGCACCTTCGAGCCCGGCCAGTTGCAGGCGGACCGGTTCCCCGATCTCAACACCCAGGGCAACGCCAATGCGTACCTCTATCGGGCGCTCAAGGCGAACAAGGACTTTCGCCTGCTCTTCGCGGACCGCCTCTACCAGCATTTTTTCAACGGCGGTGCGCTGACGGATGAGAACATCCGGCGCCGGTTCTACGAGATGCGCGATGTACTGAAGGGCGTGATTCCCTCCATGAATACCTACATCATCGACGGCTGGACGCCCAGCCGCCGCAGTATCTTCCTGAATGCCTGCATGCGGGAAGGCATGTACACGTTTGCCGGCCCGACCTTCACCGTCAATGGCGCGCCGCAGTTCGGCGGGCGTGCCCAAGCCGGGGCTTCGCTGCAGATTCTTCCCTCGCGTAGTGGAGCGACGATCTACTACACGCTGGACGGCAGCGACCCCGCGCAAGCCGCTCAGCCGCCCAAACCGACTGTCTTTACTCTCGTGGCGCAGGAAGCCCCCAAACGGGTTCTCGTCCCGGCCGGTCCGGATGGGGGGGACTGGCGCGGGCTGCGCGCCTTTGACGATTCCACGTGGACGCTTTCCTCCGGCAATCCCGGGGGCATCGGCTATGAAAAGGGCACCGGCTACGAGGCCTACATCAGCACCAACGTCGGCGACCAGATGTACAACGTCAACGGGTCGTGCTATATCCGCATTCCGTTCAAGCTGGTGGAGGATCGAAGCACGTTGGAGACCCTGACCCTGAGGGTCCAGTACGACGATGGCTTCATCGTCTATCTGAATACCAACGAGGTGGCGCGGCGCAACTTCGAGGGCGAGCCCGCGTGGAACTCGGCCGCCACCGCCGGTCATGACGACGCCGCGGCGGTCCTCTTCGAATCCATCGACATTTCCGATAAGATCGACCGGCTGCGGCGGGGCGACAATCTGCTGGCCATCCAGGCCCTGAACGCGGGGACCGGGAGCTCTGATTTCCTCATCAACGTCGAACTGACGGCCAGTCGGCGCGTGGAGGAGAACCCGACCGGTGCGATGGTCTACGCGGCTCCCATCCCGCTAACGAGGAGCACATGCGTCAAAGCCCGCCTCCAGAGCGGCACCGCCTGGAGTGCGCTGGCCGACGCGACGTTTGCCGTCGGGCGGGTAAGCGAGAGCCTGCGCGTCAGCGAGATCATGTATAACCCGGTCGACCCGAATGCGGAATACGTCGAGTTGACCAACATCGGCACCGAACCCATCAACCTGAGCTTCGTCAGATTCACGGACGGAATCGACTTTACGTTCCCGGATGTGCAACTGGCGCCGGGCGGCTTTTGCCTGGTCGTCAAGGACCGCAGCGTCTTCGAGGCCAGGTATGGCCCGGGCCTGGCGGTGGCGGGCCAGTACACCGGCAGTCTGAACGATGATGGCGAGCGCATCGAATTGCAGGACGCCGCCGGGGCCGTCGTTCAGAGCTTTGCATATCGGGACGACTGGTTCCGGAGCACCAATGGGTTGGGCTTCTCCCTGACGGTCCGGAATCCCGCGGCGCCTGTGAATACCTGGAGCCAGAAGAGTGCCTGGCGTCCCAGCCTGTCGGTCGATGGCTCGCCGGGCGCGGATGACGGCGCCAATCCCGATGCTGGCGCCGTGGTCATCAACGAGCTGTTGGCGAATTCGGCCGGCCTCGGTCCCGACTGGATCGAACTGCACAATATGGCCGACCGAGCCATCAATCTCGGCGGCTGGTTCCTCAGCGACGACGCGGATCACCTGACCAAGTACGAGTTCGCCGCCGGCACAACGATCGGGCCGCAAGGGTATCTGGTGTTCATGGAAGACCGGCACTTCGGCAACCTTCGTGACCCCGGCTGTCACGAGGTGTTTGGCCTGAGCCGAAGCGGTGAGACCGTATACCTGTGCTCCGGCAGCGGCGGGCTCATCACGGGCTACAATGATCGGGCCTCGTTCGGCCCATCCGATGCCGGCGTAGTTTTCGGTCGTTATGATGATGGTGCCGGCCGCTTTGACTTGGCGCCGGTGACGGAGCCGACGCCCGGCGCGCCGAATGCCGACCCTCTCGTTGGGCCGATTATCGTCAGCGAGATCCTGTACCACGCCCAGAACGCGACCGACGTGGAATTCGTCGAGCTGCTCAACGTCGGTGATACGCAGGTGACGCTTTATGACTCCGTCAGGGGTGCGCCCTGGCGTTTCACCGACGATCCAAACGAGCCCGGCATTGAAGTGCTCTTTCCGCAGGACCCGCCCATCATGTTGGCGCCGCACGGCTATCTGCTGCTGGTCAAGGATCGTGCCTTGTTTGTGAGCCGGTTCACCGTGCCGTCCTCCCTGCCCATTCTCGAATGGGGCGCCGGCAATTTGAGCAATGGCGGCGCGACGCTCCAGCTCAGCCGGCCGGGCGACCTCGACGGCGGGGTCCGTTCCTGGGTCTGCGTCGATCGCGTCTCCTACAGCAACGGCTCCCGGCCTGACCGTTTTCCCGCCGGCCTGGACCCCTGGCCGCGCGAGGCCGACGGCCAGGGCATGTCCCTGACGCGCATCGTAACTGATGGTTATAGCAACGATTTCCATAATTGGCACGCCGCGTCCCCGTCCCCCGGCACTTTCAAAGAACGGCCCCATCGCTGACCCGCAGACATACCGCAGGCACTCACAGAGACGGCGCTCCCAGACAGAGTCACTCGCGGCGCGCCGGAAGCGGCACGAGACCGTTCTATATCTTGATGAAGGTCCGCTTGCGGTACATATAGGCGAGAATCAGCCAGAGGATGGCCATGCCGGCGGCGGCGCGGATGAAGTCGTGCCAGTCACCGGTCCATTTGCCCAGGCCGCCGACGAGGATATCTCCGAGTCCGCGGAAGTCGAAGACGCGTGTCACCATGTAGGCGGCGATGGCGTTCATGCCGATGACCGTGAAGAAGTATCCCAGAGACCGCAGTCGAAACACGTCGATGACCAGGTAAAACACGGCGAGCAGGATCAGGCTGCACCCGCCCGCAAAGAGCACCATGGAACTGGTCCAGAGGTGTTTGATGACGGGGAAGATGTACCACCAGGCCCAGCCGAGATGGACGCAGGCGATGCCGGAAGCTAGGAGGAACAGGACCTTTCTGGCCTGGCCCAGATTGGACCGCAGGAGCCGGCCCGCGAAGGTGCCGATCATCACCGTCGCCGCAAACGTCATGCTGCTCAGGATCCACGTGTAGGTTGTGCCGTCCTGGAAGGGGCCCAGGATGAGCTTATCGATATACATGGCGAGGTTGCCCTCCGGCGTCAGGTTGCCGGCACCGTAGCCGGGCACCGGCACGAGCATCAGCAGGCCCCAGTACAGCAATAACAGGGCGGCGGTCACAACAAACTGCCATCGCAAACGCAGAGTCAGCAGGAAGATCGAGGAGATCAGGTAGCCGGCGGCAATCGCCTGCAGCGTGTTGCTGAAAAGCCGCAGTTGAGAGAGGTCATATTCGAGCAGCCGGCCCTGCGCGATCATGCCCAGAATCCACAGAACAATCACGCGGTAGATCACATGGAGAAAGATACGGGCCCTGCTTTCGCCGCGCTCGAGCCTCCGGGCGAAAGAAAGGGGCATGGCCGTGCCGACCATAAAGAGGAAGAGCGGCATGATCAGGTCCCAGGCGGTGAAACCCACCCAATCCGCATGGCGGACCTGGGGCAGGATATACTCGTTGAACCACGCATTATTAAGGGCTTTGCCCAAACCCAGGACAATCGGGTACCCTCCGACGATCCAGAACATATCGAAGCCGCGCAGGGCATCCAGCGAGATCACTCTGCTCTTGACCGCAACCGCCGGCTTCTCGACTACGACATTGACGATCCCCATCGATTCAGCGGATTCATTTCTACGTTCTACTGGTAAATCCATCGCGCTGTCTCCAACGTCTGCATCAAAGCCGCCTGGTCTTCCATTCACAAGGCCGCCGCTGTCTGCCCGACATCTTTATGCCTGCGACCCGCGACGCCGGCACTACCATAGCCGCCGACCGGGCCAAATGCAACCGTTTGGGCGCGATGCCTTGTGCCGGCACGTCGAGTGTGGTCGCCCGCGATTGTTTTCGCCTGGCACTTCCAATTTTTTGTAACGGCGGTATACTTTGGGGCCACTTAACGAGTAAGAGCAGCGTCAGCGGGTCGGCAGGATGCCCCGAAACCCGAGTTTTCAATGCAATGAATGGAGGTCGACAGGCGTCTACACTGTGCCTGGCGGCTCCGCGCCGATGACGGGCGAAGGTTCACAAAGCAGCCATGATGAGTGAGTACGACGCAGGTGGAGAACCTTGCCTCCCGGGGCAAACCGAGAAGCCGACGAGGTAGTCGGCGCGAGCGGCCGCCGGTGTGGCGTGCAACGATCGAGTATCCAACAACATTGGGCGTGCTGATGAAACGAAATCTCTTGATGCAGTCGGTTCAGGATTCCATCGGCTGGAACGGCCGTGTTTTGCTTACCTTCTCCTTATTCTATAGCGTGCTCGTGCTGGGCGGCTGCCGGACCCCGAAGCAGTACCGGGAGAAGGCCGACGAAGTGGCCGATAAAATCATCGACCAGAAACAGAAAGAGGCCTTGGGGCATACCGAGCCTCTGACCGTCGAGCGACCCAGTGATATCCTCCGTCGTCGGCTTCTGGAGGAGCAGGGACTGCCTTACTCCAGTCCGGCCTCGCTGGGCACAGACCAGCTCGAGCCGATTCCCCATTGGCCCAAGGACGATTACCCTCCCACCGTCCAGTCTCCGGATGCGAACGTTCCGGTCGAGCCGAACAAGCCCTTGAAACTCGCGTTGCTTGATGCCCTCCAGGTCGGGGCGTTCAACAGCTCGGAGTACCAGTCGCGCAAGGAAGACGTCTTTCGGTCGGCGCTGGCCTTGGACTTGGAACGAAACAATTTTCGTAATATTTTCACGGCCGGGACGGACAGCCGGATCGCTGCGAACACGATAGGAGACGAGACTGTCACGACGACCGACAACAGCGCGACGGCGGGGGTGACGCGGACCCTGGTCAACGGCATGGAGCTGAGTACCGCGTTATCGGTCGATCTGTTCAACTTGTTGACCCAGGGCGGCGCCTCGTCGCTGGGTCTGACGGCCGATACGAGTGTGTCGATGCCGCTGCTCCGGGGGGCCGGCCGGTGGATTGTGACCGAGCCTCTGACCCAGGCGGAACGAGACGTGCTCTACAGAATATGGGACTTTGAGCGTTTCAAGCATACCTTCGCCGTCAACGTCGCGAGTAACTACTTCGGGGTCCTGCGTCAGATGGACGCGGTGGCCAATGCGGCGGCGAACTACGGCAGTGCCGTGAAATCCGCCCGCTGGTCGCGCCGGCGCGGTGACGCCGGCCGCATCCGCGAGACCGAAGTGGACCAGGCGGTCCAGCGGGAGCTGACGGCGCGCAATGGCTGGATCTCAGCCCAGGAACAATTGAAGGGTCGGCTCGACGCGTTCAAAACGACCATTGGTCTGCCGACCGACGCCTACATCGAGCTGGACCGGGGTGATCTGGAGCAGTTGCAGCGCCGTGCCGAGGCGTCTCTTCAGCAGATGCGAGCGGCCGCGCGGGGGGAAGCGACGGTGCCGCCCGCTGACGCGGATGTGGTACTCGTGCCCTCGAGCCAGGAAGGTGCCGGCCCGTGGGAGCTCGATGAACGCCTGGCCGTCGAAACGGCGCTGGAGAACCGCCTGGACCTGCGGGTCACCAATGGCGGGGTTTACGATGCCCAGCGGCAGGTGGTCGTGGCCGCCGACGCGCTGCGGGCGGGACTGACCCTGGGCGGCTCCGCCAGTTTTTTCGATAACGATGACGACGGCGCCCTGAGCTTTCAGGGGGGCCAATATGCGGCGCTGCTGTCACTCGATTTGCCGATCGAGAGGACTCGGGAACGGAATAACTACCGCAACAGTCTGATCGATCTGGAACGTGCCACGCGGGACGTTCAGAATCTGGAGGATGACATCAAGCTGGCGGTTCGCAACGAGCTGCGGACGCTGCTGGAATCGCGGGAGAGCCTCAAGATTCAGGCCCAGTCGGTCCTCGTGGCCGAGAAGCGGGTCAAAAGCTCGCAGTTGTTCCTGGAAGCGGGTAGAATACAGATTCGCGATCTGCTGGATGCCCAGGATTCCCTGCTGGCGGCGCAGAATGCTCTGACCCGGGCGGTGATCGATTACCGCATCGCGGAGCTGGAGCTCCAGCGGGATATGGGCACCTTGGAAGTGAATGAGAAGGGGTTGTGGCGGGAGGTACCTCCTGAGGAGATCAGTCATGACAAAGCAAAGTAACGGCACGGGCAATGGTATGGCCAGGCGTCATACGCTCCGGCTCGTCGGGGTGATCGTGGTCGTGGCGGCCCTCGGCGCGACGATCGTGTGGCTCAAGGTCGTCCGAGGCAGCGAAGACGCCACGAACGGTCTGGCGACGTTTGTCGCCAAGCGGGGGTCTCTGACGATCAGCGTCCTGGAGGCCGGCGCGATCAAGGCCAAAGAGCAGGAAGTCATCCGCAGCGACGTGGAGGGCCGGGTGGCCATCACCTTCCTCATTCCGGAGGGCACCTACGTCAACAAGGGCGATGTGGTGATTGAATTGGACGTCAGCACCCTGAGGGACAACCGCATCGACCAGGAGATCAAGGTTCAGAACGCCAACGCCGCCTACATCAACGCCCAGGAGACCTTGAATATCACCAAGAGTCAGGCCCAAAGCGATAACGATAAAGCGGATCTGGTTCTCAAGTTCGCCCGGCAGGACCTGAAGCAATATCTCGAGGGACAGTATCCGAACGACCTGATCGCTGCCCAGAACAAGGTCAACGAGGCCAACGAGGTGCTGACACGGGCCGAGGAGACGTTGAAGTGGTCCCAAAGACTCTTCAATGAGAAATACATTTCCGAGACGGAGTTGATGGCCGACCGCCTGGCGAAGATGAAGGGCGGCAACAGCTTGACGATCTCCCGGAACGACCTGAGGTTGCTCGAGGAATTCGCGAAGCAGCGCAAGATCGATCAGTTCACGAGCGACGTCAACCAGGCCGAGATGGCCCTGGAACGCACCATCGCGAAGGGCCGGGCCAGCACAGTCCAGACCGAGGCCGACTTGAGCGCGAAGAAACAGGAGTTCGAGCGACAGGTGACCAAACTGAAGAAGATCGACGATCAGCTTACGAAAGCCAAGTTGACGGCCCCGGTGTCCGGCATGGTGGTTTACGCGACCAGTGCCCGGGGCGGCGGCTTCCGCGATGACCGCCGGCCCTTGGCGGAGGGCGTCGAGGTCTTCGAGAGGCAGGAGCTGATTTATCTGCCGAAGTCCGCCTCGACGGTGGCGGAGGTGGACGTTCACGAGGCGAGCCTCCAAAAAGTCCATGCGGGTCTGCCCGCGATCATCACGGTCGACGCGCTGCCGGGCAAGAAGTTTATGGGCACGGTCGCCCGCATTGCCCCCTTGCCGAACCCGCAGAGCATGTGGATGAACCCGGATTTGAAGGTCTATACCACGAATATCGATCTGGAAGCCAATGATCAGTCGCTGCGCAGCGGCATGAGCTGCAAGGCAGAGATCATCGTCGAGCAATATCAGGACGTGGTGTACATTCCCATTCAGTCGGTCCTGCGGGTCGGGGGACAGCCCACCATCTACGTGGTCGAGGACGGAGAGGTTCAGGAGCGGAAGGTGGAGATCGGACTGGATAACAACAGCATGGTCAAGATCACCAGCGGACTGAGCGAGGGTGAGCTGGTCCTGCTGGCGCCGCCTCTGAAAGCCGCAACCATGGAGCCCGGGGCCAAAGGGCCGGCCGACGCCAATGACGGCATGACGCGACAAATCAGTGAGAAGCTCAAAGCGGCGAACGGGACCAAACCCATCGTTCCTGCGGGCAGCACGGCGGGTCCGCAGCAGGGACCGGGCCAGCCGGCGGGTCCCGGCGGGGAAGCCGGCCCGCAGCGCCTGGGCCAACGAGGCTCCCAGCCCCCCTCGGCGGAGCAGATGGACCAAGCGCGCAAACGCCTCGAGAGCATGTCGCCCGAAGAGCGGCAGCAGGAAATGGAAAAGATGAAGCAGCGCTTCCAGAACATGACGCCGGAGGAGCGCGAGCAGATGCGCCAGAAATCCCGGGGTCAGGGCGGGCAGGGGGGCCGCCGGGGGGACGGGGGACGACAAGGCCCGCGTGACGGCCAGGGGTCGGGCGACGGCCAAGGCAAGGGTGAACGCCAGGGCCCGGGCCAAGAGAGGACCCAATAGATGAGCCCAGTGACTTTGCCGGAGAATGAACGAGAGATCGTCAGGCTCGAGAACGCCTGGAAGATCTACCAGATGGGGACCGAGGAGGTCAAGGCGCTCCGCGGCGTCAATATCACGTTCCAGAAAGGCGACTTCTGGGCGATCATGGGTCCGAGCGGCTCGGGCAAGAGCACGATGATGAACGTCCTCGGTTGTCTGGACCGGTTGACTTCGGGCGCCTATTACCTCGAGGGCCAAGATGTGAGCAAGCTGGACGACGATTCGCTCAGCGAGCTGCGGCTGAGGTACTTGGGATTCATTTTCCAGAGCTTCAACCTGATTCCCCAGTTGAGCGTGCAGCGCAATATCGAGCTGCCGCTCTATTATCTGGGCTGGGACGCGCTGCGCAGCGCTCATCGTGCGAAGGAGCTGGCCGAGCAGGTGGGACTCGGCGACCGGTTGAATCACCGGCCCACGGAGCTGTCCGGCGGGCAAATGCAGAGGGTCGCCATCGCCCGGGCCTTGACCAACGATCCCCAGGTCATCTTCGCCGACGAGCCCACGGGCAACCTCGATTCGGCCACGGGCGGGCAAATCATGGAGGTCCTGAGCGAGCTCAACTCTCAGGGCAAGACCATTGTGATGGTCACGCACGAGCCCGATATCGCCGCCCACGCCCGCAGCCGGCTGCATATGATTGACGGTAACATTGACAGAATCGAAGAAAGCGCTCATGCGACAAGCCAAGATCGTCAGAAACATCCTGTTGGGCATTGAGAACCTGCTGCTCCACAAGCTGCGGTCGTTCCTGACGATGCTGGGGGTGGTCTTCGGGGTCGGCAGCGTGGTGGCGATGCTGTCCGTGGGCGAGGGCGCCAGCAAAGAGGCCCTGGAGCAGATCCGCAAGCTCGGCAGCAACAATATCATCATTTCCTCCATCAAGTCAGCCCAGGAGGAACAGACCAGCACGCAGCACTCGCACATGAGCATCTATGGGCTGACGTACGAGGACCATCGCCGGGTGGCCGAGAGTTTCAAGAACATTCGGCGGACCGCGCCGGTGAAGCTGATGCGCAAGGACTCGCGTCTGCGCGAGCGCTCGATGGAGCTGCGAGTCGTGGGAGCGACACCCGAATGGTTTCGCCTGGTGCCCCGGGACCTCGTCGCCGGGCGCGCGCTCCTGCAGTCCGACCAGGACAAGCGGTCCCCCGTGGTCGTGCTGACCGAATTCGGGGCCCGCAAGCTGCTGGCGACGGAGGGCACGATCGGCCAGACCCTTCGCATCGGGGGCAACGAATTTGAGGTGGTCGGGATTGTCAGGAGCGAGAGCGGGCAGGCCGGAAACATCCAGATCCCGGACCAGGAAATCGACTGCTACATCCCGCTCGAAGTGGCCCGCCTGTACTACGGGGACATCTTCGCCAAGCGGACGTCAGGCTCGGAGGAGCGCGAGCTGGTGCAATTGCACCAGATCATCGTTCAGGTCGATGATCCGAAGAACGCGGAGGCCGTGGCGGCGGGCATCGAACGAATGCTGGGAATCTTTCACCAGAAGAAGGATTACGTCGTGAGTGTGCCGCTGGCGCTGCTCAAGCAGGCGGAGGCCACGAAGCGAACGTTCAACATCGTGCTGGGTTCCATTGCGGGCATCAGCCTCCTGGTCGGCGGCATCGGGATCATGAACATCATGCTGGCCTCGGTGACGGAGCGGACCCGCGAGATCGGCATCCGCCGGGCCATCGGGGCCAAGCGAAAGCAGATCGTCTTCCAGTTTCTGATCGAAACGGTCGTCCTCTCGACGACCGGCGGGCTGATCGGATTGGGCATCGGGATTCTGATCCCGTCTCTGATCCGGTACTTCTCCGGGATGCCGACCGTCGTCACCTTGAACGGGATTCTCCTTCCCTTGTTCGTCAGTATGGCCGTGGGGATTCTCTTTGGCCTTTATCCCGCTATGCACGCCGCCAAAGTGGATCCCATCGTGGCCTTGAGGCACGAATGAAAGGATTTACCATTTACGATTGACTATTTACCATTTGGGCTCGCGCCGGAGGCGATGGCCTGGAAGGGACGAGAGCGGTATGTCTTTCATCAATAGTAAATCGTAAATCATAAATCGTATATTGCTATGAGGCAGACAAAAATCGTAAGAAACATCTGGCTCGGCATCGAGAACCTCCTGCTGCACAAGCTGCGGTCGTTCCTGACGATGCTGGGGGTGGTCTTCGGGGTCGGCAGCGTGGTGGCGATGCTCTCCGTCGGCGAAGGCGCCAGCAAAGAGGCGCTGTCGCAGATCCGCCGGCTCGGCAGCACGAACATCATCATCTCCTCTATCAAGCCGGCCGAGGATCAGGCGACCAGCAGTATGCGCGCGATGCTGAGCGTCTATGGTCTGACGTACGAGGACCATCGCCGCCTGGCACAGAGTTTCCGGGACGTCCGGCAAACCGCGCCGGTCAAGCTGATGCGCAAGGACTCCCGGCTGCGCGAGCGGACGCTGGAGCTGCGCGTGGTGGGGACGACGGCGGAATGGTTCGATCTCGTGCCCCGCGAAGTTCTGGCCGGACGCGTGCTTCTGTCCTGTGACCAGGAACAGCAGGCTCCTGTGGCGGTTCTGACGGAGTTCGGCGCCCGCAAGCTGCTGGCCACGGAGGCCACGATCGGCCAGACCATCCGCATCGGAGGCAACGAGTTCAAGACCATCGGGATCGTCAAGAGCGAGAGCGGGCAGGCCGGCAATATCCAGATCCCCGACCAGGAAGTGGACGTCTACATCTGCCTGGAGGTGGCCCGCCGGTACTATGGTGACATCTTCGCGAGAATGACTTCCGGCTCGTTCGACCGCGAGAGAGTGGAGCTGCATCAGATCATTGTCCAGGTGGACGACATCGCCCGTGTCGAAGCCACGGCCGCGGGGATCGAGAGAATGCTGGAGCGGTTCCACAAGAAGAAGGATTACGTCGTCAGCGTGCCCCTGGCGTTGCTCAAGCAGGCGGAAGCCACCAAGCGGACGTTCAACATCGTGCTGGGCTCCATCGCCGGCATCAGTCTGCTCGTCGGCGGCATCGGCATCATGAATATCATGCTGGCTTCCGTGACGGAGCGGACGCGGGAGATCGGGATTCGCCGGGCCATCGGAGCCAAGCGCAGGCAAATCATCTACCAGTTCCTCATCGAAACCGTGGTGCTCTCCACGATCGGCGGTCTGATCGGCCTGGCTTTGGGCGTGGGGATTCCTTACCTGATCACCTACTTTTCGAGCATGCCCACCGTTGTCACCCTGACGGGCATCCTCCTTCCGCTGGTCATCAGTATGGCCACCGGGATTCTCTTCGGGCTCTACCCCGCGATGCACGCCGCCAAGGTGGACCCCATCGTCGCCCTGCGACACGAGTAAGGGCGGGCCGCCGTGCCTGCCCGACAGGTCCTACGGGTCCCACAGGACCTGTTGTTGCCGGTGAGGCGCACGCGTCCCGTTACTCCGGGAACTTGCGCAGCATGACCTGCCGCCGGAAATCTTCGAGAAAATTGTAACCGGCGTCGCGGCGCGACCACTATGATCGGGAAGGCCGGTCCCTCCGTGGGGGCGACGGCGTCAGCCTGACCCGCAAGGAGCGCGGAGCCTTCCGATTGGAGACGGCGGATTCCCGACCGCGGATCGGTGACACGGGTCCTCCTCGATCCGCAATGACCAATCCGCAATCGTACGACCCATGATCGTTCTCTGAAAGGGGAACGGCTTCTTTGGAGTAGCCGGGCACGCTTATCGTGCTCCGGCTACTCCGTATTACAGAGGGATGATGATTGAATCATACCCGGTTTGCCCACTCTCCGATTCTCGGCGGCCGTTGTGCCATGGTGACACGTTGCCGGGCTCGAGGTATGATCGTGATTTTGAAAGGGTGAATGCATGTTCCTGAGAGAAGCTGTGCTGGCGCTTCTCCTGTTCCTTTCCCCGGACGCGTCGGGCGGACCCGGTCAGCCGCCGGACCCGGACCCGAATCGTTTTGCCCGGGAGATCGAGACGTTCCAGGATTGGGACAGCAGGAATGCCGTACCTGCCGAGCCGGTGTTGTTCGTCGGCAGCTCCAGCATCCGCATGTGGTGCACGCGCGAACACTTCCCGGATGTGCCGGTGGTCAATCGCGGCTTCGGCGGCTCGCACATCTCCGATATCATCCACTTCATGGAAGGCACGGTCCTGCGGTATAAGCCGAAGGCGATTGTCTTCTATGCCGGAGATAATGACGTCGCCGGCGGCAAATCCGCCGAGCGCATCTCGGACGATTACCGCAAATTCGTGGAGCTCGTTCACGCGCGACTCCCCGACGTTCACGTCGTCTTCATCACGATCAAACCCAGCACAAGCCGCTGGTCCCTCTGGCCCGAAATGCGAAAGGCCAATGAGCTTATCCGCGACTATTGCCGTCAGGATGAGCGGCTTTTCTTCGCCGACCTGGCCACCCCTCTGCTCGGCCCCGACGGTAAACCCAATCCGGATCTCTTCCTTAACGACCGACTGCACCTCAACGCCAGAGGCTATGCGGTCTGGTCCAGGACGCTCCGGCCGGTTCTCCAGAAGGCTCTCGCTCCCCGCCGCACCGCTGCCTCCGGCTGCTGACACGCACGATTTGTGAAGTTTCTCTGTCAAGAAATCGGCGAAGATTTGTAACCGCCGTTCACGGATGCTCACTTAAGTCGTGAAAGCACGTCGTGTGTCGCGTATCTCGCGTCGTGCGGGACGTCTTCGCATGATACACAACGAACTGGGAAAGGAGTGGCAGATGTTGAAGAAAATCGTGATTTGCATGGCGACCGTGGCGCTGTTGATGGCCGTGGGGCTGATCGCAGCCCAGGAAAGCACCCAAGGCCCGGGCGGCGGGCCGGGGCAGCCGCCGCGTATGGGCCCCCCGGGCGGACCGATGGGGCAGTGGTTCGATGATCTCCAGAAGGCCTACGACCAGAAGAATATGGACAAGATCGGCGAGCTGATCGCGCAGATGAAGGAGCGGCGGCAGCAGTTCCGGGGCCGGCCGGGCGATATGGGTCCCGGCGGGCCGCCCGAGGGAATGCGCGGTCCCGGCGGCCGGTATGGGCCGGGGGCGGAGCAACAATCCCAGATGAGCAAACCGCCCGTGCCCAAGAGCGCTGCGGAGAAGAATACTCTCGCCGTGCTCAGTGACATGAATGAGAACCAGCGCGGGGGAATGATGAACGTGCCGCCGGAAGGCGGCCGGATTCTGCGGCTGCTGGCCGAGGCCATCGGGGCCAGGAATGTCGTCGAGATCGGCACGTCAAACGGCTATTCGGGAATTTGGCAGTGCCTGGCCCTGAAATCCACCGGGGGCAAGCTCACGACGTTCGAGATCGATGCTCGGCGAGCTGCACTGGCTCGCGAGAACTTCAAAAGAGCCGGCGTCGACGATCTCGTCACCCTGGTCGAAGGCGATGCCCATGAGAAGATCGCGCAGGTCCAGGGCCCTGTGGACATGGTCTTCGTGGACGCCGACAAGGAAGGCTACATCGACTACCTGAACAAGCTGCTGCCGAAGGTGCGCCCGGGCGGCCTGATCGTCGCGCACAACATCACTCCGGGCATGGCCGACGCGAGGTATCTCGAAGCCATCACAGCCAATCCGGACCTCGAAACCGTCATCCTGAACCAGGGAGGCGGCATCAGTGTGACCATGAAGAAACGTGCCTTGGAATAAAGGGCCCGTGTCCAGACGCAAGAGCCTATGGTCGTTCTCCGAAAGGAGAGCGGTTTCTTCGGAGTGGCCGGGCGCGCCGATCGTGTTCCGGCTACTCCCATTATCGAGCACCAGGCATTCGCATTACTTCTGAAAACTTCGCATATACTGGGTGGCAGCCTCAAAGACCCAAACGCGGAAGAACGCGTTTAGGAACCCAGCGTAGCTTGGCGATGGCCTACGCGCCGACCATCCTCAAGGCCTCCGGCCTGGAGGCTGCCACCCGGAGGTTCGCATAAACTGCGAAATATCCATCCGCAAGCGGTGTCATAGGGATTGGGAAAGATTCTCGCACGGGAGAGACTCTGTCATCCTGAGGCGGAGCCGAAGGATCTGGCTACGGAATGAGACGATCTGGAGTACTGACGTGCGCCTATAGACACAAGGGTACTGGATTTGCTATAATACGAAGGTTCGTGTGTTCGTCGAATATCCCGTGAGGAGGATGAATGATGAAAAGAGAACGCACAGCCGAAGGCGGTTGTCTGGCACAATACCGGCGCGCTCTGGCGGCTCTGGCATGTCTGGTCATTGCGTCGACGTCGCTCCAGGCAGCAACGCTGCATGTGGGACAGGAAAAAGGGGCCCAGTTCACGACGATTCAGGCAGCCGTGGATCGGGCGGTCGCTGGCGACCGCATTATTGTCGGCCCCGGCTCCTACACCGGCCGCGGTAACTGCGACCTCGATCTGCAGGGCAAAGCCCTCGCGATCGGGAGCACGAATCCGCTCGATCCGAACGTTGTCGAGGCGACGGTCATTGACTGCGCCGGGACAGAGAGCGAGCCGCATCGGGGATTCTATATCGCGGACTGCAACGGCGTGGAGATTTCCGGCCTGACCATCACTCACGGACTGGCTTCCGCCGGCGGAGCGATTTTCTGCAAGAAGAGCGTCCTCGACCTGGCATATTGCCGGCTCGTCGATAATGCCGCTACCGCCGGGGGCGGCGCGGGCAGCGACCCGAACGGCGGGCCCGGGGGCGGCCTGTATTGCGAGGATTCCTTTGTCCGGCTGACCGGATGTCTGGTTGCCGGCAACACCGCCGGCAACGGAGCGGCATCGAAAGACGGGCAGGGCGGTGCCGGCGGTGATGGCGGCGGAATCTGTGGCGTGAATTCCGAAATCCATGTGACGGCATCCACGATATGCGATAACGCCGCAGGCGCCGGTGGCGCGGGTGGCGGCGCGGGCGGCGACGGTGGCGGAATCTGCGGCGAGGCCGTCACGCTGGTTGATTCGACGGTCTGGCGCAATGCGGCAGGCGACGGCGGGCCCGCTCCTCAAAGTGGACGCGGCGGCCAGGGCGGGGGCCTCTTCGCCCAGATAGCCACCATCAATCGATGCATCATCGAGGCCAACCGGGCGGGTGCCGGCGGAATCGTCAATGTGGCGGCCAACAGTGATGTCACGACGGGCGAGCCTGTGTGCGGCGGCGCGGGCGGTGACGGTGGCGGCCTGTACAGCGATTCCCTGGAGATCACCGGCAGTCTCGTGGTGGGCAACCGGGCGGGCCGGGCTCACGCCGCCGGACCGAGGGGACTGTTTGAGAACGGCAACGGCGGCGGGATCTCCTGCACGACCGGCGCGGTCCGCCACTGCACGATCGCGGGCAATGTCGTCTTCTGGCGCGATACAACGGCCACACTTGACGGCCTCTGGATGTCCGCGCGCGGGGCGGGGATTTTCTCCATCACGCCGGTACCCATCGAGAACTCGATCATCTATGACAATGCGCCCGTGCAGGTAATCAGTCCGGAAGGCGGCAGTGTCGTCTATTCGACTCTGATGCCCGGCATGGCTCCCAAGGGAGGCAGTAATCTCTTCGACGAGCCTCTGTTCGTTCAAAGCGGGCACTGGGTCAATGCGCGCGACCCGAATTCCGCCGTCGAGCCGGACGACGCTAACGCCGTGTGGGTGTCGGGCGATTACCACCTGACGGCCCTTTCGCCATGCATCGACGCCGGCGATCCGAATTACGTTCCCGAGCCGAATGAGGTGGATCTCGACGGTCGTCCGAGACTGGCCGACGCCGCCGTCGATATGGGCGCCTACGAGTTCCAGAGCCTGGTGCCGGTCTATCGCTTCTGGTCCACGAGGACCGGCAAGCACTTCTACACACTGGATGAAACCGAGAAGACCAAGCTCCTCACGGAGTATGCCTACGTCTGGTCCTTCGAGGGGATTGCTTACTATGCCTACGCGCGGGCCAGCGAGCCGAATCTGATGCCCGTCTACCGCTTCTGGTCGGGCACACTCGGCAGCCATTTCTATACGATCGACAGTGCCGAGAAGGATAAGCTGATCGGCCAGTTCGCGGATGTCTGGACGTTCGAGGGCCCGGTCTTCTACGCCTGGCCGGAAGGCCGCCAGCCCGCGGGAACGCAGGCCGTCTATCGTTTCTGGTCGGACCAGCTCGGCGGCCACTTCTACACCATGAACGAGGCGGAGAGGGACAAGCTGATTCGGGAATACTCCCGCGTCTGGACCTTCGAGGGCGTTGCGTGGTACGCCTATGAAGAGCCCCCTGCGGAGAACCCTCGCGCAGACAAGCCGCCCGCGGAGAAGCCTCCAGTGGACGAGCCGGTGACGCCGGACCCGGTCGCGTTTGAATTCACGGGTGGCCGAGATTGTGCTTCGTACACATTCCAGCTCAAGGCGTACCGGGACGGCCACGTGATGGAAATCGATTCTCCGGAAGTTGTCCTTGTCCCCGAGGCCGGCCGGATGAACATGGTTATGGACCTCGGGTCCATGACCGCGACACTCAACGCGTGCCATCTGGAAAGCACGCTGCTCGAGCATGCCGCGACCGTCAGCGACAGCAACTCGGGCGAGGAGATTCCCTTCGTCCTGCACGTCTCCGGCACCTTTGACGCGGGCACGACGCGAGGGCCCCATGCCATCGATCCGCAGAATCTGTCTTTCCCCGCCGTAGCGGATAATGAGCCCGGCGGTGAGAACGAAACCTTTATGGTGAGCGGAGCCATCACACTGGACGGCAGGAAGTTCGATATCCGCCTGACCGCGGGGGCGACCCGTTTCGATACGGCGGGCAGGGCTGTGCTGAACGTGTCCGCGCTGCCTAATCGTCTGGATGTCGAAATGGGCGGCGTCTTCCAATGGTCCCGGCCGGACAAGGAGGATCTGCTGCTCGATACGACGGTGAAGGGTCACACGTTTCAACTGTATGTGACCTCCGCGCGGGTGCAAACCGCCGGCCTGTGGCCCGGCAAGCGGGCGGTGCAGACCGGAAAATGACCGCGGGCAGTGAGAAAATCGCCTCGATGGCAGGACCCTGCCGGCACTTCGCGCCATTCTGATATGTGCGACCGGATTTCGTGGCGTTTGTGCGTCCGTTTCGTGCGGTACCTTTCGCCGTTTTGTCATCCTGAGCGGCAGCGAAGGATCAGGGCAGCGTAGCAGACGTTTCGTTCGCACACGATGCACACTTCTCGTTCTGGGGCCAGATGCTTCGCTTTGCTCAGCATGACAAGTGCGGCAGCCCGTACAAAATGTAGTCGCACACATCCTAATCAATTGATAAGTATCGACTTGCAGCCGGTGCCGGCCTGGGGTATAATCAGAGCAACAAGTACCATTCTGGACCGACGATTGTAGGGCTGTTAGGAATCGGAGAAGGTCATGGCACGTCATTCGAGAGCATTCACATTGATTGAGCTTCTGGTCGTCATTTCCATTATAGCCATTCTCATGGCGATTCTGATGCCGGCTCTGAGCCGGGTGCGGGAGCAGGCGCAGGACAACGTCTGCCGGGCGAACCTCAAATCCATTGGCCTCGGCATCATGATGTACCTGCAGGACAGCAACTTTCTGATGCCGAACGTGTATACCCGCAATATGAACGCCACTCCGCCTGTTCCAAATGACACCGCCCAGAGTAATGGCCATCTCTGGTGGGACGCCGCCGGGAGGCCGCTCAGGCCGTCGGACAACAACTCCTATTGGGGCATTGGCCTCCTGGAGTACGTGAAAGAGAGGAAGGTTTTTGGCTGTCCGGGCTTTCGCACTTTTGCCGAGACCCTGGCCAAGGACCTGCTCTATGGCGGCGACCCCAAACTCATCTACGTATCGGCCTTCGGCCTCAATGGTTGGCTGAGCTTGGAGAATGCCGTCCGGCTGCCGCACCACTCGGAAGTCGTCGTCGCGCACGACCATATGGAGCCGCGTATGGAGAATGGAAACACCACCGGCAATTCGGATATGCTCTTCCCCAGCCCGACCGGGATCAATCTGAATCACTATCGAAAAGGGGGCGCTCGCGTGAATTGGTACCGCGGGATCTTCCGCCACAACATACGGAACCGTTCCGACTTCGAAACCGGGGGGACGTTGAATATCCTGTGGCTGGACGGCCACGTGACCAGTCTCAGGGAGACGACCGGGGAGGACGTGCTGAAAAAGTGGTACGATCCGCTGAAGAAGCACCCTTAATCCGGCGTTTCTTGCGATCATTGCTGCCCATTCTTCTCCCTGCGATCTATCCGGCGACTTGCAACCGACGCTGATGTGAGCTATAGTCACATCAAAACGGCCGGATGGAATTGTCGTACGCCGGGGGCTGTCGGGGGATTTGGGAAGGAATAGGAGAAGATGATGGCACGTCACGCCAAAGCATTCACCTTGATCGAGCTCCTGGTGGTTATCGCGATCATTGCCCTCTTGATGGCCATCCTCATGCCGTCCCTGCACAAGGCCCGGGAAAGCGCCCGGGAGATAGCCTGCCGGTCCAACCTGCGTAACGTGGGGCTGGGGCTGACTCTCTTTCTCCAGGACAACGAATTCAAGCCGGTGGACAATAGCCGCACCAACGGCTTCTTCTGGTACAACAACGCGGGCGACCTGCGGACGCCCGATGATGGAGACGCCTACTGGGCGGTGGCGTACGCGCGCTATATCAAAGAGCCGGACATCTTCGGCTGCCCAAGTTATCGCAGTGTGGCCGAGCTGATCTACGACGTGAATCCCAAATTGATCTACAATGCCGCCTACAGCCTCAATACCTGGCTCTTTCTGGATCCGAAGACCAGCCGGGCTCGAACCACGGTCAGCACGCTTCGCCATCAGGGCGATTTCATCGTCTGCCACGACCACGTCGAGCCGAAGATCGAGCAGGGCAGCAACGACATGTTCCACAACGACGGCCCCGGGACGATGAACCTCAAGCATTACCGGCAGGGCGGCGCCCGGTCCCGGTTCTACCGCGGCATCTTCCGGCATAACATCCGCTCGAGTCAGGCCTACCAGACCGAAGGGCGGGCCAATATTCTCTGGCTGGATGCGCACGTGACCACGCTCCAGGAGACGACGGGGGATGATGTCCCGAAGTGGTGGTACGACGGCGACTGTCCCCACGACCACTGAGCGCGGTGCCGGGCGCCGACGCCTGCCGCAACCTCGACGGCAAATTCCGCGACGCAAAGCCTGTCGAAATCCATCGGCAAATCGGTTATCCTCTCGGCAAAACTGCTCCATGGTCAGGGGCCTGATATCGTTGGGAATACTTGATGAGAGTTCGTCTCTTATTACTGCTCATTCTGCTGGCAACTCCGACTCCTTTCTGCACGGGCGGACAGCAGCGGGCGGAGCTGCGCGGTGTGTGGATGCACGGCACGCAGATCAAGACGCCCGCCGCGGCCGATGCACTCATCGCGAAGCTCGAGCGCGCCCGCCTCAATGCGGCCTTTATCCTGGTCTGGTATTGGGGTGGCCAGGCGTTCTTTCAAAGCGACCTGTGCCCGATGGCCGACGGCGTCCAGGCCGGCTATGACCCGCTGGGGTACATGGTCGAGCAGTGCCACAAGCGGGGCATTCAGGTCCACGCCTGGTTCGTCAACGGGGCTTACGGCTCCTCGGAGGTTCGGCGCGTGCTCGACCAGCATCCCGACTGGGCCGTCGATGATGGCGGCAGCGGCGCTCTCTGGTATGATTTCGGCAAGCCGGAGGTCCGCCGCTTCCAGAGCGACCTGATACTCGAATGTCTGCGCAAGTACGACGTGGATGGCATTCACTTCGATTACATCCGTTACGGCCCGCATCAGTGCTACTGCACCTATTGTCAGCAGGAGTTTGCCCGGCGGTACGGTTTCGAACCGCTGACGCAGGAGCGGCGCACGACGTTTCCCGCCGGCGTCGATATCACCGCCAATCCTCTGGTCAAGCCCACCACGGCGGTTGTGCTGGCGGAGCTGTCGGACGGCACACCCGCCATCGCCCTCAACCGGCTCGGGCAGGGGACCGTGCTGCTGCTGAACTGGCACGCGGAGAACGAGATGCCGCCGGCGGTGGCCGAGCTCGTCAAGCTGACCCTCGATGTCTGGACAACGGGCCAATCGCCGGTGTATGTCACGACCACCGCCGCGAACCGCAGCACGTACGGAGCCGGCTCGTTCGAGGCCGCGCGAGTCTCCCTGGCCCGGCTCGGCTATCCGCCGAAGTTCATCGCAGTCGAGCAGATCGCCAAGTTGCCGGCTCGCAGCGTCCTCATCCTGCCGGCGGTCTACATCATTCCGGAGGAGACCAGGACGGACCTGGAGCAGTTCGTCCGCAAGGGCGGCCGACTGTTGATCATCGATGGGCCGGTCAAGGCCATGCCCTACGCCGCGATGCAGCGAATCACCGGTTTTGCCGGGACCGGGCGGTACTTCCATCGCGAGGATGTCATCCGGTCCACCGGCCGCAGCCCGCTCGTGCCGAAAGGCAAGCATCACATCGACCTCGCGCAGTGGAAGCGCCGCATGGCCAAATGGGCCGAGTTCCGCAAGGCCGGCGTCACGGAGCTGGTCCGCGATGTCTATCGCCGGGCCAAAGCCCTCAAGCCGAACGTGCAAGTCACGGCCGCCGTGTTCAGCTCGCTCGAATCCGCCGACTCGGCCTACCAGGACTGGCCCCGCTGGCTTCGCGAGAAGACCATCGACTACGTGGTCCCGATGGCCTACACGGAGGACTCCGCCGAGCTGGCGCGCCAGTTCGCCCAATGGAAGACGGTGGACCCGACGCTCGCCCGGATCATTCCCGGCCTGTCCATCTATCACGACGCCGACGGCAAAACCACCACGCGCGACCCCAACCTCATCCGCAGCCAGGTCCATCTCTGCCGCCAGCACGGCGCGCACGGCAACCTTTATTTCTCCCTGCAGTACCTCAGCGACCCCCTCATCGACCTTTTCCGGACCGAGTTCTACCCGACCGAATCCCCGCCCTACACGCCGCCCCTTCGCCCTGTCCCGTGAGAAGCCGAAAAGCCCCCGGCTTGTCATCGACCCGGCCGAAATTGGCTTTGTTTTCCCAGAGGCATAATCCGCATCTTCTCTCATAACCCCTTTTCCGCACAGCGGTTAGTGTTCATTCGAGCTTCTGGAAATTGGCTTTGTTTTGCACAATCGTGTTCCCGCCCTCCCCATCCATCCCCCGCGCAGCCACTACCCGCGAGCCGGGACAATGCCCCGTAGGGGTACGCTTCGGCGGGCCGCTTCCACGTTTTCATGATTCTCCCTTTCCTCGGTAGGGAGCTTCTGGAAAATGGAGGTTAGGCTTACATTATTCAAGGAAATCGTACTTGGATTTCCTTGAATAATCCGGCTCACGGGTTGCGCCTCAGGCACTTATGGTTCCAGAAGGGAAAATCACGAAGACGATTTTTCCTTCTTCAAATAAGCCTAACCTCCATTTTGCAGAAGCTCGGCCATTGTCACTCTGACCGGTTAACATCGCGCCTATCATCCACCCCTGACCCAGCGCCAGCGGCCGGCATATCGCTTCATCCTATGTTCCATACATAGTAAACTCATTTATCGAGTTGTGCAATCAAAAAATCACCCAATTGGTTGGGTCTAACTCCTTATGTCACAAGGACTAAGCAAGTGGCGGAAGATAATTTCCAGCCGCAGAGGCCACGGAGGCAGGCAGAGGCAATGAAACCACAGACCGATGGGGAGGAACGCGGATACCGATGCTGTCATTCCTGCGAAGAGCCTGCCCTCGACCTGATCGGGGGCAGGAATCCAGGTTTCTTAACCACGAAGTCCACGAAGGGGACACGAAGGAACCAGGAAGCTCAAGAAGCAGGTGACCCCGCGCCTCGGCGTGGACGTCATCGAATACTTCAAGAAACTGGCGAAAGAGACGGGCATTCCGTACCAGAACCTGATCAACCTCTACCTGCGCGAGTCCATCCACTCCGGCAAGAAGCCCGTCCGCTCCTGGGCCTCTCCTATGTCATGGCGTATCTTCATTGCATCTTTTTTCGTCAGTCCGGATCTTGAGGCGAGAAAGGCCTTCAATAACATCTCCGTTGCCATTCTAGCGGATTCCCCAGCCCGTGGGTTAGGTCTTTCTGCCAGCAAGAGAGTGACGGTAGCGTCCAGTTGTTGATCTCCACTCTTGTATAGCTCTTGTGCAAATGCATTCGCATTACTGCGTTTTATCACGCCATTAATGCCAAAAGCGTAATCTGCACAGTCCGCCCAGTGACATGCATATTGCATCGACTGCCCTGGATCCTGGCACAGGCGCCTCTTGATGGTTTCTGGCATCGTCTTGAGTGAATCACCGGCGTTGAGCATCACGGTTCCGAATACAACTGGGAGGAAAACGGGCCAGAAGCAGGCATCATAAAGAAACGTGCCTGTGTACAGTGAGCCGACATATTGAGAGCCAGCTTTTGTATTTTTCTCAAACCAAGCGAATATCTTCCTTACATCGTCATCAGTGTGCGAGAATGACAGGCCTGTATGACGCGCCCACTCTTGCCATGCCAGCCAGGGCCGTTGCCTATGATCAATATTGTTTTTGCTGAACTGTTGGTTGATCCGTTCGAGCCATTCTTCGATTGGTTCGCGCATGCTTTTCTCCGATGAACCGTATGATCGTTGTAAGGACGACTTGCGCCCAAGTCTCACGCCCGGCGTAAGGGACGGGAGTAAAACCGTCTCAGGTTTACCTTCGGGCATTCTCCTAACCATCACGCTTGACGTCAGATTCCCATTGTGCGCGGCATTTGCGTCGGAGGCAAGGGGAAGCAGCGACAAGTGAAAGGTAAGGAGCGCCCAGTCGGAAGGGCGGGCCTCGTTGGAAATCCGTGTCAATCCCGTGTGAATCCGTGTCTGACAAGAGGCGATTCGCATTCATCGGCGGGTTCGTGACTCAGATGGCTTCGGGGGCGGGGGGAGCGAGGGCGGCGGCGGCGGAGCGCTTTGCTTGGCGGCTGAGGGCGAGGAGGAGGGCTACGATGACGAGGGTCGAGAGGGCGAGACTCCATTGGGAGGGCAGGCCGAAGCCACTCGGGGTGTAGGCGAACAGCAGGGCGACGGCGGCGACGAGGATGCTGTAAGGCAGTTGCGTTTGCACGTGTTGCAGGAGGTCGCAGGAGCTGGCCATGGCGCTGAGGATGGTGGTGTCGGAGATGGGGGAGCAGTGGTCGCCGAAGATAGCCCCGTCCAGGACGGCGCCGAGGCTGATGATCGTGGTCGGGCCGTAGGTGTTGCCGTCGAGGGCGAAGGCGATGGGGATGGCGGTCGGGATCAGAATCGCCATGGTGCCGTAGCTTGTTCCCGTGGCGAACGAGATCACACAGCCGACCGCGAACACGAGCGGCGGGAAGCAGTAAGGCGGAATCCGGTCGGCGAGCAGGCCGGTCAGGAACCGGCCCGTGCCCAGGCCCTCGCAGCAGTTCTTCAGAGACCACGCGAGGATGAGGATGACGGCGGGCAAGAGCGCACGCCGCAGGCCGCGATAGAGGCATCCGGGGACGGCCGAGGCGCGCAGAGAGCCGGTCAGGCCGCCGCATACAATGGCGACGGTCGTTCCGAATAAAGCCGCACACAGGAGGATCTGGCGGCAGTGGGGCGCAGTGCTGATGACGTCCCGCCAATAGTTCGGGCTGAGCAGCGAGCCGGCGCTGGCCAGCTTCGCCGGACCGCCACCATCGATCCACAGGCCGGTCAGGTGGAACAGGACCAGGCCGACCAGCGGCAGCAGGGCGGTGATGGCTCTTCCAGCTACGTCGGGTGTCGCGACGAGCCTCGTGTCGCGCTGCCGGGCGTCATCGCCGTTGCGGGCTTGCTCCTCGGCCCTACGCATAGGCCCGAAGTCCCGGCCCATGAGGATGTGAGCGTACATGAAGGCGATCATGAGCAGGCAGTAGAAGCGAAAGCTCAGGGCGTCGAAGAACATGGCGTAGCCGGTCTTGCCCATCCCGAGCTGCTCGCTGACGCCGGCAAACAACGAGGTCTCGTAGGCAATCCACGTGCTGATCACGGCCAAGCCGGAGATCGGGGCACTCGTGGCGTCCACGAGGAAGGCGAGCTTCGCACGGCTGACGCGGAAACGGTCGGTGATCGGCTGCATCATCGAGCCGACAATGATGGAGCTGGCGTAGTCATCGATGAAACAGACGACACCCATGGTGGCCGTCGCAAGCTGTGCGGATTTGCCGCTGCGGACGCGTTTCAGGAGCCAGGCGACGATGCCCCGGAAACCGCCGGCGGCGATGATAACCTCTACCATCGCAAAGATCGGCGGGACGAACGACAGGGTGAGCAGGCTGCTCTTGTTCGTGGCCGTTCTGGTGACGAGGGCAAGGACGGATTGGACTCCGGCTCCCCAGGTCCCGAGACTTGCCGGGTGGGCGGGCACGGAGGTAAGCAATCCGCCGGCCAGGACCGCGAGGCCGAGACTGAGAATGACATTTTGCGTGAGAAAGGCGGCGATGATAGCCAGTGCCGGCGGGACGACGCTGTACCACGGGGCCGCCGCTTCCGCACCGGTGGCGTGTCCGAACCAGGCCGCCAGGCCGCAAAGCGTGGCGAACACCGCCGCCGCCACTACCGTCCTTGTATAACACCTTACCTTCAAAGCGCTTCCAGCTCGCAGTCCCCGTTCGACTGCACAAACCGCGACTCAAAATGGTGCCATGTCGCACGGATTTTCACCGAACTTCTGTGAAAAGCAAGCCCAAACCGGGGAAAAAGAGGCGTGAAGGACGCAGATATCCAGTAGGCCCAGCGCAGGCCCCACGGGCAAACGAGTTTGCCCGTGCCACTCACTGTCGCGTCTTCGAGGCTATTGATCCTCAGATAGTAAATCAATAGTACCGAGCGGCAGGGGCAAGCGCGAGCTTGTTTGTAGTGTGCCCGTAAGGGCATTAAGGGCAACGCCTTACGGCGTCACTACAAGCGGGGCCTTCGGCCTTGCGCTGGCACCCGGACATGTTCTTCTTCTCTGGGCGGGCCGAAGGGCGCTGAAGGGCTCCTCTGAAAGTGCGCCGTCAGGCGGCGACTGTCATCCCCACGGGGCGGGCATGGCCGTTTTCTCCGGACCGTCCTGGGGGACACGCCCGGCGGCCTGGTGTCGGCAGGATGGAGGATAGGGGGTCATCTCGTTTCACCAAGTGTCTAATCTGCCGTAATAGTACTGATATTTGCGTTTTTTCTTGCAAAACGTCTTGCCAAGAGATATAATGACGGTTTTAATACAGCTTCAGAAAAGACTACAAACCGCTGTCGCGACATGTGGTCGTGCAGGGTTACGGGGGATATGGAGAAACGAACATGAAGAAGGCCGTGGTGGGGGTACTGGTTCTCGCTTTTCTTGCGGGTTGCGGCTCGATCGAGCGCAATGGGCTTCTCGCTGCCGGTTACAGCACGCAATACGTGGACGGGTATGTGGACGGCTACTCGGCCGGCTGCCACATGGTGGGGCACCCGTTCTATCAGTTCGTCCGGGACGTCACTCGTTACGAGCAGGACAATCAATACACGAAGGGCTGGAACGACGGCTTCACCATCGCGAGGACCGATTACGCCGCCGTGTGGTAGTCCACGCCGCCTGTCTCACGCTCACATCGCTTCCCCGGTAGCCCGTGCGCCGAGTGCGTAGAGGCGTATGGTCATCCTCCGCAGCGCTCGACGCTATCATCATGTCCCGGCCGCGCCGGACCCATCGCAAGAACCACTTGCTCAAAAGGCCAGGGCATAGGACGCCGGGTTGTACTGCAGCACTCTGTACAGGTCGAACCCCGCCGGGATCTCGACCATTGCGCTGCGGTCGAAATTCATGGCGATGTTCCCGTCGACCTGGGTAGCGTCCGGGGAGTAGCTGATCATTGTCCCCTTGACCACAGCGCTGGCGTTGGCGTTGAAATACAGGCTGCTCGCGGCCAGGACGCCGTTGACCGAGGAGAAGTTGCCCGTGAACGAGACGCCAAAGCCCGGTGCCAGGATTGAGGAGCCCTGCTCCTGGCGGATCGCATCGAACTGCGACCCCGCCGGGTAATCGCCCGAGGCGAAATTGTACTGGAATTTGATGGCGTTCGTGCCTGGGTTCTGGGCATCGCCCTCCGCCACGATCAGTCCCTGCAGGGCCACTTGTTTGGCGAATGTCACGATGTTCGGGGCCTCAATGTAGAGGACGCCCTGGATGGTGACGGCGCCATTCCCGGAGAACGTGGGATTCGTGCCCGCGCAGATGGTGGCGTTGGCCAGAGTCATGCCGCTGCCGCTGTAAGTATAGGTCGAGTCGAGGACGGGCCCGGTGGCATACTGGCGGAATTGGGTCACGTCGGGCACGGGGAATTCCGGGCGATCCTCCTCGTCGAGCGTCTCGACGTGCTCGGCGATGGCCGCCTGCCCGAAGTCGCCGGCGATATTCAGACTGCCTGCGTAGCTAACGCTGGCCAGCGGGTTGCCTATGTCAATGTCGCCGTCGAAGGTGGCATTGCCGCCGATATCGACCGCCACAAGGCTATTGGCGCTCTCGACGTAAATGTCCGCCTCCCAGTTCTGGGTGGCTCCCGTCAGGGTGGGATTCCGCGGGAACTGAAGCGGGCCCTTGGTGGCAATCCCGTAGTTGAAGATGGGGAAGTGGTACGGCGCGATGTTGTATTCCACCGAGATCGTCCGCGACATCAGCCCCCTCTTTCCGGTGACGGTGACCCTCAGGATGGCCGGGTTATCCGGGTCCCACGACCACTGGCCCTGGAAGTTCTGCCCCGTATCGGCGTCTATCAGGACGGTGGGAATAGAGCCGTCCGCATTGACAACAATGTTGGAGACCTCGTTGTCCTGCAGATCGCTTTGCACCAGGGCAATGGCGCTGCTGAGATAGTCTGACGGCGGTGTGGAACTGGGTATTCTAACTCGACTCAACCAATATCGCATTACTTCCAAGCCGGATTCGGCGCTGGCGAACGCCTGGTTCGCCCCATGCTGGTTGTCGGCCATCTGCAGATTCGCCCCCGAGATGGCGGCTAAACTGACAGCCAACACGGAAACGACCACCAGCACGAGGGTACAGGCGATCAGTGCACTGCCGTTGCGGATTGCGCGCAAATTCATGTTTCTACCCCCCTAAGTGACGTTTCTGACGACGTGCGTGTTGTGTACTTGTAAAGCGCGTGTCCCAATAGACTATAACAAACGGGACGTTCCGCTCAAAAGGAGGTAGTGGAGGCCCGCCGTTTTTTGTGTGAGGCAAAAATCCGGGCCGGTTTGTGGCAGAACCCGATAGTTCGTAGACTTTGGTTAGTGGGAGGCCCGCAGCGCCGGCCCGTGCCGCGGAAGGCAGTGGGAGGAGGTTGGCCGGGGCAATGCTCGCCACCCCGTTTGACATTCGCATGAAAATCCGGCTCACGCCGGAACATCTGTAAGTGGCACGCGCCGCTCCGCCGCCTCTGGTGCGTGCCGCTTTTTTTCTGCGCAGAATCTCGGCCACCCAAGGCAAGCGAGTGTTCCCGGAGAGACGGTGGTATTGCGGCGGGGTGCGGCAAGTCAGAAGAAGGGGATCGGCGGAGGCGGCGAGCCAGCGGCTGCCCCCGGACAGCAAGGCCGGGCATGCAGTATGGCTCGGATTGACCGGCCACGGAGTCGGCCGGGCGACAGGCACTTATTAGAGGATAATGTCTTGCTCTTCCGGCAGATATACCGGCTGCGGCTGTGCCGGCGGCTGCGGCACGGGCGCCGGTGCCGAATACTCGAGACGGTTGGAGGAGACGGGCACTTCGGCTGGCGCCGGTGACCAGCGGCTCTTGGCCTTCCTGGCAATGTCGATCAGGCGACCGATGACGATCTCCGGCGTATCATCGAACGGATCGACGATGAAACTCTTCAACTGCTCGTACAGCTCATCGGATATCTTGAGCGTCCTCATGCATTCTCCTCTTGTAACCAGTGCCCCAATGTCTCCCGAAATACTTGCAGGAGGTACTCCCCCTCCCCTACAAAATGTAAGAATCAGCCCGCGCCCTGCCAAATCCGAACCGGAGGAGTGGGTCTCATTTGGACACGGGCCGTGGCATTGGCATACTTTGGATAGGAGGCTCGCCGCTAAGAAGTAGGCAAAGGCGGATGGCCATGAGAATGTCGTCAACCACGATCAACCAGCGCGTGTGAACCTCCTGGATTGAGATTGGAGAGAAAAATGTCCTTTGTATCGCACGATAAGAAACCACCAACGAGAAGTCTGGCTCTGGTTTTCCTGGCCTGGGTGTTTATCAGCGGCCAAGCCTTGCTGACGGCGGGGAGCGTGTACAACTATAACAATGATAGCAGTAAGAGCGCGAACAAGCGAACCGAGGATAATAAGAAGATCGTGCCCTGGGCGCTTCTGGGCCAGGGCGCCAACAAGATGCGCGTGTTGGCCATGCAGGCGCGGCCGGACGTCGTCGGGAACGTAGCGATCTTCCTCGCCGTGGCCAATGCCCTCGGTCTGGCCGCTCTGATGTGCGGCCTGCTCGCGTGGTCGAGATCGAAACACGTCAGCGGCAAGCTGACCATTACGGCCGCCACGGTCGTCATTCTCGTCAACTCGCTTCTGAACCTGCCTTACGCGTAAGGATTCCGTATGGGGGTGGGAGCGGTGAGCCGGCTGGAGAATGGCGCCTGCCGGCGCTCGCGGCCTGCCTGGGTTTCCAGGATAACCTCGGCAAGCGGTCCGCTTGCGCGGGTCAGGCCGGCCGGATCCGGTCGGCTCACAGGATGCACGGGCCGTCGGAGAGGATCGACTCCCGCTCCTCCAGAGGACTACCTGTTGCTGCTGTTGGCTTGCCGGGGGCTGCCGAAGGATTCTGGACGCCGCTGAGGAATTCCTGCACCTTCTCCACGTCCCGCGCGATGTACTGCACCAAGTCGGTCACCTGCCTCACCAACGCGCCGCGCTGCGACTCCACGGCCTCAAACGCGGTCCGAATGGCCCTCAGGATATCTGTTTGCGTGACGATCCCACAGACCCGCTCGGCGTCCATCACGACAAGGCGGTGCACGTGCATGGTCTCCATTTTTTTGTTGGCGCCGAGGATGGAATAGCTGGGCGGTATGGCCACGACCGGAAAGGACATGATCTCGGCCACCCGGGTCTGGGCCGGGGTCCTGTGGAGAGCGACGACACGTCGCAGGAGGTCCTTCTCCGTGAGGATGCCGGCGGCCTCCTCCCGGTGCAGAATGACGAGGCAGGAGATGTTGCGGCCGGACATGAGGCGCGCCGCTTCGTCGGCCGTGGCCTCGGCATCCACGGTGGCGACCTGCCTGGTCATGATGTCGCTCACGTACCGCAGCACGCTGAGGGAAATCAACCCGCGCGTGATATCCATCTGGGTCACGATCCCGACGAGCTGCCCATTCTCGACGACCGGCAGGCGTTTGATGCCCTGGGCGTCCATGCGTTTGGCGGCTTCGAGGATGGAGGAATCCGCCGGGATCACTTCCACCGGACTGGACATCTGCTCCGACACCCTGACCCGACGAAAATCCGTGTCGCATTGGGCCACACCTTGAAGCACATCCCTCTCGGTAAGGATACCCGTAACCCGACGGTCGTCGGTAATCACCAGACACGAGACGCCGTGTTCGGACATCCTGGTGACGGCCGAGAAGACGGTCTCGTCCGGCGCGGCGGTGATCACTTCTTTGCTCATGATGTCACCCACGCGCAAGCGGCGCTGTTCTGCACGGTGCCCGTCACCGGCAGCGGTGCCGGGGCTCGCCTGCCCATCACGCGTTTGTGCCGTCTGTTCCATGGTCAGCCTCCACGATGAAACCCCCCCTCAATCCTGCCTCCATGCCACACCTTGCCAGCCGATGATTTCGCCGGCATCGTTCTTCGTGACGGCCAAGAGCAGGAGGATCCGCTTCACGGCGTCCGGGCCCGTCCTCACCACCAGCCTGAGCAGACCGGACTGTCCCTTTCGCAGCATCTGGCGTAGCCGTTTTTCGTCCTGGGGCCTGCTCCGGAAACCTTCGTTCAGAAACAGGGTGCCTACCACTTCGTCGCTTGCCTCGCGGCCAAGCAGTCGCAGGAAGGCCGTGTTGGCGTACGTTACCATCCCCTGGGCATCCAGCGTGAACATGGGAATCTCCGACCCTGCCTGGAACTGCCGTTGTTTCTCTTCTTCCTGGAGTCGCCGCTCGACGGCACGCAGAATGTCTGTTTGGGAGACAATCCCGCGGATCTGCTTGTCCCCTTGAACGACCAGCCTGTGGATGTGCATCCTGTCCATGATTCGGCTGGCCGTGAACACCGAGTAACTCGGCGGTATGGGCAGAACGGGAACGGACATGACGTCGCTCACGCGCGTTCGCGCAGGATTCTTTTGCGGGGCGATGATTCTCCGGAGGATGTCTTTCTGCGTAAGGATGCCTGCCGGCTCCATGTGGTGGGTGACCACGACGCAGGAGATGCGGCGCGACCACATCACGCGGGCCGCCTCTTCGACGGTCGCCTCTACGTCGACCATGGCGATGTCCGGGCTCATGATCTCCGAGACACGCTGGAGGGGCGTGAGATAGATCAAGCCTCGTGTAATGTCCGTTTGGGTTACAATTCCAATGAGCCGCTGGTCGGCGACCACCGGCAAATGCTTGATGTGTTTGGACTTGATGATCCGGCCCGCCTCCAAAACCGGGAGATTCGGCGAGGCCACGATCACCGGGCTGGACATGCGCTCGGCCACCGGGAGTTGGCAGAAGCCGTTTTGTTCCTGGGTAATCCCTTTCAGCAAATCCTTCTCTGTAAACAGGCCGACGACGGCATGATCATCGACCACGACGACGCAGGACACGCTGTTGACGGACATTTTCTTGGCCGCCGACAAGATACTTTCCCCCGGTGAGGCCGTAACGACGTCCTGGTTCATGACGTCCTTGACCTTCAGGTGTGTCTGCGTGCCGCTCATCGCAATCCCGGCTTCTGCATCATCGTTGCACTTCTGCCCGGCCGGACAGCAGCTCTTGGTTGCCGCGTTCATTCTCTCGACCCCTTGTGTTAGCCTGCGAATTCCTGCCTCGGTCTGCTGCCCCTGTGAATGGTCCGCAGACAAACGGAACCACGGCGATCAGAATCTTCGCCACCGAAGGCGATCCTCCTCGTGTCGAAGACTCGAGGGCCCTGCCGAATGGAAGGGAGCTCACCCGGCATTGCCTGCGCCGTCCGCTCACCTTCCCCACACAGTCTCCCATATCTGTTATCAAGGAAACAGGGCTCAGGGTCGCGGTCATCCGCCGACCCATCTTCCACATAAACCTGAATCCCGAGAGTGTATTCGCCCTTTCCAGGGGACCTATCGACCTCGCAGACTCAACACATGAGAAAAACACCATAGAACTCCGCTCCGGTGCCCAAAATACGTATTTTTCCGTAGATTGACATGAGCATTCAGAGAGGACGGATTAGGCAAACTTCGGTCCGCAGTTCCTCACCCCAAGTGCGTACCCTGTTGGTCTGTTGTTCGGATTACCTGAAAGCACAAGCACGGTCAGCGGAGCCGTCGCTGACAATGGGAGACGGGATGATAAAAACGCGGCGGTCAGGGATGCTGGGCGCATCGTCCATCCTGCTCACGCTGGCGGCGCTTCCGCCGGCTACTCTGGTTCTGCCGGGCGGGGGTCTCGTGCTGCTCAGGAGGCGCTGCAGGGGAACATAGTCCGTCGGCAATTTATTGATGGGATCGGCGTGCGGTGAAAACCGGCACTCGCATGTCGCGAATTCTCGCACGCCGATTTCCCCACTCGCTCCGGTGCTGCTCCTCGTGGTTTCAGCGGCGGGCGCGGGGGGCGAGGGAATCATAGAGGCCCCGGATCTCCTGGGCGCTCAGGGCTCGCCTGTAGAGACGGACCTCGTCAATCAGCCCGTTAAAAAAAGTTACTTCACCCAAGGCACCTCGAGCCCCGATGAGAAAGGGATGCGTTGTGTCATCCTGCGGCTCGCCGGTGCCGATCTCCTGGGTGCTGTAATTGACTTCCGCGCCGTTGCGATAGAGTCGGGTAGTATTGGTCACACGGCTCCAGACCAGTGCCACGTGCTGCCACGCGTTGAGTTCGGTGGTGTTGCTTGCGCTCTTGGAGTAGGCGTGTGCGCCGCCGTAGCAATGGTAAGAGAGCTCGCGGAGGACAGGCAGAACGCCCGAAACCTGGATCATCGGGTCGAAGTACTGCACGGCGTTGCCCATGTTCGTATTGGAAGGGGCGACGAAGGCCGGCTCGAAGCCCGCCTCGCGCAACCGCTTGGCGGCGGCCACAATTGCTTCGCCAATCAATCTTCCGTTCCACTGCGATACATTATCCGGCTCGAGAATGACCTCCCACAAATCCGGGACCCAGCCGTACTTTTCCTGGAGGTGCAGGTACGTCGCCAGCACGAACTCGGCATATTCCGCCGGGTTGTTGTGCACGTAGAGGCCGTCCTTGATTTGACTGGTGAAGGCGACGTAATTGACGTTCACGAGGAGTTTCCCGCCTTTGGCGGCGAGGACTTCCCGCAGCGGATTGACGATGCGGTCAATCGTGTTATCAAACTGCGAGAACTGGAACCCGGACCCGTCGATGGCGCACGGGTCCGCATTGTCGTTGATGGTCGCATAGCGCCGGTTTTGCCAGGTCTGGTAATCGATTCGGCCCGCCTGGTAGTCGGACCAGTGATCGCTGCTGTTCTCGATACCGCTGCGAATCTCCAGCCGGACCCGGTTGATGCCGAGGTCGTTGGCGGCCTGATCGAACAGGGTGTCCTTGAAGTTCGCAAAGGCGGGATTGCCGGGCTCCAGGGCGTACGCGACGACCTCCCAGCCGCGGATGGTCTGGTACGTCCGGCTCGAGTCCACCGTGATCGTGCCAGCCGGGACGAGCTTCGCCAGGATGCAGTCCCCGTTGCCATAGCTTCCGCCTCCGCCGGCAAAGGTGCTCTGGTACGCGTTCCACGCGGGCCAGCCTGAGCCGTCCGAGGCCCCGACTACATAGAGGCTGCCGTCGCTGCCGAGAAATCCCGAGCGGCCGTTGTCATTGGCGCCGCCGCCGAGGTACGTGGAGTAGAGTAACTGGCGAAAGTCGGCCGAGAGAATCACAAGGGCCGCATCCGAGCTGCCGTTGTTTTTCGCCTGGTAGGCGCCGGCTGTCACGGGAAAGTCGGTCGATTGTGTCTCGCCGGTGACAAAGACGTTGCCTTGCGCATCCACATGGACGCCGTCGGCGTTCTCGCTGCCGTTGCCGCCGATGAATGTGCTTGCCAGCAGGGCGCCGGTCGGCGAGAGCTTCGTGACGGCCCAGTCGGTGTCACCGCCGGCGTGCGTCCTCTGGAATGCCCCGCGCGTGATAGGATAATTCGCCGAGCTGGTCGGAATGGCGGCGTAGGCATTGCCGAGGTCATCAACGGCGAGATTATGCGTGCTGAGCCACTCGTTGCCGGCGCCGCCGAGATAGGTGCCATAGACCAGGCCGGAGCCGTCGGGCGTCAGGCAGGCGACGCAGAAGTCGGCCTCACCGTTGTACGTCCTGTCGTGGGCGCCGGGCGTCGTCGGGAAATCCGTCGAGAACGTCGAGGTCCCGAGGTACACTCTGCCGTCGCGGCCGACGCGAATGGAGGCGGCACTCAGGTCTTTGCCGGAGCCGCCGAGCCACGTGGCCCAGAGGACCTTCGATCCGTCGCCCTTGATCTTGATCGCGCCGCAATCCTCCTCGCCGCCCGGCGGGCCTTTCTGAAAGGCGTTGGCGAACCACTCGGTCGGGGGCGTTTTCGTCGTGTTCCAGCGCCCGCCGGGGACATATACGTCGCCGTTGGGATCGATGGCAATATCGCGGCACAGCGTCGACACGCCGACGTAGCTGGCCCAGACCAGGTCCGAGCCGTCCGGCATCAGCTTCAGAACGAACGCGTTCTGCATGCCGTACGAGCCGTTGTCCACGCCGTTGAAGTCGGGTTGAAATGCATTCTTGACGGGGAAACCGGGCCCGGCCCGACCGGCGATGTAGAGAAACCCATTCTCATCCACCTCCACCCCGTACGCGCGGTCGTAGCCGGGCCCGCCAATCAACGTGGACCAGAGCAGGCGGCCATCGGGCGCGAACTTCACCACGAAGACATCACACGGTCCGAAATCCTGCGAATGATCCGCGTGGAACGTGCGGCCATACACCCCCGGCGTCGTAGGGAAATCCGGCGACGCGGTCCCGCCGACAACATAGATATTGCCGTGCTTGTCCGCCGTCACGTCCCGGGCGTGCTCCCAATCGCTGCCGCCGAAGTACGTCGAGAACGCCAGGTCGTACGAATCCCCGGCGAATACCGGGGAAATATACGCCGGCAGCAGGAAAACCAGCAGCAGAAATATGAGCGGGCGGTGTGTGCCAGGCGGGGATACGTGTCTCATGCGAACCAACCTCCAAAACCGCTGCGACCGGATGCAACAAGGCAACCTCTCCGTTGTGGAGATTCTTCTGGCAGCAGGATACCCAAAGGGGCCTCCCTGTTCCCTGTGGATATTGTACCCGACGGCGACCACCTCCTCAAACGGCAACCGCGGTCTATTTGGATTTGCCGGCCCCAATCTGCAAAAAAAATGTGTAACACAACGGGCGCATTCCGGACTGAATGTGAAGCAAGCAGAATCGTGAGATCCTGCGGAAGTCAGTAGTGCCAGGAGTGCACTTGTGTGGTTCTTCGCAATGGACAGTGTAGCGGAGGTAAGTCTATGAAGAGGATACTTCTCATTCTGGTTTGCTGCTGTCTTGTCTCGGACTGCCTGGCGGCAGAGCTTCAGGTGCCGGGCCAATACCCGAGCATCCAGCAGGCGATTGACGCCGCACACGACGGCGATGTCGTCATTGTCCGGCCCGGTACCTACGATGAAAGCATCCGATTCCGGGGCAAGGCCATCACCGTGCGCGCCAGCGATTTGAGCGGCTGGCAGGCGATGCGGAGGACGACCATCAGAGGATCGGGCGCCAGGGCCAGTTGCGCCGTTTTCGACCAGGGCGAGACCCCGGAAAGCATTCTGGAAGGGTTTACCCTTTCCGAGGGGCGGGGCAGCCCCGTACCCTCGGAAACCGGCTCGTTTGTGGCCGGGGGAGGCGTTCTGTGCATCAACACCTCGCCCACCATAAGACGCTGCTGGATCTCCAAGGGCGCTGCCGGCTACGGCGCCGGCATCGCGATGTTGGGCGCCTGTCAGGCACGCATCGTGAGCTGTTTGATCACCGATAACCGGGCCTACGTTCTGGGAGGGGCCGTTCTCATCCGCAAGGAGGTTGTGCTGCCGGCGGGGACGCCCTTCATGCCTCGCCGCACGAGGTCCTCTGGCACGACGCTATCATCCGCCCGTGGCCCTTCGAGGGGTGCCCCCGAAGCAGGGAGTGGTCCGGCGCTCATCAACTGCACGATCGCAGACAATGCGACAGACGGACAGCCAGGGCCATGGCCGGACAGGTACGATGTAGACTGCTGGGATGCCCGGCCCCTGATCATGAATACCATCATCCATGGTTCCGATCCCAGCCTGTTGATCGCGGACCTGTCTCTCGTCTCACACTGCTGCATCAGAGAGACGCACCTGTTTCAGGGCGACTATAAAAATTCCTCGGCCATTGTCGATGTCGCGGGCATGGTGAATACTTTTGGCGGGTTCCCCGGCTTTGCCAAGATACCCTGTGGTCCCATGACGTGGGAGAATTTCGATGTGGAATACCGACTGGATGCGGCCTCGCCCTGTGTCAATGCCGGCGATCCCGCCGCCTTGGAATACGGCCGGTTCGACATCGAGGGGCAGGCCAGGGTCATGGGGGCCGGGATCGATATCGGAGCGGATGAGGTGAGGCCGGAGTTGGCCGTCACAAGTCCCGCGCCGGGTGACATCTGGACGGCGGGAAGTGCCCGCCAAGTCCGCTGGAACGGATTGCTCTGCGAGGGGATGGTCGATCTCTTCTTCAGTGCGGATGGTGGTGCGATTCGGCTTGCCCTCGCGCAGGCGCTGCCCAATACCGGGAGCTATCTGTGGGAACTGCCGGCGGCCGTGGATTCCAACGCCTGCGTCGTCTCCGTCGTGCCGCATGTCGCGGACGCCAATGTATTGCTGGTCGATAGCGGCCGGTTCACGATTCACCCGGATTCGGCGGGGCCCGCGGTTGCATCGAAATGGCTATCGCTGGGCGGTAGTTTCCGGCGGACCGGCTTGAGCGAATACCAAGGGCCGGATGCGGCACGTGTCCAATGGAAATTCGAGACCGCGGGAGCGGTCGTGGCGAGCGTCACGGTGGGCTTCGAGGGGAGGGTGCACATCGCGTGCGAAGACGGCAGGCTCCACACACTCGACGCCGAGGGCCGGCCGCTGTGGACCTGTGCGCTGGATGCGGCGGCCGTCAGCTCCCCGACCCTGGGTCCCGACGGCAGCCTGTTCGTCGGCTCCGAGCGCGGGACACTCTACGCCATCGATACCAACGGCAAGACCCGCTGGACGTACCGCACGGGCGGGCCGATCCATTCCTTGCCTGCCGTGGCCTCGAATGGCAGCGTCTACGTCGGGTCCGCTGATGGCACCGTCTACGCACTGACTGATAGCGGAAGTGAACGGTGGCGTTTCCAAACGAAAGGGCCGGGGATTCGCCCGCAGGGCGCCGTATTTGCCTCGCCGACCATCGGAACCGACGGCAGCATCTATGTCGCGGGTTTGTACGATCCGAATCTCTATGCCCTCGACGCCGACAGTGGGCGCGCGAAGTGGGTATGCAGGCTCGGACCATCCGCCCAACCAAATGCGGAGGGGCGGGGACTTACACCGTGTCTCTTTGCCTCTCCGGTCGTTGCCGAAAATGGCACGATCTATCAGGGCCTGCTCCGCGACCCGCACCTGTATGCTATTGAACCCCAGGCGGGCCGGATCGTCTGGTCGGTGGACCTTGCCGATCCGAGTTCGGCCGGGCTGGGCGGCCAGGGCGTCCGGCTCGACGGCGAGGTATGGTCCGAGCCGGTCCTGGGGCCTGATGGGACCTTCTACGTGAGCACGGGCGACCCGTACCTGCGCGCCATCCATCCGGATGGATACATCAAATGGACGAAACGTCTGGGTGAGGTCGGCGGGTTCACGTTGATGGTGGACAGACACGGCTTTGTCTACGCCGCCGGCGAAGACGGATACATCTACCGTGTCAGCCCCGACGGCGTGGAGACCGGCCGACTGGCCTTGAGCGGCTTACCGGGCTTCCCGGTCGTCGCCGCGGACGACCTCTTGATCGTTGCGGATTCGCAGGACTACTCCCTGCTGGTCACCAATGAGCAGAACACAATTTGGGCCATTTCCTCAAAGGCCCTGGAGGACGAGCCATGAGACGACATGCATCGGTGGGCCGATACGACATCGGGATTCTTGTTCTGTGTGTGGCGTTCACGCTGGTCAGCCTGGGAGCGGTCGGCAGCCGCGGCCGCACCCGAGCCAAAGAGGCCGTCTGCCGCGCGCATTTGGGACAGTGGGCGTCGGTATTCGACTCTTTCACACAGGATCATGACAATCTCTTTTTCAGGAGCGAGGCGGGCATCAAGGGTACCTGGTGGATCGACGCCTTGTGGTCCTATCATGAGGATGCGGGCCTGCTCCTCTGCCCGTCCGTCCCTGAGTTCTCCCCTGACTCTCCACCTGCCTATCGCGCCTGGTGGACGGGGAGGTATACAGGGAGCTACGGTCTCAATGGGTGGGTAAGTGAATCATGGCCGGATACGTCTGAGAATCGGTATACGCCGTTTTGGCGAACACCCCGAGTTTGGGACGCGGAGCGGGTGCCCGTGCTCGCAGACATGTCCTGGGTAAGCGCCTGGCCGTATCCTACGGATGTGCCTCCGGCAACCGAACAACAGTTCCCTGCCGGAGGCGGGCTCAACGAGATGCAGCGGGTATGTATCAATCGCCACGACGCCTCGGTGAACGTCCTGTTCATGGACGGGTCCGTGCGCAAGGTCGGGCTCAAAGAACTCTGGGCCTTGAAATGGTACCCGGCCTATGACACCGCCGGCCCCTGGACCCTCGCCGGTGGCGTCACTGCCACGGACTGGCCCGAGTGGATGCGGCCGTTCAAAGACTCTCCGGGCTTCCAAGACGACTAAGCGCCTCACTCCCGATGGAGAGTCGGTATTCCGGCCCGGCGGTGGCCCACGCGCGTGGGCCTTCGCCTCTTCTCATGCCTTCAGGCCGGTGAGGTTGGGTTCGAGACGGCGGTTCTCGCGGAGGACTTCGTCCCAGGTGAGCTTGGTGCGGCGGCGGGCGGCTTCGCGGCCTAAAATGGTGGTCAGGGTCGCGGTGATGCTCGGCTCGATGGTCGGGTTCGTATAGTCGCCGCTCGTGACGGCTTTGTGGAAAGTGTCGATGTTGCGCTCGGCGCCACGCGGGTAGAGCTCGACGACGTCGCCGCCGCGCCAGCCGGTGCGGTTGCCGAGGAGGCGGACGCGCGAGGTGTAGCCGGTTTCGAGCCAGCCGTCTTGGCCCTGGGCGAAGCAGTCGCTGCGGAACTCGCAGCGGTTCTTGAGGTGCTCGCCGCGATGATTCAGGATCAGGCCGTTCGGGAATTCGTACGTGACGGAAAAGACATCGTGCGAGTCGCCGTGCGGGTCCGCCCGGGCGATGCGCGAGGCGCCCATCGCGCTGACCGGTTTGGCGCCCGCGATCCACAGGGCCACGTCGATGGCGTGGATGCCCGCATTGACGAGATAGCTGCCGCCGAGGTCGTCGTCGTTGACCCAGATCAATTCCTGCAGGCGGCTCTCGGCGTTGGCGGTCTTCGGCGGGTCGCGGAAACTCTCGTCGTTGTACTCCGAGCTGAGCATGCCGACCGGCCCGATGGCCCCGTCATGCACGCGCTTAACACCCTCGATGAAGAACGGGTCCGTCCGGGTCTGAAAGTCGCATAAAAAGACCTTCTTATTGGCAGTTGCCTTTTGGGCCGCCTTTTGGATGCGCAGGCAGCCCGGGACATCGCAGCCGAGCGGCTTGGCGATGTAGACGTGCCGGCCGGCCTCGACCGCCGCCTCGACGTGCTCGGGGAAGCAGTAGGGCGGCGTCTCCATAAAGACCGCCTCGACGCCCGAGGCTATCAGAGCTTTGTAGCACGACAAGCCCGAGAACCGGTTCGCCTTGGGCACGCCGAGTTGCTCACCGGCGGCGTCGGCGACCTGCGGGAAGTAATCCGCCACGGCCGTGATCTCATAGCCGCCGTGCTTTTGCACCATGCCGGCGATCATCTTGCCGCGGCCACCAAGGCCGATGACACCGGCCTTGATCCGGCTGTTCGCTGATGTCCCCGCGATGGCCTCCGGCCGGACAACGGCAAAGGACAGTGCCGCCGCCCCGGCACCGGAGATCAAGCCACGACGTGTGATATGCTGTGTGTGTTTGCCATTCGCCCCGGTCATAATTCGATCTCCATCAATCCAGAATTGCTTCGCCATGCACGACGACGCTGTCACGTCGTTGGGTATCCAGGTTACCTGATCCGCAGGGGAAATGCAGCTTTTTTGTGCGCCTATTGTGTCATAGGGTGGACGGCGGAATTGTGGCAGGGCCGGCACCTTGCCGGCTGTAATAGCAGTTCGGAAGGAATCCTGGCCTTTTTGTCATTTCGACCAAGGCCAAAGGCCGCGCGGAGAAATCTGGCCTCGAATGAGCGCCACGTCAGATTCGCGGCCAGATGTCTCGACTTCGCTACGCTTCGCTCGACATGACAAACGGAGCCAGGCCTCTGCCGAATCGAGGTGAGGCCCAACGGCGACACGTGCTCAACTGCCACCTTTTTAGCATGCACCCGTGTCATCCTGAGCGGCAGCGAAGGATCTCTGGTCTTGGCAGGTACGTGGATTAGATGTGGCGGGGACTCCTCCTACGCTGCCCAGATGCTTCGCTCAGCATGACAAATGCACATGGGCCCGTCACAGAATGTAGTCGCGCACACCGAGTTGTTCCCGCTAAAAATCTTCTTGGCTTTTGGGCGGCGATTGGGTAAAATAGGTAAGCAGTAGAACTTGGCGTATCCGGATGTCCAATGGGTTCTCTGGAGAGCGGGTTTGCGATGAAGAGTCACCTACTTTATGGGACGGTCCTGGCGGCGGTCGTGGTCAGCTTATCGATAGCGGCCCCGCGGCCGGCGATTGTGCAGCGGCCGGGACAGTGGACCCTCGAGGTCCGATACGAGCATCCGCAGCAGATCGTACTGCCGGGCGGCCCCAACGGCGAGAGCCGCTTCTGGTATATGATCCTGACGGTGACGAACCGGACGGGGCAGGATGTCGAATTCTACCCGAAATGCGACCTGATGACCGACACGTTCCAGATTGTGCCGGCCGGCAGGGGTGTGCCGCCGGTCGTCTTCGAGCAGATCCGCCAGCGGCACCGGAGCGTGTATCCGTTCCTGGAATCCCTCCAGAAGGTCGGAAACCGCATATTGGAGGGCGAGGACAACGCCAGGGACATCGTCGTGATCTGGCAAGACTTCGATCCGCAAGCCACAGGCTTCAAGGTTTTCATAGGTGGCCTGAGCAACGAGACGGCCGTCGTGAATCATCCGGTTGCTGTGGACGAGACCGGCCGGCCCGTGCCGGTGTACCTGCGCAAGACCCTCGAACTGGCCTACGGCTTCCGGGGCGACCCGACCCTGAGACCGTCCGTGGAAGTGGTGTACAAAGACCACGAATGGGTAATGCGCTGACGAGCTCTGATTTATCAGCGATTCGTCAGTCGTATCTTGTACCTCTGGGCGCTCCACCAAAGCGGGGGCAAATAGCCTTCTTTCCGTACAGCTACCGCATCTGGTCTATCAAGCTGAGGGTGTCCTGGGCGCTGGCGGTGAGGGCAGCACGGTCGCCGGTTGCCAGGGCCGCTTGTTGGGCGGCAATACTGTCCTCCAAGGCCCGGACCACCTCGGCGTCGGTGCGGTCCTCCACGCTCGGCCGGACGCGCTGCCACATCTGATCCAGACTGCCCAACGTCCTGGAGGCGCCGTTGAGGTCGCCCGCCGCCGAGTCGATCAGAACCCGCCTCTGCAACACGGCCAGCCTTCGCATGTCGGGCCCGTCGGTCGGGTGGTAGTATTCGAACAGGTCGAGCGCGGCCGCACTGATGTCGTTGGCCGCTCTCATCGTTCGTGTCGGGTCGCGTGCCGCTTCCGCGTCGTACAGAGCGGCCACCGCCGCATCGAGCTCCTGTACGAAAATCGCGCCCGGAGGCCGGAACCGTGCGGACCACGTCGAGACCGTCGGATGCTTATAGTCGAGCCACGCATCTTTGATATCCCGGCTGTAGGCGTAAATGCGGGGCCAGTCACCGGTGGGAGCGATGGCGATAATGGCCTCCGCTCTCTGAGCGATCTTCTGCAACGTCGGCGGGATATCGGTCTGCGCCGCCCGGGCAGCACGCGCCCTTTCCGACTGTTTACCGCAGGACGCCACGAGAACCGCCATCACGCACGTCAGCAACACGTTTCTATAGAATCGACCTGGCATTGGAAAGCCTCCATGTCAACGTCTCGGCCCGTGGCAAAGACCCCACAGGCTTAGTCTCTTTTGCTTCCATTCTTGGCCGCGTTCTGATTTCTCCCAAGCGCTGCTTCTCGTGGCGATATCTCGCCTCGGCAGTCGAGGCCATTGACCGTACTCTTGTATGCAAGGCTATGGATGACGGTGCGGAGGCGAAATGAGAGACTTACGGAATCCGACCTTCGGAAATGCTCATCCCCCTGTGCAACGGTTGATTGATGAATGATGATTGATGATTGGCGTGTACGGTGGATGCCCTGTGGCTGTAGAATGTTTCGTGTTCGAGGGCCGGATGCCTGCTGCCCTGCAAAAGCAACTCGCAGCGCAGCATGAGCCGCGTGCGCTGAGCACGATCACATGTGCCATGGCAGACGAGGTACGAGCGGCGAAGCGCCGTCTTGCGGATGGTGCATCTGAGGGGCGAATAGAGGAGCCGTTCACGGGCCATCGCCAAGACCTTCGGCCTTGACGATGCCACCCGACTCGTAATAGCGCATTTTCAGAGGAGCACACAGTTCGGAACCGTGGTGGGGATAGTTGGCAGGGGTGTCTTGAGGGTTGGTTATGGAACTTGATGGCGAGCTTGGGCGGGTGTTTCGGTATTGCCCGAAGTGCGGGGCGGCGGCGCTGCACGGCGTGGGACAGAAGCTGTTGCGGTGCCAGGCTTGCGGGTTCGAGCTATACCTGAACCCGGCGGCGGCCGTGGCGGGCGTCATTACGGATGAGCAGGGTCGGATTGTCGTCCTGGTGCGCGGCAAGGAGCCGGGGCGGGGCAAGTGGGACCTGCCGGGCGGGTTCGCGGACCCGGGCGACACGGTGGAGAATGCCCTTCGGCGGGAGGTGCGGGAGGAGATCGGGCTGGAGGTCCAAGCCCTGCGGTACCTGTGCTCATATCCGAACATCTACGAGTATATGGGTGTGCGATATCGGACGCTGGATATCGGATTCGCCTGCGCGGCGGCGGGGGCGTCCGAGGCCAAGCCGACGGAGAGCGAAATTGAGGCGGTTCTGCTGTTGCGGCCGCAGGAGATCGAGATCGGTCGATTCGCCTTCGGCTCCGTCGGCAGAATTGTGGAATGCTACCTACTGGAGACCCGCGCAGCGGGTGACAAAGGCCGGCATGAACAGCGGCGTCCCTAATCCCTAATGGACGCTGGACTTACGCGCAGGTGTCCCCGCTGGTGACGGTGGGCATTGGGTCCGAAAATAATCCCCTTGCACGGGCAGATTCTGTGTGGTAGAATGCACGCGTCGTGGACGTAGATTCGTCGATGCCGCCGCAAGGCCAGGGTTGACGACGCGGCACGTGCATTGGCGGCAGGTGATACTATGGGTCGGAGGCCCTGACGCTATGCGTTTATCCGTACACAGGGACAGCGGAACCGAGTGCATGCCGCAACGGCATTTGGGATTTACCACATCTTCTGACGACACAACCGATCCTTTGGAGAAGAGAGGTGAGCGGGCCGTTTCCATCCATACTATGGCAAGTTTCAGGGGATTTGTGTCGATGAATGGTGGCGAGTGCGCCGAGGCGGACGGAGCCTCGTGACGCACGGCGGCGGGATGGCGCTTTAGTGTGTGGCCGAAGCGCCGCAAGCGTGGGTTCTGGTTTAAAGGAGGACTCAGGTCATGGGTAAGAAACGGATGTATTTTACTTGCGTGGCCCTGGTGAGCCTGGCGTTGCCGGTGACCGGAAGAATCCGACCCCGGATGGCGCCAGCAGGCTCTACCTCGATGACATCCGCGTGACCAAGCCGTAACAGTGTGGGCCGACCCCCGGCGGGCGACACCCGATGCGAGACATCGCGCCGGGAGCCCGGACGTGACCCGGGGTCGAGGTCCTGAAGAATCCTTCGGGGCCTGTGTCCATAGCACAGGCCCCGAAGTCCTGTTGTGTCTGGTGGTCTGAGGCCAGACTGTGTGCACGACGCGCGTGCGGAACGTAATTAGCAATGGTTTTGACGGAGGAACATCATGTATCACAAGATTAGCTTTTGGCTTTTTGTGGGGCTGGCGGCTGTCGTGCTCTGCAGCAATGCTTCGGCCGCTGGTCTGGTAGGGTGGTGGACATTTGATGAGACCAGTGGGAATACGGCCAAGGACTCCAGCGGCAAGGGAAACGACGGCAGGATTGTCGGCAATGCCAAGTGGGTGCCGGGCAAGATTGGCGGCGCGCTGGAGTTCGACGGCAGCACGTATGTGGACTGCGGGAACAAACCGTCGCTCAATGTCCGGGAGCAGATTACGATGTCGTTCTGGTTCAAGGTCAAGGCATTCCAGAATACCTGGGAGGCCTTCCTGGCCAAGGGCGACGGGGCGTACCGAGCCAGCCGCTCGGCCGGGACGGGCAATTCCGTCCATATGGGCATTACCGGGGGCAACTACTTCGATGCGACCGCACCCATCGTCACGGATGACCAGTGGCACCACTATGCCGGCATCTACGATGGCACCACGGCGACGATTTACGTCGACGGCGTACAGGCGGCGCAAAGGACCTATGGGGGCCAGATAGGCGACAGCAGCAACTACAACTTTTACATCGGGGAAAACGCACAGGCCACCGGGCGTATGCTGCACGGCCTGATGGACGATGTCCGAATCTACGACCGCGCGCTGACCGAACAGCAACTGCTGGATTTGATTACCAGCGGCGTTGGACCAAGCTGGAAGAAGGCCGAGAAGCCGGTCCCCGCCAACGGAGCCACCGGCATTATGGTCCCGCTGCTTCAGTGGAGCCCGGGTGAAAGTGCCAAGCTCCACAATGTCTACCTCGGAACCAGTCCCGACCTGACGGCGGCCAATCTGGTGGGCCCCCGTCTGCCGATGGCCATGTTCTATTATGCCATGGGGCTGACACCGGGGACCACCTACTATTGGCGGATCGATGAGATCGAGGCCGATGGCAAGACGACGTACACCGGCGACTTGTGGAGCTTCACCGCGGCCCCGACGAGCGCTTTCGCGCCCAACCCGCGCAGCGGCGACAAGTGGATTGCCGTCGATGTGACCCTCGTGTGGCAGCCCGGACAGGGTGCGACCGCCCACGAGGTGTATTTTGGCACCGACAAGGATGCCGTGGCGAATCGCGATGCGAGTGCGTTCCAGGGCAAGCAGGTGGCGCCGAGCTACACCCCGGGCGCTCTCAATGAGAACACGAAGTACTACTGGGCCGTGGATGAAATCACCGGTACCGGCACGAAGAACGTCGGCGACCTCTGGAGCTTCACGACGTTTACTCCCGGCGGCGGCGTCAAGGGGGAATACTTCAACGGTATGACCCCGTCGGGAATGCCGGCGCTGACTCGGATCGATCCGGCGATCGATTTCAGTTGGGGTGATCCGGGCGGTCCGGGTGCCCCGGTTGGCGTCGATCAGTTCTCGGCCCGCTGGACGGCGGACCTTGACATCGCGATTGCCGACAGCTACACGTTCATCACCTCGAGCGACGATGGCGTGCGGCTTTGGCTGGGCGATGAGCAGATCGTCGACAACTGGACGGACCACGGTACGGCGGATAACTACAGCACGCCCATCGCGCTGGAGCCGGGCATCTATCCGCTACGGATGGAATATTATGAGAACGGCGGCGGTGCCGTGGCTCGCCTGTTCTGGCAGACTCCGTCGATGGCACGTCAGATCATTCCGGCCGGTCCGCTTCAGCCGCCGGTCCGGGCCCGAGCACTGTATCCGACCAGCGGCGATGTCAACATCCCGCAGGATGTCACGCTGATGTGGGGAGCCGGTGAAAAGGCCCTCCAGCACCAGGTCTACTTCGGTGAGGATGCGGAAGCAGTAGCCAATGCCACACCTGACAGCTCGGGTATCTATAAAGGCCAGCAGGCGCTCGACAAGAACACCTTTGACCCCGGCACTCTCGAATGGAACAAGACCTACTACTGGAGAGTGGACGAGGTCAACGATGCCGCGACCGGCAGTCCGTGGAAAGGTGCGGTGTGGAGCTTTACCACCGCCGACTTCATCGTGGTCGATAACTTCGAGAGTTACAACGATGAGGTAGATAAGGGCACGCGCATCTATGAGACCTGGATCGATGGTCAGACCAACCTTACGACCTCCACCGTCGGCAACTGGGATCCTCCGTTTGCCGAGCAGACGATCGTTCATGGCGGTCGTCAATCGATGCCGGTGGACTATAACAACATCAACTCGCCTTTCTATGCTGAGGCCGAGCGAGAGTTCTCGCCCCTGCAGAACTGGACGGTCAATGGCGTTACCGACCTGAGTCTGTTCTTCCGGGGTCGGCCCGCGGCCTTCGTGGAAGGTGCCGACGGCGCCATCACCATGAGCGGCTCCGGGCACGACATCTGGGATGCGGCGGATGATTTTCGCTTCGCCTGCAAGCGGCTCAACGGCGATGGCTCCATCGTAGCTCGAGTCGACAGCGTCGCGAATACCAACGCCTGGGCCAAGGCCGGTCTGATGATTCGGGAAACGCTCGACGGCGGCGCCAAGATGGCGTACATGGTCGTAACGCCGGGCAGCGGCGTGTCCTTTGGCTGGCGTACAACCGCCGATGCCACGCCCGAGCAGGTCAATAACGCTGTGATTACGGCTCCGCAGTGGGTGAAGCTGACTCGCAAAGGCGATGTCTTCACGGCCCAGTACTCCGCCGATGGCAACGCCTGGACCGATCTGCCGAAAGCGGATGGCACACCGGTTTCGGTGCTGCTGACGGGCAGTGTCTATATCGGCCTGTGCGTAACCAGCCATGATGCGGCTTTGGTTACGACGGCTACCTTCTCGAATATCACGGCCGGCGGCACCGGCGCCTGGCAGGTGGCCGCGGTCGGCGATGATCCGGAGCCGGCCAACAGTCCCCAGAGTCTGTATCTGGTGGTGGAAGACAGTGCCGGCAAGTCCAAGGTTATCACGCATCCGGATGCGGGTGCGGCGAATGTTACGGCCTGGACCGAGTGGAAGATTCCGCTGGGTGATCTGGCCGGGGTGAATCTGGCCAAGGTCAAGAAGCTGTACATCGGTGTCGGCGACCGGGCCAATCCGGCGGCGGACGGCAGCGGCCGCATCTACATCGATGACATCCGCGTAACCAAGCCGCAACCGGCTGGGTCATAGGATACGTCGGTGTCATGGTTTCTGTGGCCGTTTGACACGAAGTCTCAGCTTCTGATGAGACGCACAGCCAGTGGCTCCGGCGATCTCCGCCGGAGCCGCTGGCTTACTTATTCGTCGGACAAGGCCGGCACAACAGAATCCAACGGAAGGACAAATAGAAATGTGGTGTCGCCTTGGGCCGCAAGTCTCTGAGAATTGCCGTCTTTTTTATCTTTCACATATTCACATTTCTTTGAAAGGAGACAGTTATGCATGGGCGGTCGGTTTGCCTAATCTTATTTGCGGCGGTGCTGTTCATCGCGGGGAACACGGTTTATGCCGCCGGTGCGCTCGTCGCGCATTGGCCGTTCGACGGGGATGGCCGTGACACAAGCGGCAACCGCAACGATGCCACGGTGTCGGGCAACGTGGTCTTTGCGGCGGGGATGTCCGGCCAGGCGGTTCAGTTCGATGCCGCCGGCGAATATCTTCAGGTCCCGAACAATCCGGGCATGCAATTGCTGAGCGGCAAGGGGTTCTCGGTGGCCGCTTATGCGAAGCCCGCCAACGCCAACCATGGGAACATCCTGATTCACGGCCTGGGCTGCTCCACGTGGGCCAGTTGGTTTCTGGGCGTTCAAGGCGGTGAGCCCGATGCCGCTTTATCACCCGGGAAGTTTGTCTTTGGCGTTCGTTCGGCCGGCGGCAGCGCCTACACCGGAGCCATCGGGGACGTCATCACCGGCGAATGGGTCCACGTGGCGGCCACGCACAATGGGACCACGCTGAAACTATTTGTGAATGGGCAGGAACAAGACAGCCAGAGCGCACCTCTTCCGTTCAACAGCACGGAAAGCCTGTACATGGGTGGCGACCCTGGCTGCGGCGGCCGCTCCTGGTACACCGGCGCGGTGGATGAGGTATACATCTTCAGCCGGTCCATGAATGCCGAGCAGGTGCAGGGATTGGCGGGTGGCGCCCTTCCCGCCTGGGTGAAGGCGGAAAGCCCCAATCCGGCAGATGGTGCGGTTGGCGTTACGATGCCGTTGCTGCAATGGTCGAAGGGTGATACCGCCGTGTTCCACAACGTCTACCTTGGCACCACGCCGGATTTGACCGAGGCCAACCTGGTGAGCCCTCGTCTACCCTTCACCATGTACTATCACGCGGTGGGCTTGCAGCCCGGCGTCACCTATTACTGGCGCGTCGATGAGGTCGAGGCAAGTGGCGCCATACAGACGGGCAACGTCTGGCGTTTCACGTCGGCCCCCTCGACAGCTTATGCCCCCAGCCCACGCAGCGGTGACAAGTGGATCGCTGTCGATGTGATCCTCGCGTGGCTGACGGGGCAGGGTGCGACGGCGCACGAAGTGTATTTCGGCACCGACAAAGATGCCGTAGCCAGCCGCGATGCCGGCGTGTTCAAAGGCAAGCAGGTGGCTCCGAGCTACACGCCGGGCGCGCTCAGTGAGAACACGACGTACTACTGGGCCGTGGATGAAATCACCGGCACGGGCACGAAGAACGTCGGCGACCTCTGGAGCTTCACGACCGTCACTCCCGGTGGCGGCGTCAAGGGCGAATACTTCAATGGGATGACCCCAGGTGGAGTGCCGGGGCTGACCCGGATTGATCCCACGATTGATTTCAGTTGGGGTGACCCGGGTGGTCCAGGTACGCCGATTGGCGTCGATCAGTTCTCTGCCCGCTGGACGGCGGACCTGGAGATTGCGGTGGCCGACAGCTACATATTCACCACCAACAGCGATGATGGCAGCCGGCTCTGGCTCAACGATCAACTGATCGTCAATCAATGGGTGGATCAGGGTCCCACGGATGCCTCCAGCAGGCCAATAGCCCTGGCGCCCGGCATCTATCCGCTGCGGATGGAGTACTATGAGAATGGCGGCGGGGCCGTGGCCCACTTGTTCTGGCAGAGCCCCAGCATGGCGCGTCAGATCATCCCGGCCGGTCCGCTTCAGCCGCCGGTCCGCGCCCGCGCACTCTATCCGGCAGACGGCGACGTGAACATCCCGCAGGATGTAACACTGCGGTGGTCGGCAGGCGAGAAAGCTCTCCAGCACCAGGTGTACTTCGGTGAGGACAAAGAAGCCGTCGCCAATGCCACACCCGACAGTGCGGGTATCTACAAGGGCGAGCAGGCTCTGGATGCGACCAGCTTCAGCCCCGGCTCTCTCGAATGGAACAAGACCTATTACTGGAGAATCGACGAGGTCAACGATACCGCGACTGACAGTCCGTGGAAGGGTGCTGTGTGGAGCTTCACGACCGCGGACTTCATCGTGGTCGACAACTTCGAGAGCTACAATGACGAGGCCGACAAGGGTACACGCATCTATGAGACTTGGGTGGATGGCCTGACCAATCAGACAACATCCACCGTCGGCAACTGGGACCCGCCCTTTGCCGAGCAGACGATTGTCCACAGCGGCAAGCAGTCGATGCCGATGGACTACAATAACATCAACTCGCCGTACTATGCCGAGGCCGAAAGAGAATTCCCGCCTCTGCAGAACTGGACCGTCAATGGTGTGACCGATCTGACCTTGTTCTTCCGGGGCCGGCCTGCGGCCTTCGTGGAAGGTGCCGATGGTGTCATTACCATGAGCGGCTCCGGGCACGACATCTGGGATGAGGCGGATGATTGCCGCCTCGCCTATAAGCGGCTCAATGGCGATGGTTCGATTGTGGTCAAAGTCGACAGCGTCGCGAACACCAACGGCTGGGCCAAAGCCGGCGTAATGATCCGCGAGACGCTCGACGGCGGCTCCAGGATGGTGTACATGGTCGTTACCCCGGGCAATGGCGTATCCTTCGGGTGGCGTGCGTTCGTTGATGCCACACCCGAGCAGGTCAATAAGACCGGCATCACGGCTCCCCAGTGGGTGAAGCTGACCCGCAAGGGCGATGTCTTTACGGCCCAGTACTCGGCTGATGGCAAAGCCTGGACCGATCTGCCGAAGGCCGACGGCACACCGGTTTCGGTGCTGCTGACAGGCAGTAGTGCCTATATTGGTCTATGCGTAACCAGCCACGATGCGGCTTTGATTACAACCGCCGCGTTCTCGAACATCACAGCCGGCGGCACCGGCCCGTGGCAGGTGGCCGCGGTCGGCGATGATCCGGAACCGGCCAACAGTCCCCAGAGCTTGTATCTGGTGGTGGAAGACAGTGCCGGCAAGTCCAAGGTCATTGCGCATCCGGATGCGGCGGTCAATGTGACCGAGTGGACCGAGTGGAAGATTCCGCTCAGCGATTTGGCCGGGGTGAATCTGGCCAAGGTTAAGAAGCTGTACATCGGTGTCGGCGATCGGGCCAATCCGGCGGCGGATGGTAGCGGCCGCATCTACATCGATGATATCCGCGTGACCAAACCGTAGGAGAGTCGGCAGCATCTCAGTAGCGACGCAGGATTCTGCGTCTCTACCGACCGGCGCTTGATGATGGAATCGAACGGGGCCTGTGTCCGTTGGCACAGGCCCTGATTCTTTGCAGTCGATGTCCCAATCGGCAAATGTGGTGTTTCCCTTAGTCGAAAATGCGTAATCTCCTGCCTTGTTAGGTCTGATAACTGCCGGCACAATGACTTTCGGCGCTTTGAGAAGGCAAATGACGTACGCTGAATCCTCGCCGAGGTGATATGGCATCGACGATTTCATCGGCTCAAGGTGAAGCGGGGGCGATGAATCTTCGAGCGACCATTTGAGGGGAAACTGAGACCCGACAGCGGGCGCAATGGCATCTTGGGGGGCATTACTCGCGGGTCCAGCGATTCCCATGAAAGAAAATCGTTATACGGGGCTGTGAGCACGGATGCTTGCGGCCCCCTTTCTTTTGGTGCACACCGGGTAGGGTGAATCCCCTGACGAGAATAGGGCTTTTCCCTCGTTGTTTCATCGGATTCGCGGGAAGAGGATGCAGACATGTTTACCATGTTTGCAGTTGTGGGACCAGACAGGGTACTAAGTCTGTGAGTGGGAAGGACAACAAGAGAGTGATGGGAACCGGGGTCATATTCTGACGCGTGTCCCTGGCGAGACCAGCACATGATCCCCCATGGTGCGGTTCCCCAATTTTGATCCGTCTGCCAATTCCGGCAGACTTACGAAGGAGACAGATATGGAAAGGATGCGAACGATACTATTCCTGTTTGCCATCGGCGTGGCTTCGATGGTTGTGGTCAGCCCCGGTGGCGCGGCGGATGTTCCGCAGGATCCGGTTGCGACCCCGGAACTGGCGGCTGCGGGCGAGCCTTCCTGTCCATGTGCCTGCTCGCCGTTGGCGGGTGCGTGGATTGCGAAGCTGTCGTCGCCGGTGGCGACCAGCATCGACACGTTCAAGTTCCTGCCGGTGGACACGGCGTGCACCAGGTTCGCCGTGAATGCGCAGATCACCGTGCGCGACGCGAAAGTGCTGAAAGCCTGGCCGGATGCCAACGAGATTACCGAGTTCGTTGGTACGGCGTGCAGGACCGAGAAGAAAAAGGTCGAGTTTACGGCGATCGGCTACGGCGTAGAAAAGAGGTTTGACTGCCGATGCAATGACAAGGTGGCGTTCATCGCAATCATGTCGGGCTGCGTGGAGGTGCCCGAGAAATGCGAGAAATGCGAACAGGCCTGCCAGGACGCCGAATGCGGCTGCAGTGCCACCGTCTGTACCTGCGAGGAACCCAAGGAACTGGAGATGACTCTGAACGTGGCGTATTTCGACGCCTGCCAGGATGAGGACCGCGATGGTTTTCCGGATGCGTGCAACGCGGTCATCTGTATCTCTCACAAGACCAAGATCAAGCGGGTCGAGCTGATGCCGCCGTGCGAGCCGGGTGAGAGCTTCATAGCGCGACTCTCGGCCTGCGAGGATTGCTCGTCCCAGGCGACAGGTCGGGCGTTCTTCAAACTCGAAGACGACGATAAAAAGGTGTCTTTCGTCATCTGTGTCGCGTGCATCAAGGACGTCACGAAGGCCGAAATCTTCATCTCCGCGGAGGAGGGAGAGCAGGGCACGCCGGCGGTGCAGTTGTTCCCGACTGACACGGTGAAAGAGAAATCCGCCGAGATTTGCGGCCTGCTCGCCTGTGGGACGTTCTCCGCGAGCGACTTCTTCGGCCCACTGAAGAACAAGAAAATCGCCGATCTGGTGAAGGCGATCGAAGAAGAACGTGCCACGGTCGTGATCACCACGAAGAAGTTCCCGAAAGGTGAGATCTGCGGGCCGATTGAGGACCCCTAACCGGGTGTTTGATTCCGACCGACACGACTTAGTGACCACTTGGTTCCGGGCTGTGGGCGTACGCGCTCACAGCCCTTTCTGTCTGACGAGGGAAAGTCGGCTGGTTCTCAGGTGAGGATTTCCATCAGAAAGACATTGGCGTTGCTCGGCTCGGCCGCTCGGCGTTCGAGAATGCGAGTCGGTCCCTTCCGGTCGGTCGCCACGAGGATTTCGATTTCATCGCTCTCGAAGACTTCCGCCAAGTAGGTTGCCTGGATCAAGCGAATCTCCGGCACGACGTGCTGTAGGGAGTACAGACCGTCCAGGGCCCAGCGGATGTACTCGGTGTTGTTCACGTGCCCGTTGAAATCCAGCGAGCTGAAGGGGACGCGGAGTGAGTCGACCCTCGTGTAGCCCTCGGCCGGTTGCAGCCGTTGCAGCTCCGCGGCCAACGCCTTGGGACCGCTCGGCGGCAGGTGCAGATCGAGCCGGGTGAGGTTCTTCGGGCGGCCGCTCTGTTTGTCGAGGATCATCCATTCGCTGGCGGCCCGAAAGAATTCGTGACCATCCGTGTTTTCACCGACGAATTCTCGGGAAGCCGTGAGCCGGGTGCAGCCGCTGGGCCATGTCTTGACGGTCACATCGTCACGCCATCGGGGTAGCGTAGTGACTTCGAGGCGAAAATTCGCCAGGACCCAGAAGCAGTTGCGCTGACCCAGATCGGCGAAGCCGACGCCGAGCTGCTCGGCGTGGCGTGCGGCGGCTTCCTGCAGGTACTGCATCAGGACATTCGGCTTGACCCGGCCGTCCGGGCAGCAGTCAAACGCCTTTATTGTGAATCGGTCCTCTCTCGGCTGCATGGCAAGTCATCCTCAGAGCGTTCTGTGAGCGCATCGGGCTTTCGTGTGGCGGTATTATGGTCTGCGGCTTGCGAGAGAGCAAGACGTCACCGGGGCCCAGCGGCCGGAGCCGATTCCCACCAGTATTTTTGCAGGCCCATAATAATTGGCCTTGACGAGGTGACAGCGGGGACCTACATTATTGTCACGTAATATTGAACCCGGTGGGCAGGAGGCCCGTATAGGCAGGCACCAGCCGGGTATTCGGATGGTTGGTGATGTCGTTTGGACCCTGATGGATTGCAGGGAAGACAAGGACTCAGGAAGAGTCTCAAGGATAGAGAACAGCCGGGGACGATGGACTGGGGAGAAGACCCAAGGAATGGGGCCTTCAATTCTAACTTCCTCATAGAGCACGTCCCATTGAGAAGTCCTGTGGTTGCGCGCCGATGGTCGCGGAATAACCAGGGTTGGAAGGAGGTGCAGCGATCAGAAATCTATTCGTCATCTGAGGTGCAGTGAGTGTATCGCAATGGACGATCTGTCGGATCGCTGACAGACGGTGGTTATAACGTCGGAGTGTAAACCACCATGAGAAAAGGAGGATACCTGCAGAACAGATAAACAGGCAGTAAGCTCCGCAATGCGGAAACCAGCAGAGCGGATGGCTTTTCACGGTGATGTGGGAAGTTTTCGTGCAATTAAGGATTGGCTGTTGAGATGACAGCCGGCATTAACAGGGAGGTTCAGGATGAGACGGCAAAGTAAAGGATTCGGTTTACAGTTGGCCCTTGCGGCCTTTGTGATTGGTGTAGCCGGCGTTCCGCTATACGCCGTGACCTCTTATAATCTATGGGAAGTGTCTCCCACGATCAACGGCGCGGAGTTCTCAGCTTTTGACCCTGCCACTTCCACCGGGACCGGGGTCTTCGACCCGTTCGTTAGAATCCAGGCCAACGGCGTGGAGAGCGGCTTCAACACGGATGATGTGGTCGCAGCCCTTCAACCGGATGTCAAGGATGACCCGCATACGCATTCGTTGCTGCTGAGCGGTGTGCAGCCCGTAAACGAGGACGGCACGTGGTATCGCGAGTTTCTCCTTGATGTGGATCAAGTCGGCCAGGAAGGCAGATTTCTATCTATCGATGAGTTGATCATCCGGCTTGAAACCTCGGGCGACTTGACAGGCCCCTATGCCACCGGCTTCACCGGCCCGACTGTCTATAATCTTGGGGATAACTCGGTCATAGTAGATTCCTCGCTGTTTGTTATGGGCAATGGCAACGGTGATGTCCGTGTCTTGATACCGGCGTCGAACTTCGAGGGGTTCGAGGGGTATGGCACGGACTCGTACGTCTACCTGTATTCGAAGATGGGCGTACTGAATGCTTCAAACGACGGATTCGAGGAGTGGGGAGTTCGGAGCGGGGAGACCCCTCCACCTCCACCCTCCATCCCGGCTCCGGGTGCGATCCTGCTGACCAGCTTTGGAATTGGCATCGTCGGATGGCTCCGGCAAAGAAGGTCGCTGTAGAATCTCACAAGAGAATTGTGAAATAGGGCCGCTGGATTTTCGCTGGCGGCCCTTTCTTTTTTGACAATTTCCTTTCCAGGCGAGGTCGTCGCGTCTCATAACATCCCTGAAAAAACGGATTTTTCACGGTTGACTTATCCCTCTCTTTGCGGTTACCGTGATGTTGACTCAAGGCGATAGCCTGCTGCGTGTGTGATCAAGACCATATCTGATCTTGAACCGGGCAGAACGTATTTGGGGAGGACAAGTCATGAAAAGTCAGGCACATTTTCCGTTGGTCATGCTGAGTGTTCTTCTTCTCTGTGCTGCCGGCCTGCGGGCAGGGCCTCCGGGAGGTTCATCGGCGCCCGAGCGAGCGGCGGCGGACGCGAATAGCCAACCTGTTTCCGTCGGCAACGAGCGCGTGGCGGTTCTGATCGGGTTCCGGAATGTTCCCGGCCCGAGCGAGCAGGCCCTGGTGCGCAGTCAGGGCGGCGTCATCAAATACAGCTATCACCTGGTTCCCGGCATCGCGGCCTCGCTCCCGCAACCGGCGGCGGCCGCCCTCGCGGGCAATCCTGCGGTGACCCATGTAGAGCCGGATGGCAAGGTTTACGCGACCGATGCGGAGCTTGATAATGCCTGGGGGGTTAAACGCATCGGGGCCGGTGTCGTGCATGCGCCGCCAAACAGCAACACCGGTCTGGGCGTGAAAGTGGCCATCATCGACACGGGCATCGACTATACCCACCCCGAGCTGGACGGGAACTACCATGGAGGCAAGGATTTCGTCAACAACGACGATGATCCCTTGGACGACCACGGGCATGGCACGCACGTGGCCGGCACTATTGCGGCCGAGGACAACGGCGAGGCCGCGGCGGGAGTGGTGGGTGTGGCTCCCGGCGCACACCTCTATGCCTTGAAGATTCTGGACAGGTCGGGTTCGGGAAATGACAGCGACCTGATCGCCGCCATGCAGTGGGCGGTCGACAATTCCATGCAGGTGGTGAACCTGAGCCTTGGAACCCCCACGGACCCGGGAACGCTCGTCAAGCAGGCGTTCGACAACGCGGCCGCCCACGGTGTTGTGACGGTCGCGGCGGCGGGAAATCGCGACTGGCTCTACATTCTCTTCGGCATCGAGATGCCGGTTCAATGGCCCGCCGCGTATGATTCCGTCATTGCTGTCTCCGCCATTAAGAGTTCGGACCAGTGGGCGAATTTCTCCTGTAGCGGTCCCGAAGTGGAATTGGCGGCGCCCGGGGACAGCATTTACTCGACCATCCCCGGCGGGTATGGAGTTATGAGCGGAACGTCCATGGCGGCTCCACACGCGGCCGGCGCGGCGGCCCTCGTGATTGCCGCCGGGTACCCCGATGTCCGGGGGCGTCTCGCCAGCACCGCCGACGACTTGGGCACAGCGGGCCGCGACAAGTACTATGGCTTCGGCCTGGTCGATGCCGACGAGGCGGCCGTAAGAGAGTCGATTTCGCCTCCTGTAGCGGGCTTTTCCGGCAATCCGGCCAGCGGAACGGCGCCGTTGACCGTGCAGTTCACGGACCAGTCCACGGGAACCGTCAGCAGTTGGTCGTGGGATTTCGGCGACGGAGGAACGTCCACCCAGCAAAGTCCCTCCTACACGTACACGGCTGCCGGTGTTTACACGGTGAGTCTGACGGTTACAAATTCCGGCGGCTCGAACACGGTAAGCAAGGTGAACTACATCAACGTGACCCAGGCCCAGGGTCCCACCGCCGATTTCACAGGCACCCCGACCAGCGGCAATGCACCCTTGACCGTGAACTTCGCAAACCAATCAACGGGCTCCGTGAGCAGTTGGTCGTGGGCTCTCGGTGATGGGGCAGGCTCGACCGAGCAGAATCCGTCCCATACGTACGTAGCCGCTGGCACGTACACAGTCGCTCTGATCGTGACGGGACCGGGGGGCTCCAATACCGCGACTAAAGACAACTATGTGACGGTGACCCAAACGCCGGCGCCCCCGCCGCCGATGACGCCGTACGTGACGATTGTCATGTCGAAACAGAAACTGTCGAAGCAGTGGAGGGCACTCGCCACGGTCACTATTCGCGAGAACGATAGCGGCGGTGTGCCGATCGCGGGGGCCGTCGTTGCGGGACACTGGGAGAGTCCGGTTTATGCGGCGGATGTCTCCGGAACGACCGACAGCGCGGGCAATATCGCATTCCAGACGAAGTGGCTGAAGTCCAAGGGGCCGATAACTGTCTACTTTGTAGTCGACGGGATCACGATAGGGGGGCAGCCGTACAACACGTGGTCAGGAGAAACCAGCGACTTCATTTCAGGACCGTAGATGAGTTGACCGCATTTGAACATATCAGGGGCCGTGGCGTTGGCTGCGGCCCCTGGTCGTTTTCTACTCGCTCACCCCGGTTTCACTCAGGTCTGCTGCAAGGGGTGGGTCAGGTGCCGGATGTCATGGCTCATGCCCCGGAGGCGGCGGATCAGGCGGATCAGCTTCTTTTCGTTGGAAGTGGTCTCGGCCTGTTCCTGCCGCCGGCCAAACTTCCTCTTTACTTTTCCGGCGGCCTTCTGCCTAATAGGGGACGATGTACGGGTAAGGAGACCCTACACAGGCACGATGGCTTAGGATGGATCGAAAGGCCGGTTATGAAGCAGGTGGCGTTCGTCGGGTTGTTGTCGGTAGTCGTTTTGGCAGGCTGTCAGACGAGGCGCGCTGCGGTGAGGCCGCAGTATGACCGGCCGTTGCCGCCCGGGCAATTAGCCCTAAGGAAAATCACCGATCCCAGGGACTATCCGGATTTCACGCAAGGCTGGCGCGACCTGGATAGTCTGAAGGCGGCGATCCGGAACAGTCTGAGCTATCTGCGTAAACCCTCCAGCCGGCAGTTCTTTCCCTACGCCGAGATCAGTCACGATCAGACGGTTAAGAGTCTCGAAGCCTTTCTCGCCTTGACGGATGCTGGCGTCCGGAGCGATGAGATTAATGGCCTGATCCGCGCCGGCTTCGACGTGTACGAATCGGTGGGCTGTGACGACCAGGGAACGGTCCTGTTCACGGGCTACTATACGCCCATCTTCGACGGCTCGCGGGAAAGGACCGCGAAGTTCCAGTACCCGCTGTACAAGATGCCGGAGGACCTGGTGAAAGGGCCGGACGGCCAGACCCTGGGCCGGCGCATGACCGACGGCCAGATCGTGCCGTACCCGCCGCGGGCCGAGATCGAGGATTCCGGCATGCTCAAAGGGCAGGAGCTGGTCTGGCTGGGCGACGCCTTCAAAGCCTACATCGCGCACGTGCAGGGTTCGGCGAAGGTCCGGCTGGCCGGCGGCGAGATCCTCGCGGTCGGCTATGCCGCCAACAACGGGCACGAGTACATCAGCGTGGCGGAAAGTCTGGTGGCGGAAGGCAAGATTTCCGGAGACCGCCTGAGCCTGGCAACGATGATCGACTACTTCAACAGCCATCCCGCGGAGATCAACAGTTACATACGAAAGAATCCGCGCTACGTGTTCTTCCGTGCCAGCGAGGGGACGCCGCGAGGAAGCTTGAATGAGCCTGTGACGCCCTGGCGCACGATTGCCACCGACAAATCCATTTTCCCGAGGGCGTGCCTGGCGTTCATCTCCACAACGCTGCCGCAGCGGCAGGCAGACATCGTCGCCATGCGGGCCTACGATGGTTTTGCGCTCGACCAGGACACCGGTGGCGCCATTCGGGCGGCGGGACGCTGCGACCTCTATATGGGGGAAGGCGATGAGGCCGGGCAGTTGGCCGGTCAGACCTATCAGGAGGGGCGGCTCTATTATCTCTTCGTCAAGCCCGAGTCGCTTCCCGCCGGGCCTGCGGCGGTCAAAGACCCAAATCAGGTCGGCGGCGCGGAGCCTCTGCCGCAACCAACGAAGCCGGTGCAATAAGGTCCGGCAGGTCTGGAGGAGTGGGGCCGGCCCGCCGAAGACTGCTCTATTGGGCGTGGGCCTTCTTGTCTTCAACCAGCATGTTGCGCAGATAGACGTGCAGGTTGCCGTCCCAGGGCTTCGTGCAAATGTCGATATCGCCGTCGCCGTCCACGTCGGCGGCTTTGGCCTCGTGACAGCGTTTGCCCTCAAGGATCACGTGCTCTTTCCACTGTCCGGCCTTGCCGTCAAGATTTTCCCAAATGAAGCACTTGTGGACATCCTGGGAAAGTGGTCCGCCGCCGGAGAAGATGTCGAGGTCGCCGTCGTTGTCAAAGTCAGCCACGGCCAGCGAATGGAAGTCCTGCCGGGTGTGATCGGCCGAGAGCAGGTGGCATTGCCACGACTTGGCTTTGCCCATATTCTCAAACCACAGGATCCGCCCATCGACGGTGTCCGCCTCCGCTTCAACAATGTCCAGGTCGCCGTCCTTATCCATATCGCACAGCCAGACTTTGATTGCCAGGCCGTAACGGTCGGGCCGGTTGCCGCCGGGCGGGGTCAGACCAGCGTGCTCCTTCCATTGCAGCCCTTTGCCGTCGGCATTCTCAAACCACACGTCACCACGAACGACGTCGCTGTCGCCGTCGCCGTCCAGGTCACCAACTCCTTGCGGCCCGACCCCGCCGTGGATACCGCCGCCGATCTTGTGCTCGATCCATTTCTCGCGGGGATTGGCCGGGATCTCGTACCACGCCGTGATGAGGTGATCCTTCTGATCGCTGCAGGCGACCACGTCGAGCTTTCCGTCGCCGTTGACATCGGCCGCTACCTCATCGTGACAACTGATCGCCGCGTTATCGTGTCGCTCGAAGGCTTCGGTGCGCGGCTTGCCGGTATTGCGATACCAGGCGGTCCCGGTGGCCTGGTCGATCCAGCCGTCGCCGTCGATGTCGAACGCGGTGCCGCCGACGTCGGTCTGGGCGCCCTGGCCCAAATCGTGCTGAATCCATTGGTCCGGGCCGACATACTCGAACCACCACGTCCTCGTCCGCTCGCCGACGACCCAGTCCAGGTCGCCGTCCTTGTCGATGTCGACCAGCGAGGTCTGGCCCATCTGGTTTCCCACCTCGGCGATCTTGTGATACTCGAAGCGCGGCAGCGCCGCTCGTAACCCACTGTGGTTACCCACGCAAATCAGACTCACGGCAAAGAATTGGATGCTTCTTCTGAGAGACATAACGACTCCTTCCAACAGGTCTATCGTTTCGTGTCCCGGATAGTATAACAAAGTGGCGGAACAGGTAAATCATGGCTCATGGATGCAATAGAGATGCCGCTTGCCCTTCAGGAACAGGTCGCCCCCGGCGATGGCGGGAGAGGCATCGAATTCATCGTCGAGCGTATTCGTGGCCAGAATCTCGAGTTTGTTGGCGTTCCGGATCACCTCGGTCGTGCCCTTGCGGCCGACGAAGTAGACGCGTCCGGCCGCGCCTACTGGAGAAGCGAAGATTTCCTGGACCGCATCCAGATGCTCTTCGACGAAATTGAGCTTACCCGTCGCGGCGTGATAGCAGGAAATGGCCGCCCGGTTCATGGAACACACATAGAGATAGTCGCCGTAGAGAATGGGGGACGGGACATACGGCGTGGCCTTGTTGACCTGCCAGCGCACAGCGCTGGTGCCGGTCAAGTCGCCCGTGTGGCCGAGCTCGATCGCCTGTAGCTCGCTGCCGCGAAAGCCGCTGGTGCAGAACACCAGACCGCCCGCCACCACGGGAGAGGGAATGACGTTTTCTGTCTGACCGCCGCACTGCCAGATCAGATCGCCCGTGCGGACGTCATAGCTGCGGATGCGCTTCGTCGCACTCACGATGACCTGCATCTTGCCGTCCACCTCGGCCACCACGGGGGTGGCCCAGGCCGTATCCTCGTCACGAGCCTGCTTCCACAGGGTCTGCCCCGTGGTCTTGTCCAAGGCGTGGATAAAAGAGCCGGCCTCGTGGTCCATGACGACGATCAAGGCATCGCCGGCCAGGGCGGGGGAGCTGCCTTCGCCAAACATCAATTTTGTCGTCATCCTGCCGAGATCGCGGCTCCACTTGTGCTCGCCGTCGAGACTATAGCAGTGGACGCCGCGGGAGCCGAAAGCCGCCCAGACGCACGTGCCATCGGTGACAGGTGAGTAGGAGGCAAAGCCGTGATTGGGATGGTGCCCTTCGTGCGGCACCTCTTCGCGGGCGGTCTTTTGCCAGAGAGTTCGCCCGGTGGCCCGGTCGAGGCAGACTATGTCGAACTTGTAGATATTCTTGGGTGCCCGGCCGCCGTGGAAGGGCGCCGGTGCACTCGCCGCTGCTCCGGAACCGTTCGGCGGCTCCGGCGTACCCTCGCGGTCCGTCTCGATCGCTGTGAGGAAGAAGATTCTGTCGCCCCATACGATGGGGCTGGATGTCCCCGCGCCCGGCACGGCCACTTTCCACCGGACGTTCTGCGTTTCGCTCCACTGCAGCGGCGGCTTGCCCGTGGGCGAGACGCCCGAGGCCCGCGGACCGCGCCACATCGGCCAATAATCATCCGCCGAGCCGGCCCGCGCATCGTGGGCCGCCACGGCTGCAAGGAGCGTGAAAGTCACGAGCGTCGTCGTGGTCCAACTCACAGTGGGTCCTCCTGTACGCTGATTCATTGATCCCGACAAACGTTCCGACGAGGCACGGATGTGACGCACCAATGAACTTGTGTGGCGGCAGGATAACAGATTGTCCCCGGTTGTGCAATGTGGTCCGTAGGGCCGCCGCGGGGAAGAGCCGGTTGCACGAATCTCGGCAATTCGGTATTGTACGGGAAAAGCATTGCCGTGGGTCCGCCCGCCGTGGGTGGCCCGGGATACAATTGGAGGCACAAGTATGGCAGGCAAGAGTTCCGTCACGAGGCGACATACACTTCAGGGCATAGGGGCTATCGGAGCCGCAGCGCTGCTCAATACAAGAGCTGATGGAGGGGGCAAGCCCGCTGAGGCGGGGCAGGGGGCGAACATGCCGGGTCGGGCCAATCCGGCGGTCATCGAGAAGGTGTTTCAAACGCCGTTGATCGACACGCATGAGCACCTGATTGAGGAAAGAGAACGGCTGGCGGCCTCGCATCCGCGCGTCCAGGCGGACGACTGGAGCCTGCTGCTGAGCCATTACCTGAATTCCGATCTGCTCGTGGCGGGCATGCCCAAGGACACGCATGAAAAGTTCTTCTCGAAGGGAGTCGACCCGCTCGATAAATGGCGATACCTGGAGCCCTACTGGCCCGCCGTGAAGAACACGGGTTACGGCCGGGCCGTGCGGATTGCGATGCGGCAGCTCTACAACGTGGAGGAGTTGTCCGCCGCGACCGTCCAGAAGGTGCAGGCGGGTTATGAGGCGACCCGCCGGCCCGGGTTCTATCGGCACATCCTGTGCGAATTGGGCAAGATCGAATCCTGCCAAGTGAACTACCTGAATCGGCCCTTCTACGAATCGGACATGCCCACGCTTCTCATGCAGGATATCAGCATTGTCGGCATGTTCGCCGGCCCGGATTTCAACAACTTGGGCCAGCCGACCGGCATCGAGGTCCGCGCGCTGTCCGACTGGCACCGCGTCATCGACTGGTGGTTCGACAAGTACGGCAAGTACGCGGTCGCGGTCAAATCGGGCAACGCCTACAGCCGTGACATCGACTACGAACAGGTCCCCGCCGAGAAAGTCGAATCCGTCCTCCGGAAGCGGCTTGCCAAAGAATCCCTGACGGCCCAGGAGCAGAAGGACCTGGAGGACCACCTGTTCTGGTACGCCGTCCGCAAGGCGACGGAATACCAGTTGCCCATCAAGCTCCACACGGGCTACTACGCGGGCCAGAACGGCATGCCTCTGGCGCGGCTCAGCCACAACGCCAGCTCCGCGGGCGAGCTGTGCCGCAAGGCCCCGGAGACGCGGTTCGTCTTTATGCACATTTGCTATCCATATTATGAAGAGCTGCTGGCCGTGGCCAAGCAGTACACGAACGCCTGCGTCGATATGTGCTGGTCCTGGATCATCAATCCGGTGGCGGCCAAGGATTTTCTGAAGAAGTACCTCGTCACCGCCCCGGCCAACAAGATTCTGACCTTCGGGGGAGACTACGTGCCGGTCGAGCTCATTCTCGGACACGCCACCATCGCCCGACGGGGCATCGCCCTGGCCCTGAGCGAGCTGGTCGAAGAAGGCTGGCTCAGCCTCTCTGACGCCTTGGAGTCTGTCGACCCGATCTTGCACAACAACGCCCGCCAGATTTTCAACCTGGCCGAAAAGACCCGCATCCTGCAGAATGTATCCTGGACCTGACCATTCGATGCAACGCCGTGCGGACTGTCTTCCTTCATGTGCTCTGAACTGAGGCTTCTGTGGCGAAATCAATAATCTTTCACCGCCCCCAGTTTTAGGCGAATTGCCCGTCTGATTCTGTTGTCTATGGACCGATGTGGCGCGTTATCATTTTCGCAGCAGGCGAAGGAGAATCGAATATTGGGAGTGCCACGTGCCATATGTCTCGGCATTCCTCTGCCACTCATCTGCTCGAGAGCGACTCCGATATCCGGACTGTGCAAGAGCTTCTGAGGCATAACGACGTCAAGACGACGATGATCTATACTCATGTCCTCAACCGCGGACCGGCCGGCGTTCGCAGCCTGGTTGACGGGCTGTGGAGCAATCGAAGAGGTTTATAAGCCGATCCGCATAAGATGCCGTGATAAGGGGGCCAGTTCAATGCAACAGATTGATGGCTCAAGAGTTATGGTCGGCGGAAGGCTGCCTGCCGTGGCGTCCTTTAACCCAGGAAACCCGTGTTCCGCATCTTATGCGGGTCGATCTAATTATCGTCACGTGCGAAAGGAGGCACCTCACACATGGTTACCACGCAACTGTTCGTCGAACTCCTCGTCATCGGTATGGGCGTCGCTGCTTGGATTTTCGTATTCGTGGCCGCCGCTTTCGGCTGCCCCCTAATTCCACGTGCGGCGGCTCCCGGCACTGGGGAACTTTTGGCTGTCATCGCTATGGCCTACGTCCTCGGCATCATGATGGACCGCATCGCGCGCGCATTGTGGGACCCATTCCTCTTCCGGCCCGGCCAGATCCATGGAACCCCAACCGAGGACGTGGAGCGGGTGATCTGCAGCAAGTCCGAGCACCTTTGGAACACCTGCGCGTACACCCGGAGTCGCCTTCGCATTTGTCGCGCGTGGACCCTAAACTTCGCGCTGCTCGCGATCGCCTACGCTGTCTGGAACGCGCGCGTCAACGCGCATCCCTGGGGGCAGTCGGCCGCGATCATCGTCGCTGCGCTCGCACTATGTGGCCTGGCCGCTTGGGCTACCGTGCGTTTGAACCGAGACTACTACATCCAACTCGAGGGTGTGTTTCCGTTGGTGCCGAACTGCTGTGCTTCCGTTCCGACGCCGGAGAACCATGGGCAAAATGCCATGTAACAAACGCATGCGCCGGAGCCGCCGATCCGGGGTGTTGACACCGGAGAATTACTTGGCGGCGGCCCGGTGATGCGTATCGTTGGACAAGCTGCGGCGTCAACCATCGCACGAATCTGATGCACGGTAAGAGTGAAAGCGGCGTCGAGTATGCCCGCGGTCAGCATCAGTTGTGTGCCGGTTCATTCCGTGCTCACCTGATCTTGTAGCTGATGGACATGCCGTCGTCCTTCTCCATGGAGGCGCGGATCGTGACGGTGTCGTAATTGGGACTCGTCTGGACGTAGTCGAGGAAGTCCTTCATCTCTCGCGCCGACTGGATGACATTGTCGGCGACAACGACGGCGCCCACTTTGAGCTTGGGCTCCAGGATCTTCAGGTACTTGAGGTAGTCGCGCTTCAGGGCGTCGATGAAGACGAAATCGACAGGGCCTTCAATATTGGGCAGGGTTTTGAGGGCGTCGCCTTCCACGACCGTGACGATATTCTCCAGGCCAACTTTCGCCACATTCTCGCGGGTCTCCTTGACAGCGGCCGGGTTGATGTCGTGGGTCCAGAGGTGTCCGCCGGTCCGCTCGAAGGCGATTCCCATATTGATCGCACCAAAGCCGCTGGCCGAGCCGATCTCCACGCCGCGCTTGGCGCCCGAGCTTTCCACGAGGATACGAAGTATCATCGCGTCGCCCGGCGTGGTGTTGAGACTCGTCCGCGGAAAGCTGTCGATGAACTGTTTCCTGAATTCCGGACTCATTTTGTCCTTCTCCCCGGCCGAAACGCACAGGGCGGCAACGGTCAGTACGGCGATACACAGTGTTGCCACGGCAAGGTGATGACGTTTCATTCTGAATTCCCCATTCAATTTACGATTTACCATTTACGATTTTGGCCAGGGCAAACGCAAAGTCACTTGGTAGATCCCATTTATGTCATTGCGAGGAGCGCAGCGACGAAGCAATCTTGATTCCCAGCACGGGAGATTGCTTCGCTTCGCTCGCAATGACATGCGGCGGGCGCTATCGAACGACTTTGCATTTGCCTGCGATTTCAGCAACGCACACCTCACACTTCACACTTCACACTCTTCTACGCGGTCTCGGCCAACGCGCTGTTCATGCGTTGGATGGCCTCATCGATCTCGGCGGGGCTCTTGAAGCCGATGGTGACGCAATCGAGCAGGCCGGGCTGCATGGCGAAGCGGATGGATTTCTCGCGGTCCTCGGGTTTGGTGAAATCGCCCTCGCCCATGATCTTCATGCCGATGATGCCGCGGCCCTTCTCGTGCATCCGCTTGATCTGCTCCATCACGGGCGTCACATGCGAGGCGTTGCTCTCGGCGTTCCAACTGTCGGACCGCGGCGTGTCGACGTGGGAGCCTTGCGGATTGATGCGCACCAGGTGGACATCGACCCAGTCGAGCTCGACGGACCGCGCCAGGGCGGGGAGGCTGTGACAGGAGACGCCGTGGGCCCGAATGAGCTTCTTGTCCTTGGCCTCCTGCAGCGCGTCCATGAT